>Ga0179593_1224668_pt1 | contig 13593 bp, 16 predicted proteins | sample CZODoug2_1_08_16_FD_185931 | JGI IMG/M metagenome (GOLD analysis project Ga0179593, IMG submission 185931) | Vadose zone soil fungal communities from Angelo Coast Range Reserve, California, USA - CZODoug2_1_08_16fungal (PacBio error correction) | ecosystem: Environmental > Terrestrial > Soil >... | reverse complement strand
CAGCTTACTTTTCGCTTTTTTTTCCCCCCCCTGTGTCGAGCTGTTTCCTCAGGTCGTCTTCTCTGATTCTCAACCACGGACCCCCCTCACTAGAAGAGTACCCCATTGCAAACGCTGTCTTCGTTCTACTTCTCAATTTTTTTGCCCAGTGTTACCGCTCGTGCTCCCGACACAGAAGACCAAGCAGCTTGTCAGGTGCAGTCCCTTTTTTTCCGGTTTTCTCCAATAAAGGCCCTTTTCCCTCTCTCATGGTCTTTTACCTCTTTTCTCTCGGAAGGTGAACTATGACACGCCCTTTTGATATGACTCGACAGGTTTGTTTGACCCTGAAACCATTTTCCGCCGTCTTTCGCATTTCTTTGTTTACTTTCCCTTTTCTTTCCACACGATTCTCAGTTTCCTTCCACCTCTTTCACGGTTTCGATGAACAACATACTTGTCTTTCCCTTTCGAGAGCACGTCCCTTTGCTCGACCACTCCCTTTTTTTTGTCGTAGTTTCCTTTCTAGTAACCGAATTTTTTTCCTTCTGCCTCTAATACACCCACATCCCTCGTGTTTCCTTCGTCTCGTTTATACGAAGAGTTGTGCCTATGGTTGCTGCAGCCGCGGCGTGTCACCACCCCCCCCTGTCTTTGCCCCCTTTTTCGTTTGTCGCTTTTCCCTAGCTTGTTATTTCCTTTTTTCCGTTCCCCTGCCTTTCTGGTCTTTCCGTATGTTTATGATAGGTGGTGTGTAGGGTTTAACCCAACTGACCAATTTTTTCAATAGCACCCACCCAGTAAACCAACTAAACCCAAGCCGGATTAACCTTTCCCCCCGCCTGACCATCACCCCTTCCCCCTCCCTGGTCAAGTCTCCAAAAAGATCTGAACAGAAACGTCTCATGTGGTAATATCAGACTGTTTTTCTAATCTTTTGGTTTTATAAGCCTCGGGTGGATCCCTCTCCCTGACCTTCCCGTTTCGTTTTTTCCCCTTTTTTCTTTTGTTGTTTCCTTGTCTTTTCCCCTTTTATTTTCATTCGTAACCCTTCTGTGCCCACAGAGTTTCCAGTTTTCGCATTTTAGGGAGCTACGTTGACTTTGTGATCTCCTCTCTTTCTCTCTTTCCCTTTCTCCCCCTCTGTTGCAATCTTCGCTCTTATTAAGGCTTCTCCCACCCCGGGTCCTTGGTGAGTTCTTTGAACGTTTCTTTTTTTGAGTCCTCATCGTCCAGTGGTTTTATTTGTTTCCCTTTCCTCGGCCCTTTTTATCACCCTCTCCCCTTCTCCCTCTTCTCGCTCGGAAACCACCTTGTAGGATGAGATCTCGTTATTTTACGGCCGGCTCTCAGCTCATCAGTTTCCCTCCCTAAAGTTACTCTTCTTCCCTCCCCCCTTTGCATATTTTCATCTTTTGACCGATTATGGCCGGAAATGACTCTTTTGGGCCGCGCTTCCTTTCCTTACGACACGCAGGTCGGGTCCCCAAGTAGAGACGACTCCCGCTCCTTGTCACCCTTCCTTCTCCCAGTTCTTGACGTTTCGTCCTCACTCCTAGGTAACCGAGTTTCTTGTGCCCGCCACGATTTATGTCTGTTTGCGCGTGTCTCTTTGCCTGATTTAGTTAAAGACTGTCTGCCCCTCCCGGCGCTCTCCACTTCTCCTGTGTATCCCCCCCCACACCTCGCGAGTGTGGATATTAGTCGTAGTAGTTGAGTTTTAGTAAATACGCTTTCCCCAGTGTTTCGACGCATTTTCACCCTTTTCCCAAGAATCAAGTTCCCTTCTTCCCTTCTAATTCTCCAACAACCTCCCCGTACGTTCCCGGTCGTTCAGCTTGTTTTTTCCTGGATCCCCCTTTGTCTTTAAATTAGTCGTGAGGGGGATAAGTCTTGTTCTCGCGACACTACATTTTCAGTGGGCGCCGCTCGTTCCCCTTTGCCAGGCTATACTGAGTGGGTCCCTCCCCCCGCTATCTCTTTTTCTGCCTTCCTCTTCCACTTCCTGCTTCAAGCCCGCTCGCGGTTTTGTTTTTTGATTTTTGCGATTTAAGAGCGTCCGTTCCGTGCGAAGGTGTTGAGGACGAGTTCCCCCAATTCCTTTAGGATTACCCTTTTTCCCCCTTTTTTATTAGGCCCTCCTTCGGCCTCCGCCCCTCGTAATTTTTATCTTCCCGCGCATTGCGTGCCGTGCTTCCCGGTTCTAACAACCTCGCGCGACTCTTGTTTTTCTCTTTTTCCTTCCCCTTGGAATGAAGTTGATACCTCACCTTTTTATTGTCCCCCACGTTCTCGTTCCTCCGTACGCCTGCCACATTCTTCAACGTTTCCCCTTGTTGGACCGTGTGGACCGTCTCCCCCGCGTGATGTATGTCTGTACAAGACTAACCTATGGATGGAAGATTTAATTGTATTCACCCTCTCTTCCTGCCGTTCTCCTTCCTTTATTCGCTCCCCCATTTTTTTTCATCACATCGTTCCAGCTGGGGTTTCTGAGAACCCAGTCCTCCGAAGATGACCGGCGATTAGCTTGCCCCCTTGCCGTTTGCGATCCGTTACTTGCGTGTTCCCAGTCTTTTGCCTTCCCCCTCTCTCCCTCCTCCTCCTTTTTTTTCTTTTAAGTCTAGATTTTCTTATCTGTCTCCATCCCGACCCCTTATCTGACTGGCCCACTGGCCGTGACCTTTGATGAGCAGCCGGCACGGCTTGTGGTTTTTAACTTGGACGTCTTTGATTCCTGAGCGCACCTGTTCTGAGCCGGGCAGCATAAGTTTATGTTCTTCCTGGTCTTTCCCCCGAATTTCCTCTTCTTACTGCGCGTGGTTTTCTTTTTTAAAACGTTTTCCCCTCCTTTCGTTTTTACACCCCGTATAAATAACGCCCTGACTTTTTCGCCCTTTCCCTTCCGCTGTAGCGAAACAGTTACTTAAGATGTACGAGCGATTTCTCTCTCAATATCCAAGTTGGTCTCACATTTTTCTCTTCCAACCCTGTTAGTTTTCCGCCGGCATTATCGTCTCCCAAATTGAGACTGAGTACGTCCGTGGGTGTGTTTACCCATTTCCTGAAGGAAGACGTCTCAGCGGGCCTCTTCTTCCAAGGAGCTATTGTCTTCTTCCTTTCTCCTCAAGGACATCCTCCCTTTATCTTTAATTTTCCCCTTTAGGCTCCCCCCACCTTTTCTCTTCTTCCGTCCAGGACGACATTCACCGCAACCCCTCCACTGACCCACCGAGAGCGAAACATTGCGTACATTCTCTTCTCCCATTAAATGAGGTTTTCAGCACCTCTTTTTCCCCCTTTTATTTCCCTGTGAACTTATCGCCGCCATAGTTTGGGACAGGTCGCCCCCCTTCCGTATGTAGTATTATATTTCTTCCTCCGGGGAACTCAACCTCAACGACGTGATAATTACCCCTGTATCCTAGTAAGAATGCCACCTTTAACCTTCCTTATTTTTGTAGCTCCCCCCCCCCCCCCCCCCCCCCTCTTTTTTTCCTCTTCCCCTTCGGTGACCCTCTTTTCATTTCTCCTAACCCATTGCTCCCTTCCCTGGTCCGGACACTAATCTCCGTGACTTCCTTTTTTTATTTCTAGTCTCTTTTTTTTCCCCACTTCTCCTTTTCTCCCCGCCGCCTTCTCCGGCGGCCGAAATCCTCCTACCCCCCGCAAACACATCGGACCCCCCCCCACCCAGTTCCACAAAACAAGTGTCCCCCTTCCCCGCCCTCACTCTATTTTACTCCCTTCGCTTTCTCCTCCTACCCTAATTCGTCGCATTCCCAGTTGGGGACTCAGGAGGGCGTGACCAGCTCGCGCTGTGTCTCGACCTGCTTTAGGAGTTCAGTCCCTGCACCCGTCCCTCTTCAATCACTGTTCTGGACTTGAGGAATCGTTCGGTTATCAATGATTGACATGCACGGGGCTTTTTTTTGAAGTAAAAATTAACTCTCCTTCCCCCGGCGTCTCTGGCTCCCTTGTGCAGTTTTTTAGCTGAAGAGATAGGTCCCCACATACCACTTTCCGAGCGAGACCAATTCCCACTTAGCTGTTCTCGCCGCATGAGATGTCGCACACCTTTCCGCCCCCCCCTGCGATTCTTCCACCCAATTCCTCTGTTATCAAATACCAATCCTAGAATTCGACCTTAAGCGGAATCTGCACGCTGAATCAATGCCCCCCCCCTTCGAGTCCTTTTTCATTTTATCCTCCCAAGTTTCTGACTCCAGAAAATGAAATTCAAACATATTTTCCCTCGGTCACGAAGGAAAACTACCCATGGGCCAGCCCAATTTTGACCCCCCCCCCTCCACTTCCGAAACATCCACTCTCTCCAGTATCTTTCTCTTCCCCCCCCCAGGGACTTCTAAAAAAGCTCCCACTTCACCCACACCCCAGGAGAGAATTACTTGTACTCCTTTTTTTCTCCCTGTAATTTACCCTTATTCCCCTTTTTTACTTTTTTTTTTCTTTTTTCTTGTTTCTTTTTACGAGATTTTTTTATTGTGTGAATAGCTCGTTCACGAATTTATTCTGTCAGAGCCAATACCGCCCCTTTCCCATCCGCATACTCCCTACCGTCACGGGTCGGGTTCCTCACAATTTTGTGCGAGCCTTCTTTCCCTCAATTTTGCTCCTTCCCCCTGGTTAGAGGGGTTGGCACACCTCCCCCCCCCCCTTACAGTTGAATTCACCACCTCGGACACCACATCGAGTTCTCCCTCGACTGCCTACCTTGCCCACCTCTTTTTTTTTCCTTCTTCGTTTCCCCCTCGTTCCTTTTCCGCGCAGTTCCCCTGAACAACGGGATTTCTGCCGTTTTTTTGGGTGGACTTTTGTTCCCGTCCCGTTTGAACCTCAATTTTTGTCAATCCGCAGCGCTGTGAAATTTTTTTTTCCTTTCCCACTTCTTTTTTCCCCCCTCCTTTGCACCCCCCCCACATCCCCGTGACCATCACCTCGCTACTTCTTCCATGGTTAGTCCCCCCCCTTTCGATGGACCCTGTTTCAAGCGCATGGCTTCGTGGACAATTCACACCCATTGTTTGCACCCCGCTTTCCCCCCTCCCTTGATGCGGCGGTGGCCGTATTTTTCACGTAAACCCTTCCCATAGTTAAAACCTGATGGGCGGATATTCTGATTTTTGCTTGGCGGTGGTCCCTTTTCTCCGACGCTTACTTCCGCCCTCTTTTTTCTCCAGTCGCCTCGAACTTGGTGAATTTGTCGTCCTTCTGTAGATCGTAGTTGTTTTTTAATACATTCTGACTCCTCATCCCTGGTTCTCCCATCCACGTGAGACTCCCTCAAGCTTCCTTCCTTTTCTTCCCCAGCTCTCCCCGGTACTTTTTCTTTCGACAGATTGTACGGACAAGCCGAGGCCCTCCCATGTCACACCTCTTGAGCAACTTTTCCCAGGTCGTTGACTTTCCCCCAGCTCCTTCCTCCGATAACAGTGCAGACCCCCCTCCGCGGCCTTTTTTCCCGTCCGGGTCTTCCATTTCCCGCTTTGTGTCATCCTCTTGACTCAAAAAGCGCATTTCCCCCGATGCCCGTACTCCCAAGTAGTTTCTACGCCTCCGGCGCATGATTCATTTTCGGTACGATCCCCTCCGCGCTCGATTCTCCCTCCCTCTTGTCCCAAGCAGATAGGTTTGTTGGTCACCCGAAGAGGTCAATCCTTACCTCCCCCCCCCCGAAACCCGCCCTGCCAGAGTTTGGAGTCAAATTTTATCCCCTCTTGTTTTCTCCGCTTTTGCCTCCCTAACTTTTCCTTCTGTGTTTCATGGTTTTTCTCACTTGCTGACTGGCCTTTCGTTGTCCCCCTCCCACGACCCCTTATGTGGTTTACCTCCTCTTTCTTATCTTTTTGAGTGTCCCCCAAGTCCTTTCCGATCGCCATTGAATCCCTACTCCTCTTCTTACCACTCTTTGCTTCGCACCTGCTGCCGTTTTTCTTGTTGCCCTCCAAGACGGTTTACTTCCCATCTTTGTCATGACGCCGACGACTTTGTTGCTCGGCTGTTGGTTGTTTGTGAACGTACTCTTTTTCGCTCTATGTCGCGTCCAATCACAGTGAACCTTTGCTCTGTCCGTCAGCTTTATATCGAATTTTTCTTCGGTATTTCTCCCAAGCTGTTCTGGGCCGCCCGGATTTCTGCTCTTTTAACGACTTCTTGCCCTTTTTGCGTCTTGGCTCGTTCTAGGCGTTTTTGGAGTTACCATGTCCTTCCCTTTTCGTCGCTGATGCGCCTCCCCACGGACCTCCCCCCTCCCCCCGAGCCTTCTTTTTCAACCGGAAACCTGTCTTCGGCGACCCAACGTTTTTCCCGCCTGGACGTAAACGGTTTTTTCCCGCTTTGGAGCAAGCCCGCATGCCTTTTTCCGCCCCGCATTTGTGAAGAGGTGGGTACTTTGTTTTTTCCCCATCCAGTCCCCCTGGCGCTTTTCTTTCCGGTAGGTTTTCCCGCGGGGTCGGCGATGCCATGTCAAGGACTTCCCCCACGATTCGCCTTCCGTCCTTCACCCCCTTTACCATCTCCATTTTTTTTTTTTAAGACTTTCCCGCCGTATTGCACTTCTTTTTCTGTTTTGGTTGGCCCCGGCTCCCGATCCCCCTCCTCTGACACGACTCCGGCCATATTTCTTATTGAACCCAATCTTCTTCTGTTTAGGCCGCGCGATCGACCGGGCTCGAAACTCCGTTGTGGTTTTTTCTTCTTTCCCGTACCTTTTCTGTCCGTCGAAAGAATTAACAATCCTTTTTTCCCCGTCCGGATTTCTTCGCGAGAGTCGTGGTGCCCTCTGGTGGTTCTGTCCCCCTCCTTGTCGTTTTTCACCACCGTTTGGTCCCATTTCATTCTCCCCCTTTTCCCTCTCTGGACGCCCTTTTTTGTTTGAAACACGCCTTGCGGGTGGTACGATGAATTTGCGTCGTTTGCTTTTTTGTTCGTTTGCGTCGGGCACATACGTCCCATTTCGTTTTTCGCCCCAACCACAGACAAACGCCCCGGCGTACCCCTCTTCCGGTTAAACGAAATTGAAGCTCCAACGGAAACGAATGTTCCATTCCCTAAATAATTACTCTCCTTTACTGACACCGCGGTCTCCAGCCTTGTTACTTTCTGCTTTCTTTCTGGTACTTCGTTTTTCTCCTGCCCCCCCTAGTGGTGGCCTCTCGACCTTGATACTCGGTGGGACATTTTTCCCCTTTCGGGTTTTTTCACCTAGTGTCCCACTTACCTTGTATTTTCCTTCGGCCTTCTTTCTAAAGAGTTGGTTTCTTTCGTTTCGAGGACCCTTGCGTCTTCTGAATATGAGGCTAGTTCGATTGCAATAGGCTTCACTTCTGTGCACCCTTTCGATTTACCCTTTCCTTGCAGAAAGTCTGGGTGAGTCTGCTTCCTCGATTTTTTATCTATTTTTTGAGTTTTCGCCCCCCCCCTCCTTCTTCCCCCGAGCACAGCTCTTGACGTTCATTGACTTCCGCGCGCATGTAAAACCCCATGGTTTGATTGCTTTTTGGCGTTATTTTTTCTTTGTCGCCGTTTATCTCCCGTTTGTTCCTAACGCCAAGTTACATGGTACCATTTTCGGACCTAACCTTTCTGGACCCCCCATTCCCGCTTGATTTCCGGTCTTTTTTCGAGTTTCGTCCTACACCTGGTTTTTCCACAGCTCGTTCCCCCCTCTTGCCCCCTGGATTTCCTGCGTGACCCACCGGTGATTCCCATGAGAACTCCCAGTGTGCTTAGACTTGCGCCCCGTCCGCTGCCATAGTTGTGTTTTTTCTTCACGGTCTCTTGTCTGTTGCGGTTCTGATCGGATGATTCGTCCAGTTACCTTCCTGACAGCTTGAGATTTTTTATCCCGGCGTTATTCACCTTGTTGAGTATTCTGTCTTTTTTTAGCCGACCTCTTCGTGAAAGTGTCGCGCATTTCCATTTTTCACCGCCCATTCAAAGCCTTCGTGAACGTCCTTCTGCACCGACCTCAGGCGGGTTGCGTTCCCTTCAAGCTTCGATTTCTGTCTTCCGTTCTTTTCGGTTTTTCTCCTTCTCGCTACCAAAGTTAGAATACGACTCGTGGGAGACGCGCGGTCCAATAGGCTTCCCCCTACTTACAACGTTTTCCCGTAACCTGATAGCGCTGTTTCCCCGTTGACGGATGAATCTCTGCGCCCCCTTTCGCGTTGGTCGTGATTTTTTTCGTACCCTTCTTTCCGGTGTCACGTTCGCGGGCGCTTTCTGGTTTTTGAGTTAAGGCTGCACCTTCCCTCTGCCTTTTTCGTCTTTGGATTGCCGATATTTTTCCTTCGCCATCAGCCTTTTAGTTATCGACGCGATGACTGTAGGCCGTTGGCTTCCGTAGTACGACCCCCCCCGAGCTTCACCTGATGATTTTCTCACCGTCTTCATCCCTTTCTGTCCTCCCGTTCTTCAAAAGCAAGCTTTTCCCACACGTTTGCGCTTTCTCTTTTGCGAACGCGCCGCCAGCTTACCTTACTTTGCGTACCTGAGTCCTTACAGTTCTGGTGACTATCGGAGTGCCTTTTATTATGTACCAGATTTGGTGGAACCTCTGTCATGTTTTCACACGCTAATTGTTCGCCATTCTATTCACTTCGTTATTGGAAGGCAAAGTTCTTCCACATTAGTCTCCCTGCCCTTCTAACACTGGTTTCTGTACTTCCCTCCATAGTAACCCTCACGCCTATATCCTGAGATTCCATCTGCCTTCACTCTTGTCTTTAAGGCGTGGAGACCTGTTGTACCCAATCTCTCTTTTACTCTCTTGTGGGTCTATTGATTTTCGCGACAAGCTGAGGTCTCCACTCCTTCCCTCTCGACAGGAAACGGCCCTTGCCAGAAGAGGTAGAGACGCGGTCATCCTTTCTAATTTCCCTATTGATTCCTCTTGTCTCTTGAGAGCTACGTTTTCTTGAATGGCTCCCTTTCCTTCCTCGTTCGTCCGGGGTTTTGTGCCTTCCCTGAAGAATTTCCAGCCCTCGTTCGTCTTTTCCCGACAGTACCTCACTCCGAGACGTTAGACACTGTCCGCGCTTTGAGCTCCCTTTCTTCTTGCGAGCGCTTTTTTCGAGCAAGCGCCGTGGTAGGGTGTTTCGTAACCCCCTGTTGCCCTCCCGGCATGACTCTTTGATCCCAAAGCCGGCCTCGTCCTCCTCTTTGTGGTTCGTCCCACCTGGCGCCCCTGCCGACGATGTTTATTTGTTGTATGTGTTCTCTTGGATACCCTGACTCTTCTTGTCCTGTTTCTACTCCAGGCCAGTCCTCTTTAGCTGGCCAGCGTCCTGTGTCCTCGCCACCACCCGCTTTCGTCCCGCTAACTGACGGGGTTTTTCCCCCCCCTATGGGAAAACCCATCTCAAAACTCCCTTGTCCCCCCGCTTAGCTAAAGGGCTCATTATTCTTTCAATGGGCCGAACCATCCACTAGCGGTTGGCCCGGTTCAGTCGCCGCAGTTGGGAACTCTCTCTACATGAAGTCAATTTTCTCTTTTGTTTTTTACATGAGACATTCACACTCCTGCGAACTACCTGGCTCCAGTCTCCCTCTTGAATTTTTTTCAACTAATGCTTGTGTAGTTCTCAGTCGCGACGTATTGAATTCGTGAAACTTGGAAGATGCTCGAACCCTTTATCCACGCTGCTGGCGGAAAATCCCCTCGAAGAATCCTCTTCGCTGTTGCTCAAACCTGCTCCAGGTTGATCCTCTTTGTCCTGACCGTTCTTTCTTTCCCCAGTTGATTTCACACCTTAAACCCATCGACTAGTGTATTACCCTCCATCACGACCTCGACGCGGCGTTTTTCTTTGACATAGAAGAAGGTATCGTCTCCCCCCCCCACGGTTGTTTGCAGGTGTCGTTTTTTTTATCAGCCCCTGTGCTTGACTGAGTGTCGGGTTTCAGGCAGTGAAATTAAACTTCGGCCATCCGTAAATAAAGGCGGGTTCTTGCAGGCTCGGTTTCAATCATCCATTCAAGTTTGCCTTTCGAAGCACATACCTTCTTTGTCGGCGATGCTTATCTCGGGAGTTCTTACTTTTGGATTCCCTGTTTTCCCTGCTGGTTACTGCAAACTTTTTGGTCAGCCGATATGTCGCCACTTCGCACCCACTTCTGCTTCTCACCAATAAGCTCTTACGCACCCTCCCCCCGCCGGTTTGACAGCCGTACTTGAGACTCGTTCCGATCCTATTTGCCTCGCCCGCTTTAGCTTCATTTGATGCTCCTCTTTCTTTCCGCCCGTAAATCGAATAAAGATTTATTACGAAGGTCACTTTTCCCTTGACAAATCCCCTGGGTTTGAAACAGTGAACACCCCACATCCCCTCCCATGGCACCACCGGCGAAAGGACGCTGCTGATTCACAGGAGCTCCCTTTTCCCATACACCACTGGCTGAGCCGTGTCTCATTAAAGGTCCCGGCATATTTCGATACTGTGTTTTCCCCCTTTTCTTCCAGTTTCATTGTGTACGACTTTCTTTTCTTTGTGTGCTCTTAGCGAACAAGTACCTCTATTTGGGAAGAGACTAAAACTGCCTCTCTATTCCCTACCTCCCGGCCTTTCCCTCACCCCCTTTGCTTTGCGCAAGACGTTTTTGATTACCTGCTCCCCCCCATGGTCCCTCATTTGTGTGTTTTTGAAACCGTCCCCCCCCCTCTGTCAGCACATCCGGCACCTAATCTCGGGCGACCCAAGTTTTACGTACACGCTTTCTCCCCTCCTTTTCGGCTTCCCCGAGTCTGTATCGTGGCTTCCCACGAACCCCCCAAAGGGATTTTCGACTTTCCGGTGTGCTTCCTCCCCTTCCTTCCCGCCGAATCCTTGTTTCAATACGTCCCTCTGCCGTGTTTTACCCCCCCTTTAAGGCACTGCAGCTTTGCCCGAACCCAGACCGTTCCTTCCTAAACTATCTACTGCGGTCCATGGTTAGTCCACCACCTTTCGATGGAATGGGTGGCCGTGGTTTGACATCCTTTTCCCCCTTTCCTTTCCAAGTGTCCCTCCGCGACTAGGTCCCGCCTGATCGGCGTTTTACTTTTCAGTCATTGACAAGACCCCCCCGTGCTCAACACGAGGGGCGGGTTTAGTTGGGCTTTTTTGAGAATCCTCTTTTCCCTTCCCCCGCCCGCTCTTACGACTTCCCCCCCTGAGATTTGCTTTCTGACGTATAGGTCTTTTTTTTCGGAGGGTAGTCGTCTAAGTACTCCTAATTCCGAGTTCTACCAGATCAACTGCCCGACCGGACTCCTCCACTTGCCCGACTCGTCTCCCTACTTACCATTTTGGTTTCCCCCTCTGCCCCGGTTCAGCACGAAGTAATTCCCTTACCAATCTGCGTCCACCGTGAGCACCCTGGGCAATTCCCTGTAAGCGTTCCCAGCGTCTCGTTCCTTAGGTCCCTGAAGCCACCCCAACTCCGCCCTTCCCTCCGTCGGGCTGAAGCACATCTTGAGTCCCCTCTTTGCGCACCCCCGCGAACGGCCCCTTGTTAGTACCTTTGGGGTCCCCCTGTATGTGAAGTTCCCCCTTTCGTGTCGAATTTCTCTCCCTGCCTACTTACCAATCGCGCTCACGAAGAGATTGGCAACCCTGATCGGTCGTTTTTTCCCCCCCCACGCCGACCATAATTTCACTACACTTTATGCCCCCCCCGTACCCCTCGAACGATTTTTCTAATATAGCTATGTTCCTTATCCCTCTTTTTTTGTTTTTTCTCTTATGCTCCCTCAATCTCTAGTAGGGGTGCTGTGTCGACCCCTTCTTAACTTATTTTTATTCCCCCCTCCCCCGATCTTAGGTCCCTTGTCTTTAGGAATTTCTTATCAGTGTAATCCGTGTCTCACTTTCAAATAATGCACCCCAAAACCAAAGGTTTAGGTACCCCTTTTTTTAGTCAAAGGGACCTGCGCGTGTTTTCTCTAAATCTTTTTCTCTTGTATGAATTTGCGGAGGCGGGATTGTGTTTCCTCCCAATTCCTAGGGTATTAGATTCGCGTTTCACCTTGCCATTTATAATCTTTTTTCCGGAGGGATATGAGCCTCTTGTGCGTGCCTCCCTCCCTTTTCGACTGCCCTGGGCCCTTTTCCTTATGTTTACGGACGTTTGTACAATTGATGATTCCGGTTTTATCTAGTTTTAGTTAAAAGGTCCTGCTGTCTTGATGTCTCCCAACCCCCAGCCCTCCCAAGACCTAGCCTTCCTCTCCACCATTTTTTTGCCCCGGATTCGTCTACGGGCTTTTTTTCTTTTTTTGTGTAAACGGTTGTGATTCCCTCTGTGCTGACCAGCCAGTAAGATAGCTCGAAAAATCCTTGTTGCAGAAGTTGTTGGGTTTTTAATTGTCTACCCCCCCGTACCTTTTTTCCTATAAGGTCTTTTCCCTCTTTCGCTCTTTGCCCTCCTGACTTGAAAGTCGTCAACGCGGCCTGATCTGAACATGTCCATCGCCAGTTTTTTTTGGGTTTTGCGCATTTCCCTCTTTGATAGTTGAGTTCTTTGATTGGATTGTTTGGATTTTTTCCCCTCGCTTCGTTCCGTCCCCACCCTCTTCCCCGTCAGCTGCTGTGCTTCCGAAACAACAAATCTTGCCGTCTCTTCTAACGCCCAGGCGCCCGCATCCGTGTGTCTTTATGGAAGCTTCGATCCAGACTGGGGGACGACTTGAAAGAGAAGTAAACCATCCCAGCAGCGTGGGATTCGGCAGGCGCTGCCTTTGTCTTTTTCGCTTGTGTGTGTTCCTTTGTTTTTTGGTCCCCCCACCACTTTCCCCAGTTTTCGTTTAGTTCTTCTTCATCTTTTCCCCGCGCAGTTTTAGTTACCCTCCGAGGGCGGGCTAATTGACGATGATTTTCTCGGATTGTCGGTTGTCCCGGCCCAACTCTTCCGCCACCCCCTATTTTTCGATCACCACCCTGACCACAAGAAAGGTCCTTTCCTCGTCCCCCTAATGGCACGAAGCGAAATCACAAAGGAACCCAATTGTAGATCTCCTCCCTAATGAAAGATAATGCATCTGTCTGTCACCCATGGTACTCTCGCCGTTTTTTTTGTGTGGGATATTTCCATCGCCTTTTGATCCGCCCCGGTTGTGTCTGACTTTCCCGCTCCTTTTTTGTGGTCCACATGTTCGTTGGTTTTTGTTCATTCTTTTTATTTACTTCTTTTTGGACCCTTCGTGCTAAAGCTTCAAGGTTTTATCTTTTCGTTGCTTAGGAAACTTGCGTCATTTTCCCTTCCTGAGGCTCGCCTGCTTTTCCTTTCTTGTCAACTCTTCGCTTCTCACGCCTTCTTCGACACCCTTTGTGATTTTTTGACTCTGCTTGGTGAGCCGCATCGCAGTTGGTTTTGCGAGTTTCCTCCCTATCGTGGCGCAAAACCCGTTCTTTTTCAGGTCCTTTCCCGCGTCCCGTTCCACCAACTTTTTGGCGCCCTCTCTCGTAGGCTACCTGCCGGAAATTGACCGATCTCCCCTGGCAGCGTAAATTTCCTTTTTTTTTGCCAAGACCCCCTTTCATGTGGTCCTCATGTATGGTAACAGTGATGCGGCAAGTTCCGTCCTGCTTTCGGCTGGCCCGAGTTGTCCTTTGT
>Ga0179593_1594646_pt1 | contig 13594 bp, 8 predicted proteins | sample CZODoug2_1_08_16_FD_185931 | JGI IMG/M metagenome (GOLD analysis project Ga0179593, IMG submission 185931) | Vadose zone soil fungal communities from Angelo Coast Range Reserve, California, USA - CZODoug2_1_08_16fungal (PacBio error correction) | ecosystem: Environmental > Terrestrial > Soil >... | reverse complement strand
TTTTAGTAGTAGACCCTCTCGAGTCCCCCCCCCCTCCCTGTACGCGAAAACGCCCCCCCTTTTTTTTTTCAGTTTGTTTTTTCGCTTGCCGCGGGTACCCCCTCAACTGCGCCCCTTTGCAATAGAAGTCCACCCTTTCGCTTTTAGAGATAACATACCTACCCTTTCTTTCCCAAAACACCTCTTTTTCTCCCAAAGACTGAAAGTCACAGTGGGCGTCGCAATATTTCTTCTGAGCTTTCAAGAAACACGATTCTTTCCTTTCGTGCTTTCGAGTCCTTATTTTCATATTTACTTAATTTCCCGTTTACTGCTCCGACGCGAAGTATCGCCACTACGAAAAAGTGACCCCCAGCTCTCGTCTCCTTTCAAGAAAGAAGGGTCCGCGTTCTCTTTTTTCGACCTCTCGAGCGCTCCGGAAGAGAGGTTCCCGCCGGATCTATCGACCCCGTGGTGAGGTCCTGACAGTGCAGAACCGTCTCTCCTGTATTAAATCTCGTGCCTGAGAAAAGACATGGTTGTTTTCCCCCCCCTCGTCGAATCTTTCTTTGCAGTTTCAACATACTAGTATGCTCAGGTCACCTGATTTATCGTCATGCCGGCAACGTTTTTACACGAATACTTTCCCCGGAAGAGAACCGGTGTTTCCCTTCTGAAGTATCCCCTCCTGCTGAGCCGTTATACCGATTTTTTTTATATCGGGACTATTTGAGATTGTAGTCGATTTTTCCTCTCCTAGAGAGTTTCCAGTTTCCCGAGGTTGGTCGGAGCATCTTCTCGACGGCAATAGTTTCGTGATTTCTAGATTTGGAATAGCCTCGTCTCTTTAGGCCGCAACCCTGGCTTCCGCGCCCAATGGTCCTGGGTTGATGGTATTTTTGACAAGCACGGTTGTATTTGGTCTCGCTTCCCTTTCCGTCAAAAGGCTTTCTTTTGAGAACCAGCCCTTTATTTGATTCGGACAGTGGAAATGGGAGTTCGAAAGGGCTTCCCTTTTTTCAACTTAACTGACCGCTTCGTAGGAGAGACCGTACCTCAGTGCCCCTTCTCTTCCGCGCACCATGCAGTGACCTCATCGAGGAACGCATTCTCTCTCTTTTTCCCTCTTGGGTTTATCTGAGTCGAGGTGAAGAAAGGCGGCAGGCCTCGTGCTAGAACCGCTCTTTTTCTACGGGGCTCCCCGCAGTCCTTTCAAGCTTACTGGTCAAAGGTAGAAGATCGACCCCCTTCCCCCTTCATCGCAGCGTCTTTTTTCTAACAGAAGTGCACGAGGCCTTTAGATTGCAGTTTTTGGATCTCTCTCTTCATCCCCGATCCCTGCCCCTCTTCTAACACTTTTCACCCCCAGACCCATGATTGCCTCTCGACCCCAAGGATGCGCTTCGGCTTTTAAGTGAACGTTTTCTTTGGTCAAGGATACAGGGAGTCACAGCTCGAGAGAGGATCTCCGGAGTGCGACTTCGGCCTGATTATAACGCCCCTTTTGAGACAGTTTTGTTTCTTCCGTACCTTGAGCGGTTCAGACTGACCCCTAGACAGGTCCCTCCAGTCACGTATTACTGAGACTCCTACCTCTCCATCTTTGGAGGCAAGCCCCCGAGTCACTCTCCTCCCTCGCGGAACAACTCTACTCCCATATCACGTCGGTACGCTAAACCTTTCTCCTATGTTACTGACCCCCCCCCGATGATGGTCGCGATTGGAGGTTCGCGCCGCTGCTCTGGTTTTTAAACTAGGAATGGTTCTTTCTGAGTCCCTCGGCGAGCCTTTATGTCAAGGCCCTCACTCCGGGTCGCTCCCCACAAGGGCGAGACTCGGTTGTCGTCCAAGCTCCGACCCCACTTTTATTTTCCCTGCACGTTTCAATTTTCGAGATTTTTCTCCGCGCGTTGCGGCTGTCGCGTTTCCGCGCGCCTCTCTTACCCCGTCTTCGCCCTCCCCACGGGAGATTCTGGAAGTCCCCGCTATGTCCGAAAGAAGTTGAAAAACCTGCTCTCGCTTTTTTTTGATGCGAGTGGGAGCTAAGCGTCAGTCCAACTCGTTTTCACTTGTGTGATCTAGTGGAGTGATTCTCTCGATGGGTGTTTCTTGTAGGATATTTTTTGTTTTTTGAGAATCGCAATGCGCTTTCCTTTTGGAAGTTTCTTTTTTTGTTACTTTGCGGGGGTACCCAAGAGTTTGCCGTCGCCCGAAGACCTTAACCGACGCGCAGATTGTTTTGCCATGATATTTATCCAGCCCGGAAATTCAGACCCCCCTTTTAAGGCGTCGTGGTTCCCCTTCACCTACCAATCGACCTCGGTGATCGGAGGTGAGCCGTTATTTTTTGCTTCATTTCTCCAGCTGAAAAGATAATCCCATACTATTTCCTGCCTTACGAGGACGAGCGGCTCCTCAGAGACTATAGAATCGCTCTGACGATGGCGCCTCCGATCTCTTTGATCAAGACTTCAGAGGCCCGGCTCCCCAAACGCTTCTTTCCCCATTTTGCGATTGAACGCTTGCCGCCTCGTTCTCTGACTCGGCCAAGCGGAATATATTTTTTCTTCATTTTCTGAGCCGTGCAGCTTGCGTCACGCGAGGCTGTCTCCCGAGCCGAAGTCTTCTTTCCCCTTCTCTTTTGCTTTTTCTCAGACGACTCTTTTCCTTTTTCGGTCGCTTTTTCGTTTCTTCACGATCGTCCCCCAAACGAGCAGGGCTGAAGTTTTTCGCTTCTCCAGCGTGGCCGCCCCTCCTGTAGATAGTCGATTTCCCCATGTGGCATACTTGTCGGTCGACGTCGGGTCCATGTGCGGCTGCCTTTGGTGTGATTTGGAGGCTCTTCTCCCTCTCTTCCCGTTGATGCACTTCCCGTTTGCAGACGCTCTCCTTCTTTGACGGCAGTCTCTAGACCTTTTTCCTAAGTCCCCTGACTCGCAGAGATGGCGCGCGCCGCATCGATTCCGCGGCATTCGCTTTATCAAATTTCTCTTCGTTTTGGAGAAGCTGACGACTTCTTCCCCTCCCCTTTCTTTTTTTCCCTGTCAGTTTGCAGACCTTTCGGCGGCCGTAATTCTCGAGCTCGGCCGGTCAGACGTCCCCTCTTCGAGTGAAGCCGGTCATATCCCGCGATATATATACCTTTCGCCCCTTGGTGTTTCGTCTGTCTCGATCCTTTTAGAGGCGGTTTCACCATAGACCGTCGTTTTCTCGGCCTTATCTAAACGCATCCGTTCCCGCTAAGGGCAGTAGGGAGTTGTCCCCCCATTTTCTTCACTTTGCGGACATTCCCCTCTTCAGGTGGATAGAATAGCCTTGCGAGTTCAATCTGCAATGTTATCGGGCCTTCTTACGGTATCCTCGGTATTTCTTCAAAAATTGATGGATACGTCCTCACTTTTTCTTTTTCTCGCTCCGACCCTTTCTTTGACGTGAATGCAGTAGGGCTCCGACCCCAGCCCCACCGGCTTTCCCTTCCCCCTCCTTTCCATGTGAATCCTTCCTTTGAAGAAATGTTGAACTCTATCCTGATTATGCTGTACTTTCCTGCAAACTATCTCACCTTGTGCCGAACTCTCGTGGAGACGGTGTAGCCTTAGCCTTCGGTTCGTTCGAAATGAATGCACTTCTATCTTCTGCCTACAAGGCACCCCAGTCGTGGCATAGACCCTATCCCCCCCCTGGTCAGCCGCCCTGGACTTTCTTTAAAGAGGGGCCTCTTCTTATGAGAAGACCGTGCCTCCTTCTTTTTGTAGGATCTCTGCGTTTTATAGCTGATGCCCCCCGGGTCAGTCGCGCGGAGCAATCCTTAGTTCCCCTGTTCAGCCCCCGATGAAAGGCTTGAGAATCTTCGTAGCGGTTTGCAAGTGGCGTAGTCGCGCTCTATCCTAGCTTCTTCTGCGACTCGGCTTTATAATTTCTCTTTAGGGATTTTCTAGGATTTCGAATGCTTCCTCCCTTGCTTCACCCTCCCCTGTCGTTCCCCCGATGTTCCCCCCGCCGCGGCCTTTTTTGGTCGTCTTTCCGTCGCTGCCTTCCGGATTTTGGAAACCCCATATTTTTTTTAGAGTTTCTTTTTTGCTTGCGTTCGCCGCTCTTTAATCCCTGAACCGTACATTTTCCCAGAACCCGTCAAGTAGAAATTTCTCACCCCACAAGCCCTGAGGAGACCCCCACAATCTCGCCTCCAATCCCAGCCCTCGAGCCCTCCATGTGGCTGTAGAACTAGTGTGACTCCCCTTTCTTCCTCAACTGCCCTTGTCAACCCCCGCGATTCAGTTTTTTGCCCACGGTGCGCCAGAGTTCCTTGACTTCAGTGCTCCCTTTCCCTTTTTTTAGTTATCGCGATCTGTTTTTAGTCGCCGGGCACCCCATCGCACCGATTTTCTCCGTATTACCTTTAACAGACTGCCCTCAAGGGATGAGTGTGGTCCTCCCCTTATCTAGGAAGTTTCCCCGAGCCGGAGAAGTTTCTTCCTCCCCTTGGCTGCTGATTTTTTTTTTGTCACTTTACCGCCACCCAGGGATAGCAAACAGCCCTCAGTCTTTCCGAGACCTACTGCCGATGACCACGGCCATCTCTCCACTTCAATGAGTCATGAGAAACCCATATTTTTTTTCTCTGTAAGGCCTCGTTGATCCTATTAATGCAGGTTCGAAACGTTAGCCGCCGCGGAATTTCGTAAGAGAAAGGTTTTATGCCCGATGATCATTAAGTAGATCCCGGGAAAGTCAGCTTCCCTCGCTCTCTTTATAGATTTCGCCTTCCGTTTTCTGGTAGTGATTATTGCTATCGAGCGGCAGTCTCCCTTTCCCCCCCTATGGTTAGGGTTCATGTTTTCCAGAATAAGACCTATCTTTCGATTTCCGATTTTCTCCTGCATCGCTTTTCCGCTGAAGGTCGGCTCGTGCGCGAATGAGAATCTTTTTCTTTCCGATTTGGTGATGCGTGAGCACCCCCCTTGGTAATTGTTACCCTCCCCTGTATCCCTAGAGAGTCTTGACATAGTCAGGAAACTCTTCGAGGTGATTCTTACCTGTTGAAAACTTTTTTTCGTTTTTGCCCTCGACAACCTGGTCAACGGGTCCCCCCCAGCGTGCAAGTCGTTCGGATCACCTGGTCTATTCTGCAACGGTTGATCCCTTCAATTGACTTTTTTTCCACGCGGTCCTTATATCTCTTTTTAATCCCTCTTTGGAGTCTAGATGCGTTTAAGGAAGCTTTTGGCTGACGGCCGCGCAAAAGTCCCTCTCTGTTACAGTGGCCAGTGGATATCTACCCCCCGTTTTTTAAGTGTTCCCCTGTCCCCCCTCTGCACAGGTGATAGAGGGCCCCCCCCCCCCCCAGGACCCTCTCCCTGCGTCGAGAAGCTCCACACCGGCTTTCCCTCGTTTACCCCCAGATCATCCAGAGTGGCCATATTAGTCTCTCCTGATCTTCCCCCTCCGTAGCACGGCACCTTTGCATTGACACTACCATATCGCCCTCTCCCAATTCTCTCTCTGTTGGCCGGCCGACCTGCTATTCCGACGATGCCATTTTAAAGCTCCCCCCGATACCGGTCCCCTGGTGGCCGCTTCGCTTTTTCTGGCATGATCTCCTTCAAAGCTCCCTTTCGAGACAGCCCCCCTTTCTTTCTTTTTTCAGTAAGATCTCCCTTCCGCGCCTCCTCCAGTCGCCCGCCTGAATTTCATTCTTCAGAGGTACTCTCAGATGCGACGCATGATATCCCCATCGGGCCACCGTGGTGCTTGCAGCAAGATCCTAGTCTTCGAAGCCAGTCATGACTTATACCACGATGACTGATCAGCAGCTGTTCTGGTTCATGTCTCTATTGTAGAGATTTTTTGTTCACAATAGAATTAGGGTCGACTCCCCTCTATTCTTTATTTCCGCGGAACTTTTTTATGACCCCGTTCAAGGACCCCCCTCGACTCCAGCAATGGCGAGAAAGCTCTTTGTCCCCGCTGATCTGGTCATCCCAGACAAGCCACCTGCTTGCAATGTTTCCCGCTCCTTTTTTTTTAAGCGTGCCCTTAATGCGTTTTGTGAGACCTCCCCGCGTGATCTCCCTGCTCGCACACCGGGTTTCTTGACGACGCGAGGACTTCCATGTCCCGTACTTACCCGCGAAATCGCGGTGAGGTGGCGAGTGGCGAGATACTCTTCCCTACCCTGGCTGTGCGAGCACAGGCGGGGAGAGGCTGGGATTTTGTTTTTTTGTTCGCAGCGGTGTCTTTGTGCTTCTCGCAATGCCGGGGACGTTTTCTGTGAGAGACCCCCCTCAGCGTGCATTTTATGCCCGGCGAGCAGCACTTCCCCAAGCGATCCTTGAGAGGCGTAGCCCCCTTCTTCGTCGAGGGTCGTTCCTCACTACTCCCTCCCCAGACTTCTTTTTTCCCCAGATACTAACCCGCGCCCAGATCGCGAGTGAAGCCCGGCGAGCTTTGGTTCCTTCAATCTTCCCGCCTCCGATCTCTCCTCAGACCCATTTTTACCGATTGCCTCGCGCAGCTCTCAAGAATGACCGCAGCTGGCGCGCGCGACGCTCTCACTTATCGAGGCTCTTTCCTTGCCAGCCTGCACAATTCCCCCTCCGACTGTCGTGACGATTCTTCAAGCCCCTATGCGAAGACATTTTCTAAGGTCCCCTTCTCTTTCTCAGAAGGACCCTCGTAGTGTGAGACTCACAGAACATTGCCCTTGGTCTTCCTCCCGACTTCCTTCTCAAGCGGCTCCCCTGAGGAGAGTCCTATTAAAAGTTTTGCAGTGATGAAGCCTTTGATCGTCTCTCTAGGTCGCCGCGCGCGCCTCTTCCTTTTCCCCCCCCCGGAACAAAAGAGAAATATCTGGAAGCCCTTGTAGGTCGACAAGCGTGTTTGCCCTTTCAGGAAATTCTTCAGATCGTTCGCGATCTTAAATGTACTTTTCCTTTTAGACCGTAATTTGTCTTCTGGCCGAGGAAAGGGTGCTTTTATATCAAGCGAGGCCCCGTGCCGATTGCGGCACGATCGTAGCCAGCACCTTGCATTTTATAAGAAAATTTTTCCCTTCGTACGAATAATGAGACTCTTCCGGAGACCCGTCTGCCGGGCAACTTTTTTCCTTGGACCGGCGAGGGTCTTTCTCTAGGGGCTGGTACAGGTTCAGAGTTAGTCTCCCCTCCCTTCCACTGAAAAGAAAAGCTTTGTCGTTCTTGAGCGGTACGGCGATCCTCCCGGTCGCCCGACGACGATGACCTGAAAGGCCGGCATAGCTCCCCGCCTTCCTAATTTGTGTGTTTCTCTCGTGAGCGAGGCCCTATCACTTAATCGTAGGTCGTGGACCGGAGAGACTCCGCTAACGCTACCCTCCTCGGTCGGTACGCTCCTTTCCTATGGGTCTTGTTCCCACGTCAGCGGCGCATGGACCGCCTCGTCGCTTGGCCTTTTCGTCGAAGCAACGGCGAAGGATATGACTCCGAATAGAGAGGTTCTCACACATTGCTCTGATCCTTTTTTGAGACAGACTGCGCTCGGTGACAGACACTTCGGTTATAGGTATGACTCCCCACCGCTGGTGATAGTCCTAAGCGCCATTCGAAATCTCTACCCCTTACGAACATGGTGCAAGTGCGCTCTTGCATTTTAATGTAATGAGAATTTCTGACGTTCCTTTTGCATTCTAGAAATTCCTTTTTTTTCCTTTTCGACGATTGCCTGGTTATCTTTCGGAGAAAGTTCCCTATCCTGTATTTATGCAAACGCATTTGTCATGATAGAATCATATTCTGGATTCTCCGTGGCGTTACCGCTCCGGGAGTGCTTGCGCCGCATTCTAGCGTAGGGTCGGATATGTTTGAAGAGACGATGGCCTTTTTTTCGGGAAGTCAGATCGCTGGTCATCTTTTATCTTCTTTGAGAGCACTTCCTCGGCGCTTTCTTCTTAGGAGCATTCTCTCATTTCCTTCTTTGAGTATTCTAGAGTTATGACTGCTTTCTCCCCCCCTCTTATTCCATGTCGATTTCAGATGACTTATTATAGGATTGTCTCCTGAGCCCTTTCTCTCTTATTCACCTTCCGACCCTTGTTCGAGGTTGATCTTGAATCCCAACCTAAGCAGCGGCAGGTTTTCTGATTTCGACCCCCCATCTCTCCCGCCGGCCTCGTCCGCCGGCCAAAGTTCGTAGAGTTGTATTCTAGCTGCGGCTCTCTTTTTCTCATGGGTACCCCGCCTTCCTCAGTGCCTCGTCCTGGTGCGCGACGTCCCAGTCAGATGCAAAGCCGTCGAACCCCACCAGAGACGTCCAATCCCCCTTCTCCTCAAGCATTTTGTTTCCCTGAGTTTTCATTCTCGTCTTCTCTCCTCGCCATGCACCCCTCGATTTTTTTTCTCTTAGCCTTTCTCCCTTAGTAGAGTCCTTTTTCATTCTTTTCCCTTGGCGTTTCGACGAGAGCCCTCGTCCACGACCGCATTCTTCCACACGCGCGGGCTTTCCAGATCTCCCTTGAGACGGGCCCCTGTTTTTTAGTAGGTTTCTCTCGAGAGGAGGAGAACCCTCCCCTCCTCAGCGATTTATAGTCCGACCCTGGCTTGATGAACGTGACAGCACAGGATTGAAGGAATCTCCTTTGTGAACCCCCCTCCCCCGGGTGACAAGGCCCCCGTCGACATAAAGGATACCTCAACAGCAATCGGAATCCTTTCCTTCCTCTTGGCTCCCTTTTTTCCTGACTGGGCAAGTGTCTCCGGACGCGGCTGAGGACGCTAAAGGGTGGTCCCATGTTCCGTATAGCTGATTCGCTGTACTCTCTGAGATGAGCATGACCTTCCTCGTTGTATTGTCGAGTCGATCTGATGCATTTTCCCCCCCTAGAGTCCTTATCTTATCGCGTGTGAGATCCTGAGCAAGAATTTATTCTGCCAAGACTGCGAGTAGTTTCCCCTCGGTGGAGCTCTCCTTTTATCCCCCGCTTGAAGTGCTCTTTGCGTTCCGGCCGTGAACTTCCCGACATTATCCCATTTCTCTGTAGATGATTTCTTTTTGCAGAAAGTTTTTCATTTCTTGTCTCGACCCTCCTTTTTCATCTCCGAGCGCCCCGCGCACCCATCTTCCGTTCTGATTATTATAGGAAATTGAGTTGGGGAAATGTTTAGTTTCGAAATATCTGACACCTTCCCGCCATGTTTCCCCAGCGTGTGCGGCGAGCACCCCCTGATAGACTTTCCCCAATCTTTTTCTCGGAAGGTCAGCCTAGTAGGAACGCATTCATCTTCTTTCCTTTCCACTTCCCCCCCGTTGTGGGTTTTTTTCTTTGTGCCCGACAGGCTTCTTGTACCTTACGAGCCCCCGCCTTGAGTCCCTATCGGTGGATCCTCCCTCCTTCTGCTGGTCAAGGCCGGTTAACTTTGCTCGATTCGCCCCACTCTTTTTTCCTAGAATCGCTCAGCAACCTAGCCCTTTCGGAATAGAGCTCTTGTGGGCGCGAGATCTGAGTCCCTGCGATAGAGACCGCGATAACTGAAACCTTTTTGCCGCACCAGATTCGACCCCCCAGGCTGCTTGCTCTTCCCCCCCCGGGGACGCACTCTCAGATGACCAAGGATAGGCCCCTCCTACTGTCGTAAGAAGAGTGGCCGCGGAGTCCGGACCCTTTTTCTGAGTCATCAATTCCCCACGCTCTACGATTCCTTGCTCGATCTCCCAGGAAGCAGATCTCCCTGAGCGGAGGATCCGCCGACCGATATAGCTCTTTACTGTCCCAGTCTCCCGCGCTTACTTAATTCGTCCCCCCTGACCGGCAGCCAATCTCCCGCGTCGGCGAAGTTTGACAGAACCCCTTGCCCAAATCCTCCTAACGCTGCCTTGTCACCCGCGCTGGATTTTAGAGCGACGAAGATGGAGGTCACCTCGCAGAGGGGCCCTTTCCCTTTTCCCCGATGTCCTTCGAGCCTGTTTTTCAACTTTCAAGGACATCCCTGGTTCCTCGCTTAAGCCGTCCTCTTTGAGGACCCCTGGGCCCCGTCACGCCGATCGAGAAGACCCTTTCCGCACACTCCCTTCAGAATGCTTTTCAGCGCTGAGCGGTTGTGCCTGAGTCTTTCTTTTGAAGTCCCCCTTCTTAGGAGCAGGCCCCCCACCGGTTAAGGACGCGCCTTGATTCCCAAGGACTCTCCCTTGCGAACGCCGTGAACCCCTTCGCGGTTGTATGAGCTTGGAGGATAACGAGTCCACTAGGATGTGAGACTCCCCTTGTGTGCTGTCCCCGAGGCTGTTTTCCTTGCGGACGGGCTATTTTTTTTGGTCGGTACTCTTCCAGTGTGAATATGCGCTAATGTGGAAGTGCTATGTTATTCTGTGCCTTGCGTCACGGCCTTCGAGTTTCAGATCCCGAGCACGACTATATTTTGGTCTTCAGTCTGGTAACCTTGCTTTTTCGAGCCTTTCGACTCTCCCCGACATCCTTTCCTCGTTGAAAGGCCGTGTGGACATTCATATCTCAAACCCCGCCCCCTTGAGGTTGAAAGCCTGGGATTCGTTTTGACTAGCAGAAGAATCCGGACGACCTCGACCGAAGAACATTACTCGCGTTATCCCCAGTACGGACAGAAGCGCTCCGCCTCTCGTTCTCCAGTAGACCGACGAGCTAAAGATTATCCTGGCCGATTGGTCCCTGTGTCAAAAAGTGCCCCCTACCCAGTTATGAGAGTCCTTGACTACGTGAAGAAATCTTTTCCCTCAGACAGGCCGGAAGGCCCACTTTCCTCCGAAGCAAGCCCGCCGGTTTGTCATCCTCGAGGAGACTGTTCCTCGAAGGCTGTTCCCTTCATTGGTGGAAGTTATTCCTCCTGTAGGATCATTCCTTTCGATTCTCCTACAAGCCCCTATAGTTCTTCGACCACAACGAGCGGGCAGTCCTCCTTTGTAGCAAGCAGTTTGTCTCTCATAAGCCCCTTTGATCTCGTTCTTTAGTCCCCCTTTCGATTCAGGTACTCTGAGGTTCGACCTTTCTCTTCGGAAGAGAGGGTTGTTAGTGTATCCCCTCCTCCGCTTCCTCGTCACTTAAAAGGACGATGCAGACGATTTTACGCAGTCTTTCTTTCCCCAAGTCGAAGTCTTTTCTCCCCAGGTGGTGAAGCTCACGCATTCTTCCTCTCGCGTATCTCCCGTCTGCGGCTTATATTAATCGCGAGGTCCGAGCAAATGGCGTCCTTTTCCCCCAGGTCTGCTGTCCTTTCTTTTCAACTGAACGACGGAAACCGTAGTTCCAACCCTCTTTTTCGGCTAGAGCGGGTCCTCTCGAGTTTCTTGACTCTACTCTCATAGAGCGTCCCCCGGCGATCTCTCTCTTTTTCACTATCCCCCTTTGAGCCCGAGTAGCCGGGCGTTCTTTTCCATTCATCGATTGTAGTAGGTCGATCCCTTCCTATCCTCCCTCTCTCCGCAGCCGTTCTTGCGTTCCTTTCCACGTAGGCCCCTTGAAGACCAAGTCAGAGGTGTTTTTGGAAACAGCGCGAGTCTTTTCCCTTTTTTGGCAGAGATCCTCCGCCCTTCTGAAGCGGCGCCTTGTTCCGTCTCTCCCCTCCCGGATTACTTCACCCCCCCTTTTATTTAAGAATTATCTTTGCTGCACAGATGCGAGCACCGCAGCTTCGCGTGCAGCTTACTGGGCTCGAGTAGAGACGCCTCCCAACCTGTGATAGCCTCCTGGAGCAATGTTAGAAATCTTTTTCTACCGTCCTACCATTTCTTTAGCGCGACGAGCGTGATGTCCTGCATGCTCCCACTCATTGTGTTCCAGGAAATAGACTCTCGTGCCGGGAGCGCGCTCTCATGCTCACGATGTCTCTGTAACCCTGCCCTATTTGCTCGCTTCTCGGCCGCCTTGGGCTCTCCTTTAGTTAGAACGAATTCATGCTCTGTGCTGCTGCGACATATCCTTTGGCAGTCTGATCGCCCCTCTCTTCCCCCTCTCCCCTGATGCACCGGGAGGGACCTCTTTTTTTGAACAGTTTTTTGATTCGTGGCCTGTGCCTCGCTTTCAAATCGGCGAATTTTTTTCTTTCGCGGCGCGAAAGATGAGTCTTCTTTTTCTACTTATTATTCTGCTCCTCGGCTAGTTAGTAATGTTCCATATCCCTTCGCTTCTTGTGGAAGGCGTAGAATCCCGTCTGCTCGCTGGTTTATAAGATACCCGGTTGGAGATTTCTCCCAAGACGGGCCGCTTTTGGCCCTTTCTGTCTGCGTACGCCTCGAGCCACGCCGGTTGAACTAGTGACCAATTCGTCTTTATTGAGTCGGGGATGAGAGTTCATTGTACACGCCCCTCACGCTGACCTTGACCCCCCCCCCTATTTTCCAAAAGGCGTGCGCATTTTGAGTCTCCCAAAGCAATCAGGATGTCGACCCAATATAGAATGTGCTCCATCCTCCCCTGAACACCATGGTCGTCAGCACCTTTTTTTTAGTGTTGCCTTAGAGTAGCTCGCCATCTTACCGCCACCCTCTATTTCCTTGGCCACGTCGTTCGCAGCATTTAGCTTGATCTCTCATATCCCTTTGATTCTCCTCACTCTTAGCGTACGCTGCAAGACTAACTCATTTGACCCTCCTAGCGTCTCTCTCATGACCTCCCTTTTCCAGCTTTTGATTTTTCTCTCGCGCGTGAGTGAAGGAGGGACGAACGCTTTTCTAGAAATATTTCTCGTCTGAGTTAGGTTTACTGAACTTATCTCTACTCCTTGGATACTATCTTTAGTTTTCCCCTCCTCCCTGACCTGCCCTTTTGTTTTTATGCCATCGTCCCTCCCTACAATGAGAGAGCCCCTCAAATAGGATGGCTACATTTCAGCTTTCTTATTGTCCCGGTTCGTGTCGACGGACGCGCTTTTATTTTATTAGACCAGGTTGATATTCCGATCCGTCGAGTTCTCCGTCCTTCCTTTGATCTTCTATTTTTCGGAATACTTGCTCCTTCCTTGTCTCTTCGATATTCTTCCCCTTGAGCTCGATACTCCTCTTTTAGGGAGATCCTGCGAAGCATTATCTCGGCCCCCCCCCCCTCTGCGCTTCCTAGCTGGATTCCCCCTTAGTTCCTGTCAAGGAAATCCGTTCGAGAGTCCTCCCCGCCTTTTATTCTTGGTGCTTTTCAGCCTTTTTATTTCTTTTTCTGGTATCGCGCCCTTTTCGAGGGTCCCTTTCGGATCGAGAACGGACTATTTTCTAGGAAAGATCCTGTGGATTGTCCCTCTAGCACCCTTGTCAACGTTGTTTTGACCACCTTCCTAGTAGAGCTTCCCCAGATCGACCTCCCGATATGTGACGGCCCTTAAGACCTCCCGAGCCATTTTTCCCTCAGAATCTTTTCATATTTTTTTTGTTTAGAGATCGCTGCCGAGGACGGCCGGTCGGGCTTCCCTTGACTAGCCCCGATATTTTTCAGACGATCGTGGATCGTCCTCTATCACTGGTTCAAGGACCTTTTTCCCCCCAACTTTGTCCGAGTTCGACCCCCCCCCGAACAGCGCAGCTGTCCCTCTCACATTTGCTAGTCTCCCCCTAGATGACGCTGAGATTTGCGCGATTTTCTGTGATGCTCCCTCGAGCTCCCGGCTAAACCGAGCGACCCTTTGTC
>Ga0179593_1548971_pt1 | contig 13594 bp, 17 predicted proteins | sample CZODoug2_1_08_16_FD_185931 | JGI IMG/M metagenome (GOLD analysis project Ga0179593, IMG submission 185931) | Vadose zone soil fungal communities from Angelo Coast Range Reserve, California, USA - CZODoug2_1_08_16fungal (PacBio error correction) | ecosystem: Environmental > Terrestrial > Soil >... | reverse complement strand
ACCCTCTCAAATGCCAATCCACTCCCCTTTGACTCCCTTCCCCTCACTTGCATGGCGCACCGCCTCCTTAGTTCTTGGTTCCTTTGAGGGCTGTAATCTTTTTTCCGCCAAAAACGCTAGTACCTCCTTTTTTTCCCCATGCAACATCATCCCCTTTTTTCGAGCAAAAGGCCGTGCTTTTTTGGTTGGTTTTTTACCGGGTACCCAGTCAACCTCCCCCCCCTCCCAGGTGGGTGTGACTATAGTACTCCCATTCGCAGTGCCATGTTCTTTCGAAAAGCTATCGGTCTGGACCCCCCCCCCTCCGTCCCTATTGGCGCTTTTTTTTTCGAATGGGAAGAGCGAGGTTCCCCCCTCCTCCAAGGAACTCGCACACGGCGGTCCACACGCATGCAAAAGAATGCCTTCCCCCCCCTCATGTTCTGCCTTGCCCAGGTTTCTTCCCTACAATCACATGGCGCAATTTCTCTTCGGAAGGCCCTGGACCGCCCCCCTTCCCGTTTGATCGAAGTCGCGCCCCTTTTTTCAAATTCCTCCTTCGTGGCCTGGAAACTCCTCTTTTTTAAAACTCGGTGGCGCGGTTCCTTCCACTACTCTAGAGGTCCGCCCCCCCCATCAATTTCACCCTCCCCCTTGCTTGTGTCCCTGTTTCTTTTCCTTCCCGTAATACGCGATATAGTCGTCCCTAGTATAATGGTTAATATTTCGCCTTTGGGACAATTTCCCTCCACGTGCGCGTTCTAGAACACTTCAGTTAAAAAAGTGATCGCTTTTCGCAGCAACAAGTAATTAATGACTTTCTTATTTCCAGCCGCTCATCTCCCCTTTTTGCCTGCCCACTAAAAGCAACTTTCCTTTCGACAGCTAATTTCGAGATAAGGATGCCCCCCCCCTTTCCTCCTATTTTTTTTTTTTTTTCGATCTCCCCCCCTCTGTGCAGTCCCTCGCATTGAGAGAAATTTTCTTTTTCATTGCCGGCAATGCGTCCGTCATTTCCGCCCGGTGGTGTCATGAATACTCTTTAAGCCCCCCCTCTCCGTGTCTATGTCTGCTTTTTCCCTGTTTTAATTCTAAGTGTATTTTTTCTTTTTTACAAGTGTTAATAACTTTTCCTTTGGGTGCAGCTGGTATGACCGTGAGCACGAACCTCTTTCACTCGCTTGGGACCTTTTCGCTCCCATAGTTTCCTTTTTCCTGCAACGTTTTTAAGTGTGCCAACGCTGATTTTTTCCCCCCCCCCGCTGCGGAGACCGGGGCGGTATTTCTTAAGATGGACGACAGGCTGGTCCCCCCCCCTCGCCCGTTCTTGCCATCAAACTCCTCTCTTTCTGGTAAGTAATGGACATTTAGCTAAGGTACAATTGTCACGTCAGCGGTCCCTTCTTCCATCTAAACGGGTTTCTTCTCATGATCTTCCCCCCCCCCCATCCTTTTTGCTTCCCGCCGCCAGTCTACCTTCCCCTTCCCTTCGATCGGCTGAACCCGATATTCACCCTTTTCTCAGATTCATTGCAGGTTCGCACTCCCCTTCCCTGCCATTGTCTCCAATCGTAAAGCCCCCGGGTTCCTTCTTTTTTGACCTTCGCAAAATTCCCCCTTTTCCGCTAGAGTAACTTCCCTCTCCTTTTTTTTTTTTGAGATTTCCTTTTATCGAGCGACCGCGATTTTCTCTTTCAAACAGCGTGTGGGCTTTTTTTTTCGTAGATTTTACGTTTTTCTGACCCTTTTCCGTAAACTTTTCCTTCCTCTGAAAGAACAAAGATGGAATTTTCAGCCGATCGACGTTCCTTGGATCCTTGCTTTTTCTTCCCCCTCTCTTTTTATGTGGGAGGTTTCCCCTTCCGGGTGTTGTACCGTGTCCCCCTGACCAAAGTGAAGGCTTTCCTTTGACCCCCTCCGACCTGGCTCTGCAAGGTACGTCGTTTTTCCTTTCGCGATTATACGATTTTAAATATTACTGGGAACCCCCCCCCCCCGAACCCCCTCTACGCCTTCTTTTTCTCCTTCGCAGCGGACCTCGTGGCACACTTAAGAACCTTTTCCCTCGGCCCGTCAGATTTTTCTCACTTCCCCCCCCCCCCGCCTCTTTCTTTTTTTCCGGGCTGCACCCGAAGAACAACCCTCCGAAGGGAGGTTGGTACTCGCTATAATACTTCCTTCCTGGTCGGTCTCAATTCCCCTACAGCAACTGAAACTTTTTTTCTTCATGACACCACCGGGCCGAGCCCTTCCTTTCGGTCTCCCTTGACCAGCCCTTTTTCCCCCGGGGAGAAGGTTTTTTTTTCCCTCGAGGACTGCACGGACTCAGGGATTTCTCTCTTCCTTCTTGGAAGGGAGGAGTTTTCGGCTCGGGGATTTCTTCGGGGGTCTTTCCTTGACATCGGCGGTGGCTCTTAGTCTCCTTTCCTTTTTTTTTGAAGAAGACCATTCTTTTTTCCTCAGTTAAGTCCCCCCTCCTTCTTCACCCCCCTTTTTAAACTAAATCGAAAGAGTTTTCCTCCTGGCTATGTGCGGATGATCAGGTGATCCTCCGCCCTTTTTTCCCAGATTACCCCTTTCTGGTGGGACGACGAGATCGCTTCTCTTTTTCGGAAACAGGGACACATACAATAAACTTTTTCTCTAGCCGAGAATCCGCGTCTTTGGACCTCTCCCCTTCTTTTGTCAAAGTTCTTTCTTTCCGCGCGAAAGCTGGAGCTTGCGATTTTTCGAGGATGCGGTTTAGAGACCCCACGCCCCTTCTTTTAACCCCGTTCTTTTTCCCTTTCTTCTTGCGGAAGGAAGGGGTCCTTCTTTTCCCAACGATTGCGCCAATGGGATTTTATTCTTACCATTTCGGCAAGATGGTTCCGGCCCCTTTCGAGTCTTCCTCCTTGTGTCAAGTTCCTCCTCCTGGGGCGAGTTCCTTGGCTCATCGAGCTCCCATTCGACATTTTCTTCGTTTAGCAGTTGTTTGATTGATAGCTTCTAATCACCCTTGAGGAGCTCTTGGCGGTTCCTATAGCAACCCCAGTGGCATTGGCATCCCCCACCCCCCCCCCCAATAAAATTTTCTCTCTCGATCGCGCGAAATGTCCGTAGTGGTCCCCTTTTTCTGGACAGAGTTTGGCGTTCTCTTTCCGGGATTATGAGCGTGCTCCTTCCCACTACTACCTCTCTCTTTTTCCCCCCACCCTTCCCCCTGTGGTTAAAGGGAAGCTTTCCCTCCCCCCCATACTTCAAAGTGGGAGTGGATCTTTTTATCTAGCCTTGTTGGTTTTTGCTCACTTCTTTTCTGTTCTTCCTCCTTTTCCTACTCCTCCGTTTCTCCTTGCGGCCGCCGTTAGCAGATCGAACCTTTTTTTTTATTCCGCTCGATTCCTTTAACCTACACTTTTTCCTTGGGTTCTTCTCTTTCTTGGGAAAGGGTTTGATCCTTTCTTAGCGAGTAAAGCCAAAAACCTTGTCCCCTCCCCTTCTCCCAATGCAAAACCCTCTTTTCGCGATCGAGAAAAAGACGTGCCTGCTTTTTTTTCAGGACCCTCCCCCGTCACTTGCCCCTCCTTTCCTATAGTAAACCGCCTACCCCCCCCCCCCCCCTTTCCTTCCTAAGGAGACGTGACATGATTTCTTCTCAAACCTCTCTGGCAACGTCTTCAAACCACGCGAAAAAGCAGGCTTTTCTAATGGAGCGCGAGCGTCCACCCTGAAATGAAAAGAGAGAGTCCCTTCCCACCTCTCTCACTTCCTCTCTCCTCCCCCCACCCCTGTTCTGCACCATATTGCCTCCCTTTTCCCCAATATACAATAACATGGCGCAACCCCCCTCCCTCCTGACCGGTCCCCTCCCCCCCCCCCCCTCCTGATCGAAGTCGCGCCCCTCAATACTATAGGAGCTCCCTCCTTTTCCGCGTGGCCTGGAACTCTAGCTTTTTTCTCGGTCAAAAAAGGCCTTCTGCTTCTTGCGTTTCATTTTCCGACGTTTCCTTCTTCTTTCCCGGATTTGTTCAGGAACCTCTTTCGTTCCCAACCATTATCCTCCGGCCCCTTTGGTATTTTTTTTTCAGTCCCATCTCGTTCTCGCCAACATCTTTCCCTCGGTTTTGTCCATAAGGATCCTTAATGAACGTCATCGACACGAAGGGTCTTTCCCTCCCTTTCCTCTTTCTCTTTCCCTTTGCTGCCCCCCCCCTTCAAGTACACGCTCATGACTTCCGAAATATAAGAGTCCCCTTCATAGATGGAAACCTCCCCTCCTCTTTTTTTTCCGTCATTTCTTTCCTCCCGACTCTAAATTCCATATATTTTCTTCCCCTTCCCCTTCACAAACGGAGAACACACTTGTTCTTTGGTGTAACTCACTTTTCTTTTTGTAGTTCATTTCCCCTTCGTTTTAATGATAAGTTCTCCTCTCCTTGGTTCCTCCATTCTCTGTGAAAAATTCCTCTATGACGTGAGCAAGAAACAGACCACCCCCTCCTTGGACCCTTTTTTCTCCCTCATTATTTTCTTTCCCCGTTTTCTTAATGTGTGCCAACGATGCCTTCCTCCCCCTGTTTCCCACGCTGAGGAGGACCCTTTTCTTGGGGGTTAAAGGAAGATGGACTTATCTTTTTCTCCATTGGTTTTTCCCCCCCTAGCACTTGAATCAAGCTTCCCCTTTAGATAGGTGTTTTCACCACTTTGGTAGTTTAGCGTACTTTACACCCCCCCTTTGATCCCTGTTCTTTCTCATCCGGCTTCGGCTGGTGCGTCTCCCCTCTCTCCCAGTATAAGGAGTTTAACCTTCTCGGATGAAACGATATTACCCTTTTTTTTTTTCTTTTCATTTTTTGACTTTTTTCTCCCACAATCCCCCTCCGCCGTGATCACGTAAACAATCTCCCCCCTCTGACGAGTAATACAACACGCTTTTTCTTAGATTTCTTTCTAACCCACCCTCCCCTTTCTCCTCCTCCGTTGTTGTGTTGCTCTCTCCTCCTTTATCGAGCGCACCGTTTTTTTCCAGGTCAACAGCCGTGTTTTCTGGTTTTCCGTTTGATTTTTTTTCTAGAGATTGTCTTTGGGCTTTGAAACGGCAGAATTTAGATGAATCATTACGTTTTCTCTAGTCCTTCTTTCCCCCTTACCCCTTTTCCGAGACTGGCTGATGATTACCCCCACCAGCCGAAAAGCAGGATGTGGGCTTCTGAGAGCAATGTGGGTGGGTTACCCTTTCCCCCACCTTATTCCTTTTTTTCCTTGCCCTTTTTCCCCCTTCTCTAACATGGCCATTACTTTACCTCCCTCCAATTAGTTTGATGAATACCCTTGCGATATTAAGATTGCTTTCCTTTCCCTTCCCCCCCAACCCCCACCCTCCCGCCCCCCCCCCCCTGTCTCCGAAGCGCCCGTCGCAGACGAGACCATTTCATTTTCCCCCGTTGCCGAACCTTCCCTTTCCTTCTGTTTAGCGTTTTTTTTTTTTTCTTGAGTCATGGATTATGCGCACGGGTTTTTTGCGCACACGTCATTACCTTCCCACGTGAATGTTAAATTTGAACCGTCTTCACTCGGCTCCTACCCCTTAAACGGTGTCAATGTAGCCTTCAGCAATGACTCTTGCTTCCCTTCCCTTGGGTGAGCCCCCCCTTTCCTTTTGTTATTTCTGACGATCGCTCGGGAGAGACATTATCGCACGGAAGTACTACATTCTTTGTCCCCACGTCTTCCCCCCTTTTTGGAGAAGTTCTGGGTCTTTTTTTCTTCTTTTTCTTGGTGATCTCTCTTGTACTGAATAGGCTTTTGCCTTCTCCCGGTGAGGCATTATCAAAGCTTTTTCTGAAAGAAGAAAATTACGTTTTTTCTTCCTTTTGCTTTCCCCCCCCTTTTTGAACAAAAAAACCTCCCCCTCTTTCTCGAAAAGAGGTTGGCTACTTCTCCGGTGAGGGAGGGAAATGTCCCCTCAACCCCTTTTCCAAGTTTCTTTGTTTCTTTTCGAGATCGCGGATAACTGTTTCCTTCCTTACACATCACTCCACTATAACTTTCTTCCTCCTCGCGAGAATCCTCTCTTCCCTTTTGTGACTCCCTGGGGCTAGGAGTTCAGGAAAACTCCCCCCCTCTCTTTCCCCGATGTTTCCAAGCGGCGCCGGAGTCCCCTCTTCAAAAGAGCGTAAATTTTTCCCCTTTCCCTTTCCTTTGCCTTCTTCTTTGGAGCGTCGGTTCAACGATTTCTCCCCCCTTTCCCTGCACGACCATTTCGGCCCTTTCGGTGGGAGGGAGATATTAGAGTTTTTTTTTTTGTCCCTCGTTTCCTAAGGTCGCTTTTTCCTCCGGATTGGACCTCTCGATCCATTCGACCCCCTTTCGCGTTGTTTGAGGTATTCATTCTGAGCGTTTAGAGAATCAATTAAATTTTTTCTTTCTCCCCCTTCCTTGGTGCTATAGGCACACCCCCCCTTTTCTTGGCAATTTCTTTGCCGAGTCTGTCTTCTCCCTCAAGGGTTAGACTAAGGCAACGGCATGTTTCCTTTTTTTCTGTTTTTTTTGTCATTGGGTTTCCTTTTTTCGGTTTTTGGCTGTAGTTCCCCCCTCCCCCTCCCTCGATTCAAACTTACTTAAGCTCTTTATTCTCCCGAGGAGTGAGAACTGAAAGTGTATTTTCCCTCCCATCCCCCATCATTCCAGTTTTGGATCTTCTCCCCTTTTCTTTTCTTGCACACCTTCTTTTTTATCTCTTATCTGTATAATAATACTTCTGACTTGAGCCGCCGTTCGCAGATAGACACTGCTTCCTCTTTTTCTTTCTTCTCCTTTCCCCCCACTCCACATTGCTTTCCCCCGGCTCTTGCGGGACTGGTCGGCATAGATCTTTTTCTTTTGCGGGTTAAGACAGCACGCTTTCCTCCAAAACATATAGTAAGACCTTCCCCATGAACCCCTCCCTCCTCCAATCATTCTCCTATGCCGTGCCTGAGCTAACACTTTTATTCTTTTTTTTAGGGACAAGACTCGGCACTTTCCCCCTTTTGTCAGCTCTTTTCCCTGAGACGCTCCCTAGGATTCCGAAAAGCTCTTTTCTACCTCAAACAACGAGAAACGCCGGTTCCCCTTAGCGCGAGGTAAAATAAGAAGCTTCCCCAAGGTTTCCCCCCCCCGTAGTCACCCCCCCCCGCATTGACCAACGACTGCCTGAATCTCTCCCCCCTAAATGCAGGTTATGAAACATCTTGCTCCTTTTTTTTTCCAAATAATAAAATTTTCAACTCCTCTTTCTTCAAATGCTCTTCCTTCCCCCTTTTTCCATTTTCGCCCCGTTGTGAGAGAAGTCGCTCTTTTCCCGAATGGGAAAATCGCAAAGCGACCAGCTTTTTTTTTTTTTTCTTTGACCCCCCCCCCCCCCCCGTTTTCCCCAGTTCCTTCCACTACGAGGTATTTTTCCCTTCTCTTTATAGGGGATGTTGCCTTTTTCCCCTCTTTTGTTCATGAAAAAGTTAATTCCGCGATCTCTTTTTTCTTTGTTAATCTTTTCGGAAAAGGGATGGCCCTCCAGTGCATCCCCCTCTCCCACCCTCCTTCTACCTTCCTATTAGGTTTGTTCCCGGAGGTTTAGCCCCCTCCCCCCCCCAGTCATAGAAAAGAATTTCCCCCGCAGAATAGAATTTAGATGATACCTCCCTCCCCCCTCCCCCCTTCCAGTTAACTTCCCGAAGGAATCTCCCGAGCTCAGGCTTCCCCTCCCTTTTTTCCTCGATTGGAAACTTCCCCCTATACATTAATCATGTAATGTACGTCCGTCCTTCTCTCCCCTCTTTTCTTTCAATATTCATCCTTCCCCTTTTCCCCCCCCCTGTCCGTGGCTTCGCCGGTGGTTTCCCCCTCCCTTTAAGCACGTGGTCAGTGCTGTGCTTGTCCTGCGACATTGAACAGAACAGTTTCCTTCCCCCTTTGACTCTCCCTTGGTGCCTCCCCCCCCTTCGTTTGTTTTCGGGTGCAAGCCTGTAGCTTTTTTTCTGAGCAAATCAATGAACTCGCTTGGCCCTCTCCTCTTCTTTCCCCCCCGTTTACTGTTTGCCCCTCTCCCTCGCTGCCGACGTGTGTTTCCATTCAGTGCCTGGGACTGGGTGTTCCTGGTCTTTTGTGAAAAAGAAATAGTATATTTTCTTCCCACCTTCTCCCCTCAGACCCCCCCCCTTCTTTTTTTCCTGTTTTCCCAATTGTAACCATTTCCCCTTTTTTAGAAACCAAGATCACACGTCCTATCTTAATGTAATGTAGATGAACTTCTCTTTGCCTTGTCTGGAGTCTCCCCCTTTCTTTTCCCTCCTTCGATAGGGCTTCCCTTTATTCCCCCCGTTGTAGTGGAGATTCGAAGTTCTCCCCCCTTCCGCAAAGTTAAGAACGTGAATCACCCCCACCCTTCTTTTCCTCGTACCTTTCCTTCGTCAAACTCATCAACGTTGCTTCTCTTCCAAGATATATTCTTTTTCCTCCTCCTGCTTATCGAGCGCAAACGAGATCCCCTTTCCACAGCTTTTGATTCCTCCCCCCCCTCGTACTAGGATTTTCCTTTTCCCCTTTCCCGGGAGAGATGATTGTGGGCTTTCCCCTTCTGCACGACAAAGACTTTCCTTTCCATCTGGTCAGCGATAGAAGGATTCTCCCTTGAAAGCCGGTGTACTGGCTGTGATTCCCTTCCTGCCGGATGTGGGAGGTTTCAAGCTACTTTTTACTTTTTTTCTTCCCCAAACCCCTTCCGTGAAAAGTGGCGAAAACACGTTCTTCCCGATTGGAGGAGGAAAAGGATACTTTCTTTTTCCTGCACTTTCGACACCCTCTTCCGAGTTCAAATCTTCCTGGGAAAATGGCACTGATAAAGACACACGGTCTCCCTTTGGAAGGGGAAACCCCTTTCCATTTTTCCTTCTTTTCTGTTCCCCCCCCTCCCCCTACCTCGGCCTCGTCCGGACGCGGCGGATAAAGGCCTAGTTCATGGCCCTTTTTCGGTTCTTTTGCCTTTCCCCTTTTCAGCAGAACCCCCTTTTCCTCCGAATGGAGAACCCCATAAACAGGAGAAATAAAAAGGGTTTTTCATCACAGCCCCCCTTCAGGTCTCCTCCTTTTCCTCCACCGTTCACCTTTTTTTTTTTTCTCGACGCATTGCCGGCAAGGGAAACCCTTTCTGAGAGGACAATTACTTCTTCCCCCTTTCGATGAAGGGATAGTGATCCCCCTTTTTTGGAGCAGTCTGGGCATCCTGATTTTTTCCTGCTTATCTTTTTTCCAGATCGCTTCTCCCGGTGGCGGTCTTTTTTCTCCCATTATAAGCGAAAAGGCGATGGCTTCTTTTGTTTCCCCCCCTTCTGTCGATAGACGTTCCCTCCCCCCCCCCTACGGATGGAACACAAACTCCCTCCTAAAAGAGGTTGGAGAGACCTTTTTCGATTTCCGTTGAGTTCTTCCCCCCACAAGATACCAGGATTACTTGGCGGAGATTTTTTTCCCCGATGCGGAGTAACATTCCCCGGGAAAACCTCTTACCCTTTTTTACGTCGCTTCTCTTTTTTTGTGACCGCGCAACGAGTTGATTTCCCTTTTTTGTTACAGACCAAGCTCTCTTTTTTCCCAGTCGGAACGGAGAGGATTCCTCCCTTCGCTCCTTCCGGCGCCACTGCCCCCTTTTGGCCTTCCGTCCGCGCGTAGGACTGGAGAGCGGGTCGTTAAACGAGTGCGCTCCCCTTCACGACCACCCCGAGGTTTTCCTCACTTCATTTTCCGTTTTTTTTTCCCGTTGCCATGCGTGTGCCCTTTTCCCTCCAGGGGGCGGTTCCTGTATCCCCTCGCGCTACAAATTCGACAGCCTCTTCTGTTTGGCCCTCCCGAGAGCGTTTCGCCCTCCCTCCTTGGCACGTATCAATTGAGGAGCCCCTCTTTGCACACCAACCTGGAGTGGCTCCCCTTCTTTTTTCTCTCCTGCCCGAACCCCCCCCCCTTTCCTCCCGATCGAGAGAATGTCCGTCGTTCTTTTCGTGGACTAGAGGTTTTTGACTACTTTTTCCCCGCCCCCCCCCCCTCCTTCCTCCCCCCTCTTTTAATTCCCGCACAAGCGGGGTTTCCTTCCCATTTCTTCGCGGAAGAACGCACATAACTTCAAAGTGTTTTTTTTTCCTCGGCGGCGCAGTCGGCGTTAATCTTTTTTGCTCTTACCTGGACTCGCATCCCTTCCCACTCCCACTTTGAAGTATGTGCGTTCTCCCCCCCTGCAGCACCGCCGCTTTGGCGGGATGTCCCTGCCTTTTTTCGGGTAAGACCGCACGATCATTAGCCTCTTTTCCTCCTTTTAAACTCTGCGCCCCCCCCTCCCCTAACGGACAATATCGCGACCCCCCTCTTCTCTGAGCAAACCTTTATTATTGGTTTTCCCCAATTGCCAAGCCACTAACAGGGGGTTTCCTCTGATTTTCTCTTCTGAATGTTCCTCCCTTTCCGAAACTCTCTCGGTATGGCCACATTCCCGCAAACGAAGAGGCGCATTTCCTCCTGAGCGCGAGGTCAAATAAGAACTCTTTCCCCTGCGATTCCTATGCAACCTCTCTTTTCTCATCTCGAAGAGCCTCCCCCCGAAATTCTTTTCCTTCCCTTTGCAGGGACAATCTCTTTCCCGAACGATATATCCGCACTCTCTCCGTTTTTTTCCTTTTATACTAAGTTCCCGGAAAATAGCACAGAGAAAAGCTCTCTTTTCTCCCCCCTGCACCAGTTAAAAATAGTGAGCGTCCCCCCCCTTCCCTCGAGGATTCGCGGAGAGCGAACTTGGATTTCCCCCTTTATGTGTTTTTGTTTTCCCCCCCCTCCCTTTTCGTCCCACCATCTCCGCCAGAGTATCCTGGTACTCCCGCACTAAACGGATATAGCAAGCAGGCCATTTCGAGTTAAAAGATGATAGATTAGTTTTCCCACCCACCCCCAAACCCCCCCCCCCCCCCCACCCCAAAAATGTACTCCCGAAGGGTTTCTTACCAGCACCCGCTTTTTTTATAAGATCACCTGATGAAAAATAAAGCCCCTTTCCTCTCTCCCTCTCCCTAACCGCTTCTCTTTCATTCCTCGATTGGAACAACCGACTTCTCCCCTGCAGTGAAGTACTCGCATGGAGAGATTCCTATTTCATAAGGAAAAGGAGGAAGACTGGCGCACACACTTACGTTCTTTCAAGTTGGTTTTCCCTTTTTCCCAACACCCCCTCCCCCATCCCTTTTTCTTCTTTCCTTCCTTGCCCCCTCCTTTTTTCAATGATCCTTTTCCCCCCTCCATTAGTATGTTCAAAATTGAACATTCCCTTTTCAGACGTGCGCACGAACCCCCATTTGTTAATACCATGGAACTCTCCCTTTCAGTCCGCTCAATACGGACGGCCCTTTCCCGTGTCTTAAGTGTGCCCTTTCCTTGTTCTCTTCGGGACCCCTTTCCTCTGCGGAGACCGGTGAGTGCCCCTTTTTGTTCCAGGAAGATGGACGCGGATGGTTTTCTATCGAGAAAGTGCGTGTTTCTCTTATTCCCTTCCCTTACTCCCTGGGAAGTAATTCCTCCCCCTTTTTTTCCCCAATGTCAAGTAAGCGGCTTTAGCGAAATTTTTCCACCCCTTACCGCTGCAAACCGACCACCTTTTCATCGGGAGGAATCCAGCAGCCAACTTGTAAGTCGCCCGCCTTCTCCCCTTCCTGCTTCCCCCCCCCTTGCCGCTTCTTTTTTTGCCCACAATACTTTCCTTTCTCACGTAAAAATAGGACTTCTTCCCTCCCACACAGATGTTGACCTTCCTTTCTTTTTTTTCTCGCTTTTTGTAATCCCCTTTTTTTTCTCTCTCTCTTTTCCTCCTCCTTTTCCTTATAATTTTCATGCTTTATCTTCTCCCCACGGTGAGGAGTGGACGAAGGTACCTTTTCCTCTCTCTCCTCCCTTGGTTTGAACGGGCGATCTTCTTTTCTTGGCGAACGGAAAGAATCTGCACCTTGGGAATATCGGGGGCAGCGGATCTCTTCCCCCGCCCTTCTTTCCTTTGATGTGATTCCCTCTTCCTTCCCAAGCCGGATGTGGGTTTCTACATGATCATGAAGATCAACTTTTGCTAAAAGACCAAAGTGACCCTTTTTCCCCTTGTTCCCAACGGAGCTTCCTTCCCCCTTTTGCGATGCAAGGCTAATGTGTGATGTCCTTATCCCCCCCCTTCCGAGATATAAGATTGCTTTTTCTTCTGGAACACCCAGTCCAGCCCCCCGTTGCTGTTTCCCCCCTTCGCAGCTCCCCCGAGACCATTTACGGCTCAGCAGTTGGCATTCGTGACACTACCTAGGACAGTCCTCCGGTTTCACCCTCGTTTCATTCTTAGGATCCCTTGTCTGTTTCGTGAGCACGTTATCTTTCATCCCCCCACGTTTGTCTTCTACGAATTGAGGGGAACCAAGTTTTCTAGAAGAGGGCTGAATTAAAAAAGGGTCTTTCCTTTAGACCCTCCCCCCCCTTTTTTTTCTTCTCTTCCCCCACCGGGGCGAGACACGTTCACGTTTTATGCCGGCAATTTTTGTCTTGCCCCCTCAAGCGACTGTATCCCCCTCCCCCTTCTGAAGGGATAGTGAAATGACTCGGTTAAATCGAGGAAGGGGCTTTTATTAGGGCACCTGGTCTCTCTTAGAGTTGCCCCCTCTTTTCTGTGGAGTTATTTTTCCCTCCTTCCCTCTCATCAAGGGAAGGCAGATTTTGATGGAAGAACTTTTCATTTGACCTTCCTTTTATTGCTGCCCCCCCTCATCCCCCTCTTCATCTTTTTAAATCACTGCCCCCCCCTTTCCCCTATTGCTGCTGGATAGATCCGGTCCCTGAAAAGATTAAACCAGGATACTCTGGCTTTCCCTCGCGTTCCCCTTCACACCATTGTCCCCCTTTTCCCTTTCGGAATGAAAGGCATTTTTTTTTCTTTAGTGGCACTGGCCATTTTGTGTCCCCCCCCTTCCCGGTAGGGTTACAGGAAACGCTCTTTTTCCCACTTCCTTCTCCCCCCTTCCCCTCAACGCGGCGTCACTTGGAACCTTCCCCTCTTTTTTCCCCTTTCCGTCGCGCGTGCGGACCCCGATTGAAGAAATGTGATTGTTAGGCTTCCGACCCCTTTTTTCATTTATTCCCTCCCTGGGATTCTTCTGAGATGCAGGCCCTTTTTTTGGATTACTCGCCGGGGGCGAGTTTTCTTTCGGATTGGACCCTTTCCCCGCGTTTTTCCCCTTCCCTGATTTCTTTTTTTCTTTTCCCTCCCTAGAGCGTTCGCGTAATCCCCCCTCCTTTTCATTGAGGGCCACTCGATTACCTATAGGAACACCAATGGGAGTGGCTTTTCTTTGTCCCTCCCTACACCCACGACTACCCCTTTTTTTCCTTGGTCTCTGCTCGCGAAGAAATGTCCGTTTGTCTTTCCCTCTTTTGGCTTCTGTACTAGAGGTTTTTGGCTTCTTCCCGACCTCCATCGATTCCCACACCTTCCCTCCCCAGCTTCTTTCCCTCTCAGTTTTCCCTCTCTTTCTTTTTCAATACTTCCAGTGTTGAGTGGATCTTTCTTTTTTCTTCCCTGGCGCAGTCCGGCGTT
>Ga0179593_1519279_pt1 | contig 13594 bp, 10 predicted proteins | sample CZODoug2_1_08_16_FD_185931 | JGI IMG/M metagenome (GOLD analysis project Ga0179593, IMG submission 185931) | Vadose zone soil fungal communities from Angelo Coast Range Reserve, California, USA - CZODoug2_1_08_16fungal (PacBio error correction) | ecosystem: Environmental > Terrestrial > Soil >... | reverse complement strand
CTTTCCTTCTTCGTCAGATCCTTCGGATTCGTCCAATTGGACCTTGATGTTGACCCCCGTCTCTCCGTTCTCGCTTATTCCTTCCCTTCAGACCGAAAATAGCACGCGACGCGGTCAGCCTTCCCTCGTTTCCGGCGAGCCCCGACTCCCACGAGTACAGTTGTCGGCTTACGACTTTGCTATTCCGGCTGGTCGTTGTGAACGCCGCTATTTGCAATCATTTTTTTTTTTTTTATGAATCCCATTGCCGGTAGGTTGGACTTTCCCTTTCCCTCCTGATCTCTACGTTGCCCAGTTTGCTCCTTCTTTTAGTATAACGAACTACTACTCATCGGGTATGCTTTTACAGGATTCCGTACCTTTTCTTGTAAGCGGATACACGATCCTGGCTTTTGGCAGCTACTTCCCGCATCACTTTTCGCATACTCCCGACCCGTTCGCCTCCTGTGGTTTTTCTTCCTTTTCCTGGTCGGGCGGCTTTTCCCTCCCCGACAGCGCTTTTTTTGCTCCATAAGGTGCTTTGAAATGTTTGGTACGTCTTTCGAACCGCATACCAGCCACATTTTCCCGCGACTACAGTTCCTGCCTCCTTTCCCCCCAAGCCGCAGGATGGAACAACATCTACTCTCTCTAATCCCTTCTGCCCCCGATCCCGAAGCGCGGATCCTGTTCTTTGGACTATCACGGCGATCCTTTCTTGGAGTGAGTCTATAACGCCGATCAAATATTTTTTTTCATGCATCAACGGCACGCTGCGGCGGTACTTTTCCCCCCGATCTTCCCGCATAAAACCATCGCCTGTTAAGCTGCGGATTCGCCATTGCCTGTAACACTGTGTCCCAGCTCCCTCCCCTCTAGCGGTTTGTTCTAGGACTTTTCCCGCTTGGGCGGTGGATTTCAATGGGTTTTTGGCCTCCAGCGCTGATTTTGTTTTTATATTCGCGGCAAGGCAATACTTCCCCTCCTCTCCACCCTGAGTCATTCAAAGCGAAACCACAACTTTACTTCGTTCTCCCTCTGCCTTGTCATAACGCTTTTTGCCCTTCACACCCCTCCTCCCCACCCGGTTCGCGCTCTCCGGCTCTCGGGTTCATTTTTTTTTTCCTTGTTCCCCTTTTTTCTTCTATTTGACCCGGAACGGATTTTCCATCGTTAAAGAAGGCCCGAAGCCGAAGCTGCGCCCGTTTATTTTCTATCGTCGTCGTTCTTTCGGTCCCATCTTTCCGGCTTTTCTTCGCGCGGGGATAACCTCCCCTCGTGCCCTTTTTTTTCGCGCGGGTTCTTCATATGCCCGACGCCGGAATGAGGTTTTTTCAGATCTTCACAAGTGACCTTCAGTCGTCTCCGTAGTTCCCCTAACCCCCCTCGTCAGTTTAACGAGTATTTATTTCCTCCCCTGCCGGACCACTGCAGCATAATGCGCGATCTACTTCCCCATTTCAAAGCCTTCTTTCGCCTCAGCCAGTGGTTGTTGGTCCGTCCCCCACCTTTCGAATTTTCAATAAAGACTAGAGAAGCCGCATCTCGTTACCTTCACCACGGTCCGAAGTAAGGAGTCTAGGCCCCAGGAAGTTGCGGCTTGATTCCTTCAATGGTCTAAGCTGGCACGCCTTCTCCTCTTTTTCCACTTGAAGGCGTGCCCCCCCCCCTCAGCAGCACCGCGAACCTTGATCGAAGCGTCCTTAACACTGAAGAAGGTATTCCCCCCTTCCGCTTTGACGTGTTACCCCGCAGTCGCTGGTCGTTTCCCCCCCCGATAGTCCGAGCCTCTTTTTGTTGTGTACTTAGGGGATGAATTTTTTCCCCAATAGACAAGGGGTTTTTCGCTCGCGAGCTTTCTGTTCTCCATTTGCTCTATTGCAACGTCTGGCACCACCCTTCCACTGCCCAGCCACCAAACAAAATCTCTGATCTTTTGAGAGAGTTTTTTGTTGGACGGTTGTTTTGCCGTTCCCGACTGTCCATCGAGCCTTTTCCTTTAGGGATTCGGTGAATTCTTCGATCCCCCCCCCCCCCCCGCCAAAAGGGAGACGGTGCCAGACCCTCCCCACCAACACAGAGAAGTTCGACGAGACCCGGTTTCACCTTCTTGAACGACCGCTTTTTTTTTGTTAGAAGAAATGAGTGGCAGTTAACCCTCCCCTTGATAGCGTCAGATCAGAGTTACCCGGTAATGGATTAACAAGGTGATTTTTAATTTTTTCCTCTCTTCCGAGCAGAATATCGATGAAAACCTCCCTTCCTTTTTAGAAGTTATATGGGTGGCTGGAGACGTTGACTTCGCGTTGTGAGGATTAGATCTTTCTTTCTTCTTATACGGTCTTGTGCCGCGACCAGCCTCCCCCCCCTTTCCCTTTTCTCCTGCAACGCTTGGCGTCGTAATGACGGCCATTTGACTAGTGAATACATGATCTGCCCAGGAATGCTTTTCGTTTTTTTTAGGGTCGGCGCAAATACTCTTTCAAATTCTTTTGGTAGGTGAATAAATCACATCTTGATCTCACTGGGTTTAGCGCTTCCCGTATTCCTCATCTTGTATATGGAGCCCGCGACGCCCCCCTTCGATTTGGATGTCCGCTTCCCGTAATTCACTTGTTCTTTCCCTTCTCTTAGCATGAACGAAGACCACCCTTTCTCCGAGGAACGCGTCGTGGCGACAATTTGTTGAACGACGTAGGTTCTATGCCCGTGAAGCCCCTTGTTCCCTCTCTCCAAAACCCTCCCCCTTTCCAGATGAACCCATCATCACGTTTCACCAGAAATACTTTTCCGGACTACGTGCCTGGCATCTTTCCCGTGTGTTGTTCCTCTTTCTTTATGCTGCGAGCAGTCCCAAACAGTTTTTCTGGACAAGGCAAGTGTTTGGCTTTGTACCGGTGTTTTCGCTGACTTACCTTTTCGTCTTGTGAAGTGGCTTGGCGTTTGGACCTCCTCTCTCCCCAATCACCGCCTCGGATCGGAAGCTACTCTTTTGAATCTTAAAAGTCCCCACCTCGATTCTCGGGGCAAGCGTCCTCTTGGGCGGCCAAATGATTTACCCCCTCCCCGCTCTTCTTTTAATTCCGCAGAAAGGACTCAACTTTTTGGGTGCCGACCTGGGCCCTCTTTCCCTTTTCATCCGTGCAGTGCCTTGAGGCAACCAGTCTCTTACGAGTACCCATCACTGCCGTGAGACTCCCCTTCCGTGAAATCTTTTCCCCCAACCGTCGGATAAGGACTTCTTCCGCGTTTGATTAGTTTCGGCGTTGGGCGCTTCGCGTATCTTTGTCATTGCGCTGTGTCCCAGGCGTGACTGCCTCCCCTCCCGTCGTCCATGTTCGGCCGATCTCCGAGGTCACTCCCCCTCCGGACCAAACCATTCCCCGTCGTCGGCCTGATTTTTTTTTCCCGCATGTGCAACGGGTTAAGCACCCTCGCCCCCAGTAAAGGACGGCGCTCTTTGACGGGTCCTTTCGATGCCGATGCATTGATGGCGCGGGAGCTTTCCTTTCCCGTCCCTACCTCCTTACCCAAGATAGTAGGGAAGGTCCGTTCTCCCGTCTGTTTTCCGGATTCGGGGTAGTATGAATTTTATAGGGGCAACTTTACTCAATCTCTTTGTGAACGCACCTGACCTCCTTAAGACGGACCTCTTCTGTTTCTTCCCGTATTCGCCCCCACGCAGACGTCCCTCTGAGATCCTCCTTTTCGGGCCCTTCCAACGTCCTGGAAGCGGGGGCGTAACTCCGTCTCCTTCCTGTACTTCTGCGGCGGATGGTCAGCTTTTGCTTGATTCGCACGGCATCTGCCTTTCCCCCCTCTTCGTCTTTAAGCACGTCGCCCTGACGCATAAGATTTTCCCTCCTTTATCTCTCTTTTTTTCTCCTCCGCCGTGTTGTGTTTTATCTCTCTCTCTCCCTCGTTCGCTCCAGAAAAGTCGGATTCGTACAGAGTGTCTCTCCCCCTGTTGAGGGTTAAACCCCCTGCTTTCCTTATTTGACCCCACCGAGAACATCCGCATCTTACTGTCTCCTCCCTGTTGACGCTCGCCACCGATTCCAGGGGGTTACCTTCCTTACTGCCTACTCCGCCCGAATTTTGTAATAAATTGTTCAATCAGGCGTCTTTTTCCACTTTCCGTGGCGGTCAGTGTTCCCTTCACCCTTCTTCGTTGACGCCCTTTCCCGGACTATCCGCTTCACGTCTCCCCCTCAATGAATTAAAAGCGGGCCTGGAAATAGTGTAGGCCCGAAGAGCGTTCTCATAGGATTCTTCCGGATGGGAGGGGCAGACTTTACTCCTTTTTGGCGTCCCATAATACGATTTCTTCCCCCTTGTTATTAGACGGGGCCTTTTATGTCGTCGCTTGAATGGTTTCTGCCCTACGTCATGGTGCTCCCCCCTCGAGTTTGAAAGGTTGGTTTGGGAAGTACTTTTTAGGATTTTCAAAATAGCCCCCCTCCTTTTCTCTTCCGCTTTCACGCCGGGGACACCCTTAGTTTTCCCCCACCACGCTGCGGCGCCAACGCCTAAGTTCCCCGCGAGGCTTCCCCGCGTCGTATCAGGACGTTGTGAGTCCTGTTATATTTGGCGTGATGGTCTTCCCCCGTCCCACCCGGTTGTCAAATGCAATTCCCCACTTTTTTTTTTCTTTCTAGTAAGAGTGCCCGATGCGCATCAGCTCCCCCTTCCTGTTCTCTCTCATCCTGGCGGAGGATCTGGGCTTCTGATCATATTTGACTCCCTTCTCAGGTTTTTCTTTCCTATCCGGATTTCTCAATCTCTTTCGGTGGATTTCACGGAGGCGTTTTTCTGTTCTGGCCATAGTGATTTTTTTGCCCGGCCAATCGCCAATCCCCCCTTTTTGACACAAAGTCATCTACCACCCCCCCCCCCCTCCCTTCATGGAAGCGTCCCCTCACTTTGGGGGGGCCCCCCCCTTTTTACCTACTGCTGATGTTGTTTCGGTGTCTTTTCTCTTTCCCACGCGCGCCCCCGTCGCGGCCAGTCACTTTTCACCCCCCACCAACAAAACATTTTTCGTGCTGGCCTTTTTTCTCCGGGTTTTTTCTGGAAAGGTATCTATTTCCCAAGGACCCCCCGTCCTTTCCTTGCCCATCAAGATCCGAGGACGTCTTTTTTTCACTCAGCTCTCCCCGAAGTCGCTCCCTTGCAAGTCTTCCCCGTGCAGTAGTCTACGGTGGCGCCCCCCCTACAGCGGGGACTCCCCGTTTTTCTTTACGTCGCGGTTCTATGCCGACGCCGTCTTTGGACCTCCGGGGAAGCGCATTCCCGTGAACTCCGACCCTCCTCCAGAAGGTCTTATTTTTTTTCCTCGACCCGCGCATTTACTTCCCATTCTGCCCGCCGGACCAAATTTGATCGAAGGATTCACTTCACCCCGAAGTAATTAAGACGCCCTTGGGCATCCCTGTTGCTGCTAGGTATTCACGTCCCTTTCCAACCTACTCGCGTTGTTCCGCAGACCGCTCGCGGGGGTTTTGTTAGAGGGGGGACTGCAGACCCCATCCCGGTTCCCCTCCCCCTCCTCTTTTTGTTCCCTTCCCGGTCCCAACTCCCCATCCCGACCTCGTCCCCTGCATCGCCGCTCGGATCTGTCCCGCATGATTAACCCCCTGAAGTGTTCTCCTTCACGGTCTTCACCTCTGATCGGACGCGCCACTGACTACCCTGCCGCAGGTCTGGAGACAACTCAGTTGACGTGTTCAATGCATGGTCTGTGACAGCCCAGTCGTTCTGCGCTTGGTGGGTCGGGTTAATCGGACCCACAATTCTTTCGGGGCGTCAGCTCCCCCCCCCTCGAAGATTCTCCCCGAATTCCCAGAAATTTTCTATTGCAAGTCGAGACAAACAACCCCCCCCACCCCCCTCCAAAACAACACTCTCTTTCTTTTCATCTTTTTTTTAGAGATGGTTGTGTTGTTTCTGACGTTTGTTACTCGCAGAAGCATAGACTTTCGTCTTCATTCCCTGCAAGTACGTCTGAGGCCAAACTTTGCTTTTGGAACGTTTATCCCTCCCCCCCCCCCGTAGAGCGGACAGCTTCGTTCTTACATTGACGTTTGCCACTTTACGGATGTGTGTTCCCCATCCTTCGTCAGGTTCCCTACCCCCGCGCGGTTTCTCTGCTCCTTCTTTGGTTTCCGGTAATGTTCCGCCTTCCCGGTTTACTTTTTATTCTCTATAGGGATTTGCTCTTTCGTTCCTCCCCACCTCCTTTGGCCTGGAGACGTTTGCGCCTTGATTAGACAGTGTAGTTTCCTTCCCAACGCTAGATTTTTTATTCCCCGTCTGCCCCCTGGCTTTCTTCGCCCAGAGTGGAGTCTTTGAACTCGAAGTTGATCTTTCCTCGCTGAACTTCCTTTCTTTCGGGCGGTCGGCCGCCCATCCTCGTGTCACTTCCCTTCTCGTTTAGTCATCCCTTTTGCTTGTAGGAATTGATGAGGTACCTGTTTCCCGTCGCGGCCTCATTTCTCCCCCCCTGTTTCTATGTAGCCTCGTTCTCGTGGGTAATCCCGCTTCACGTTCAGCTCCCCCTGAGAATATGCTCGATCCATCCCTGAGGATGACGCTCCTGTTTTCGTCTGTTGACTCCCTGTTCCCCAACGATTGTCCGTTTGAGACCGTAAGTTGTTCCATGAATTATCCATAAACTCCCTTTCCAGCCGGACCCTGGTTTGTGGTCCACCCGTCCGATGTTTCCTTCCCATTCTCATCGGACAGGGTGGTCCGCTGCTTTCTCCGAGCTCAACAGCGCGGTTTTTCCGTCCGAGTGAAGGCGCTCTTCGACCGTTTTTTCTCTTTGAAGACTCATTTACCTTTTGGTGGCGTCTGTGTCCCCCTGCAGTCTCCCTCCCTCCCTCCCAAAGTGCCTTCTGTTCACACATGCGCCCTCCCACTCCACCCTGCCGGCCGGAGCATATGAGGCCCAATCCTTTCCGGAAAGCGCCCACCTTTCTGGGCGGCAAACCCTGGACCCTCTTTTACTTGTTTAAAGAAGACAGGATGCGCGTAACCGTTCCGATTTCCGTGATTTGGCATATGAAGGGCCACTTCCTCTGACCATCAAGTCCAGGCCCGTTATCCCCAACGGAATTGATTTCGCCTTAAAAATGCCCGGAAACACTGGCCATTCACTCTGCCAAAAGTAGATAGACCGGATCTCCTGGAGGGATATTTCGGGTTTCCCTCAGTATTTGTTTGTCACCGGAGTTGTTATTCGTTAGTCCGAGGGAGTAGCCCTTTTGCTACTTAACGAGACCTCTTCCAAACCAAACGTACCCACCCCTTCCCCTTCTTTTCTCGCACCAGCGCCGTGGCACCGGTGTAGCAGAAAACCCCCTGTCCGCTCCTCCCTCCAAATTGCGTTTCCCCACTTTTTTCTTTTTTAGGATTCCGCGAAATCCACGATTTTTCTAGTTTCCCCGTCCCATCCCGGTTGTGTAGCCCTTGAGTTAACCCCTCTCGTACATCCTTTCCCGTGTCCTTCCCGTTACCCGCTGGTTCTCTTTCTTTTTTACGTAGCCATAAAGAAGTTATAGTTTTCAAGGCAACGTATAGTCTCGTTTTTTTCCCCCCCACTTCCTTCCCAACGGACCGACTGACTCGCTGATGGAATCTCTATTCTCTTTTACTCCTGACCTTCTAGGTAGTATTCCAACTTTCACTTTCCGAAACTTACTGCGAGTGTCGCCTCGGACGTAGTTCAGTTGAAGCTGTTTCCCTTTTGAGGGATTCCCTGATACCACTTTCCCTCTCGGCTGTTAACTCCCCGAATGCTTAACCGTAGCCCTTGACGAATCCGAAGTGATCTGCGATTTGTTCCATTCTCTTTTTTCCTTCCCTCCTCATGTTTCTTTATCTCTTCTCTCCTCTTTAGAAGATCGGCGTCTTCGTTCTTCGTTGCGGTTCCCCCCCCTGAGCTGAGCGAGGTTCCTCTTTTTCCCATAAGACTCCGTCCTCTGGTTTTCACTGAATCGCGTATGACGTCCGGACCCGTCTGTCTTCCACGTTTTAGTCGCTTCCCGCTACTCCCTCTATTGATGTCTTTTCCACTGGTCAGATACATATCAGGGGTCTGTCTGATCCCCAATTTTTTTTTTCTCGTCAGTGTTCGTTCCGCTGACTGACGTTGCCCACCTCTTGCGGGATGTCTAATATACCGATTTCACCCTTGTACACGGCCTTCTTTTTAACGGAACGAAGATCTTTTAGGCGTAACGTAGGGATTGGACGTCATCCCCTTCTCCCCCTAAGTGGGGATTCTCGCACCTCTTCCTTTTTCCGATTATCTCGGACGGGTCACGGCGCTTACTGGTTCGGCCGCAACGTCGCTGGGTGACTCGAGCCGGGGTTGGGACGTTTTGTTCCCTTCCCCCTTTTTTTCCCTTGAGTCGGCCGACCTTCGAAGAGCTCCTTCTTGCCGGGTCACCCATCGAAGCTTGGCCACAACATCTACTCTCCCGGCTCATCACGGCCGTCAAAATCTCCCTTTTTTCGGTCGTCTCGACGGTTGCGAGTCACGGGTTGTTTTTCCGTGTCGCGCAGCCGACCACTTCCTTTTTTTCGCCCCTTCACTTTGAGGATGTAGTCACTTGCTAATTCCGCATACAAAATCCTCCCCGGTTTTTTTCGGCGGCCCCAGGCCGGAAGCAGTTTTTTTCTTTCCTTTTTCCTACCGTACGAAGGGCCTTACCTCATTCTTCTCCCTTCTGCGGTGGCCGGAGGCCTCTTGAGGGGTCCCGGCCATAGCTGAGGTTCCCCCTCTTATCTAGGGCCAACAGGACGGGCCCACTCCCTCTCCTAGAACAAACTTTTCATTCGCCCTCCCTAACGTTCATCTGCGCGGTGTCTATGCCGTCTACAGAATTTTTTGTTTTTGCTTTTCCTCACCAACGCGGACCACCCACGTTCTTGGCTTCCCTTCCCCCCCTCCCTCCCCATTTTCTGGTTAACTTGCTTGTCTGTTCCCTTCTTTCATGTTATGAATTTCCCGGTCCGGCTTACCCCACGTGCAGCGCCCTGAGCCTGTCGTTAAAGAATCTATCCTTCTAGCTTCCGGCTAGACGGATTGCCTCTTCCCTCTACGGAGGGCGTTTTTGATTAAGAGAGGGGATACCGGTCGGGCTTGGTATTTTCACGTTTTTTTCTCCGACGCCGTCGAGACTGAGTTTCCCCTCCTTTCCTATTCAACAGTTCACCTCCCTAGTCTACCGCCTACCAATGCCTACGGGTTTTGACCTTCGCCCCAGACGTCATTTTTAAAATTTTCCTTTGGCGACTTCCCCCTCCGACCAACCTCCCTTCGACTTTCAGGTAACTCTGACCCCTTCAAAGCTCATACGACCACTCTCAGCACGCGAAAAGTGGTGTTTGCTTTGATTCCTTTTTTCCGGGCGACCCCCCCCCCCCGACCTATTTTTTACTTTGGTAGCCGCAGACGGACCAGTACGCAGTCAATGGAGGCCACGCCATGCCCCAGGCAAAGGAAGTTGCCTGGCCTCATTTCCCCCCGATTGCTTTGCACCTCGATAGAGCACGCCAGGCAGATCACCTGTCAATCTCAAGAAGCGTTGTACGCCCGAACCCTTTCTCGCATTAAACGAGCGGGAAACTGTCAGTGTATCTCCACCCCTTTTCCTATTTTCTTATGTGCCCCTGCAGGTCGAGGTGTTGCCCATCTACTTTTTTTTCCCCATGCCATGTGGTTTTATGCTGGGATGAAGTTTCCCCAAGTAGAATTGGGGTTGCCAGAGCCTCCCCTTTCCGTTTTTAATACCTCCCTTTGCTTATTCCAACAACGGCACACTCCAACCATCTCTCCCTCCTCCTTCGTAGAGTATGGTTTTGGTGTGGTTTTGTTGTTGTTCTGAAGAATTTTCTCTCTCCATTGTTTAGGTATTCGGTCGAAAGCTTTTCCTTCTGACGCCCCGGCTTTCTTTGAAAAGTTTTCCATCACCGCCTACCCCCAACGTTTCATTCTCCCGATCTTTGTTCACCTCGACCTGCATGTCCTTATGCCGGCCCTTCTCGGTTTTCCTCAGTTTAATTCCCCTCTAGGTTTCTCGCTTTTTGTCGGTCTCGATTCTTAGTATTAGAAAGCAGTCCCACTTTTCTCCTTTCCTTTGCCTCTATCGGAGTTTGCGAGGAAGTCTCTCTTGTCCTTTGCCCCGGCTTGACGTAGATGTTCGTGATGTCCTCACCCTCCTGTGATTGAGCTTCCCACGGATTATTGGTTTTTTCTTTTGCGGTTTGGCCGCGGACAGCATTCCCCAAGGTTCTTTTCCTTTCACCTGGGGTGAATGAAGGTTTCGGAATTGTCCATCTGAATAATGCGCTAGTCCAAGGATGCCTCCTTTTTTTCTTTGGTCTTCCCCCCCACCTTCTTGTTTGCTTTTGTAGAGGTATGTGCTACTCCTCCTTCTTATTTCAGGTCGACTTGCTCGGTTCACTGGACTACGAGCCGTCCTATCGAATGGATTCGGGCCCCCTCCCCGGATATAACAATTCAGGCTATTTCTGTCCCCCAATCCTCCGCGCTATGCCGAGAGACGCACGCCTGCTTTAGAGAGGCCGAGATTCGTTGGCTTGCATCTCGTGAAGAAGTTTCCCCTTTCTCCTTCTGAAGCCGTCCTCATTCCTTACTTTTCCATCTGTGCAAATGGCCTGGAACCTTCTTCGTTTCCGAAAGTGCTGTCCTCTCTCCTTTTTTTCCTCTTTGGGTGCTGATGCGAGCAGATCCAGAGCAGTTGAGCTTTTGGAAATCTGTTTTGACCGTTTTATATTTTTTCCTTTATCTCGTTCTGTGATTGCGTTTGGCCTGCTTTTCCGATCGAACGTCCCTCAGCTCTTGCCGCCAACTCCTTCTGAATCCCACTCCTTTCCCCCCTCGCGCCGGCGCTTCTCAAAATCCGATCATGACTGCCCTGAGATTCCCTTGCAAATTACTGTTAAGGACCTGTTCGTCCCCTCCCCCCCGGCCAGATGCCGCGAGAACGGTTTTTGTATTTTTTGACGCGACTTCCTTGCCCTATGACTCCGGATCCAGACATATTGAGTCCCCAATCTACGGACGGTATTTCCCTCCCGACCTCCAGGTCTCCCCCCCTATCCCTAGAGTACCGGCCACCTTTCCTTCTCTCCGGAGCCTCTTGGGATACGTTTCGGCCGCGGGCAGCGATTTTCTGCACCTCCCTTCTCTTCCCCCTTTAGACTTTTCTTTGAGCGGGATTGGCATGTGGCGGCGCAGATTTTGAATTGCCCTATGCGCGGTAACCCCGGCACAGCCAACCACCGTTGGAGCTCGGCCTGATTTTTCTCGCCATAGGCCCCAAGTTAGCCTCACATCCTAGGCCCCAGCAAAGGCGGTCGAAATACCCGCGTTGCTTAATCCCTTTTCTATGCGGCTACCCGTGGGGCGGCGCAGGCTGCCATCCCGTCCGGTCTCCGCAGTACAAGCTATTTTGGAGTAAATACGTTCCCTTTTACCAATTTTTTTGGTCTTTTTTTAGTAGTAGTAGAGTCTCCGCTTTTTCTCCCGGGCCTGGGAGGACCGATTCTGCCGGCGGTCAAAAAAAGACCTCTTTACCGACTCCCTTTTTTTAAAGCCGCCTGTATGGTCAGATCACTCTCTCCTTAACCCCTCCTTCTCGGGCTACTGCGTAGCCTGTCTTTAACGAAACTTGGCGCGGGTTTTTTCATCACGCCCTGACGTTTCGTTCCAGAGTCTTCTTCTGGTTCTTCCAGGGATGCTCGCATCGCACGGCCTCTTTCTTCTTTCTCCAACGAATGGACTTCCGCCTTGGGACGAAGCCCTGCCGACAGTTTTGGAAGATCTCTCTTCCCCTCCCAATTTTGTCGAGAGATCTGCCAGACGTTAGAGTCATTATCTTTGATTTTCCTTTTTTTTTTCCTTTTCTTCCCTTCGGTGAGGGAACTGCGATTTTCTTTGATGAGTCCCCCCTTCAGACAGAGACCCCGCCCGACGCGGCAACGAACTGCAACGGTCTCGTATGACGTGAGCCCTCCCCTTGAATCCGGCGTCGCGTAAGTCATTGAACCATTTGTTATTGTGTGAACTTCTTCTCCTTCGGGTCTTCTTAATACCACATTGCCCGGTACCTACGGTTCCCCGGTCCCCTATTTCCCCTTTCTGCACAGTGCCTTTTCTATTTCTTCTTTCCTGAGCTGAATAACCACTTCCCGGGAATGCCCTTTTTACACGGGTCAGTAGTGCCCTACTATCTTTCTCGGAACGCCGGTGATGGAAGGGTCCCTCCTATCCCCACGTGGGGTTCGGCATACACGCCCTTTTTTCTACCTCAGGACTTACTGGGCTCGATTTTTTTTCCCCGAGAGATGTGAGGCGATCCTTATCTCCTCCCGGGTTTTGTTCCCGTTCCTCCGGTGTTCCACTCGCATGAGATCGCAGCATTTCTCCCCTCCCCTTAAGGCTCATTTAAGAAGGGGCCCGCTTTTTTTATTACTTTTCCGGCCGCACGCCCCTAACTCTTCCCTGCTGACCCGTAGTATCCAGCTTTTTTCCTCTTTAACGGGTTGTATAAGTTTGCCGGCAGTGATGGTCTTTATTAATTCCCCTCCCCACTTTCAAGGTGGGAAATGAATCAGTGGGAATTCGTCTGAGTGAAGAGGCGTATCCCCCCACCCTTGTGTTACCCTTTCTGCGGATTATCCATTCCCGTTTAGTTTTATAAGCTTTGCCGCCCCTCTTTTGTTTGATTTTTTTGGCTTTTTTTTTTTGGCGGTGGCTTCACGGAGGCGTCTTCGCATCTTTTTTTGAAATACTAGGTGCTCTTTTCTTCTCCGTCCTTAATCCACTCACATACTTTCCGACCCAAAGAGTCATTAGCTCACCATATCAAGAGCTTCGTTTCTTTCTACGCTGCTGTTGGGGGTTCTCCCCTTTCTCCCCCCCCCTCTAAACCCCCCGGTCGCGCTGACCCGTCTTTTTTCTTTGGCTCTGTTCAGGAAAGTTGATACCGAGCTTCAAACTTGACCCCTCTTTAAGTAGCCCCTTTTCCGTATGACTGATTCGCCGCCACGAATGCGTTCTCCCTTCTTCATGGTCCCGTGCGTTTCGTCGGGGTGTCGCCGGTTTGGAAGGAAGAGTTCCATCAACATGGGTCTTGGTTTAAGTCGCGGCTATTCCCTTTTTTTGACTCTTTGAGTTTTACTTTTTCTGGCGGACGAATTTCCCCCGTGACCCTCCCCTTCCGACGCCCCCTCTGGATTCCCATAAATAGAACCCGCGCTTTCGGCCGACACGCGACCCATCTTTGCGTTGCAGGCTTCAACTTCCGCTGCCACATTTCAAAACACTCTTTTTTTGACAATTTTTTTTCCGATGACAAAGAACGGGCCGATAGCCCCGTACAACGTCCTCCAAGCACACGGTCGGGTGGGCGCCCTTCTTCTTTTTATTTCTCTGCAAGGAGTGGTTCGACCGGGGCTGTCTCAACTTGATCGGCCGCATGATTATTTTCCCGGTCCTACCTTGAATCCGTCACCGAGCCCCTTTTACCCTGAGCGGGAATTACCTTGCCGCAGGTTTAAACCCAACTAAGCTCTGGCTTCC
>Ga0179593_1461712_pt1 | contig 13594 bp, 16 predicted proteins | sample CZODoug2_1_08_16_FD_185931 | JGI IMG/M metagenome (GOLD analysis project Ga0179593, IMG submission 185931) | Vadose zone soil fungal communities from Angelo Coast Range Reserve, California, USA - CZODoug2_1_08_16fungal (PacBio error correction) | ecosystem: Environmental > Terrestrial > Soil >... | reverse complement strand
CTTTCTTCCCGTGGGGTTTTTTCCCCCTTTCACTAAACTGTTGCCCCCCCCAGAAACCCTTGTTTGACTCACCCTCCAACTCCCAACGGACCTTGCCAGCAGATCGTTTGCTTTTTTTTTTTTTTCAAGTACCTTTATTTTTTTTCATCTCGTTTCTGCCTTTTTCAACACCTCCCCGACCCCCTGTCTATTCCGGCGCCGGTGGCCTTTTTTGATTCCATTCCATCCTTTGTTGTTGTTTGACCCTTTCCCCATTGTTCGGAATTTTATCCACCTTTTTTTTTCCCCGTCACCAAATCCCCCCTTTAGTTCATCTTGGTTTTTTTCTTCAAACCAACAACCCTCCAAAACAATTAACTCGAATTTTGCCACCCCCCTCCCAAAAATTTCCGCCCTTGCCCCGCGAGAATTGCTCCCCGGGCAGTCCCTCATGGTCATACTCCCCCGGTGCGGCGTGTTTTACCCCCCCCCCCCCCCACGTCAGCTCTCTTCTCAAACCCTTTTTCCTATCATTCAAGCAGTCACACCCACCCATTGACGGACGACGTCCCCCCTTGCCCCATCAAAACAGGTCTGATCTTTGCTACATTTCCCCAAGGAAACCCCTATCTCTAGAATATGCTTTCCTCCGTGTTACCACGGTTTGCGAGGACCCTCTTTTAGCCCCTGTTTTTTTTACTTTCCGTGACTATTTTACAACCTAACCTTATTGTGCCTCCTTTCTTATCCCCCCTCCCGCTTCCAAAATGTGACCCCTTTCCGGAGGGGTTTTTTTTTTTTGTTTTAGATTGCCTTTTCGACTACACCACCCTCCTTTTATTTCATCTTCAATAGGCTTTCCAATGGAACCTTTTTTGAGGACTTGCGCGGGGCATTTTTGGACTGGGGAACAATGAAAAAACAGCCGCCGTTTTTGGCTCGAGAAAACCCCCTGGGACCCGGAGCGGGTTTTTGTGACGGTGTGATTTTAGTTCTGGCTCCCTCCTCCCCCACCCCGCCTTTTTTTCGGTCCCCCCCTCGCTTTTTTTTTTCCTTTTGCTCAGTGCCCCCCAAACCCCCTGAACCTCAACTCTTCTCGTCGTCTTTTTTCCCCCGAATCCCCCTTCCCACCCCTTCCATTTCCCGCCTTGATCCGTTTTTGTTCTTCGGCTTGGGATTTTTCCACTCCCCAAACCTGATGCGATACCTTTTGCGGATTCATTGCAGGTCCCAGTGTTACTTTTACCTCGTTACACCTTTCGGTATGTTTTTTTTCTTACTTGAGTCTGGGTCCCTCCATCTCCTTCACGCGGACCCCCCAATACTTGTTTGCCCTTTCCGTGTAGCGCTCATTACTTCCTTTATTGAACGACCATCTTCCTTTTACCAAATCTTCCAATTGTTTTTTTTTTTTTTCACCCAAGACATCCACGGGCCGCGCCCATCCCTCGTGGAGATTGGCGTGGAAAATGGCCTGGTTTTTCACACCATTGGGCAGCGACCCCCCTGATGTGCTCTTTCGGATATTTCTCCCTTTTTTCCCCTTTTTCCAGATCGCCCTCCACGAAAACCCTGATCAGTTTTTTTTTTTTCTCACTTGCAAAAAGCTTTATTGTACTGGGGTAGTGAGCGTGGTCCCGGCTTTCCTGGTAAACCCAGTCCCTGGACCTTCTCTCCCGTCCCCCCTTGCGATTTTTTGCCCCGACGGTTACCTCCCCCCTGTGCCACTTTTTCCCATTTCATCGCTCTTGTCTTGATCGGCGACTATTTCTCCCCGCTGACTATTCTTATCCCGGTACCTTCCCCCCGGTTAAAGCCAAGGGGAAAATCTTTCTTTACGTCCCTTGTTGGTCTCGGCTTTTTGCCCCCCGCCCTTTGGGCTTCGATCACTAATTTTTGTTTTTTCGAGTTTCTTTGTCTCAACTTTAGCTGCTTTGGGCGGATTTTCAGTCCTCCCCGGTCCCTTGCCGCCATGATGTTCACCCATTGGGACCCCATTTGTCAGCTGCCACGTGGGCGATGTTCCCTTTTTTCTATGCTCGAGGATTGTCAAGAAAACTCCCTTCGTACGCGTCCCGAACGACACATCTGTGTCTCAGTTTTCCCCCAAGGATTTTCTTTTTGGCCTCCCGCCCCCCCCCTTTTTCTTCGTCTTTCCGTTGTCCTCGGCTGATTAGCCATGTTCAGGACTTCGGTCCCCCCTTTTTTTGGATCTTCCAGTTTTGTTTCACCAACCATATTTCACAAAATCTTTTCCCCCCCTGTTTTTGGATTGTGGTCTTTTTTTCCATTTTTGTTTCTTTGCTGCCCCATGTTTTTGTCGCTACCTCAATCCACCACCCCCCCTATTTATCCGGGTCTCCGTTTTCCCCCGTGCCATGGTTTCCCCCCCCAGCCACGTTGCCCATTCCCCCCCAAAGCCGTTTCGGTCCTTCACTTGCAGGCGGGGCTTTTTTGACCTCACTTCTTCTCCGCGTTTGCTTCCCCCCCCCCTTCTCCCACTTTAACTCTTCCCATTGTTGCCCGATACACCACACATTGTCCCCCCCCGGGTAAAAACTCCTTTTTTCGTTACCTTGTTGTTTCCCCATCTTTTTTGCTTTTCGCTGCGGCCCCAGTTGATTTCCTGCGCACGCTGGGAAAAACTCCCCCCCAAGGTCAAACTAAAACAGTTTACCCCTCTTCGGATCCTGGCCAGGAGGGCGGCCATTTACAGTGAACTGCTCTGCCGTGGGTCGTCTCCCTTTCCCCCCCGCGCATTTTTCCCGGCCCCAATCCGCCCTTTTTTTCCCATCAGAACATGGGGGCCCGGCCAGCCCTTTTTTCGCTTTATTTTTCGACGGTGAATCTCCGTCGGACTGTTACCGCCATGAAGGGTCACTTTTCCCCCCCCCCCCCTTTTTCACTTAAACTCCATTCCCCCAACGGGAACCGGTCTATCGACTTCCTTTTCTTCCCCAATCTTCCTGGAGTTTTTTGTGGTTCCCCTTTTTCCCTTCATTGACCTTAGGTTGCGGTATCCACGGGTTTTTTCCCAGAACCCCCTGGTGAGTGATGACATCTTTTCTTAAAGGGATTTTGCTTGTCCGCGGCTTAGCCCTTTTCTACATTGCGCCTAATCACTCGGCCCCCCCCACCCGCTTTTTTTTCTTCACTGCTCCCATCCGCATCCCTTGCCTTTTGCAGAGCTGCTTGTTGTTGTCCTTTCTGTCCCATCTTAGGGCGCGCCGTGTTTTTTGTTCCGAGGGGCTTCGATGCGTAACTTTCCCTAGTTCAGCAAGCATTTTCCGATTTTCTGGCTGGCTGTTCTTTGTGATTCGGTCCTTTTTCCTTTTTTTTAAGTCTCCGATTCCCCGGTACTGAAGTCCCCCTCCACTATCTTTTTCCCTCCCCAAAAGACTTGAGGCAGGACCAAGCACCCAATCAAGGGGTCCTCCCCTTTCGAACCCCTGTCAGGCCTACTTTTGCGCGCCAGTCCCGTACCGTCGGCTCCCCCGGTGTCCACTTCCCCTCTTCCAATGGAACTCCCCAAAGGCCTTCCTGCTCCTGGACTCTCATGCCCATCTACCGTCATTCCCGGGGGTCGGCTCTGGCGCGAGTTGCTCTTCTGTCGCAACAGTGGGTTATGATGATTTCGTGGATCCCTGTCAAACCCCTAACAAGGCCGGCTACACTAGGTAATAAGCGTAGTTCGATACCGTGTCGGTGGACATTTTCTTTAGCCTTCTATTCCCGAACTGATTGGACCCCTTCCCTTTCTGCCTTTGTACGTCCACAACCTGATCCCGGCTGCACCACCTTTCCCAGCCATCTTCTATGTTATTTTTAATTCGGACGCCCCCCCTCTTCAGCATCCCATCAGTTCCTGTATCTCACTTCCTCTGCCTCTTTGACCCCCTTTTTGACCCCCAATTTTTCGTTGCCTTGCTCTTCTGGTTTTTTAGCGGCCACTGCATTTTTTGGTAATTTGCTAAGTGGCAAACTTTTTGGACTCTCAGCGTTTTTCGTTCTTGCGCTCTTTTTTTTTTGGCTCCTGCGCTCCAGGGCAGTTTGCGACTGCGGCAAAAAATTAGCTCAAAACCCATTTAGGACTTCCATGAGGCCATAACCATCACTTATCTTTCTTCCCTTTCCCAGTTCGGCATGCTTTTATTTCCCACCGTCTAGGGTGCTTCGACAATGATCGACGCCCTTCTCCCCCCTTCCAGTTTCCCCAAAGCTTTCAAACCCCCTTTTTTTGAGCGATGCTCTATAGTTCTTCAACTTTATTACAGGCTCCTCTTTTTGCCCCAAGTACGGCCCCCTTCTCGCGGCCGTTCTTGCGTCCAGTCCGCCTTTTATCACCTTTTTTTTTTCGAGTGCTCTTCGGACCTTTAAGTTTTCTTCGGAATTTGGTATCCCCCCAGCCACACGATGGTTGGTTGTTCGCCCCGGTCGGCCGGCCCCCCCTCCTCAACGTTTATTATTGTTCCCCTTCCTGCTTTTTTTGATTTTTTTTTTGGCCCCGGTCGGCCCAATTGCTATTTTCGTGGTCGGGCATCCCCAGTGCTGGGTGCCCCCCCACATTCAAATTTTTTCAGCGGCTACACAGGCGGGCCGAATAGGCTCGCTACTTTCTTCCCTTTTTTTTTCCCTTTAGGCCCTGCGGCCAATTGGTTCCTTTCCCGGTTGACAATTCCGGGACGCCCCCCCCGCCCACGACCGGTGTTTAGTGAATCCTCTGCATGTTTCCCTCTTTTCCCTAATTGTTTAGGTTGTTGTCAGTTTTGATCCCGCGGATCGCAGGTTTCTTTTTTTTCGTGGAATCCTTCTCGCGACCCTTTTCCGGATGTCGTTTTTGATCTAAACCCAAAATTGGCGCGTCCGGGCTTTGGCCCTTCAATCGCGGCGCCACTGCTCCCCTGTCGCGGCTGACGTTTTCTTTGCTTTCCCCCCCTGCCACTTTTTTTTTTTTTCCTTTGTCCCGCTCTCCTCTCTGGATCGTTTTGGCTTTTTTTTTTGATTTGACCCCCGATCATCGAGTTTTTTCTTCCCTCCCCGGTTCTCTGAGTTTTTCCCCCGTTCTCCCCCCAGTTTTTCTTCAACCCCGACCTTCCCTTTTTGTGGGGTGCTCCCACCCTTTTTAAATCTGTTGCCCGTCCGCATCCGTTTCCGGTCCCAGGAATTTGCAAACTTTCGGGTGTCAACCCGTCCGTGTGTAGCGTCCTTGGGGGCTCTTCGGTGTACCATATGTTTAGAGTTTCATAGGACTATCCTAACGGCTTTTTTCGCTGCTCCTTTTTCTTTTTCCTTGATAGTAGTGGCCTGATGGGCGGGCCCATGCTGTCAGGGTCACCCCCTTCGGGCCGCAGAGTCTTTGCTCCGGATCTTCCCCGGATGGGTCCTTGCCTTTTGTTCCCCCCTCTTTTCGCTTCGGCTTGGTTTCTGTTTGGTTATGCGGCCCCTTGGGCGGCAGTGACGCCAAGCAGGCGTCCTCACACCTCTTCTCCAGCCACACCTTCCCTTTTGTTGGCCACTCTTTTTTCTTTGGGCCCCCCTGGCCTCTACGACGATGCCAACATCCCACTCTTTAATTTTTTTCCTCACGTGTCACAACTCTTAAGGAAGTTCCTGACTACTTTGTGGCTGCGGAACACGACCCCACTTCTCTTCTTCCGTTTGATTTTCCCCCATGGCCTGCGCATGCTATTGTCTTCCACTTGTTCCCTCGGCTCCGTCTTTTTTGTGTACCCACCAGTCCGAGCGTAAGGCTTAACGCGGGGGACATCTTTCCTCCTTCCCATGCCTTCCCCATGGTTTTAGCCGAGGCTGCACGTTGCTGCTTACCTCGTGATTTTTCGCCTTGGATTTTTCATTTTCTTCTCTTTCATCCCCATTCTTTTCGATCGCTCCCGTCGGCCGTTCCCCGGCTCAGTTTGAATTTTTTTTTTTTTTTGCTTTCCCAGTCCGGACGAGGAAACGGTTTTCTTGTCGCGTTTGAAAGCTTTCACGCCTTGATCCCGACGTGCTCGGCCTTTTTTTTAACTTCCACCCTTCACAAAAGGGGTCGCCCCTCACTTCATGACCTTGATTGATTTTCTGCTGTTTTCTGGGCGATCTTCAACCTTTTCTGTCCTTTTTTTTCTTCCTGCTTCCTTGAGCGTGACGAAAATTCCCCCGATACCATACGGGGCTTTTCATTGTCTCTGCATGATTCAAAACGCAGGTCTAATTCGAGGTCTCTCCCCTTTTTTCCTCTTTTTGCCTGACCTGGCCGCACTTTTTTTTTTCTGGGGTCAGCCCTTCTGCTATGGGCAGTCTGGCCTTCTGCGCAGGTCGTGTCGCCATGAGTTTTGCGGCCGGATAGGGCTTCCGCCTTTTTCTTTGCCCCCCCCTCCTTTGAGATGAATCACCCAGTCCTTTTTTTTTTTTCTTCCGGGGTTGTCCCATTATCCCCCCCTTGTTGAGTTGATTTCCCCCCCCAAACAGGAATTTCGTGATGCCTGGGCACCTCCCTTTTTTTGCCTTTACTGGATTGATTTTTACGTCCCGGTGGAACGCCGTCATCAAGTCCTTCTTGCCCAATTCCCGTCGCGAAGCGCACCCCTAAGTCAATGGCTCTTTTTTTTTATTTCCCCCGGGCATTCCTCCTTCCCTTTTTACGTATGGATTTTTGGATATTGCGCGTTCAGTTTTTAACCTCTTTTTTAGTCCAGCTTGAGACTTCTTTTTTTTGCGTCAGAGCACCCGGAAGAACCCCCCATCTCCCGCCAGGGGTCTTTTGCAGTTTTTCCTTTGCCTTTGTAGTCCCCACCGGAGGGGCGCTAGTCTTCCGCTGGCCTAATCACTGGAAACGAGTAGAACGCTTTTACGGTTTTCTCTTCCCACCCTGTCTCGGTGTATGTAGAAGGCAAAAATCAAGCATTTCAGGGGTCTGTAGGCGCACAGCGCCTTCTACCTAGCCCCCTTCTTGTGCGGTGTGGAACAGTGCTGACCCCTGTTTTTTTGTCGGCTGTCCTTTCCTATGTGGTGATTTGAGGTTTGTTTGGGCCCTTGAAGCAACTGTCCCTCAGGGAACACGTCACCCTCCAGGGCCACGCAGGACCGACGGGTCATATTTTTTTTTTTTTGGTCTCCAATGTATCCAGTTTCAAACAGGTGTTTTATCTCCCGTCTCCCCTGCCTCCCTGTTCATTGTTCCGATTCGACTTTTTTTTTCCTTGTTTCCAGGAACCTCTTGAAAGGACACGCCTTCCCCTTACCTGCGGTCCACTGTCTGTTCTTTACCACCTTCGGGCCGCCATTGACTTTTTCCCACTCCCCCGGCCACCAACGTTCGATTCACCCTCTTGGTTTCCCCTCCAGTTCACTGGCTAGTGGTTTTTGTTCTGAAACCCATCGCCCCCCTTCGGGTGAAAGAACCTTCGTTGAACGAAACCCCCCTTTAAGTGGTATGAGTGCCTTCGGCCCTTGCTGCCATCAGATTTTTACCCCCTTTGTCCATTTTTTATTAGTTACTATGGGTACGGTTCTTGAATAGTCATGCGTCCGTCTTTTTTTTCTCATACTTCGCCTGCTTTGCCTTTGCGGCTGAATTGGCCACTATTTTTTCTTGAGCCTTGCAGGACAAAGCGTTCGAAGTTTTTTTCTTTGCCCACACTTGGTCTCCTTCCCCTTCCTCCTGCCAAAGGCGTTTTCCCCTCTCTTCAGGTTGGTCTTTTTTCTGCCCGATCTTGTGACCCATTCCGAGAAAAATGCCTTCTCCGACTGGGTTTTTCCTGCACCTGGTTTTGAAAATTCCCATCACCCGCGCAGTTTTGTTTTGAGGTTGATGTGTGATCTTGCACGTGATGTTTTCCTTGTTCCTTGTTTCAAGATGGAAAAACGAATTTCTTGGTCGTCACCACCCTGGTTCCATCTCCGTGCAGATCGCCCAATGGCCCCTGTAATATTTTGGTTCGGCCCGTGGATCCCCGCGCCCCCCCCACCTTCGAAACGTTTTGCGCCTTCCACCCGGTACCGGCCTTCTCCGATTTGTTACCCCATCGTTGGTCCTGTTCCATCGATAAATCGCCCGCAACAGTCCCTTTCATCCCTGCCGTGCGAATGGGCATGACTTTTTGCATGGCTCTCGACCTGGGAGTGCTTTTCGGGTTTCTGTTTGTTGGTGGTTTTCCCCCCCGCGTCCGCCCTCTTCCCCATTTGAACATGCGGAGCGGGCCAGTAGCGGCCTACGCCCCAGCACACCTTGCTTTCCCCCCCCCCCATTTTTTCGCAGACCACCTGTAATTTGTGTCCTTGTTATCCTGAGCCCGTCTTGGGTTCTCCGCTGAAGATGCCTGAATTTGTGTTTCTTTTCCCCCTAAAGAGGGAGTTAGCCGCTCATTTGAGCGTGTTGAGTTTTATTTCCCTTTTTTTACAATTGCATTTTTTTAGTTCCCTAACCCAAAAATCCCGGTACCCCCCTGAAATTTTTTTATGGCGCGAAACGCCCCAGTATCGCCATGAATACTTATGACTCTCTTTATCAGTCCACCTGACGTCCCCTTGATGCCTGCTTTTTGAGTCTTCCGGGTGTGACGTTAACCTTTTCTTTATTTGTCGCCATTCTACGCGCTTCCCGTCAAATGCTTGGTTCTGTGATGCCTGTTGCTCGTCGTATTTTGAGACTGGACCCTCCAGTGGGCGGGCTCGAGTGCTTTTTGTTCTTTTTCTTTTGGTTTTTCAATAAACCAGACTCCCTCCTACTTTGGGAGTACGCGCAGCCTTGCTAACCACCTTCGTTCACATCTAGGGGTCAGGAGAAAGATTTCCCGGGGGAATTCCCTTTTCCTTCTCTTCTGATTTCAGTTCGGTGTTAGGGAGTGGTTCCCCCAAGAGATTAACTCCTTCCCTTTGGCGTGAACCCGATTTTGTCGTTGATTTTTGTTTTAACCTCGTGGTCGGAGGGTTTCTGGAGGTGCCCGGGGCTATCTCTTCCTATTTTCCTCTACCGTTTTTTGTTTGTTGAGTTTCGTTGAGTATTTGTCAGTTCTTGGGAAACAAATTACCCCCTTGCAAACGACGGGTTCTCGCACCCAACTGGACACCCCGCATTTTCCTCGCTTTTCTCTTTTTTTGTCTTGCCTTCATCTCTCGGACTTTTTGGGCCACACCTTCCCCCCCCGATGAGCCTTCTTTTCTTTTTCCTCAGATTTGATCTGTTCCATCGTTTGCCCTCACCGAGCTTTGTTCTCCTGGTTTCCCTCCCCAGCCCTTATCCGGAACCTCTTTATCCTTGGTTATTGTAACCCCCAACTTCCCCAGGCAACATTTTTACACTCAGCCAGACCCCCCCGCACCCCCCCGTACCGTCCACCGCAACCCATTCCGGACCCCGAGCCCCTTTGGCGCGGGCATTCCTCCCTTTTTCCCACAACAGAATTTTTACCACCGCGCTTTCCCTTCTTTTTTTGGCTAATGCCTTTATTTTCAACGTTTGAAAGGCAACCGAAGAGTGAGACACAACGGCCCTCAAGACCCCCCTCAGGCATCCCCCATCAAAACTCATTTTGTTTGCTACTTTCACGCCTCTTATCTAAGATGACTATTATCCCGAAAAAGGTACGTTGGCGCGGCCTTTTGTCACCCAGCAACTAAACCTTTCCCCCGCCGCGTTTTTTTTTTTGTGGCTTTTTACCCCCCACCCCTGCATTTTGTTCGCGGTTGTTTTGCCAACAACCTTCACTTCTTTCCCCCAAATGAAACCGCTCGCCCTCGCTCGTCTTTAAGGCAACCTCGCTAGAGGAATGGAGTTTTTTTTTCAACAATACACAATGCCCACCGGCCGGGGCTTTTCTTCCAACCCAATGCAACAAGGTCTTTTTTTTGGCGAAAATTGGCAAAATTCTTTTTCCGTTTGTTGCTTTGTCGCTCCCTGCCAGCTTTCCTGCGTCCCCCCTCATCGAAGCGGATCTCTCCGGACCCAAACCACCTACCCCCCTCAAAAGTCGATCCGAAATTTTTGTCCAACAAAAATTTCCATTGATTATTCCATCCTGTACCGGGGATCAACCCCCTTCCCCCTTATGATTCGCAACCTTGTTTATCAACTGATGTTTCCCTGCGGATCCTTTTTACATCCCACAGCGCCCTACTCTTTTTTCGGGTATGTTCTTTTTCGAGGCGTCGTCTGACTTTCCCCCCTTCGGTGTCCGGGCAATTGGCGACTTGCGGCGATCCGGCTTTGCACCGCACCCCCGTTTAACATAAAAGTTTTTTTTGGTGGAAAAACCGAAAAGAGTTTCCCCCATCCCCTAATTTGCGCCGCTCCCCCCATCCCCAACTCTTTGATCCAAGGGGAAGAATTTGCATTTCACCAGTTTTGGGCGCTTGCAACCATATGTCGCTTCAGATATTTTCTACGCCCGGATCCCACACTCCAGGAAACCCTTGAGAGGCTGGCTTTTCCACCGCTCGACTTGGGATTTTCCCCCGGTCCCCTTGTGGGGGCATCCTCGTACCGTCCTGGCGGGCCCCAGTGACGGCTACCATTTTTTTTTTTTTTTGCCCCAAATTCCCTCATTTCTTGGCTCCTCTTCTGCCTCGCTTTCCCTGCACTATCCGTCCCCCTCCCGGCCCATTGGAAAATCCGGTCGTAGAGCCGCTTGCACGGTCGGTTCTTCAAACAATTGCCCCCCTGGTGTGGTGCCTGAACGCTTCACTACCCTTTCTTTATTTAGTTGTTAACACGCATTTTCCCCCCCCCGAGTTTTTCTTTTCTCTTTTACCAGAAGGGCAATCCACCCATGAGGCAAATGGAGGGAACCTTGCCCGTGACCCTTTTCTGGGCGTTGTACTGGTTCCCCTGCCGAGGAGGGTTTTTTTCCCCCCCCTCAACGTGCCCCAAGCTTAAGTTGAACGAACCGATTATTCATTTCATTTCCTTTCCTCGCCCTTTTCCCCCCCCCCCAATGTATCGAGATTTTTCCCCCCCGCCCCCCCCCCTTTTGTGGATTTTCTCTCGTCTCCTCGATCATGCTGTTGAAGAATTTTTCGACTTTGTTTACTGGGACACCAAATAGTTGCTCCCCCCCTTTTTTTGGACGTTAATGTACTTTAAGACTTGTTTATCCATTTTTGGACGTCAACCCCCATCCCACAACGTCTTTTTTTTTTTTTTTTTTTTTTTTTTTTTTTTTTTGGCTCCACTTTTTCGCCGATTCACCCTCAACTTTTGTTCCTCCCGAACTTTTTTCCCCCCCCAATCATGCTTTGCCTTCCCGGAATCCCCTCCGCTTTCCTCACACGATGCTCGGATTTTTGCCCTTTAAACCCCATCTATAATGTTTATCCCCTTTTCTTTTGCGAAAACCTTTTCCCTTTTTTTAAAAATCTTTTTCTTTCTCCCATTGGCTGTAATAGGTATCTCTTCCGTCTTGATTCCCGCTTGTCCCATCGAATTCACCCCCTTCAAGCCCCGTGGTTTTTATGATTTGGGCACTGAAGCCCCCTTCCGTGTCCCGTCCTTGTTTGCTGTTACGTCAAGAGATTCACGGTCATCCGACTCCCCTTCCTTTCCTCCACCTTGCCGTTTCGACCTTCAACGCTTTTTTTTTCTTTGGCGCCCTCTCGATGAATTTGGCCCTAAGTAGGATTTTGCCCCCCGCCCCCCCCTGTCTTTCGTCCCCCCCCTTTCACCCTCCGTCCCCCCCTCAACTCCATCTTACCGGACAATTCCCCAGTATCTCACCAAACTACCCCTTTTTTGTTTTTTTTTACGCCGGGATTTACCCCCGGTTTTTCTCGTACTTTCCCTCAACGGGCGGCACAAGAAAACTTGGGTATTCAAAACCCCGATGTCCATTTTTTTTTCCCCAGGAAAGTGTTGATCGTTTCTTTTCTCTCCCCCAGCAGGGGTGGCTCCCCCTTGGACAGACTCAAGGAAACTTGTTTTTAGTAGTCCCCCCCAGAGTAGTTTTTCTTTTCCCCCTTCCCGGAACCTCCCTCTTTAATTGGTTTGCCTTTCCCGCGCCTCCGGTGGCGGATTCTTTTTTCACATGCGCTTCTTACAGATGATGGCCCCCCCGCATTGCGGTTTTGCCTTTTTCCTCCCCCCTCATCACCTTTTGGTTTTTTCGATGGTGCGAGGCGATTTGGATTCGTTAGTATTCCCTCCGGAACAGTTTCCCCCTCCTTTAGTCCCCGAACCTGCGTTCCGACTGAAATTCCCCCCCACACATGTACCGCGCTCGAAGTCCCCAGTCCCGCAATCCCGGTGACTTACATGTTCTCGGGTTTTTTCTTGGTCCCTGCTGTCGTCTCGTGAACTGTTTCACTTAGGACGGCACACGTCGGTTCCTCCCCTTCTTAACCCGTTTTACCACGATTACCATTCACCAAGCCTTTCTGAACATTTTTCGCCCCGCACTTTCTACTCCCTCGCCGGTCCTTCCTGAGGGCTGTGGGTCACCGTCGCTGGAGGGTAGTACAATGTTCTTTTTTTGATTTTCCCCCCCCGTCCCCCGCTCCCCGGCAAAACAGGCCCGTTTCTCTTCCGATACCCCTTTTTTTTCTTTGCCCGCCCTGGACCGTTTCTCCCGGAGGCTTTCTCCTGGCCGATTCTACCCCTCTGTCCGATCCCGTTTTTTTGCCTTCTCTTCGGTTCCTCCACCGACTACGCAATCTGTTCACCCCCCCTTTTTAACAATTCTCTGGGTCGTTTTGATGTACATCGCCATCCACTTTTTCTCTTTTTTTCGTTTGCAGCCCCCACCCGTGTTTTTTAGGCCCCCACCTCCCGTTTACACGTCTTTCTGTTTACCCCCCTTTCTTTTCTTGCTCGTCCCTTTTGAAATTTCCACCCTGGCTTTCCCCTCCTCCAGCATTTCCACAAAGGTTGTCGATTTTTCGCTCATCTTTTTTCTCGTGGTCTTCCAGTCCATGCTTCCATTCTGGGTCCTTCACCCGGGAGACACCCAATTCCAAGCAAGCTTATTATCGTAGCTGGCTACCCAATTAGGACCACCCCATGCCATTTTTTTTCCCCCTTTTCTCGGGCTTCAGGTCTTCTTCTGCCTATGTCTACCCCGTTTATCTTATTTGTGGCTCGCCATTTCCAGTGAAGAACCTCAATTTCCTTTCCCCCCCGATCCTCGTCCCAAACCCCCCGTTGTTGAGCGTCCCCTTCCTCTAGTATGTCTACCTTTCATGACGTTGCCCCCCCCTGGGGCACGTGTGCACCTCCTTTCTTGTTGGGGCCCGACCGCTGCCTACTTTCTATTCCCGGCCTTTCGATTTCGACGGTGTTCAGAAGAAATGGTGAGAACCAACGATTGGGGTTTTTTTTTCGCCCTTTTCGCATTTTACCGCATGAACCCTTTTGGATGGCCTTCTCCTCGGATTTTCGGGTTTTTTTTTAACAGGTCTTTTTAGTCAATTCTTGATTATCGTGTGCAAACACCCGTTGCTGGACCACCCCTTTTTCCTTCTCAGGCGGGCCCCTTTGGACAGTCTTTCCCAATTCGCTACCTTTGAGCGGCTGCCTCCCTTTAACGCCAAAATTGGTTCCTTTCCGGGTCCTGAAAAACCGACCTTTTTGGATCGGCCGTTCAGGTTTTTTTTTTTTATTTTTTTTTTTCGCATTTTGGCTGCTATC
>Ga0179593_1303238_pt1 | contig 13594 bp, 14 predicted proteins | sample CZODoug2_1_08_16_FD_185931 | JGI IMG/M metagenome (GOLD analysis project Ga0179593, IMG submission 185931) | Vadose zone soil fungal communities from Angelo Coast Range Reserve, California, USA - CZODoug2_1_08_16fungal (PacBio error correction) | ecosystem: Environmental > Terrestrial > Soil >... | reverse complement strand
CCTGAAGGAAGGTTTGACTTTTGTTGGCTGAATCAGTGTGGAAAGCACTCCCTCCAAAATGCTCCGTGACGCTTTTAACCTCCCCATCTGTTCTGTTTTCTAGACTCATTTACCCCCCGAGACGAGAAAGTTAGAAGGCGGATAGCCCCCCCTAGCCGACTCCCTACTCTACGATTACTCGCGCGCGTCACCCCCCCAGAATATGTCCAATCCTTTCTTCGCTCCCTTCTTTGTCCGACCTACGCAAACAGGAGGCCCAGCCCCCCGCAAACCGTCCTTGACATTTTTTTTTGTTCATAGAATTAGGCTACCCCCCTCCCCACCTTTTTCTTTCGAGGACATTTCCTGACCTTCTTTTTCGGAAAACCCTGGTCCTCGGCCAAGCCCTCTTTTTTAGGAGAGCCCTTTCCTGTGACTTGTATTTCATGTCGGCTTAGTCTGGCAGAATCTTTCCCCAATCCGACCGGTGTTTCATTAGAAAGCTTGTCTTCTCCATGAAGCCGTTGTTCTTTCTGTCACCCCGCGGTTGTACGATCCCTCCCCTTCGCGTTGCTTACGTATTTTTCCTTATGAGGTCCTCCCCGTCACGACTGGACATTTTGCTCAAGCAGTCCTCCCCCATCCCATCTTATCTTTCTTTGAGCGTTCTTTGATTCCTCATTTAGCTTCCTCCCTCCATTGATGAACGATTGCCAAAAAGCATGGCTTTTTCGTTCCCTTACTACAGAATCCTCTGTGCACAATGGCCCCTTACAACAAATAGAAAATGGAGTCCATTGGCGGGCTTCCTAATGTTTGAAGACCAATGCACCTTTTAACCAACTTGGGCGGTTTGCTTTTCCGTTTGTTTCATTTTTCAAAGTTTACACGACCAGCTTTTGCACTTTCAATGTGCTGAGATGTGTGATGAGCGGCCCCACTTCACGACTGCTAGTGTCTAACTACGGTCATCAGCTTAAACTTTTTCATAATGATCGTGCTCTCTAGCAATTGTGCGTTCTCCACTACACTGAGTTTTTTTCTCGCTCGGCAGCCATGTTCATTTTCCGGAATGGACAGTACGCTTTCCTTCTCATTGTCGGAGTAATGTCTGCGTCCAACCCTTCAATTTCTTCCTCCCTATTTTCCGGCGCATACTCCGGTTTTTGGTATCGGTTTCTAGCTTGGATTCGGAATGGATTGAAAAGTCTTGACCCGTATCTTGAGCAAGCCTTTTATTCCTCCTCGAGGTTCTCTATTATCCCGCTGACTCAGCCCCCCGATCCGACTCCTAAGTTTGGTTTCTCAGATATGTTGTTTTGATGAGTTCGCAGGTGAGATTTTTCCTCTACTCGCTTGCTTCCTCCCTCCCTTCCTTTCACCTCTCCTTTTCTTTACTGTCCACAGAATATAAAGAGCCTTCTTGACTACGCAGAGATAGTTCGTGTCCAGAGTCCAACCATTTCGCAATAAGCCTTTTTGGATCTCCCTCCAGCTTACCGTCAACGCAGATCACCCTGTCGTTCGAAGTCCGATAAATTTGATTAAGGTCTCTCTGACCCATGGTGGTATGACTCTCCCCCAGTCGACTGCCCAATAGCTCCTCCGCCTTCATGTATAGTCTTCCCCATAGGCTACTGCTTTTTTGTTTTCGTGGAACTGGTGGCCTCTATCACATCCTTCAACCCTCTTTCTTCTTCACTACTGAGACCCCCCCACTGACAAAAAAAAAGGAAACGCATTACCCTTTTTTTAAAGTCCCCAAAATTTCGGCACCTTATGTCCGAAATGTTAACCCTTTCCCTTTTTCCCTCGGGCACTTTCCCCCAGCAAATTGCACTTTCGTGTTCACCCATGAATGAGTGATGTCCCCCCCCAGTACTCGTCTTGCACACAGGATTAGTAAGAGCAATGAATCCCAGTTAATAACTCGAGCATGTGCTTTCTTTCCTCTTTCTCTTCGAATGAGGGAGAAATTTAAGACCTCATCTCTTTCTTCATCCCGCGTAGTGAGGTAATAAAGTATCGCCGGACAAGCTTTGTTAGTCACAACGTCCATTCTTATTGCTTTTTCTGATCGCACCCCTTCTTAATTCTTATATCTTTCAATTTAAGAATGATATTCCAAGACCTTGGTAGAGATAATTTCACTCAACAAAAACTCGGGTAGTTCCCCAGAAATTAACTGGCGAAGGAAGCATTCGAACTTTAATAGGAAGAAGAGCTGCCGATATGTTTCTCTCCTAGACCCTTCTAACGTGTTTACCCTTCCTTCGTTCATTTCATACTTCTGCAGCCTCTACCTGATTTTCTACCTTCCCAGTTGCCTCTCTTTTGTCATTAGGCTGACTTTCTTATCAGTGGAGGCTCTTTTCTTCCTTTCTCTGATTGTTGCCCGTTTTCGGTCGCCCTACCCTCTCTCTTCTCGCCCATTCGTATGTTGCTCAATATAGTACTTGCCCGGTTTATGGATGGCCATTTTGCCTTTATCTTCCTCTCTGATGCCCTCAAAGCAGGCCTTTCATCGCCCCACGACTCCTCCCTCCTATTTTTGTAATGAAAGCAAAATCGTATGTTCTGGAGACCCCCCCCCGTGAAAGATTTTCTCCGTAGAAGCACCCCTTTTTAGTCATTTCCCCCCTCTTCAGATCCGGCCTTCTGTATGTATTACTGAGCCGTGGTTTTTCTTTTCCACTCTGTCCTTATCTTTTTTCTCTTCCACCTGATCTCTTAGTACTTTAGGCGACAATTCCTTTTTTCGATTCCCCCTCCTCAATGTGGCTTTATTCTTTCTTTCCGTCTCGAGACCCCTCAAACCTGAACGCTTTGTCATCGTCAATCTTCACCTTTACTGCTTCTTACCGCTTACTTAAGATAAGAAACGTGGTTCCGCAGAACGAGTTCTCATTGTCTTCTACAGCGCTCCGCCCCTAGGTTCTCTCTTCTCGCCTCTTTTTCGATCTTCTAGTCGCAGATAGGAGAGTTATGGACCTTGCCCCTTAGTCCCCAGATAGAAACTAGCCGATTCCATTGCGGTCCCCCCTACCTTACATATAATTTCTCCCAATTTCCTGTTGCTTTTGAGCCGCTTGACTTTCTCCGTAATGTAGTCCTTTTTTCCCTTCCTTTGACTAAGATATCATTGTGGCTGTGTTGTCGAGAGAGTTTTATCTCCAAAGGCAATTTAAGTGCCTCTTACTGCGATTTCCCCTCCCCCTTTCTCAAAGGGACTCTCCGCTTTTTTTCCCTTCTCAATTGACGCTTTTATATCTTCATTTCCGTGAAGCCCTCTCCGATAGAAGAAGCCGCCCCCACCCCCCCCCTTACGCCAGACAACTAATAGCTTTTTTCCTACAATAATCCCCTCTTTTCCCCTGACTTCATTCGATAATATAGTAGCCCAAGTATAGTCGTAGCGTGCGAGCCGTTAAGAAGCCCGAAGTTCCACGTGACGAGGACTTTCCCCCCCACCCCCGAGGTGAGCCCAGGTTTTCGGTGCATTTCCTAACTCCGCCCCATTCCTTTCTTTTCATCACACACACTTGCCTCGAACACACAAAGACCGAGATCTTTGGCGCGTTCCCAAGGACTAGAAGAAAGCTCTCTCATCTGCTTCGTCAGGTCCAAATTTTTCTCGCCTTGATCTTCCAGCCCTCTTCACCCTCAGGTCTTTTTTTCTATTGATCCGCTTCTAACTTGAAGATAGACTCGCTTACCCCATGTCATGCTCTGAACCCCAAAGCTGCATTCGTTCCCCCCGATACGGGCTTTGACGTTTTTGCATCCTTTCAATTCCAATGTAGATGGACGCGTCCCCCCCAAAAGCTCCCCCCCTACGATTTCAATCCTTCATTCAGTGCCTCTCCGCTCAGAGGAGCGGACCCTGCCTATCCCCCGGACTGCACCATCGTGACCCCTTTCTCCCATTCATTCTACTATCGTCTCCTTCAGCCACTAGCCTGCAAATCCTTCTTTCCCCTCTCTCAGCGTCCCGCCACTTACGAGAAAGAGAAGGACCGCCCCAAGTAATGCATGTCATCCGCGGCCTCCCATCCCGGTAAACCGGCTCTTTTTTCCTTAAGTTTTTTCTGCAGGCCAGGTATAGGAACTCCCTCTTTTTTCGTGTCGGTAGTTCCAAGCTTACCTGGAGAATATCCTGGCGTAGCTGTCACCTTAAGATCTTCTCCCATTCCTCTTTTTTCCTCCTCCTGTAAATAGTTTTCTTCGACCCCCCCCTCTTCCTTCTACCCCCCCATTACTTGATGATATTATTCTATGTTCGCCGCTCTAATTTCCTTGACGAGCGAATATCAGTACATCCCCTATGATGTTTTTCCAGTTTTTTATCGCTTTTTATGGTTTCCTCTACGTGTTGGGGTACGGTACCCCCTCAGTCGGGAAGACAGACCTCTTCCCTCTCTTTTTCGCCCGTCCCAATCGTAATTTCTAGGTTGTAGTTCATTTTCATTTTCCTCAATTCCCCACCATGGGGTTGGGAGGGTGTTTTTTTGGTCCCCTGCTGTTCCGAAAAGACACTTGCCCTTTTGCGAGGGTTCTAGTTTGAAACCCCTTCCGTCCCCCCCCCCCCCCAATTCCCTTCTCCCGTAACCAGCCGTTTATTAGAAACGAATAAGGAGATCCTCCGATTGCCTCGATGTTAGGTTCTTCACCCCAGGTTCGTGTCCAGGAGATAGTATCACCGGGATACTTTACTTACCCTGGAATTTCCCCAGATTCTCTTCTCCTTGTCTGGTCTTTCCTCTTAGTTTATTAACCATTTTTTCTCATTCTCTTTTTTGACTCCGCCAAACTCTGAAATATTTGGGAGGAAGTTATAGACCGGCTTCTACCGAAAGGCTCTGTCCGCAAGACACCTTTTCTTATCACGGCATCGCTCCTCTATCTAAATCGCCGAGCCCAACCTTTCGGTATCTAGTGTTGTTTTTTTTTCGAGAGCTTCCCTGGGTTTTTCTCTAGGGTGTATCGAGCGCGTTAACATTTTTTGAAAATGGCCTGTCAGCCATTTCACGAATCCACAATCCGTCGATCTCCTGTCCCCGCCGGAGATCTGCTCTGTTTGGCCGGACCACACCTGCCCCTTTCTCAAAACTTTCAGCGTTCTTTATCTCATCCCAAGAGAACGGCACATTCCCCTCCTCAAGCTTGAATTACCAGTACCATTCTCCATGATCATTTTATTCCTCTCGCGGCACCAATTTGTGAAACTCAGCCCCAAATTTTTAAGTAGCTCCCCTCTCCTTTTTCATGTGTTCCCTGATTTTGACTTTCTTCTATACGCTTTTCCCCTTTTGCTGCATGCGTTGGGAGCCTCACCCCTCTGCACACGTCCGTATTCGTGGAAATCGATTACCCGACCACCAGTTCCCTCCCCCCATCCCCAGTCTCCCCTTGAGTCCAAAAAAATGTGCGACAACGAGATACTCCTTGGAGGCTTTGGTTCCTCTTTTCTGGGCAAAGTTAGCCAACCGTGAATAGAGTCGGACCGCTGCTTGGCCGGACATATTTCCCCTCCCCGTTGGTATAGAGACTTTTAGAAAGAAATAAACGTTTCTCAGCCCCCCCGCTCGAGGGCTTTCTTCCCTCTTTTTTCACGTCCATTATTTGCTAAATTCGCAGCAGCTGGTCATTAAAACGTCAAGGGGGTATCCCGGCCCTCGCCCTGGCCCGCTTGTTCCTCCACGCTCGTGTTTTCCATTGATTGAACCTTTTTCTTTACTTCTGAGGCTGGAAAGACGCCCGGACATTTTTCAAATTTGAATCATTTCAGACTCTTCCTTTTCCCCCGCCACGCGTTTCTTTGTTCGACCTTTGTATCCTCATTTATTAAGAAATCGAGCTAGCCCTTTGTTCAGTTTAGCGCAGCGATGTACCTCTGCCTTTAGGAGGTTATTGCGCGAAGTCTTTCCCTCTTGCTCTCACTTCTTTTTGACGGATGGTTTGTTGATCGCTCGCTTATTTCGTCGTATTCGCTTTTTCTGATCTTTTTCCAGTTTTTCCCTCACCCGATCTTTTGAATTTCCCCTTTTTCGCGCCCTCATGCTTTTCCTATGCTTGGAACCTAGTAGGCGCTTGCTTTCTTGCTTTTCAAGCGAAGACATTCGTATCCCCCCCCCCCCCTGCAAAGAAAAGGCCCTTCATAGACGCATAGAAGACTAGATTTTTTGGTCCTCTACCAACCCAATGGTTATGACATCAGGCCCTCTTTCTCGTGATCAAAGTACGATCCCCTCCTCTTATTTCCGTTTCCAGTTTTGATCTCAGTCTCTTTTCTTTTCAGTTCCCGCCAAGGCAGCAAGAAATATGGTCTCTACTTGAACGCTTCCTTCCGTTAGTCGACGGAGGTTAACCCTCGTTTTTCTGCCATACGAATGGATGTTCTTCATGCTTTCCTTTGCCACATGCAGCCCTTGGGTTCAGCCTGAGTAAGCCTGCTTTTTCTTCAAGCTGAACTGCAGAAAGAAGATTCTTTGGACCCTCTTACTGCGTCAAAGCGGACCCAACTACTCTGACCCCTTCAATTATTTCATAGAACCTGACAGATCTCTCTCCCCGTCCCTGTTTTTCTGAGATTAGGGTCTCTTTGCAGGTAGCCGCTAGTCTCGGGGTGGTCGTTCTTCAACTGTTTCCTTCCGACCTCCTTCGCACCCTCGCCGATTAGAACTTTAGGCATGATTCTTCCTGACAATTTTCAGTCTCCCAAGTTGCGAATAGCGTTTGTCATCTCTTTTCATCTGCTTTTTTTTTTCCCAAAATTGTCAGAGGGCCCAGATTATCTATATTTTCCCCCTTCCCTTTGTTTTTTTGTGTTTCTTCGTTTTTTAAAGCCCACGAGCAAGAAGATAGGGTTCTTCCCAAGCATTATTGCTGCAAACTTTGCCGCCCTCCCAATTCTAATTCTTACGTTGTCTTGGAGCTTACAGGACCTTGCGTAAGAGCGGGACTACCTCGTTCATCTTCCATACGTTCCCTGAGAGTAAAAGTTGCAGGCGCCGCCCACCTGCGTCTAGCAGAAGAGCAGCCCCCCCCTCTGCGAACTAATTCTCTTCGCGGAGAATTTCGACCAGAGTATCATTAGTAGCCAATCTCTTTTTTTCTTCCCCCTTCCCGTGTCCAGTTTTGACCTAAGCACGTTGACCGGGACGTTTTCCCCACAACCCGAAGCCTTCGAAGACAGGTTTGCCGGAGCTCTTCCTAAGCCTCCAGACTTTAATCTTTTGATTCTTGTTGTCGTTGCCTCCCTGTCCGACTCGATAGGGCTGCCCTAATAGAGAAAGTGGGCCTGCCCCTGTGCGTCGTACGAACAGACCGAATTCCGGTGATTTCAATGCTTTTCACGTCTCGAGCAGGAGATAGTTAGACGATAACCTACCTATCCTTTCTCCCCTACCCATTTGATTAGTCCGTTTTCTTAAAATATCTTCTTCAGGGCTTCACGATGAATCCTTTGTATTTGAAGTTGTGGACTAAGAATAGTCAGTGACATCCACGCGTAACCTACTCTACCCCAAATATATTTGACCTGAAGGGAGCGACATGACCGAATCAGGTAGGCCCATTATCCAATTCGACGACCAATAGTCACCAACTTTTACTTCCCCATCGCCCTGAACCGAATTGAGAAGCGCTACAGCTCCGTCGCCTTCAAATCATTCTTGATCTCTCTCATCGTAAACCGTCGCTTTGCCCGGCATCAGCAGACCCGTCATTCATGTTCATCTTTTCTGCCGGAGTATAACCCGTTGACCTCTTTAGGACTTGGACATTAGAGAGAACCCTGTGCTGACCAGCCGCTTTTTTTTTCGTTTTTCAGCTCCGTAATTAGCACCTTTCGTCGTAGTGTTTCACCCGAAAGAATTAGAGCCTCATGCTGAAGCTTCTTCTTACAGTCCCCGACGGTGGACGTTTTCCTCACCCACTGGGTCTTTCGATTCCCCATGTTTGATATTCCTTTTCTTTATTCCTATCTTATCTTTGCCGAATGTATCGAGCCTGCTCTCAGCCTTAAATTTATAGTATTTTTTTCCTCCCGTTGCTTTCTATTTCTATGCACCCTCCTGGGCTTAATCAGTCACCCACGTCTGAGTAGTGGAAAGACCCACTCCACTACCCCTTTCTTCTGTCCCCTTCCCAATCCTCCCCTGTCTTATCTTGTAGTTTGAATAATGTTTGACCCCCTACGTTTTCCAACCCGGGGATGGTTTCGTTCTTTTTTTTTACTTCCCCAGTGGTTACCTTCCCCTCCATAATGAACGTGGGGGTTTGATAGCGCCCCCCCCCCCAATTTTCCCTCAAAGGTCCACTCTTTCAATAGGAGATTTTTACGTTTTCTTTGAACATTCTGCGTGATCTCTTGCCGCCCCTCTGGTCGGATTTTCAATAACATCTTTGTGGCAGCTCTCGGCATACCGGACTTTCGGTCAAGCCAAGATGGAGTCCCCTTGTCGGGGCGGCTGATTCAAGTTTTTCCTCTCCAGTGACTGAAATTTCAGATGTTGGCCTCGCCAACATCGGCCTATATTTCTCTGGGAGCCGTTCAGTTTGCGCGGTCTTCTGGTGTCTCCCTTTTCGGGCTTCAAATTTTTTTTCTGTTATTCATAAAGATAGAATATATCCCCCCCGCCCGACAGCCAGCAAACTCTACCCTCACCCCACTTTTTGCTTCTCTCACGGTCTTGATTAGAGTTACTCTTAGATGGCTCCCCGAGAGTGATGCCCGAACAGCTTCGCTCCATACTTTATGTTCACAGCTCCACGCGCTGCGAGCACTTTTTGAGATAGGTGGAGGGCAAACATCGAAATTTTCTCCCATTGCAAGCGTCTTTCCCCTCCTTACTTTTTTCCCGGGATCAGACTTTCCATCAGTCCTTATAACCCAGTTCTTCCTCGACGCCTTCCCCCCAGTTTTAAGCAGCCCCCAGCGCATGGCCAACTATACGCGTAAGGACTCTTTCTCTATGACCCCCTCCTTCCTGCTTGGACGTGCCCCTTGAAATGTGTCTAACCCTATCACCGTTCGACGATGCGTGTTTTCCCACAGTGAAACAACCAACCCTTCCCGCCCCACTCCCACGTTTTTTCACGCCTCGGCAAACCTCTTCCGTCCAACTCGACTTCCATACCTTCCGGATGTTTTGTTCCGAGTTTGCATTTTGGCACCCTCCCCCCCCCCTGACAATCTTGCACCCGCGTGGCTACCGGCACTTTGAAACTACATTGCTCGCGAAGTCGAAGCCATCCTTTTTCAGCATCCGTTCCCTCCTTGCTATCGATTCAATGACCTGCGGATAACTGATAAGCCATAGTAACCCGAATCGGGTTCCCAGTCATACTCGGCAAGCGTTGGTTTGAAAATAAGTCTTAGACCTCCACATTTAGCGGTGTATTTCTCTTGAATTGAGGCTATTATGGCCATCTTACCTACTCCCCCCCTGCTCTTGCCTTAACTCTGGAGAGCTCCCAGAAAAGGCTGGATTTCTTCGCCTTTTTCGCCGAAAAGTGAAATTCTGGAGTCAGATCCTTTTTCTTTTCGATCCCCTCATTGTCCCCTTCATGAATTTTAGCGACCCCCGTCGAATTGTACTAAGTTATGGACCGCTGAGACTATTTTGACTAGATTTTATTCCTTCTGATCCAGCCTTGTCGGAGATTTTTCCTATGTCGTGCAGCCCTGATCTCCTGCTTGCTTCGACGATTAATGTATCAGCTGACATCCGAGATTGATGGAATAAGTTTTTTCTCTTTGAGTATGATTGGTCTGACCTCGTCTCTTGCCAACCCACTCCAAAGCCACGGACCGGCCCTCTACCCCTCACTTTTTTCTGCCTAGATTGGTTCAGGCACCTCAAATGGGTCTTCCGGCGACTCTCTTATCATGACAGAAGTAGCCATATCCTTGTCGCTTGATCGTGACAGTGTTAGATACCCGTGTAGGTTTGTTTCATTAAGTCAACCCCTCCGGACTTCCGAAAATTTTTTCCTGAATTTAGCCGAGCCCGCCTCTCTTCTACTTTGAAGAAACTACTCGTTGTTATGAACAAGACTTAATTTCATTAGGTTTTACCTTTCCCCTGTCAAAAATGTCTAGCCAGTATATGTTTTTTGTGTTCCTAAGTAGATTTCAACGTTTTCTGTATCCTTATTCCCCCCACAGGAGTCCTGCAATCGGATTTTCCCCTTCTTTATGAGACGAAACCCCCCGCAGACTTATTCCTGCCTCAGCGACATCCTTTCCTGTTTTTTTAGTTGCATCGCTTCCGCCTCAATTGTTGCTCTTTTTTTTCTTGCTCAAGGCGAGGGCGAGTTCCTTCCAACTTTACTCTTTCTACCCCCCCTCGCTCGCCTCTACTTTTACTAATTTTTTCCCAAGTCACGAGAATTATTTTTCCCCGGACGGAAGTTTTGTAGCTTGTTTCAACATCTCCCCTTCATAGTTCCCTTTTAAATGCCATTTGGCAGATGCCAAAGATATCCTTTAATCAACGTTGTTGTTTTGTTCGCCCTTTTCTATCGTCAAAGTCATTTCACGTCTGCATCTTTCAAACTATGAATTCCTTGCAACTGAACCAACTGCCAATTTTCGTGATGTGGTCTTTTTCTGATGAATCGTCTGATTGCTGGAGATAATGGTGTGAAGATTCAAGAGGCCAATCGCCCTCGCCTTGAGCGCGACTCCCGACCCCCTCCTTTAAAAATGTAGATAGTAAGATAGACGCGAAGACGCTCGCCGACGAATTATACGCCCGCGGTCACCTGCGCTTATCGTCGCACGATATCGGAAGTGAATTCTTCAAGCAATCGAAGAGCTGCGAAACACAGAAGCCGTCGACCAGGTTGAAGGTTCGCAATGGCTCTGACGAACATTTTCCTCCTCCCCCTCGGTACTTCGGCCTCCGGTCGATAGATCCTTTCGGCTTACTTTCTTGTAGCTTGTCCTGTGCTTAGCAATTCAAGAACTCCAGCAGATCGGTCCCCCAAGATTTTTCACTGCGCCTCCGCCCGGTCTCTCCTCGAAGTATCCATGTCTTTCATCGATAGTCTCCCCCCTGTTCTCGCTGACCCCAAACCTGCGTCGATTTTTTAACTCAGGTGCTTCAGTTTTTGCATACGTCCCTTCGCTTTCCATCAAGCCCCTCACAATTTTTTCTGCCCCGAGATTCCCACATCTGCAGGCCTGGGCAGCGACGCAGGACCCGGTCGCGCCTGATAAAATTTCTTTTTTCCTGGCACTCCATCATTTTCCCCCCATCTACCCTGACTTTCCAGAGCTCTCTTATTGCTTCCGTTCAAACTCAGTTCTCTTGGCGCTGTCGTCCAGTCCTTCCGCAGCCACAGTTTCTCATTGCAAACGTCACGTCCATCGACGGCGTATTTTTTTTTCCGACTATCGGTGATGACCTTTTTCATGCGGAGCGCTAGATTAAGGAGCTTTTGCGTGCTTGCTCCCCTCCAATCTTTCAATGCCATATCCAGGTCGGGCTTAGTGGCCATCAGATCTCCAATTTTTTTTATCCTAAGAGCACTTCTGGTCCCCTGAGGCGTTCTTCCCCCGAGGGTAAGGCCTAACCTGATTTCCCTCTTCGCGGTGTCTTTTCCATTATTTTGCGCCGTCATTTCCGCGTCATTGATCTCCTGAAGTCCAGCCCTTCCTTCGTTATGCTTGCTCTCTTTTTTTCCTATACTACGATGTGGGATGGCCATATTTAAGGGTCCACCATTTCGTATGGCACTGACGCAATCTCGCAATCTGATTTCCACTCCCATGGAACCCATAGTCCATGGGCCTTTATATCTTCGGTCTTACAGTTTTTCCGCCAATTTTCCTTTTGACCACAACCGGTGGGGGGATTTGTGTTTTTCCTTGTCAATTTTGGTAGACTCAGGAAACGGAGTCCGGGTGTTCTCACACATTTCAGCAACGGCCAATCTTCAACCGCCCAGGATGTAACCATGAATTACGAGTTCTGGATAGATGGTCCTTCCCCTCTGGGGAGGCTTTCCCCCCCAATGTGGGTGGAAGAATCTTGCCTTGGATATGGGCACTGACAGTAACTTTTAGTTTGTATTCCGTATTGTCGATGAATGATCTCCAACTGTCCACCATTATTCCCCCCGTGGGAATACTCCCAAAAAGACCCCCAACATATCTCTTTTCTCTTTTAGAGGCTTTCTGATTGTCCCACTGGGTTTTTTTTCGTGAACTCCTTATCTTGCTTTTAGACCCTGTTCGTCCTTCCCCTCCTCTTCTAATTCACTTTTTCATGCACCGACCCAATCTCTTAATCCTCCCCTCGTTGTTGGTTGTGACTTATCTTTCTGTGGATGCCCCGTCGCTTTTTGTCTATCGCGAGCGTTGATGACCTCCCCTTTCTTGGAAGAGCTTCTTTCCGCAGCCCGACCTCCCCCCTTTCGCGCCGAGAACTCCCGAGATGATAGGGATGTCTGGCCGAGCCCCCCCCCTTTCCGTTTTAAATTCGAAAAATTGCAGAGTCTTTCTCATAGAGCGCAGGACTCACTACTCTTTGTCTTGCCATTTTAGGATCTCATGTTCAGTCGACTTCGTTTCACAACTCGGGTATTAAATCCCTCCCCCCTCGCAGAGAGCCGCTGCTCTGAACTTGCTAGTTAGATTTGCATAGTCATACGCTTGGGCCTTTCTTCCTGGTGGCACCTTTCCCCAATCAGTCCCCAATCTCGTTCGAACATTCCTCTTGTTTCCCAATTTTCAAAAACCACCCACTGTCCCTCCACCCTCAGGGTTTCCCAAATTGCGTGCCACCTGCCGGGAAACCCCTTCCAGGATAACTGCCACTTTGTTCGTTGTTTCTCGGGCATGTCCACATAAATTGCATAGCTGTTTCTTCCCTCTTCATCTGAAGTTTTACATTGTCTCCGTGGGCCAATTCCCACGTATGCGAGCGAAGACTTCCCCATCCACTTCTCAGTTGAGCATACCATCTCTTTTTTTCAGTTGAGCGTCAACTGTACGGCGGATAAACTGTCGCAGCATACTTCTCCCAACCGAGAAGGCGGTTAATAATATCCCCTTGCAATAGTGATTTTCCTGCAACACGCACGGCTGTCTGGATATACGCTTTAGCTTATGTTCCCCTTCTTATGGTTGAGATTTCTTGCCAGTTACGAAGACACTGATATCTTCCTGAATTTTTCCGATTATACGCAAAAGGTGCTTCATCGAAAGGGTTTCTCGCCTTGAATCAGCATTCTATCGGAGCCCCCTCTCCCCGGTGGTACGCAAAGCATGCTATGACCATTTCCTTTTGGAGGCTTGCCATGGACCTTGTCCAGTACGTTTCTGAGACCAGCTTTTTTCTCTCTCTATCACTGTTGCCGCCGATTGCTTCTTACTTCCCCCCCCTCCATTCTCATTTTTACTATGTAGATGTGTCGACCTCCGACATAATTCTGCTAGCGGGCGTCCCCCCTCTTTTCATGCGTAGGCAATGCACTTGATTTCGGCACTGATAGGAGGGATTTTCTTTCGTTGCTGGCCATTACTTGACACTTCGGATCCCCCCGGTCCACAGCCCTGCCGTCCTTTTCCCCTTACTCCCGTCCTCGCTTTCTTTCCCCCAGC
>Ga0179593_1684372_pt1 | contig 13595 bp, 11 predicted proteins | sample CZODoug2_1_08_16_FD_185931 | JGI IMG/M metagenome (GOLD analysis project Ga0179593, IMG submission 185931) | Vadose zone soil fungal communities from Angelo Coast Range Reserve, California, USA - CZODoug2_1_08_16fungal (PacBio error correction) | ecosystem: Environmental > Terrestrial > Soil >... | reverse complement strand
TTGGCCCATTTTTCCCCCCACTTCGTCCGCCGACTCCACCCGCTCTTTTTTGTGCTTTTTTTGCGCTCTCGCTGTTCAAGAGATTTCCAAATTTCCTTTTTTAACATTATTCAGCTGTTTTTTTTTCTCCTTTGAAAGAACCCCAAATGACCGCCTTTCTGTTTTGCTAGCTTCACTGGTTGATTGGGAATTCGTACTTTGATAACTACTTTTTTATTTTGGTACAAACTAACTTCCGATCTCTTTTTTTCCTTTTTGCTGACGATGGTATACTTCCTCAAGCCTTCGAGACAGTAAACGTCGTCAACCAAGTCCCCTTTTTCCTTTTTTCCATCGTTCAGCCGTGCCATGAATGCTGATGTTTTCTAATTCTTTTCCAGGATTAAACTGCCAGTCGTTCATTTTATAAACTTGATGTCCGAGGGAATTTTCCCCAGCATCGTTGATGCCGAAGGTTTCCTACCTTTCTCATTCCCCCCAACTTTTTTATGTCGCCGGACCTCACTTTTTTCCCAGCCCTTTCCGTCCACTCCACCGTCTTCCCGCACCGTTCCCCTAATTTTTCCTTTTTTAATTAACCGAGACGGATCGTTGTCTTTCCTGCGGCAACACTGGCGTCCAAAGAAGAAGAAGATTTCCTTCCCCCACCCCCCCCCCTCGATCTCAGGACCCTTTCCCAGCTATTAATAGGCAGCGGACTTCCTGTTTTTTGGAGTCTAAGATCTTTCTAGCCCTATTTGGATAGACTCTCTACCTCGCAAAGGTGTAGTTAATTGACGAGGAGCTGACCCCCCCCTTTCCCGCGTTTGGTTAACTTTCCCTCCTAGTAGGCACATTCTCTTTAATCTCCCCCAACCGCCAAAGTCCTCGAAGCCCGGTAAGGAGGACTCTTACTACTCCACGCTCCTCATGCTGTCCCCAATTTTTAAGGTCGCGTTCTGGAGACTTCTATGACCAACGTCCCCTCTTCCCACGCTTGAGCGGCCGCCCTTGCAACTCCTTTCTTCAAGAAGCTTTTTTTTCCTACCATCTTTTCGTACAGGTTTTTCCATTGGAGCTCGGATGGGTTTTTCCTGACAATGGCGCTGCCTTCTCTCTTCAACTCTCGATACCACGCCCCCAGAATCGTCTCGTCTGCTTGTTTTCTTCTGGCCTTCGGCCATTGACCGGGGAAACTCGACCCTCGCAGATTTTTCGGCACGCCCTTGTTGTGTGAACGCCCCGACACCGCTGACCTTTTCTTCTCTCCCTCCGCCTTCCCCCCGATCGCTGTCCCCCTGTGCCCCATGGCTGTGCTAGCACCCCGTCAGCTTTTTTCCTTCTTTTTTGGAACAAGCCGACTTCCCCCCCTCCTCACTGATGGAGTCTCGCCTCTTTCAACTCCGACGACCCTTTTTTTTTCACCGTTTTTCTGAGACTTTGCTTTCCCCCCGGACAGATATGGATTGCGCTGTTCCCGCGGGTTCCGGTGGCGTCGGTTCTTTTTTTCACCCTTCTATCCGGGGGAGACGTCGACCGTTTTCTTTGAATTTTCTTGCCTGTCCCCCTTCCCTTTTTCGACACTCTTCTTCACCGCCTCCCGTTTTTTTTGATTTTTCCCACGTCCTCTACCTCTGCGGTCTGGACTTGTAACACGCTTCCTACTTGTTTTGAGAGCCCCTCAACCCTGAGCCAGCACTTCCCTCTTCACGAGTTCTTTTTCTTTTTAGCCTTTTTCCTTTTTCTCGTCTTCCGTAGATCGGTGGAGAAACTGAGGGGTCAACGGAATCCTTTTCAACCCAATTTTCAGGTCAATTAATAATGTCAGTTCTTCCCATATGACCCTTTTTGAGGCTTTTCCCCGTCTGCCGCGAAAACCGATACCAGCAGTGAGGGTACAATCCCTCCCTGGTATTACTCTCCAAGCGGCGAATTTCTTTTTTTTTCCCGTTCAGGATGGAGTTTTTACTCCCTTTTTCCGACCTTCAGTTATAGTGGCGGGAATGATCTTGTTGAGCCCCGGTCTCTTTTGCAATCTGAGATTTCTTATATTAGAAATTTCGCGGAGGGTTTTGTCTTTCCCTTTCGTTGTTTCAAAAAGATTCGTGCGCTCCTCCGGCGTCCTCAGTTTTCCGGGCCGTTCCCTCAGCCGCACCTCTAGAAACGTCTCCCAAGAAGAAGATGATGATTCTTCTTGTTGTTTTACCCGAGTCCCAGGAAAGACGTTTGGCTCCCTCCCCCCACTATTTCTCCCCTCTGCCGAGACGAAAGGCTGGTCTTAAATTTTCTTCTAACGAGCTCTCTCTTACGAGCTTGCGATTTGTGTGAACTTCAGCACGAGAGACCCACAGTGTCTTTTTTCAGAAGATGTAGGTTTACTTCTTTCGTCTTTTGGTGCCGGTCCTTCGGCCTTACCGACCCCCTGAGCTGTATTCGAAAGCGTTCGAGGGCCGCGTCTTTTCCCCCCCACCTTTTTTTTCCTGGGTAACTGCCTCGGAGAGATACGCCTAAACACCTGCACTTTTTTTTTTTTGTTTTTTTCGAGCTCAGTCATAAAACTGTAGCGTCTTCCGTCTTCACCTCACGCCACTTGAAAAACCAGTGCTGTCACCCCCTTCTAAGCCCTGTAACCTTTTTTATTAGATGCGTCCTCGGTTTTTTTTTTGTACATAGACTATTTCGTATTTTCACGCCTTGGTTTTCGCACGTCGGGGCGATACATTCAGAGATCCCCACCTTTTTGAGAACCACTTGAATTATCCGAAGGTCTTTATTTGGTTTCCCGTGGTGTCTTTTTTTTCCGAGGCTTCAGTTTTTTTTAAACGTGGCATTTTTGGTTTGGAACCAGTAGGAAAATCCATCTCTACACTCTCCAATTTCGATGGGATCACTTACTTGGAGTTAAGGTGCCCAAGCCTCGTCCCCCTTGAGTCTGACTCTACGACGCCTCTGCCCCCCCCCACCCTCGTTCTCTTTTTTTTACGGACTCGCGCGGCTTTTTTCTTGGACCTCCCGATCCTATTGCAATTCTTTCTTTTATTTTGTTCCCAGCCCGTCCGGTCCTGCTCGGGTCTTTGTGAGTGTTCCGGCAAACCTGTTTTTGAGAACCCGCTTCCCTTCCTTCCCCTTTACCTTCTGGGGTCCGGCCCGAATGTTTCCACATGTTGTAAATAGAGGCCTTCTTTCTTTTTCCTCGGTGGTAGTATTCGTCGACGTTTGGGAATTTTTCCATTCCCCTCATTGGTAATACCTCCTTTGTTGTTTGATGTCCCTCTTGGAATTTGTTAACCCCCCCCTCACACATTCTTCCTTAGCAGAATAACCTCTGTTTGTGATTTTTTTTCCTTCGTACTCTGTCCATAGATGTGTTCCCACCTCTTCTGAGAAAAAGCTACCCCGGGGACATCTTTACCACTCCAGGGGAAAAAGAAAGATATCGGGTTCCTCGAGTTTCGATGTAGAGTGGTCTGTGAATTGGAAAAGATTTCCTCTTGTGAGAGATCCCGAGAGGATGCCAGCGGAGGATCCACCCCTCCCCAACTAAAAGTGCCCCCCCTTGCCAGCGGTGATCGTGTCGTGACAAATTTTTCCATAATCAGAACAGCTTTAACTGGAAACTTAGCACGACGAGAGAAGTTTTGTCCTGGATCTTCCCTTTTCTGTCGGTGTCTTTCCGGAATTTTTTTGCAAGATTGGTGAAGTCTATGTGCTGTCCCCCATGGATGTAAAAGACTGTGAATTATCTCCCTCTTCAAAGGATGTTTTGGAGAGTTGGTTTAATTCCCTCGAAGCCCTGGTTAGGTTTTTGCCACCGACATTGGACCCCTTTTACAACAAATTCCATCCTTTCTCCCCCCCTCCCAAAACCCGCTGGGGGCACAGCCTCCCTAAGATCCCGATCCTCCAAGGCCAAATAATATTTTTTTTATCTTCCTTCCTCGAGTGGACAAGGTCCGTCCGACGTTAACCCTTTCTCTTTAAACGAAGGAGATTACCCCCCCACGATTCAGCAACTGCCCACCTCTATAACTATTCAATTTCTTTCGCATGTTTTGGCAGTGGTGAGGAGTTTTACAGGCGGGTTTTCCCTTCCCCTCCCCTCTTTTGGTTTTACTTGAGCTATACAATTACCCCTGTCCTAAGAGTTTTAAGATTTGAACCTTTTTTTTTCCGCGTTCGGCGGTGCTCTTGGCCGGCACGCAGCTTCGACTAGACCGACCCCTTTGCGAGTGTCCCCTTCTCCCGTAAGACTGGACGACTCCCGGCTCGTGCCTAAATTGTGTTCGTCGTTTAGTCTTTCTAAAAAACAACGAGGACAAGCCGAGCGGCTAGCAGCTTATTTCCCCTTTCGACTATTCTCCCGAAGACTGGGACCCCCAACTTGCCTCTTCTTGGAGCGGTCTCTTTTGGGGATGGAGAAAATTTTTTTTTCTTTTGGTCCCCTCCCTCAACGTGAAGATCGCCCTATTTCACCCTTCCCCCCCGTCTCGTCGAGCTTTTAGATATTCTTTGATGTCCGGTCGGCCCCGTTTTTTTTTCCTGCTCCTCTTAAACGGATCGAAGCCGCCGGCTCTGCTTTTTTTTTTTTCCGCCCGACCCCCGAGACTTGAAACGGCGACCTTTTCTTTTTTTTCTCCTCCTTTTCCTAATTCAAATTTGCCTCCTTGAAGACGCATATCGCGGACTTTGCTGCTCTCCCTTTTGTGAGAATTTTTCTTCCCGAACCTAGAATCTCATTCAAAATGATTTCTAGATTCCCCCCCCTCCCCCTCCCGCAAAGCCTTTTTCATTTTGCGCCCACTTAGATATTTCCACGGGCGTGTATGGTTTTTTTGCAATTTCCCTTTTGAGTAGGGCTGCGTATTGTACGAATAGTGCGAGCAGTAGTGAATCTTTCCTGTTCTTTTGTGCTCTTCCATTTGGGAACAATAGGACTATGCGACTAACCTTCCCCTTTCGGATACCGTAAGTCCCTTCTTGAGGCTCACCCACCATTCGGCTGGACGTGATTTTTTTTCCCGTTTTTCCCTTTACATTCCCCCTCTGGTGTTGTGAGAGATATTCCTCCCCGTTTTTTCATCCATCCCCTTTCCTTTGTGATGAGGTCTTTTTCACCAGATACAAGTTGTTTTTAAGTACTGATTTTTTGGGTGACTTACCCTGCTAGTCCTTCCCAATAGTCTTGATACGTACACCCCCTCCTTCTTCCCCATTTTCCCTCTATCCCCACCGAAAACGTTGCCCCCGGGTCAAACCGTTCCGCGAAACGCCCGTCCAGATCCTCCCTTAGGATTTAACAGCCCTCGTACTTTCCGGTTGTTCTTTGCTTTTTTTTCAATTTCTCGAGGCGTAATCCGTGCGCTCCCAAGGAGTCCCTTCGGCCTTGACTTCATCCCCCTTCTTGCAACTTCTCTGCTGTGTCATTCTTTTTTCCCTTCTCCCGAGTCGAAAGCGTGAGGTAGTTTTCTCACCATGTCCCCCAGCAAAGTATTAGGGAGAAGATAGGCTTCTCTTTTTTCCTTTAACTCTGGAACCCGTTCAGAAGCCTCAGAGGCCGTCATCCTCGGGACCCCTCCGCAGACGAGTTGATGCTTGGCGTGTCTTCTTCCCTCCTGAAACGGTTGGAGGCCGACTAAAGGAAGAGCTTCTCCAGACCCCCCTTGAACCTCCTCCTAAGACCGGATGGGTTCCTTTCCAAATTGAGCCGTTCCTTGCGATTTTTCGGGAGGACCTCAATGAGGTCGCTTAGTTTTCCCTCCCCCCTCCATTCTCCGACAGACTTCAACTGGGACTTCCGATCGCTTTTTTTTTTTCGTTTTTCGTTGGCGTGAAGGTCCTTTGGCTGTTTCTTTAGCTTTTTTTTTCTAGTTTTTTCTTAAAGCGTTTTCAGAACTTGTTGAGTCCCTTTTCCGTAAACCCCCCCGAACCGTCCTCTATGAGGTTCCAGAGCCGGTCCTCCCATGTTTTTTCTTTTAGCTTCAACTAGAGTAATCCCCAAGTATTTTTGTCCTTTTTTTCGCGCGTCTCTCCCTCCTCCCGCCATTTTACACACTATTGCCTCTTGCCCCTATCTGATTTTCCTCTGCTTTACGTAACTCTTTGGTTTTGTCATCCGTAGTATGCCGCCGGTGGCCGCCTTGAGTTGGCCCCTTGTTCCTGACAGTTTTTTTACCTTTGAGTGCTAGCGTTTTTTTTCTTGGCGGTTTTTGCTGTATCGCGCTGTTCCTTTGGTTGTCCCGACTGCAAGTTGGGGTCGCGATTTTTTGTAAACTTAGGAAAACCAAAAATTGTCACGTCTCCTTTTTCTCCGGTTCTTTGGGACAACTGAAAGACTGTTGCTTTCATACCGTTGCCCCTAAGGACGCCCAAAACCCATAGGAATCGTGCCGCACACGCGCCTATAATCTTTCACCACTCTTTGTAGTATGTTTTTTTAGTCGGTTTGCTTTTTTCTAGGCTGAACCTCTTGGCCCTTCACGAGTACTGCATCCTGTCTTTGTCATCCTCTTGCGCAGTTTAGCCGATCCCCCGTTTTTTCTCCTACGGCCTACGCCTTTCTACAAAGTTGCGACACACCCTCCTCTTTTTTTATTTCGGTTTCTTTCAAAAAGAATGCATGTGCAAAACGTTTTTTACACGCAATAGCTGCGGCCCCCAAGTAGATGTGAGACTTTTTTATTTCTTCTCCGTTTTAAGATCCAAACCCCCCCAGTTGTTGTTGATCTCTCTTGTAATTGCCCACTTCCACGGACCTCCCCCCCTCATCTCGTGTGATGGCAGCTCGAACGGCTTTTTTTTCCCCCCCCTTTCGCACATTTTTCGTGAGAAATACCGGTACTATTTCAGTTTGTGGGCTCGCGTTTGCTAAATCTACTTTTTCCTTGAACCGTTCGGCGTTTTTAGCAGACCTTCTTAGGGCGCCAGGCGGCTGCACTCCCCTCTCCCTCTTCCTTCTTCAACTTGCAAGAGGATTGATGTCACAGATTGCCCCAGCCCGACCTCCCCGTGAGAACTCAAACGTCGCACCACTCTTTCCTCCTCGTTGGATGCACCCCCACCCTCGTGATTATGCACTTTTTGCCCGATGTCCGTCTCTTTCTGGCCTTTCCCCGCCACTTTTTTGCTTCAAAATCGACGATAAACCGGATGAGAAGTCGCCAGATGGTGTTTGCCGAAGTTTTTACCCCATACACATGCTGTTTCCCGTGTACCCCCGGAATGAGCTGATCAACACTTAACGTCGTAGACCCCAGAACTGCATCTCCCGCTCCCCCCGCGTGGAACGTTTTACACCGACCTCCTTTACTCCTCGTGAGCAAACGGCCGGACCTTTTCAGGACCCCTTTTGATCCAGGCTCCTCACCCAAACAATCCTGTCTTTCCCCCCTTTCGCCTACCCATATAACATCCTCCCAGCACCTTCTTTGCCTTTTGGCTCGCTCTTCTTCGAGACCACTTTGTAGTATTTTCTGGCCACTGCGGTGAGCTTGAAAGGCTTCGGGACTTGCCCTTCCCGTCCTTTTTTTTTTTTTCACGGTTTCTTGCTTTAATGGGTTTTTTGCCCCTCCCTTCCCCTCCAAAGCTCGTCCGGCTCGTCATTTTATGCCCGGCACCTGAAGCCCTTTAACACACCCTTCATCCTTATTTGCCCTCACACAGTCACACGTTTCGTTGTGCCCCCCCCTTTTTTTTTTTTCCAAAACTGAACGCGTGACCATGCGCTCTTTTTAACTTACACTCAAACCGATTTCTTGTTATTCACTTCCCTTTTTTGCCCCCCCAGTCTCTCTGCTTCTTTTTACATTTTCTCAGGAGATGGGGTAGCCAAGTTTTGAATTTATTCTTTTGTAGACTCTTTTTGTCTGCAGAGCTGACCTTCACCTCCTCCATCAGTGGGTTTACTTGCGATCTCTGGTCCGGTAGGTGGCTTGGTCCCTTGTTGAACATGATTCCCGTCAGATATTTCGGTAAGAAAGTTTTCTTCCACGACCTGTTACCTCCTTTGTGGACGTTGAAAAAGCAGACTCTCCGACCCCCTCCTTTGCTCCTTTTCTTCTATCGAACTATGGAAAACCTCTGTCACCGGTTTTAACCCCCCCCCTCCCCCTAGAAGGCAGCCCTCGAGCCTTTCGAGATGGTTTTGACTAATGGGGAACGCCCGATCTTCTCCCCCTGATGGAGTTCCGAGTTCACCCTCAACGAAGGAACTTGACCAGCAGTTTTGGCTTTCCTCTATGGACTGTAAGATTTCAGGGTCCAGGAGGTTTCAGCCCTTATTATAGAGGTCTCTAACCCCACTGTCTTGGTTCCCTTACTGATCGCTAGGTGCATAGATTCTAAGGACGTGGGCCACCTTTCCCGGGTTTCGCCGCTCTTCCCTCCCCCCTCCTTTTTTTCTTTTTTGGTCTCACCTCCCCTGCTGGACTTTCCACACCGCTCTTGAGATATATATTTCACTCCCCAGTGTTGTTGTTGAGATCCGAAAATTTTGCCTTTCACGAATTCCGTTGGATCTCACCCTCCAAGTCGTTTTTTCCCCCCCCCACAGCGAGCAGGGCCAGGGTCCAGGAATCCAGAGAGTGGGCCCCATCGCGATTAGTCAGGTTCATCCTTTCGCGTTTTTCTCCAGTTCTCGCACACGTTCCGGCCGGGAAACCCCCAGCTGTTCCCTCCCTCCGTGAGTTTCCAAGTAACCCAGGCGGTCGGGTCGTCGTTCTTTTACGATACGTCCTCCTTTTTTTCCTGAGTTTCTTTTTCGCGTTGTTTACTCCGGATCAGCCCTTTTCGTGCTCAGTAGTTCTCTCCCTTTCCCTTCGCGATACATGGGCCGCTTGGTCCAACCCCTTATCCGACAGCGGTTTTTCCGCTCTCCCTCTGAGCACGGCTTGCTTGAGAATTTGTCGTCCCCAGGTCCCGGTTTCCCCTCCAGTAGGCGTGAAGAATACTGCTTCTTTTCTTAGTTGCAGGTGCGCCTTTGACCGTAGTTTGCCCGTCCCACAGAGACGCCCAAACTTCACAAGCCGGACACGATTGATTCTTTTTACTGGCGCAGCCCGTTTCTTTTTTTTTTTAAAAAGCCCCCCTACATGGAAGCAGCCCCCTTTCGCCCACCCTAGACCGCTAAATGTTCACCCGCCGGCGAGACCTTTTTGTTCAACCCAGAGTCGGGAAAACTTATCGCTTTTATCAGCGCTCCCCTCCCTTTTGTCAGCGTGAAGGTTTTTCACCAACCCAGACTGCCTCCTCGACCAAAACGTGGTTTTGCCCATTTCCCCCCCATATTGTCCGTTAGCGCCAGGTCATCCATTAAGGCCGATGACCCGCGTTCCGTTCGTGTCCTCCGTTCAGATGGCCCTCTCTCCCCGACACTAAGGCGTTGCCTTGCGTTTTCTTCGGGCCGGTCACCTGATTTACGTCTCTGAATCCCCAATCTCTCTTTTTCGCTTTTGGATTAGCACTATCCTGCTCAGAAACGCACCCACGACGTCCAGTACTGTTCTCCCGGAATAGCTTTGACCCTTCTTTCCAATTCCTCTGGTGGCGTGTCTGGAGCACTTTTACTCTCCCTTTTCTTCAGGTTGGTTTAAGACGGCGTTTTCTCGGCTTTACATGCGCGCTAAATTCGATCTTGCCCCCCTGGCGTATCGTCTTTATTTTTCGCTGTCGCCGTCAACTTTCCCATTCGGTCGTTTGCCCTTTTGAGAGAAAATTTTCTTTTTTGACGGTAAGCCTCTTTGTATGGTCCCCCCCCTTCGGCCCCCTTGCTCAAAGGACCCGCTAGCAGGTAGCTCTGCCCTTTTTTCCGACCTGTGGACCCTGGACTCTTGGTATCGGACGGGAAGCGCGAGACGACAGGGCAACGTCAGACTCGGTTAAGGGGATTTTCTAGGCTGATTGGAGGGTAGCACTTTCAAGCCCCCGTTTCGCGGCCGGTATTTTTGGGTTAGTCCCCCCTTTCTTCTTTTCGGGACCGCATCCCGAGAAGCCTGGAAAGGCACTCTCGAACTCGAGGCCAAACCCGCCTTTTTTTCTTCCCTGTACAGGGTCCTCCAAGAAGAAGGTGTCGAATTTTTTTTTTGGACCCCTCCGGTTCCAGATGTGGTGAATCTTGGGAAGACTTCTAGACGAGCCGTGTATATTCCTTTGACCCCCCCTTACTTACTTTTTTTTTGTTGTGATAATTTGCTATTCAAAACTTCAACGGTAGTACAGTCCTACCCCTACTCTTTGTGTTAAGATTTCTTAGCCGCCCCCCAAGATGGGCTCGTCTCCCCCCGTTTATGTTTCCACATGTAGGGCTCTTTTGTTTCTGTGGCTTTCCTTCCTCCATCGCATCCCGAAGTGTGAGCGTCTTATTTTTGTGTCATTGGAAATCTTTTGTTAGGCCCCTCTCGCAGGTTCTGTCACCCACCCTAACCAAAGGCCTTTTCACTCCGAGATCTTGATGGTAAAAGATGTTCCCCCCTCCCATCGCGTCTGCTGCGACCCGTAGTAAAGACAATGACCGAGTGTTTCCTGGATTTCGCGGCCCGCCCCTTCCTTTGAATCTAGTGAGCCCTTTTTCCCAGCAACGTAGTTACCCGATTTCCTGCAGGGTTTTAGAATTATGTGAAAGATTTTTTTCGATTTTTACCACACCATCTCCGGTCAACACCACCTACTTTTCCTTTTTTCAAACCTCTGGTCCCCCCCCGCCTTTCGACCGCGAAAGAATAAACAGGATCCATCTCCCCTTTTAACCCCCGAACTGCCAGGAAGAAGGTAGCCCTCCCCGAAGGCCTCACATCGTCCCCGGAAGAGTCTCGAAGGGCTACCCCCCACAATCTGCCCGTACTGAAACTTTCTATTTAAACCCGGAAAGGACAAGACCAGTCTGGGTGGAGCGGTCATCCCGATACACTATAACCAGACCCCTCCGGTTGTCTGGACTTAGACCTCCTTCCCCTAGGGGAGGCATGTCCTTCATTCTACGATGTAGGACCCCCCCAACCCGAGCACCAGTTCCCTTACCTGTTGTATTTTCCCAATTTTCCCAGTTTCAGCTAGACAGGAACAGGTACTACACCCCCCGTCAGCAGATTAGTAAGTTTTACTATTTCCGAAGAATTTTAAACGCCGCCTCCCTTTTTTCCTTCGCTCTCCCCAATTTGATTTATCGATTTCCTACTCCTTCCAATGCAAGAGGTCCAAGAGTGCATCTTCTTTCTTCATATGCGCGAGTTATTACGAAGCTTTTTTTTGGTTCCAATTTCGGCCTCAGAGGCTTAAAGGGAGCGTCGTGAGATGTTTGGTGCAACTTTTTTTTATGGCATTCTCTAGTTTCGTAGAATACACGCCGTTCCTCTTCCAGCTTTTTCAGCTTTCTTTTCGTTTGAGGGGGGGGCGATCCCTTCGGTATGACCAACGTCGGCTCCCTTTTCTTTCAATATCAGCCCGAAGGGCTTTCCCCGAATAGGGGCCCCAGCAACCCTTTAGTGATAAAACTCGCAGAAGTGATCTGTTCCTCCTTCTCCCCGCGACCGTCATGCTCTCCGGTTCCCCCCTCTTTTGTTTCCCTCCGGATAGAAGTAGTTTCCCCTAGCTTCCCCTGACCTGGGCTCCTTTTTCTCAAGCCACGCTCGCCTCCGCTAACTGCTGGCCCCTCCGCTAAGTCCCCCGATTTCCCTGGAAAGTAATTTCGGTCTATCCCCTTCCCCTCTCTGGATTGCGCTTGGTCCGTTGTTGAACGGTTCGGGGCGGAGGTGTGTCCTACCCCGTCGAGTTTTCGCGAAAGTTGTGATTGCCCTAAGACAGGGTGACGACGATCGTGAATTTCCCACCTCGTCCCCTTCTTCTCCGGTACGTATTCCCCCCCTAAGTTCCGAGAGTCTCTTTTTCTACATACACATCGACGGGATTATGTTTTCCTTCGTCAACAACAGCCGGTTTTTTTCTTCCTTTTCTTACCTCCTTTGTTGAGATAGACTCCTCCCCCGGTGTGACCCTCCCCTCCCGCGCTGACTGGGCTTTCCCCCAACTCCTAACCTTTGCTCGTAGGTGAATTTTCGGGTCTAGAGGCGGCAAGATCCCGTAGAGAGGTCCCCCCTTTGCCCAGCCCGTCCCTATCCGGTAGTCTCCTTTTTGATATAAAGGTCTGCAAACCGTAACCCTCCATTTCTCACCAGTCCAAACCCGTCCACGTCCCCTCCTTCGTGGGGGAACACTTTCCGTCTTATTTGTCCGAGGAGACCGGCTAAATCTTCCTTTCATCCGTGAGTGTCCCACATGCTCACGAAACCCATTCCGCCTGGGCCTCCCCCGCTTTTTTACGGCGATAATGTGCTACTCCTTTTTTCCGGCGGTCATCGCTGGCGATTATTCTTCTTAAACCCGGTTCTGCTTCGGGCCCGGGGTTATCAAAAAAGGTAGCTACCGTACGCGCCTGAATCGGTCGTCCCCCCCCTTTTTTTTCCGCTTTTGCCGTGGCTTTTTTGACGGCAGAACGACCGTCCCTCCTTCCTTCCCCTACGGCCGATTGGTAGTTACTCACTTTGTTTTGCTTTCACCGTAACAGGACTTCGCCCCTTTTCCCTCTGCTCACTGGACAGCCCCACGCGAAGCCTGCTGTTTAATCCCAACTTTTCGTGAGAACGCGAGTTTTCCTCTGCCTCTTTTCGAGATTTTTCCGCTGATTACAAGGTTTCCCCAATCGCCGTTCGCCTTTTCATAACCCGTCTGTGGCTTCCCCTCAGTCGAGGCCTGTGTTTTTCTTCGTGCTTCTAAGTCTGGACGTGGACGACGTCGGAAGGCGTTTCCCTCACCTCCTCCTTCGATTTCCTGGAATCTATCACTCACCCATTCGCGGTCCCCTTTGTCAGCGCCGTAGCCCCTTCCCCCTTGCTTTTGTCCCGTTAGATCGAATCCCCCACCTGAGTTTGCGTCTCTCTCTCAGTATCTCCTGCCAAAAGGAACCAAAAGACTTTGACGCATTGACTATACATCTTTCAACCTTTCTCTCTGTTGTTTTGTAGGAGACCCCTCCCCGTCCGTGCCCCTCTTTTAAGTGGGGAGTAACCCGGTAGTACCTTCGTCCCTTCTGTACCGCACTGTTTCTTCTTTTGCCCGTTAGTGCAGCTAAGAAGGATGGTTACCCAGGGTTTTTTTTTCTTAGCATTCCCAAGTTGTGGACCCGGCTCCGCGTTCCCTTCGGCCCACTATGACACCGTCGACCAAGCCACTCGCCGGTTATCTCTTTTCCTCCTTTATTCGTGTTTTTTCCAGGTGGCCCGCCAAGAGGCCGTCCCCATTGGCCAACGTGCCGCACGCGATAAATTCTGCGAACAAAGTTCTCTCTGTCTTTCAGCAGTGCTTCACTTCTTCGGATTGATTTGGTTATACCGGAATCACAGATCCCTCAGAAGCCCGGTTTCTTGTGGTCTCCGCCAGCCTTTATTTAGCGACATCCTTTAATCGGTTTTTTTTCCCCCACCCCTTTTACACCCCGACACTCTCGTCATGTACCGGTTCCTTCCGCCACCCGACTACTTCTCTGACCTGGAGACACCTAGGGGCCCTGTTTTCCTTTGTCGTTTGCGGCATCCCCGCGCTTGAGCTTGATGTGGGAATTTGCAGATCCA
>Ga0179593_1473452_pt1 | contig 13595 bp, 21 predicted proteins | sample CZODoug2_1_08_16_FD_185931 | JGI IMG/M metagenome (GOLD analysis project Ga0179593, IMG submission 185931) | Vadose zone soil fungal communities from Angelo Coast Range Reserve, California, USA - CZODoug2_1_08_16fungal (PacBio error correction) | ecosystem: Environmental > Terrestrial > Soil >... | reverse complement strand
CGCCGATTCTCCTCTTTTCTGCCGTCCATTCTCTTACGGCGCGGGTTCCATTTCGCCCCCCTTCCTCGTTCTCCCTGCCGCCCCTGTTCTTTTTGCAACGAAAGTGACGCCGAGGTCGCCCTAGACCCTGGTGGTTCCCTTGTGATGCTAGGAACCTTCTTCCAAGCTTGCCCACCGTTCCTTTTTGTCCTCTTTCGTTGGGCAGGTCGAGGACTCTACTCCTCAGATTGTGGTCCCTTTTCTTTCTTTCTTTTTTTGCCCCTCTGTGAATTTTTTTCTCCGTAACTAGTTGGACGCTATTTAGTCGCTTACTTTGACCTCTTCCCCCCCCTCCCTGTTTTTTAAGGAGTTTCTAGCTCGCAGCATCCACATCTACTCATTGATCGTTCCCCCTTGTCTTTACCTATCACGGTGACCCAGACCCACATGGACAAATAGACCTCTTTCCAGTTTGAGTTTCTTCGGTTTCCCGTGTATGCGCTGAAGAGTTTACAGGGCCTTTTTTTTCTCATTTTCTCTTCAGGTTCTGGATGATTATCTTCCCTGCTTTGTTTACCTTTCACAGGGCCTTTATCCCCTTCGTATAGGTTTGATTCTCCGCCAAGTTTCTTCCTGTTATCCCCCCCTGCGCAAATTGGCCACCTGACAGATAACGACCTCGTTGGTTGTTTAGGTGATGCCTTCTGTAAGTTTTCCGAACGCGACTTTCTGGTCTCCCACTCCTCCTGACACCTCAACCCTCCCCCATACCTACCCCGACATGATGGTTCTCCGACCCTTGCGAGCCTAGGCCCTTTCCTCTTTCATTGATCGGGTGACGTTTTCTCCCCTGTCTGCTTTACGGTTGACGTTGTCTGAGCCCGTTTTTCGATTCTTCGCATGCAATGCTCTCTTACCCGTGTTGTCTATGCGTCAGTTTTTCTTTGCCAGAGTCCGATTTTTATCGGCCGGCAGCTGTTTTTCCTATCTGTGCCCATAGTCGCTTTTTTGAGCGTTTTTGTAGCGAGGGCGGTCAGTTTTTCACATCCTCCTTCCCCCCCCTTCTAGCGAAGTCGTTATGCACGCGTTGCTCCGTCCTCTACGTAATTGTTTACCTTGACCCGTTTCCCCGTTTCCCATCGACGCTTGGGAGACTAAGGACCTGGATTCCCCCTCTTCCTCAGTCTTGTGCCGGGACTTCCAAAGGGTCAACCTCACAAACCATGATGCCCTATTGGAAACGCAGTGTTATCTCCTTTTTAGCCACTCTTTCGCCAGTGTTGTTCTACCAGCCAAGACCCGAGGTCCCTATTGGGAGTGCCACAGCTTGCGCTTCCATATTGAATCGGACCCCCTTTTTATTATGGTCGACGATCTGTTCTTTTTCCCTTCATTGTACCCGTGTTTAGTAAAGAGGCTCCTTATCTTAGGATTCCGCAGTTGCAATTGTGTCGTTTCTCACTAGTCGATCTGACATCCCTTCTTCCTCAACTTTCTGAAGTGTTCCCCTGCAAGCAGCAGATCTCATCCAGACCATTTCATTGTTCACAGATTTCTACGCAGGAGAGGAAAAAGGTTGACGCTGGTCTGAAATTTCTCGCGCTATTAGCTTTTCGTATCGCAACCTGCGGACAATCGGATCCCAGCCTCGCGGAGATCTACCCCCTTAGGAAGAATGACCCGTGAAGACCACTCTGACGGGAGGATGGGGTGTCCCGACTCCTCGGATTTTTTGTGTTTTCCTCCTGTGTTGGTGCGGGGTTTATTGTGCTCGGGGTTCTTTTTGGCTGGTGGTTTTTTCCACCCCCCATAACAAGCCTTACACCCACCCACACCCAAACAACCCAAACCCACAAAGGGGGGTGACCAAACCCCACTGTCCAACTGCCACCGAGATTATACCTCCCTTTAGCCTTGTTTTGACCCCCCACCTAGATGCCTCTTTTACCCCATCTCTGTCAGGCAACCCCCCCACAGTGGCCCCCTTGCCCCCACCCTGGTTACCGCCCCCTTTTTTCTAGCGTGACACCCTCCTTCGAGACGGCAGTTGTTTCCCCCCTTTCTCTTCCCCTTGCCCAGAACCGCCCACCTGGATCTTTTCCTTCCGGGACCTTCCTCCCCCCTTAGAATGCGTAGTTTTCTCGAGACCTGAGCCTTAAAGCAATGCCCACCCGTCTCTTTCCCGGCCTACTCTGCTCTGCTCCTGCCCTTTCTGCTTCCAAGTTCAATGGTCCCCCCTTCCTCCTTAGTTTCTCCAAAGATATGGACGAGACACCTATGCTTGTAGCCCTCTGTGGCGCGAGTTCTTGTCTCGAAAGGTGCAGTTTCCTTTCCTTACCCAACACCCCTTCGTCCCCCCCCTTTCTTTTCTTCCGGGTTCCCTCTAATCTCTACCCCTCCCTCGATCCCCCCCCCATCATAGTATATTCTTACTCCTCGTCTCCATATACTTCCCTCATCTCTACGCCACCACTAGCTTCTAACCATTTTCTCTCCCCTCCTTCCCCGCGTCACTCTCCTACCCCTCAATTCTATTCCTCCCATCTTACTCCCCCCTACTTCTTCTCTTACCCTTCCCGCTTTCCTTCTCTTTTCTCCTCTTATCACCTCCTCTTCCCACCCCCTAGTTCCTCCCCCCCCCTTTTCACTCCCTACCCCCCTCCCTCAAGCCGGCCTATTCTTCCTCCCAATCTCCCTCCTGACATTCGTGACTCCTTCCCCCATCCTCCGCTCCCCTCTCTCCATCCCCCGCTCCCCATCCTTGCCCTTGCCTTCCTTTTCCTCACTCCCCTCCCTTTCCACCCCCCTCCCTAGCCCTTCCTGAACTCCTATCACCCCCCCCCCTTTTCCCTGGCTCTTTTTCACCTCTTTCCTCCCCCCTCGCCTATCCCCCCCCGACATTTCTGTCCTACCCCCCTCTCACCTACCCCCCCCCCCCCCCTCCCCCAACTCGCCGTATGGCTCTTCCTCCCGTCACCTCCATCCTCCCTGTACCCATCCCCTCCCGTTGCCACTACCACGCCTCCGATCCTCCCCCAGCCCAACATTCCCCTTCCCCTTCCATCCCCATCCCGTTTTCTCCACGGCTCCCCCCCCCCCTACACCTCCCTTCCTTTACCCCTATCGTACATACCCGCCTCCCCCACTCTTTGCCTTTTATCTCCCTCCACTCCCCCCCTCCGCCTCCATTTTCCTTCTTCTCTCCTCCTACAACTCCTCCCCCCCCCCCCCCCCTCCTTGCATCATCACGGATCTCACATCTTCCTCCCACGCCCCCGATTTCCTCCTCTCCTTCCTTTCCCCTCTAACTTCTTCTCCCCCACATTTCTTTTGGACTTTTTCCCTCCTCCACCCCCTCGCCTACGCCTGCCGCCTTCCATCTCTAGCTCCCCCCCTCTCTTTCCCCCTCTCCCGACCTCCACCTCCTCCCATCCTTCCCCACCTTTCACCTTTCTCTCCGCTCTCCGATCGTTCTATTCCTCCTTTCATTCCTTCCCCTCATCCCCACTACCCCCCCCCGTCGCCCCCTCATTTCCTACTTTCTTCCCCCTTCCCCTCCGCTCCCCTACCTCTTTATCCCCCCCTATCCCCCTTCTCCTCCTCCCCCCCCGCCTGCATCCTCTCCTCATTTCGCCCGTCCCTTTTCCTCCTCCTCCTTGCCACCCCCCTACAAAATACCCCTCCCCCCGCCTTCCCCCTCCTACTTTACTTGTTCCCCCTCACTTCAGCCCCTCCCTCTTCTACTCTCCTTCCTCCTTCTCCCCCCCTCCCTTCTCCTCCCACCTTCCACCCCCCTACCCCTCTACACCCCTTTTCCCCCTCTTTTTTATTCTTTCACCCGTCTCACCCCCCCTACCTTACTCCCTCCTCCCCCCCCTTCTCTTTCCTCCCCCCCACCACTCCCCACACCCCTCCCCCTTCCCCTTCATCTTCCCCGCCCCCCTCTAATCTTCCCACTCCGTATTTCCCTCTTCTCTTCCCCCCCCACCCAATCTCCACTTTTACCCTCTTTCCTCTACCCACCGGGACCCCTCCACTCTACGCCCTACCGTCTTCTTCCCCCCTTTGTGACGAAATGGATTTTCTTCCTTTGCTAGAGAAGCGTTTTCTCAAGCCTGTCTCAACTCCTCTGTTTTCCTCCTACTCTTTTCCTTCCTCAGTTTTTTTTTCTTTCTAGTCCCACCCCTCTTCTTGAGTTTGTAACGTTACAGAGCGATCCCTTCTTTAGCCGGTTCTCCCACTGACGACCTCCCATCCAATTCCTTGCCCCCCCACAAGCTTTCCTTCCCCTTTTTTTCTTAGTGGCGGATCTGAATTTTTCGTGCTCACCCACACTATCCAACCCCCGCAGATTTTTGCCCCTGACCACTTTTCCTTCTAGACATTCCCCAGATATCTGTCGCACCTAAGACATTTCTAGGGCTCCGTCCTATTTGTCTCTCCCAATATAGGTTTGACCAGACTTTTTTTGTTAAAGCACTGGGACTCCTCTTCCCTGCTTTTGGCCTTTTTCATCTTCTATGCTTATATCTCACAGGGCTTTGACAGTCTGAAGTGGTTTCAGCGTAACCCTTCCCCGTCCCATTCTGGTTTTTTCGGTCCTTTTTGAGCTTCACCAGGGTGTGGCGTTTTCCCTCCCCTGCGAGCCCCGAATTATCTTCCAGCCCCCAGCTCTGCCTCTGAGTGCTACCTCCCGTGACTGTGTCCCCCCACTTTTTGCTCCAGGATGGGGCAATTTCCCGCCCCCCCCCCCATTGAAATGTTTTTTCTCTTCTTATAGATTTTTTGGTAATCTTTTGCCCTTCTCCCCTCTGTGGCGGTCGGTGTCCCCCCATCTTTGTTTTTTCCTAAGCTTCCGTCTTCCGGTGATTCAAAGTTCGCCATAATCATCCCGCTTCTCCCCTCGCCGATTCCCGACCTGGTTGCCGCCCCCTAGGATTTTGCTCTCTGTTTCTTTTGGTTTTAGTACCCCTTTTTCCCCTTCCCCCCCTGCTCTCGTACACCCACGTCCATTAGCGAATCTCCATGCTCCGCTCCCCCTTCAACTACGCCCTGCCGTTCTTGAATCTGCCGGACCCCTTCCAGTAACAGGAATTCGGTTTTTTCTTCTCTCGGCGTGCGGCCCCCCCCTCCTTTAGGGTCTATAGTGCTGTCGGTTCTTTTCGCCCCATGTCCCCTTTCCTTTGGCCGTCGTGTTATCTTTTCCCTGTCTTTGCCGAAAATTGACACCTCGATCACCTCACACCCAGCCCCATCGACACTTTTCGCCGGTTCTCTTGAGAAAGCTGTGCCCGCCCCCATAGAAGAAGTCATGGCTGTAGACCCCAACCCTCGCACCCAACGAGGCTTACCTTCCCCCCCTGTAGCACCTGATGTTTCTACGTTCTGTAACTCCCCCCCCCCTTTAATGCACGGTTTTATGTCGCATCTGCCTTTAGGTCCCCCTCAATTTTCGTCCCTCCCTGTAACCCCAGGCATTTTTTCCCGCACCCCTTCCATTAGAGCCCTTTCCCGATTCGAAAAGATCAGTTGATTTTTTCCGTCCCGGCACTCGGGCATACTCCGCTATTCTTTTCGTCGGATGTGTCACGACCGTCCCTTCATTTCTCGCTCCCCCCCTAGCCTCAACCCCGCATATATTTTTTTTTAGGTCTTTAATCGTTCGAGTTCCCTCTCGTTCACTCTTTTTCTAAACTGACCAGATCCCCCCCCCCTTGTAACGCCGCCTGGCATCTCCCCCTTGGAAAAGGCACAGAAGCTTTCCACCACCGTTGACCTCTCATTTAGCCCGACCCCTCCCCTCATCACCACTCCCACCTCTTTCTCCCGTAGTCGCTCGGCCAGGATTTCGTGGCTTCCCAGGTTTCTTGGTGAGGGTTCTTGTTGTGACTGTCTCGCTGCGTATCGCCCCTCGCCGAAGATTTTGCCTCCCCCCTCCCGAGGAGGATCTGGGCGGCCTTTTTGCTTTCTTTTTCTTCCAACTGCCTCAAGTTTTGCCGTAGAACCTCCCCCCCGTCCCGGCCGCCTCCTTTCCCCATGTGCCCCCAGCCTTGCCAGTGATCAAGACGCGCACTCCTCCCTCCTCTCACCCCAACCCTGTCTCGACTTCTTCGTTTTACCCCCGGTTCCCCCCTTCCACCCCCCTCAGATGAAGCCCCTGGACTCCCAATGCGTTCTTTTTTCAGCTTGTCCCTTTTGCCGAGGATGGAGGTTGCTACACACGTGGTTTTTCCTCTCCTTATGCTTGTGTCCGCGGAGCCAGGCCCCCGACACGTTGGTAAGCGGAACTGTTCCGAGATCTCCAACTCGCTCCTTTGATCGTCCGATGTACGGACCCCCCCCTTTTGGCTACTGAGACCCCTTTCTCGAGTTTCCCTCCGCCTGCCTTTCCCCTAGTTCGCCCCTAATGACGGTTATGAGCTGCCCCTTTTCATATTTGTTCCTTGCCACCCGTTTCTTTCTATTGGCGGACCCCTCCTATTTCTGCCCCCTTCTTTCTTCCACGCTTTCTCTTTCGTCCCTCCGGGAAGAAGATGGAAGAATTCCCTCATGTTTCCCGCTCTACTCCTCGTTTTGTTTCGTTTCCTGATCGCCACTCTGATTTCATTGTCATTTCGCCCTTCTCTTTCCCAAGACCCGTCATCGTTCTCCTGCCGAAGCTCTCCCCCGACTTCACGCTTCCCTAGTCCTCAACGGGTGGTCCCTGTTTTTTAGGCTATTCCACAAATTCCAAGTTGGTGCCTCCCTCCAATTTTTTGTCGCCGTAGGGTTCCCCCCCCCCACTGGCAGGCAGATTGGCTCTCATCGCTGTTTTTTTTATTTTACCCTGATCGCCCCCCCCTTTCATTTTTGAGAAAGTACTATTTCGGTATCTGTTTTCCCCCCCTTTGCCCTTTCCTTCCTGTTCTCCAGGTCTTTCGCCCCGCACCAACCGCGAACCCGTGCGTTACCCGTTGCCAATTCTCCTCCTTCTGATACTTCCTCCATAGCTGTGCAACATGAAACCCCCCCTCTCGTCCCATTTTTTTGCTTTTTCTTCCTGGTTTTAGGGACCGTTTTTTTTTACTTCGTAAGAGTTTCTGGACGGGTTCTGAGCATGGATTTCCTTTTCACTGTTGGATGAGAGAATTTTGTTCTTGGTAACCAGGGAGTCTTTTTTTCTGGGTGTAGTTATCTGCCAGTTTTGGCCTTTTTTTTACCCTTCCCAAGTCACAAACCAAGGGCCACCCTCCCCCCTGATCCCTATCTTTGTTCTTCTTCTTTCCTACCCCGGCTATGGATAGATAACCCTAAGTCTGTTTATATGAATTAAATCCTCAGACCCCCCGTTCTCCCTCTTCTAGACCTCCTTGTACGTCCTCGGGCGGCTCCAGGTTCTTTTTTCTTTTCCTGCCTTATGTCTGGCAGATCTGGGTTTAACGTCTTTTTCCTTTTTTGGCCCTCTTTCTCATGCAAAGCATCGGCTTTCCTTTTGTGCTTTTTTTCCTTTCTTCTCCAGAGGTATTTATCGTTTTGCGTTTCAGCTTGGACAGATCGGTTTACCCGTCGTCGCTGGGTTGAGCGCTTTTTTCACTCTCATTACTGTTCGTTACACCCCATCTTTTCTCAAACCGTAGCTCCGGGATGCCCCCGGGTTTTTCCCCTCCTTCCTATAAGCGATCTTTTGTTTTCTAAGGTCCTTTTGACCCAGCTCATCTTTAGCTTTCCCTTCCCTTTTTTTAACCCACCGTCTTCGAATGGCCTAGGGAATACCTTTTTTGTCCCCGAACCCCCACACCGCTTTCCTTTGTTTTAGCACGTGATCCCTCTTCACTCCTCCCCTTTTAAGTGTTTGTTCTTCCAGCCAGAAGGAGGCTCCCTGCCCCCGGCCGCTTACCTTAGATTCTTTCCATGTAGAGTGCTCGCAAGTTTTTCTTGAGACGTTTCTGACCGTTTTCGTCTTCCCCACCCTCATCAAGAAATGGCGACGGTCAAAGTTTTTTTTAGTTGGTTGTGTGTACCTCCGACTTCGAACTCAAGCCACTTTCTTCCTCCACTGGCGCGCTCGTTACCTTTGGTTTTAACTTATAAACGCTCTAACTCTCAGTCGCCTTTTAAGCCAATTATTTAAACTTGGAGTACTTGCCTTTGACTGGAGGAGGTTTACCCCTTCCCTGTATGAGTCTTCATGGTAGAGGCACCCCGCGTCCCCTTGCTGTTTGCTCGGCTCTCAACTAGGCCCCTCGGCCGACTGGTTGATGTTTTTCGACTGTCGTCCTGGCGGAACAGAGTCTCCCTGTTTTAACCACCAATTTTTTTTAGCCGCTCCCTCACTCGATGTCGCCCCCCCTTCCCTGGACTATTCCCCGCCTCCCACACTGGGTGAAAAAGAAATTTTTTTTCTTCGAGGTGTCTTTGACAACTCGCACCTTGTTGCTTGCGTGCCCTTTCAGCGGCTACCCTGTTTGAGCCCCACCCGGATTTTTTCTCTTTTGTTCAAGGACCGCGCCCCCGATTTCATGACGCGTTCTTTTTTACGTTTTCCTCCCTTTTCACACCTTTGTGATACTCGCCCTGACACCTTTTTTGATTGCTCCCCCCTTTAATTGTGCTTCCCAGTCAAGTCTCCCCCCCCCAGTATTATTCAACCCCGTCCTTTGCTCTCGAGACCCCCAAGTCGTGCCGAATTCGTAGTTTGCGCCCACTCGAATGAGTCCTCTCCAGCCTGGGGTCTTTCCCGAACATTCTTTCTATTGGTTCTACGTTTTTCGTGCTCACCCCGTTTCTCCCCCTTCTACGTGGTCTCTCGTGTTTTTTGGCAGATTGGAGGGTGAGGACCTGTTTTCCTCTGTGCCCTTACGGGTATCCTTCTGATTTTCAAATTTCCCGGTTGGGTCGCATATCCTCTTCTTTTTCTCATCTCAGTTGCTGTTGGTGTCTTATATTATCTTCGGGACCCCAGCGAGTCAGGGGTGTGAAAGTCTTCCCCCCTGAGACCGTCCTGGTCCCCCCTTCTCGACTTCGACTCACCCTCCCCTTATCTTCCACCCACGGAGGAAAGTTTCTTTTTCTTTTCTTGCCAGGTGTCTCTCACTAAACGTTCCCCAATCCCAAGCCGCGTTCTTCCCCCCTTGACACCTCTTCGACAGCAGTAGTTGGCACCTCCCCCCTCTATTTCGAGGGTTTGTCCCAGTCTTTGCTCCCTCTCTTTTCCATGACCCTTCACTTCTGGGGAATTTTCTTTTGGGGCCCCCCGTCCTGTTACCCCAAGTCATTTTTCCCGTCTTGCGTACCCGCCACCCTTGCTTTTCTTGCGTTCTTTCCTGTACCGACGGCACGCCTTTACTTCGGTCGGCTTCCCCCATTTCGAGCTCCGGACGGCTTCTTTGCCCCCCTTTGAGACCAGCTTTCCATTTTTCCCATCACCTCCTTCGTGAGGTTCTATTTTTCCCCTCCCGCTGCCTTGCTTTTTTTTTTTTTTCCCAGGGGTGAGGTCCGGCCACTTGCAATGGGTTTCCTTTCTGATCTTCTTTTTGAATGTCTTTTCCCGTTTTTTTTTTTTCCCCCCCCACCCAGTTTCCTCCCGTTGTGCAGACGCTGTCTCGGGCCCTCCCCCACGTCATTAATGAAACATCATTCGCACTTCATTAACTACTTATTCGACCGATTTTCGAGCCCACTATAGCCTTGTCGAACCCTTTGAGTGAGACCCCCGGAGCAGTTCCCACTCTCCCCCCATTTTTTTTCCCCAGCGCGCGTGACTTCCTGTACTTAATACGCGTGCCCTCTGATGTCCCTCATCTGATCGTGTCCCGTTCCATTTCGAGAAAGTGTCCGCGAAGGGCCTTTCCTTTTACTATTCATAATTCCTACCCACCCCCTCCTTGCTTTTTCCCTCTTCGAGCAGTGAGAGTCATTTCCTTCCCCTAAATCTTCTCACCTAAATGTGCCTCGATCAACTTTCTTCCTCGGTCCTCCCCTTTACGCGCAAAAGTTTGGTACGTCCCCCCGTTCCGCCTCTGGCTGTTCGACCCCCCCACCCTTCCGCTCTTGAAAAGAGGCTCCCCATGCTTTGTTCCCCGAGCCATGCTTGGTCTGGGATATTGGCCCGAGCAGTGACCCATTGGCCCCCGGCTTTTACACGCGTACAGTCATATCCCCCAAAATTCACCCGCTGTCCCAGTTTTTGTCTCCGACAAAGCAGGCTATGCCAACCGACCCTCTTTCGTGCTTAGATGAATGCTTCAAATGCATTCCAAATTATCCCCAGGTGAAGATGGTGACACTCTCCTCCCCATATTGCGCCCAACAGACGCCTTACCCCCCCCTTTTATCTTTCGGTCCCCTATAGTGTTCCGAGATGGGCCGCTCCCCTGATACAAAATCCTTTTATGGCTGCATCCCCTGGGGGGGGTAAGTCCCCCCTCCACCTGGAACTAAGATCCCCTTTACGTCTCGCCCCCGGCCTACCCCACACAACCCCGTTCATATGAGATCTGCCCTAAATTTCTTCCCCCTTCCTCACCCCGGAGCAAACTTTGCAGCATAGGTCTGCCCCCTTTGTAGTAATCTTGTGCTGTTCTTCTTCGATGAATGGCTGACCCTCACCCATTCTCCAGACACTCTATAAGGCTTGCATAACCCATCCCCAAAGCCCGGGATGCTCCTCCGGTCCTTGTTGCTTCGGATCTTCGGTCCACCACACTGCCCCCTGCGTCAGTCCTCAAATACCGGTACCCTCCCTCACTCTCGTCCCAGAGCCCCATGTCCCCTCATCACCCCGAGGCCCCCTCCCTACATGATCAGACCCCGGCTGCCCCTCTTCTGCATACCCTTTTCCCCCTTTTTTACCCCATCCAGCCCCCTGAAGCCCCTCCCGATTTGGCCATTGCTTTCGTCCGATCACCTTGGATGGATTCTTTTGATACAAGAACGGAGTTTCCTCTTCTATCCGCGTTTGCATGGCTGCGGCGCCCTCTTCAGCCTCGTCGCCAGGTAGGGTTCCAGGTTTTCGAGATAACTGAGACTCGCTCTCCTTTGGATTTCCATTATCGGTGCCCTCTCCTTGGTTTCCTCCTGAGTCAGCGTGTCTGTCCTGTTCCCCCTCCTGCGGTCTCCCACACGACCTGGGACTTTTTTTTGCGGCCACCCTTGTTAACTCTGTAGTCCCTTTAGCCTTTGGGGACCCACACTTTCATTTTCCTCGGACCCTTTTTCGGTTTTCCTTTCCTTTTGCGTGTCATCTTGCCTTTCAAAGATGCTTTTCGGCTGTGACCTTAGATGGCGCATCCCCCCCCTTTCCCCATCATTGTGGCTTCTCCTTTATCTTTTCTCCCCTTTTTGTTTTTGTGGTCGTCGTCCCGATGACTTCGGGGCTTTTTTTTCTACCACTGCGCCGGAGAGTTTTCCGCCCCCCAACTGCTCGTTTTTTCCTTCTCTCTCGCGAACTCCCGAGAACGACTCGGTAGAATAGCCCCTTCCCCTTGGTTTGTTTAGTTTCGTACACCTTTTTACCACAGCGGGGCTGCGCCCACCTTTCCCTTTCTTGTCGTTAAGCCAGGGTTTTTGCGGAAATAGGACTCTTTTTTTCTTCCTCCGACCTGGAAGTCTTTTCTTTCCGGACTCGGTCACCACCGGGACGTCTCTCTCCGATTCTCTGTCCGCTTGAGGCGAACGGCTTTTCTTTGCCCTCGCTCCCTCGGATCCCCCACCCTAGACCCGGTCCCCTATGGGTACCCCCGCGTCTTTCATCCTCTACGGTTGATCCCTTGCCCAACGCAGCGGTCACCATTTTCCCCTCCACCATTTCTCATGCTATTTTTCTGGGGGCTTTGGGTTGTTTCACTCTTTTCCCCCCTCTTCCTGGAGTTTCATCTCGACGGTTGCACTTTTTTAGAGCATTGGATCTTAGCATGTTGCCAAGGGGGAGACTTGGTCAGTACCTTCCCCCTTCCCCGGCAGGTTACCCCCACCGACAGTCCCCCCCGGACCACCCCGATCCTCTACCTGGTTCGTTTATTTGCCTTGCGAGTGGTGCTTGATACCTCAGACGTTCTTTTTGCTTCACTTTTTCACCTCACCGCCGTCTCTAACTGATGGCTGCCGACCCCCCCTTGCCGAGAGCCTTGACGGTTTCCCCCCCCCTCCCCCTTTTTTTGATGAGCGTCAGTTCTAGTTTGTGCCCTGATCTTCACGTGTGGAAAGCTTTCCTTAGTTCCGGTTCCTCCTTTTGAGTAGCCGAGTCGGAGCTCATTTTTCCTTTGATCAATCCCCTTAGGCCTCGTTGCTTTCCCAGTTTTGAAAAGTCTCGAACGTGGCGCTCGGTATAGAGGGTTGCTTCTCTTTTTTTTCAAAGTTCCAGGTTTGCAATTGCTTCACCCCCCAATCCAGTAAACCCCCTGGATTCATGTGGCTCGCGGGTGACGCCCTTAATACTACGCTTCTCTGTTTTTGGGACGCAGAGGGACGCTACCCCCGCGGTCGAGAGGCTGGACCTTTTGGCCGGCCGCAGCGCTTCCCCGACTGCATTCCCGGATGTTCCAGGACCCCCTGTGATCTGGTCTCCGCCCGTGGTCTCGGCCCTTAGTTGGACCTGAAGGTGGTCCTTTTGGTTCGAGCGCGGTTCCCCTTTTGGCTGTTGTCCCAGTCTTTTAGCTTACCGAGGCATGGAGCCCTGGCATTTTCTACCAGATCCCGGCTTTCCTTTGGTTTTTCGTATACAACTACGTTTCTACCTGGACATGACGGCGTCCGTCAGTGGTCCCTTTTTGTTGTCTCCGTTGATCCTCTCTACCCAGCACTTCGCCCCTGTCTCCCGGGGAAAGGACTATCTTATGCGCCCGCGGTTATTCGGTACCGTTACTTGTATGTTCTCACTCCTTCTTCCAGTTTGCCGATTTTTTTTCCTTGCCGCGCGGAGCGCCCGGCTTCCCCCCCCCCGAGCGAATCTTGCTCTCACTCTAAACGCGGAGATACGGATTTGGCTCCCTTCGTTTCGGCACCTGCGTTTCTACTCCCACCTGTATCAAGTGTTGTGTTTCACCCCAACAGCGTTTTTGATCTTTCCCCCCCCACGAATTCCCACGATCTCCACTCACCAACATTGGCCTGCCGTTGCCCGCATCCACTTTTTTCCTGCACGTACGAGCTTGGGAACACCCCCCTCCCCCTCTCTTCAACATGTGGCCCGCCTAGTTGCTCACCTATTCATTCAACGCCTCCCGAGAATTGTAGAAACTAGCCCCCTCCTTACTAGTTTTGCCGTCTTACCTCTACCTTCCTCTTCACGCCGGTTGAGAGATCACCTCTGACTTGCGCTCCGTCTGATCGTGCTTCCATTTCTCCCCTCCACTATGCCTCTTAATTCACCATATGTTGAAGAGAAATCTGGACTGGCCGAAGCTTTTTAGTGATTCAAGATAGATTTCTCTATGATAAAACTTTTTAAGTTTGCCCTCAACTCTCTTTGTTATTGGATTCCCTTTCCTGTACCGAGATTTCCCCGCCCCCCGATCATCAACATCAAAGTGGACTGCCATTGTGGTTTATTCCTATTGGAGGTGATTAGTTGTAGCTGGTGAGCCATCCGTTCTCTGTCAGCTTTAAACATACTACTCCTTTGGGTTCCCCGCCCCCCT
>Ga0179593_1564535_pt1 | contig 13596 bp, 12 predicted proteins | sample CZODoug2_1_08_16_FD_185931 | JGI IMG/M metagenome (GOLD analysis project Ga0179593, IMG submission 185931) | Vadose zone soil fungal communities from Angelo Coast Range Reserve, California, USA - CZODoug2_1_08_16fungal (PacBio error correction) | ecosystem: Environmental > Terrestrial > Soil >... | reverse complement strand
ACGACCCCGCACGATGCTTCCTAGATAGGTATCAAGCTCCTCTTCTCTCCCTCTTGCGCTGCTTCGTGACGCCCAGGCCGTGCCTTACTCCTTCCCCTTTTGAATTCCATCTGAGTCTCTCCCCTCATCGACGACGGCCTGCCTTTACGGCAACGGACCAAATCGTCCCCGACCTGAACAGGCCCCACCATTCCGTGATCTGCAGCCCCCGCTTCCTTTCCGATCGAAAAGTCAAAGAACTTTTATCTTTTTCGAAGCGTCCTTTGGGCTCTCTCTGTCAGATAGAGTATTTTCCCCGCCTGGTCGTTTGAAGAACTTTCGATGGTCCGTGACGTGAGGGACCTCTCCCTGGTTGATCTTCCCTGATCGGAGCCGTAAAGACGGCTTTGTCGGTGATCGGACTCCTGAAACGCGTCTCTCTCCGACGTATTTTTTCTCAATGCATCGCGGGCCTTGCCAACGAACCTCCCCCCCCCCCTTAAAACCCTGTCTGCTTTCCCTCTTTACAGGCGCCGAGGCCCCCCCTTCGACGAAGCTCGCGGGCCATCGGTTCGACTGGCATCCTTCCCCTTAGGGCCCTGGATGATGTAGTCGCTCTCTCCCCAGCGCGTTCACCGCCCGTTAGATGTGACTTTTCCCCTTGATCACGTTCACAGGCAGGCTGGATCCGACCCGTCGACGAAAGACGGTCCCGTATCTACAAAGTCGTCTTCCAGGTCTTTCGATTATTGTACTGTGCACCGTGCTTCCTCCAGTAAGTAATCTTTAAGCAATGAGTTCTCCCTAATTTTCCAGATATCATTTTCCCTTTCAAAGCGGGGCTATAGACTGAAACGACTCGAAGAAAGGACCACCAGGTCTGGAGATGACCCGCCTTTTCAGAACCATCGTTTTAGCGGAGAGCTAAAGTTGATTGTTCTTTTTTTTTTGAACCTCAGACCCCTAGCTCCCCAAAGCGGACCTACCCCCCAGACGTATTCGAAAAGGTCGGCACCCCTGAACGGACCAGTCTCCCCCATTGTAGCAGACCCTCGTACAATGAGTGGTTGTCGGAGGAGAAGTCCCTAGGGGATTGAAACCCCCGAAGATAAGGAGACTTCGCGAGGATTAGGATATAAAACGAGGGCTACCTTCTAAGCGACAGAAGACCAAGGGCCTAAGAGAATCTCCCCTTCTTGACTCTGGCTCCCCTCACCAATTCACCCGTAGTAGCCTTTTTACGATAAGCGACCGTACTTACCCCTCCGCCCGTCACCTGAGGACGCGGGAAGCTTCCGAAAGAGCGGCAGCTCCGCTCCCGAGCCGATTAGGCCCTCCCCCCCGAGCTGTTCTACCCCCGACTCGGACCCCCCCAGAGACCACCTGGAAGAAATACCCCGTCTACTGCGAAGAACCCTCCCTTCCGCGCAAACAGATCCCGCTATTTGAGGGGAGCGGACCGCGTATTTCCCCCCCCGACGCCCCGAGGAACACCAGAAGAGGACGCCTGTAAGGTCTTCTTCTTCATATATTCAAGTGCTCCTACTTTTACCGACGACAGATCGCCTTTCATTTCGATAAGAGGCAGATTCATTCCTAGCGTGACAGAGAGCATTCGTTACGAAGTAGCAGATGAGTGCGTCCAGGAGCCCCCCCTTTTGAGACAGCAAGCCGTTTCCCTCCCTTAGGAAAGATTTCTTTCTGAGAGGAGCGAGATTTAAAGTTCCCCCCCATGGCAACGGTCCCGCCATGGGGTTTGATCTCCGGAAAAGACGGACTCTCAATAGGGAAGCTTGTTGTCGTCTAATTTTACGATTAGGGACCTCCCTTTCAAAACGCTCTTCGGGACCCTTTTCTCTGGTTCGAGGCTCTGGATATCCTCAGCGGCCCTCCGCCCTGAATCTCTAAGAGCTCTTTCCTTTCCTGGAGACGCCCGCGAGCCCCCGAACGTCAAGAGAGCTTTCTTCAGGACCCCAGGTATTCTGCCAGATGAGAGGCGTCCCGCTCGAACATCCCGGAACCGGCCCCTTCCCCCGATCGCGACTTCACCGCTAAGGAGTCTTTTTTTTCCCCCTCGGTTCCCTGCGCAAGAACGGTGTTCACCGAGGTTGAAAAGAGTCCCTATTGCTCGAGCCGTGCTCGACGCAGGATCTTCTTTCCCAACTCGCCTTCCTTTTGGATAGGGATATGCTTTTCTCCTGTTCAGGATGATAAAGTTCTCCCCCCTTTACGGCCTCCCTTCTTCGAAGAAGCTTCGGGAAGCTTTCAGAATTCCGTTCTCTGGCGATGTCGCTGGGACCCCTTTGTATTCCGGGTCTCTCTAGGAGCCCGAGATAGGCCTCCTTCCCCCGGTCAGTTTTTTCCCGTGACCTCTTCGGCGTTGCTAGCGAGGGGCGAGATCCCTCCCAGTCCCGCCCGACTTAATGCGCGCCACCACCCCCCTCACAGGCGCCCCTTTCCCTCTCCTCGTAAGGGATCCGCTCGCGAGCCTCCCCGAAAAGCACGTTCTCCATTCCCCTCCCTTCCAGCGTCCTCGGCAATCCTGCGATTGGTCTTCTCATCTCATCCAGAACCTCAGGACCTCCTCCGTTGAAATGCCTACACAATTGTACGAGACGTCTCTCTTTTTCCCCTCACGAGGAAGTCGATTTTTCTTCGTATGCCTGCGCAGAAAGGTTCGCTCAGCGTGGGACTTTCCCCGTCTGCGTTCCGCTCTGGAGAAAACGTCCTCTCTTTTCAAAGGACCCCAGGCACATTTCCCTTATTTCATACTCCTTTGTTGAGAGAGATGCCGTTTCCCCCGAGACCCAGTTGCTCCACCGATCGAGCACGCAACTCACTGCTTAGAGTCCCTCTGGATCCCTCACCTTTCGGCGGATTTGTTTTGGACGCATCCGACTTTCGAACTTCCTGTGCGGACGAACTCTAAACCCCCGAGGTAGAGAAGGCCCCCTTTTTGGGACCGGTCGCCTTAGGATCTGCTATCTCGCAGACGGTCCCTTAGGAAGAGTCCCTGATAGTCTCGTTGCAAAGGAGGCTTGATCTCGAAGCCGGATCCGACCCGAGGACTTACGGGAGACTGAATCCCAATGTGGCGGAGATAGATACTTTTTGGCCGAGTGATCTCTCTATCCCCCCCCCGAGCGCATTCCCAAGACTCACGGACCGTCTTCTGGCGTGGTTCCTTTCCCTGCGGCGTGACGATCGGGCTCTCCATCGCCGCTTCCCAAGCGCCAGCGCCGGTCGGGAGGAATACGGTTTCTTCTTACCCGCGGCGGCGTAGACGACCGGCTCCTCAGTTATGCTTGAGCGATCCAATGAGAACGTCCCCCCTTCCCCCCGAGCCTGAGCGTCTAACATTAGCGCCTCCCCCCCGTAGGCGGAGATCAAGTCTCTCGAAGCGAGAACGTTTTTTAGGGAAATCTTTTCTTCCCCCCCACCATCGTATGCTAGCACCCCTTGCTTCCTAGGGAGGTAACTGTGAGCGAGTCACACAGGAGCTTCCTGTAGCAGTCTCTTCGTGACAGTGTGCCTCGTCGAGCGTCGGAGCCGTTTCCTTTTTTCGATCAGGGATGCGGTTCTACCCTCCTTCCGCTACGCGTACCCCTCGATAGGGGGCGACTCGCGTCGAAAGCCCGTCGCGGACACCCGAGACGGCAGCCCCTTCCCCTGCAGAGCCGAGCTCCCACCTCCCGGCTCAACCTTTTCCTGCGTTCGGGGCAGTATGTGGTCCCCCCTCTCCCCCTCCCCGGTTTCACGTCGAGCCCTTCCTGGCACGCTAGATCCCTCTATTTGCAGGGAATCGACTCCCCCCCCCCCTCGTTTTTGCCGTTGACCTTGTTGGGGCCCAACGTCGGCCTCTCCCCGCCCTTCCCGGGAGGAATTCTTGTCTAGCTTTCTCCCCCCCTTCTTGATCCTCCGAGCCGCCTCCCTCTAAGGCGTACTCTCCCTTCATGCTAGAAGCTATCGTGCACCCTTGCGAATGATTCCCCGACGGACTACAGGAAGGCCCGCCTATTGAAACGATTTCCACGGGCTCGGCGGACCCCCGGCGTCGTCCCTTCATTCTGAAAAAAATCACCATCCCTCCCCCCGTTAGAAACTTCCTCCTGGAGGTTTGGGAAATCCTTTCCACTCCCCTGAACATTCTAGGTGAGATCTACACTGAGCTAATATCGGCATGCAAGTCTCCCCCGCTTTCTCCGGGCGGAGAAAGTCCCTAGGTAGGCTTATCCCTGAGTGGCCGTCCCCCAGGAAGTGCTTTTGTTGTCCGGGGATTTAGCAGAGTCCTCCTCTGATGATCTTTCCTGGCGGTTTTCTCTCGGTGTTAGCAAAGGCTCGGCTTTGGAATATTCACCGAAGGCCAGCTCGGAAGCCTACTCTGGCAGATCTCTTTTTTGGAATCTCCAGCCGTGATCGTCTGAAAAGTCTCCCTTGCTTGCACCCTTTCAGGCCGTCAGTTCGGTCTGACTTTTTTGTTGATCGTCTTTTTTGCTGTGAGCTGCTCGGCGTGCTGTCTCTGTTCCCCATCAACCTCTCGCGCTATACCAGATGGTCTTCTCTTCGCGAACATGCTCTCTCGGGAACTTTGCTTTCCGGACCTTTCGGGACTTCGAGAGTTCCTCAGGGGACTGATGTAGACTAAGGGGCCCTTGCTAGAGTTCCCTGTGAAGTACTGGCTTTCTTTCGTCACCTTTCCTTTCCCCCTCCCCCTTCGCGCTCACTGGTGGACAGTACTACCTGCGCGATCATCTTTGTCGGCTGTCGTGATCACCGCCCTTCAAATCGACGCGTTTTCCCGCCTTTCAAGAGCACCGAGCGTTCTCGCAGGAAACTTACGAAAATCCCTTCTGGATTCCAGATCGACCGCCAGCGATAGTATTTCCCTTTTTTCTCATCGTCTAATGGAAGATAGTGCCTTCCCGGAAGACAGGTATTCATCCCTTTCAGGTCCTCTTGCAGGCTTCCTCCAGATCGACGAGTAGGTCTCTTTTCCCCGACAACGCCGGTCGGATCGCGTACTTCTCTCCTCCCGTTTGGCAAACGTTAACCCCCCCTCTGTACCCTTTTCCCCCAAGGCGGTCCACCACCGTTAAGAAGATAGGTAGGGCTTTCTTCCCCTTTGGTGCTGTTTCAAAAGTCGAGTCCTTCCTGTCCTCCAACCACTCTACTTTTCGATAGGCAAACAGAAAGACTTTTTCCCGGCGGCTTGATGGTTGGACCTGTTCTTTTTTCTCGTAGGAGGCTTTGGACGCGGCCGTTCGCCTAGTCGATTAGGTTCCCTTGCAGTTCCACCATCCCGTCTTCGCACGAGTAAGGCCCCTCTTCCGCATAGTCACCCCCTTTCTCCTCATAGGGAGATTATTTTATGCAGTCGCTTCTAGCTTCCCGTTCATCTCGGGTGATCAGCTTTTTCTTACTATCTATTTTTTCAGATCAGCAGGAATCTCTTGAAGGATCAGACAGATGATTCCCCCCCTTTTTCTTTATCCTCTAAGGATTCCCCCCCCCCCCCCCCCCCCCCCCCCACCCCCCCCCCCCCCCCCCCCCCCCCCCCCCCCCCCAACCCCCCCCCCCCCCCCCCCCCCCCCCCCCCCCCCCCCCCCCCCCCCCCCCCCCCCCCCCCCCCCCCCCCCCCCCCCCCCCCCCCCCCCCCCCCCCTCCCCCCCCCCCCCCCCCCCCCCCCCCTCAGTCGCGATGCCTTAGTGACGGATCTTCCCTTTCAAGTTACTCGTGAGCTCTGTTCCCCCTTATGCCCGGCTTACCTTTGCCCTCCCTCCTCTTTCGACCCCCCCCCCCCTTCGGCGCGGCAATTTGCTCCCCATAGCACATGATCCCCTCCCCAATAAAGCCGCCTTCCCTCTTCACTGGCGGGTTGCCGATTTTTTCTAGAAATTGGATTGGTCTTTCCTTTCTCCTCCCGTGCGTTGAAAAGACCTGGCGGACTAGCGCGCCAGCCGATCGCGTAACCTCCTGTTCTTTAGTGTTGTCTTTCTATCGGTCGGTGACGTTCCATCCAGGGAATATCCTCTTCGATCCGCCAGGCCGTTTCCTAGGTGTTTATCTTACCGCGAAACGTTTTTTCTTTGAAGCGGAAGTGTTTTGTGGGGGTCTTGGGAACAAATCGCGTTTTCCTCCCCCTTCGTATCCAGTAAATAACCTCTGAACCTCCTAAAAAGAGATTCATTCTCTGGATCCCATCGAGAAGACCTTTCGGGTTGAGGATCCCTTCACTGCGCGGATCCCTGATATGTTAGTCGAGTTTCCCCTTTCTTTCGAGGCCCCAGCGAGGGGGTGCCTTGAGAGTGAACGGTTGAAGTAGTCGGTGATCACTTTCTTTGATCAAGACTCTCTTTTTTGTAGTACTTACACCCCGTTCGATAAGGGGAGAGTAATTTGGTGCCGGTCGCTTTAGCCACCCACAGGGAGGAATGAAAGCTCCTTCCTCATGAGGCCCTTCCCCTCCAGGGCCGTCGGAAGTTTCGTAGTACGCCTTTCCACCACGGTACCGATTATCCTCGTGCCGATGATCGCTCCCCCTCCGCGGCAAAAGCTCTTTAGCGAGTCCCTTCTCCTTGAACAGTCCTCCCGAGCAGCCTCCCCTGCTGGACCGAAGTTAACCTCGAGTTCGAGAACAGTTCTCCCCCCCCTCCCCTCTCCAGGAGCAGCTTTTTCCGCGATCATTGGCTTTGCTCCTTTTCTCGGGGATTCCAGCCTCGATCTGAAGTTCGGATGCCGCACGTCGGCCCGTCGTGCAGATGCACCTTCTTTCTCATAGATCATCGACTTCTCATCAGACAGCATGACGCTGCTCCCCCCCCCACTTCAGAAGACGTAGTCTCTTTTTTCCTCCTGCTCAGCGACCTGCCGACGACTCATCGTCACGTCTCCGCTTTCCCGCGACCGACAGCCCGGCAAGTCCTCGCCTACTCAGATTAGGAGAATCCCCTCAGCGCAAGATTCTCAAGATTAACCCTCAGGTCGCCGACAGTCTGCCGATTGACTTTCCCCCCCCTTCTCGATTAGGATTTTTACGGATCAGCCCCTCTCTTTCCAGGTGACTGGAAGACGCCCGTGTAGTTTTCTCTTCAGATAGGCGAGTGCTTAAAGCCTCTAATTCGCCTGGACGGGCGATCTTCGAGAAGTGGCGCTCTGATACGCCGTAGACCTAGCGGCAGCGCACACGTTTTCCTCCCGTCACGCCGTGGTTTCCTAGACAAGAAGTCTCCTTCAAGCTCTGTTCTTTTCGGCGCCGATTTAACTCGGGTCCCCCATGGCAAACCCCGGGTTTTTGATCTTCTCCCTGAGCGCGTCTTAGCGTTCCTTTTCGTGCCGCATGTTGGTCGCTTTGGCAGTTATCATCTGGGCCCAGCCGGCCCGAACGTTTTCGCCGGGCTTTTTCTTTCTTCGTCAGGGCGAGGTGTCGTTCCAGAAGGTTCCGGCGCCCCTCTCTCTCTTCGACGTGCCCGCGGGGCACCGTTGGGCTCGCCCCCGATCACACGTCCTCTCGCAATTTTTCCGCGCATCCCTTATTGCCTGCGAGGAGCTCCTACCAGCGGCCCAACATGACCCTGATCCATCGAACCTGCCCCTGATACGTTCTCTTTCCCCTGTTACACTTTTCCGTGCGACGCATCCCGCCAAGCGTAACGACGTGCTCTTTTTTTTCTCGTGATCGACGCTGATTTGCCTTTGATCTCCGCCTGTATGCCCTCAAGTTCCTCTTCGCTACGGCTCTTCTCCGCGTCAGGATAGATTCCCTGTCGGCGGGACAGCCGCCGCTTATCCTAGGCGCCCGCCTTAAGAAGCTGTTTTTTTTTCTTCCCCCTTCTCGTTACGGGCGAGCGATCTCGAGTTGTCGTCTGCCCGCGCATCCGCGGTCATGCAGCCGGTCCGTGACATCGGTTTTTCCCTCTGAGAGCTTTCCCATGACTAGCGTCAGCCCCCTCTTGAATAGCGAGAAACATGTTCCTCCCCCCTCTTCCCTTTTCTCCTGGAAGATTCCTTAGTAAGGGGGGCTAGGGTCTGCTCGCGCGCCGCCTGTCTGTACTCACGAGACGACTTTAAGAGTCTTCGCCGTCGGCCTTTCATAGCAGATAAGAACTCGTACTTCCCCCCCCAAGGTGACATGAGGACCTACGGACGAAAGAACTTGGTCTAGACGAGTCTTTCCCTCCCCCCCTTTTTTAAGTATCTTTGCGTCCAGTCGGTTCGGGAATCCGCCCTTTCCGCGTGAAAGTCTCGGTCCCCGAGAGCTGGGGAGCCGAGTAGAGGCCTCCTTCCCATCTATCTTGTTGTTGAGATCACTGAAGTAATTTCTTTTTCAGAGAATAGTGGATCCCCCCCAGCTCGCGAACGCATCACGCGGAGTTCCCCCCTTCCTCAAGTCTTCTCCTGACCGCATACGACGAATACCTTCTTTTTTCCTGTCTGCCGAACCTCGATAGTCGTACCCCAAAGGTCTGGGTCCGGCCTGCATTTTCCCCCTTTCCCCCCGAGTATGCGCAGCCGCCCTGAGTCCCTCTCTCATTTTGTCCGCGCTTTTGATAGTTCGCGTGCGGCCCGCGGCTGCGCGATCCGCCTGGATCCCGTAAGAGGATCTGATAGAGTTCTCGTGGCAGCGCGTCCGATCTTTGCGGAGAGATGATAGATCTAGCCTTCTCCCTCTCTTATCCGCCGACAGGTAACGGCACCTGTTTGTGCGTGGCTCTGCGAGGGCTTTTCTTCTTTCAGTCCCCGGAACCTAAACGGTTCCCCTGGAAGGATGATGAAGGGAGGCGCCTCCCTTTTTATCTCCGAGAGGCTGTCTCAGACACCTGCGTCCAGTATGCTGGAAGCCCTCTCCTGATCCTGAACATGATCCCCCCTGAATTCCTCGAGCGAAGATTAACCTCTTTGAATAAGAGGGAGGAGCTTCCCTCCCCCTCTTTCGAGTCCCGTGTCGCCTCGATAAATCTCTTGTCAAAAATAGGGTCCTTATTCCGAAGAGGTACTCTGCTCAGGTGAATCCCCATATGCCTCATACTTGGCAGTCGCCTCTGCCGAATTTTCGTGATGAGTCGGCGGGCAGCATGGGCCCTTCCCCTTTTTGATGAGTTATTGCAGCGTACGATGAGGATTAGTTCTTTTTCCCTCTCCCTCCAAACCGAGTCGCTTGACTGCCGAGCGCGTCGCCACATCGGGAGAGTTCGGCGCAAAGTCCCTCTGCCAGAGCCGCACAAAGTCCCCCCCTTGAAAAGGGTACGGCTCTTTTTTCTTTTGGGGTCCCCGATCGATTACTGCACGTAGCTTTAACAGTGCGTTCCGAAAGAACGCTCCCTTTACTCCCGAGAATTTCCAATACGCTCCAAACCCCCTTTCCTTGACATTGTTGTTCCGATTTAATCGCGAGCCCCAAAGAAACAGAGCTTAAAGGAGATCTTCCGCACGACCTTTTTTCTTCACTCGTGTGCCCCCGTTTTTTCACTCATAGTTATAAAGCCTCTCCTCTCTCAATGATAGACGACCTTCTCTCACCTTCGAGCTCGGCGGCTCGGGAAGGAGAACAGCGAATATCTTGCTTTCCCCCCACGACCATCGACGGCCGTCTAGTCGTTCCTGTTTGATCCGGTACCAGAACCTTTCAATCGGCAGTCCCTCCTGGATGACGAGGTTTTCGGGCCTTCCTTATGACCCTTCCCCCCGGTGAGATAGAAGCTCTTCCTTCTGATCGCGGAGGACCAACGTTGGGGGCCTTTTGTTTTTCCTCCGGTCGAGTCCTCTTCCGCCGTGAAGGGCATATGCTGTCTTGGTTGCTGATGATCGGCTTTCCTACTACGTAGTTGATGCAGGGGTCCTTTTTTTACAGCGTAATGCTTTCCGATGATAGGCCTTTTCCCCTTCCGCTGAATCTCGGTGTTCGCTCGTCTTTTTCAGCCGACGTCTTTTCCCCCTTTCGTAGCAAAGACGAGCTTTTCCCCCCCGATGGACGACTGCGTCCCAACGCCGTGATCGCTTCCCCTCGGCGACAATGTCGTCTCCTTGCTTTTCCTGACCGAAAATGTTTTTCTTTTACGATGTTCCGGCAGCGTGGTTTGTCTTGCGTGAGGCTTTTTCCCCTGGCAATCCGGCTGTAGCGTCCTTCTTGTACTCTTACGGATCGGTCCGCTCTCCTTTTCCTCCGATAATCGTGAACTTTGCCGTTTCTCCCGGCGGCGGAGGCGGTTTCCCTTGACTGCTCGCGGCCCTTGCCTTTTCCCTGTGATTTTTTTTTTTTCCCTCCACGTCAACTTAACTTGTGACCGCTCACTGATCGCCCTGGTGTGCGACGAAGATCGGCGAGCTCATCTTTGTTCGGGATAACATCCCCCTTGTCCCCGATACCTTAACATCTTTAGCTTTTTCGCGCAGGTTTCGCAAAGCGAGTTTTCTCCTCCTGGCAAGATCCTCATCAAGGGCCTCTTTTTCCTTCAAGTCGACGGCAGCGCTCCCTTTTTCTCGCGAGGGGATCTAGGCGAATGTCCTCCTGGTGGCAGAGGCCTTTATTTAACTTTTTTTGTGGCAGCCTGCAGCGATCTTCTTGCAGGCTTTAATCGTCGTCCCCCCCCCTTCTTTACGACTTAAAAGACAACGCGACCTGTTCCTAGCCGAGATGGCCCCCCTCCCTTAGTGAGGTCCTTCCAGACACGATTCTACGAGGGTCGTTGATTCACACGAAAAACTTCACAGGTCCAGGTTAAGCTATCGGTCCCCTTTCTGCCGCGTTTTGTTTTAAACGGCGTTCGAGGATCTCTTTCTCCCCCCCTCTCCACAAGATTCTTGATTCTATAGGAAACCCCTCTTCTGATCGGGCTGGTTCTTCTTGTAAATGTTCGGCAGTTGGATGAGATCGGAGAAGTCGTTTTTCCGTTCAAGGATCAAGCAGAGGCATCCTAGGCGAGCTGCCCGAGTACTTTCGTCCTTTCGCTTTTCTTCCCTCCTAGAGGTTTTCGATCCCGATAGGTTAAAGTTCATTCCTTCGCAGTCTTCTTCGCTCGGAGGGTCTGATGATCTCTCTCTTCCTTCCTTTTTTGTTGTTGAGTCCTCCGTCCCGCCGATCGCCTCGGAAGCTGACTTTTCCTTTTTCCACCCGATCGGTGATCTTCTTCTCCCGCTGCGCTGCCTTCGTGACGCTTTTCCCGTGCGTTATCGGGCAGCTCGTTTCCCTTGATGCCCGGCTTCCTTGAACTCCGTTGTTGCAAATCCTCGGACGACGTCTCCCCCCTTGGGCCAACGGCTCCTCCTAACCATTACACCATCCCCCCTTCCCTCAGATAAGGACGGCGGTTTTTTGATCGAAAGTCAAAGAACTTTCCCCTAACGTGTTGACCACCCTACATAGAGACGACGACGTTTCTCCCCTGGTGACCGCCTTTTTGGAAAGCTTTTTTCAGTCTCCGTCTGCGGACACTAGATCTTCCTTCCATCTCGGCGATACCTTCGCTCGTTCCCCGGTGACCCCCGCGTAGAGCGCTTTCTCCTCTCACCCTCCCTGTCCGGATGACAACGGAGCTACTCCCCCCCTGGCTGCCGATGCCTTCCCTCGAAGAGGCTTCCCTAAGACGTACGCCTTTTCTGCGCCGTCGACTTTTTTCTCCCCGAGTCCTTTCCCTTTAGAGTGCAAGAGTCTGCTCACGGCGGTGACTTTTTCGGCAACCGAGTCTTTTGAAGTAGTAGGTGACCCCTCAGGCTGTGATTCCTTTTAGAGCTCCCCTCAAACCAGGCGGCCCTCGACCCCCCCCACCTCCACCCTTCGCGTAATTTTTTGGCGAATCCTCGTTAGTCACAGGGTTTTTTTTTCCCTACGGGCCGCGAAGCCTTGAGGCGTTTCCGGCCATCTTTGCCTCCTTTTTTCCCTCAGGTCGTCCGTCTTCAAAGGTCCCTCTTTCGATGATTTTAACGCGAGAGCACCATGGTTTCTCGCGATCTTTGAAAGAAGACCTCCCTCAGAATAAACCTTCCTTCCCTTCTTAGGTTCTTCTGAAACAGTCTCCGACCCATGCTCCTCCCGACATTTCTCCCTGCGATCACGGCCTGGTTTGAGGTATGCCTCGGGTTCCTCCCTCGATCCTTGACCTCTTCCGTCGGCGCCTTTTCTTCCCCGCGAGCTTTTCAAAACAAATCAGCGACCTCCCTAAGTCCAATTTCTCATCCATGAAGCATTTCTTCCCGGCACCCCCCCTTTCAGCCGTAGATGAAAAGCCTGCCCTTCCCCTCCGACTACCCTCTTCAATTCCCCTTTGCCGAAGGCCCTCGACCGACCCCCTCTGATCCGCCGCCGCTGCGTCATTGGAGACGCGCGCCTCACGAGTCTGTACAATCTTCCTTTTCCGCCGATTGAGACACCCTCTTCCCCCCTTCGGATGTTCTGGAAAGGGCCTTTTTTTCCTTACTGGACGCCGACTCCTTTCTTGGTAGTGTCCCGGTTCATCTTTCTCCTTATCTTTCCCCTCATCGCATGCATTCTCTTTGACGGGCGATAGCGAGACCCTGCAATTGAGTATCTAAGATGCGGCCGTTCCTCTGCACAAGGGATTCTTGGTTCCCCCAAGAAGTAATACGGTCTTGTCTTTTGTAAAGGAAATCTTTAAACCAAAATGGACAACTGCACCCCGGGGGGTTTTGAGGAGGTTGCTCCCCCCCTACTTCGCGTTGCTTATTAGAGTGACTCCCCTGTTGTTCTTTTTGGGGAACAAAAGCCGGTCCCACTCTTCTTCAGGACTCTTTTGAGGCATGGGATTGGAAGCAATCTTCTTTCTAGAAAGAAGGTTCAGGCTATCCCCTTCGCAGTGGAAGGCGTTTTTCTCTCTACACCGCTCGACGTCGCGAGCTGCTAATTGCTCTCTTCCATCCAGGATAGGAAAAGTCCTTCTCCCGAACCTCCCCCTCCCCCCCAAACGGCCCTACTTCTCATAGATCTCTTTTTTTTCGAGCTGTCATCGTGATGCATAAACTTTGAGCACTCTAGGTTGAAAGAGTCCTTTCTCCCAGTGCCTCTCTTTTCTCCGTGATATGACGAATCGTTCTTTTTCCGCAGAAGGTTCCTCTTCGCTCTTTTTTTTTTCCCGTGCTCATGTTCAGGATCTTTCAGTGCAAATATAAGGATCGAGGTGTCGTCCGACCGCTTTATCTCTTTCTTCAGCGGAGGCTCCCGCCTTTCCCCTCCTTTGGACCCTTCTTTCCCTTTTCCCCTCGAGAAAGAGCTAGGAACGCTCCCTGCGAGTCCCCGCCAGAAGCCTTCCTTCTCTTTCTATCGCTCTCGAGTGTCGATCGTTCGATCGACGTCCAGCCCCCTCCCTTCTCCTCTCCCACACTCTTTCCCCCTCAGGGAAGATACTCTTTCGCTCCCTTCGTCGAGCTAGCGCCCTCCCGCGACGATAAGACTACCGCGACTCTCTCTACTAGGCGCAGTCGTTTATCTCCTCTCGAACCTAGACCTTCAACCTGCGTCCGGGCTTCAAGAAATGGGTTTCCTCCCGATTCGAGTTAGTTCCCTATGTGTTGAGTATGGCTTCACCCCTCCGGCAGAACGGTTCGTGTCCCCTCCCATCTTGTGAATTTCCACTTCTTTTTTTTGGAGAACATCTCGGCCGGTCAAGG
>Ga0179593_1556208_pt1 | contig 13596 bp, 16 predicted proteins | sample CZODoug2_1_08_16_FD_185931 | JGI IMG/M metagenome (GOLD analysis project Ga0179593, IMG submission 185931) | Vadose zone soil fungal communities from Angelo Coast Range Reserve, California, USA - CZODoug2_1_08_16fungal (PacBio error correction) | ecosystem: Environmental > Terrestrial > Soil >... | reverse complement strand
AGCTGTTCTTTACCTTTTCTCGACAGCTCTTTTTTTCCTGTGTGAGCAAAAATTTCATGTCGAATGAGACCCCCCGTTACCCAACAGACCCTAACCGCTCTTTTTTATTATAGATCAACCAGCTCAAGAGGACACCCCCCATTACGGCCCCCCTCTGCCCCTTGCCCTTTTCGATTTTTTTTCTAGATTCCCCCAACGCCCCCAATCCCAGAAACGAGTTACAGTTGGCCTTCCTCTGCGCGGTTTTTCCTTTTGATGGGAAAGTCTTCAAGTTGTCTCTCCCTGAGGGAATTTATTTGGACCCTCCTGTCTCGAGCGACTTCCGATCCTCCTCATGCCCGGTACCCCCTCTTCCCGTTCGGAGGGACCCGCAGATCATGTGTATCCTTCACACCGACGACATTTGTGTGAGCGGCTTCTCGCCAGAGGTGTGAACGGCCAGCAGGTTATCCTTTTGGCCACAGGCGTTTTGCAAACGGTTTCTATCGCGTAGAACGTTGGGTCACCCGAAAAAAACTTTTTTTCTGTCTGCCGCTGAAGACTGAAACGAACCCCATACAATAAGGTATTGTTCTAAAATTCCAACTCGCCTTGGCACAGCACCTTTCCTTATTTGACTCCCCCTCCCCCAAGAGACACTTTCATCCCTTTTGGAGTTCCTTGCGGATCCTCTTCACTCCCTCAGTTCTTCAGTTCTTTTGGGTTTTGTAGAGTTTTCCTTCCTTTGTGACACAGTCTCCCCTCCCCTTGTGTATTTTTCCCCGGGCCCTTTCCCCACGCTCGGAGTTTCTCCTCCTCTACTCGCTGCACCATGGTATTAGGATACGGCGCTCGGTTACGCTTTCAGCATCTTGATGGTTTTTTCCCCTGCATTCGGTCAATCTCCCTGAAAGGCCCGTGACGCTTCTTCCCCCCCCGAGGTTTGTAAGCAGGTCCTCGCTGTTACCATGTGCCCCCAGGAGCTCCGGTTTCTCTTTTCAGACTGGTTCTTCTCCTCCGCTAGGAGACTTTCTCAGCGGTCAGCATGAGGCCCTTTTTTTTGCCGGCGGTTTTTCTTTCATCAGGATCTTTCTTTTCACGATTCCACCGCAGTTCTCCCGGAAATTTTCCACTCTCCTTTGTAATCTGTTTTTTTCAACTCTTTTTCCCTTAACTCATTTTTGGCTTGAGGGACTTTCTCTGGTACAGCTAGTCCCGAGTTTTGGTAAATATTCTGCGTAGAACTTTTCCTCCCGAAAATCTTTCCGTTACGAATCTTTTCCTCTCTCAATTTTTGGTTTTTCGATCAGGCTTCAGACGAGAGGGATTTCTTCCCAACTTACCTTTTTTTCCCTATCCGTTGTTTTTTTTTTTCTCCGGCTTTCCTGCTGCTTGGGCGGACTTCCTTTCTTCCGCCACGTTCGCCCCTCAACAAAAGACGAATTTGTTTGAGCCTCTGAACCCTTGGTTATCTTTTCTTAGAGTTTCACCTCAGGCTTCTCTTTCCTTTTGTTCGAGAGATTGTTTTCCCCCAGTTTATCTCGTCCATATAAGCCAAATCCCCTTTTCTGAAGAGTTCTTTCCCCACTCCCTTAGTCCGTTTTCCCCCTTTCCCGGTGGCGTGTCCCCTTGATCCCGTCCCGTACCCCCCCATTGGCTAAAATGCCGTCGCGCGCTATTTAACACGGCTCGACCCAACCCTCATGAAGTGTTTCCATCAGAATTTTTCGTTCTTGTACCAAATTTTTCCCCTCTGATGAAGACTTTTCTCCTCAACTTGCGATCCCTTCTGACATGGGTACACGGAGGGTTCCAGCGGTCAAGCTTTTCCTTTCCCATAACTTCGCCTCCTATCCCCCTTGCAGAGCTTTCTTTCTTAGGCCAAACCTTACTCAACTCCATTAGTTATCAGAAGATCATTTTAATGGACCCAAATCACATTCCCTGAAATTACAATTCTTTTTTTTTTCCCCCCGTCATGAGCTTTTAGACGAGAAAGAACTCCCTTCCTTGAAAGCTCTGCGTCGGCCGCGGAGAAACATTCGTCCAGTTTGGGCGCTTCGGACTTTTCCCCCCCTCCAGGTTCCCCCTTTTTTTAGCACAATGTCTTTCGGCTCCTTTTCTTTTGGAGGCACTTCCAGATCTATGATTCCCAGAACGCTCCATTTGAAGGACGTCCATTCCCCGTTTCATTGCTTAGGGTGACTGTGGGCAGGTAGTCCCCTCAAGATGTTTTTCTCCTTCTTAAAGATCGATTTCCTCTGAGCTCATGTTTTCTCGCAGTCCTCCGATCCCCCGGTGTCGTTCGATGGAATTCCAGCCGGCAGTCTTTTTAGTATATTCTCCCTGTCCGGACTTTCCCAAAAATCCTGAAGAAGCCCTTGAGCTAAGCCAGATTTTGTGACGGACTTTCTTGCATTTGAAGCACTTTCTCTGGAGGTTCTTCTGGTCACGTTTTCCCTGATCTTGTCCGACGCCCTTTTATGGATTAAAGATCCCTTTTGACTGGTCTTATAGTTTGAACATTTTTCTTCCCCCCCAACGTTTTCGAGTCTTGCTTTCTGTCCAGGGCCGCCTTGGGTCCAACGGCTCACCTCCCCCTCCCCTTAGGGATTCCCTCCCCCATACCTTTTCACTTCCCCAAGCCTTTAGATCTTTGCGGGGAAAGGCTTTTTGTCCTGGCATCCCCGGTCACTCCCGCCGTTCGCTTCGTGGATTTCCAGCTTTCTCAGTATTTCCCCACATAGAGAAGTCTCTCTTCCGTCACCGAGGTTGCCTCTTCGGACCCGTGCATGGCCCCTTGCAGATCGTGCTTGGTCTTTTTTTTTCATTTTGGATACGGTTCCCCGCGAAATTCTGTTACTGTTCCTGGATGTTGGCAGGTTTTTCCCCCTATTTCCCCCCCTTGAAAGTTCTTTCCGCAGTACGTTTTTCGGTGTTGCCCTTTCTACAATTTTGTTGGCAATTTTATTTCCAACCCTTTTGGTTTTCTGCTGTATCCCTTGGTCCTGGCCTATAATCCCATTTTTCCGACTAAGTCCTTTCCTGAGAGTCTTCTAGACAGCAGAACCCGACGTCTATCCACCATGCAACCATCACCTCTTGAGCATTTTCACTACCCCCCACCCCCACAGGAACTCCCATTTTACCTCTTGCCATAGAAAATTCAAATGAAACCCACTCAGGAGTCCAATAACTCAGTTCACAGCTTTTCGTTGAGATGGAATACGCTGGTCTCCCCAACACACAACTTCCTCCACTTACTAAATTGGCAATGCTTTCTTCTCGTGACCCGAGGCAAGGTGATTTCCGTGAAGATTGCTCCTTTCGGTTGGCAAGCGCCCTTTCTGCACTCGCGTCTTTTTTTTTACTACCATTTCTTCCCCGGATAGTGTGCCGCTACTGTAAAAATTCTCTGTGTGAGCCATTCTCCATGAAACCTTTTTGGTAACCGTTCTTATGAGGATGGTCTTTTTGGAACCTCCCGCCAGAAGGTTCGTGTTCTTTCTGGCCAATTAACAATGCCGACCGATCTCCCCCCCTTGTGGTAAGACCCTTGCCGAACCCCTCTTTGACCTACATAGATTTTTCTACCGTCCGAAGCCCTTTAAAACTATCGATTTTTAGCACCATAGGACGGTTTTTTTTCCGCCACTCTTTTTTTCTGCATGTGACATTTTTCTTCCCGTGAACTTCTTTCTCATTGGTTTTAAATTCCATTTCGATGGTGGTTTTGCTTTTCTTTTGGCCCTGGTGTATTTTTCTCAGCGGAACCCCCCCCCCTCTTCTGACTTCCATTTGAGCCCTTTTTCATGCTCACGATCTTGGCGTTTAGATCCAGCCGCTCCTTCTTTTTGCTTGACCCCTTATCTATCCCTGGCGAGAGTCCCGTCCGAATCTTTTTTTCCATTAACTGAATTAAAACGTCGGAGCAACGATGTTTTGCTCCCTACCGTCCCTCTTTCTATGGTCTGTGGGGTTCTCCTTTTCCCCTGGTGCCACTCAAGGATCCACCCAGTCTTTTCCACCCTTGCGTTTCACGATTGCCGCCGCTCCTTTTCGAAAGAGTTCCTTTTCTCCCTTCTCCCCCGAAGAAGTTTTGCTGATGTGCTCCACCTTCTTCATGCTCTTGAGACGCGAACCCCTTTTACTTTTTTTTGATGTACCTTTGTTTCCTTCTCACATGATCTCTTCCGGAGCCATCGTGTTTCTTGGAGGGTTCATCTTTCCAGCTTCGGGCTTTCCCCCTTTGCCGTTTTCCGTCACGATGCCCCTTTTTCATACGTTCCTTTTCTCCCCACCCAATTTTTATTCCGGTGTTTTCCCCTTCTTCTTTTTCCTTCAGCCAGCGTGTTGCCTTTCTTTGTCTGCTTGCAGATTTCCGTTGTTTTTCTCTTCTTGCGCAAAGGTTTTTGGAGCGTTTCCCGGGTTTCCACATTCCCAATAACCCGACGAAATTGGTTGCGTCCATTACGCCTCTTCAGGAAACTTGGGTATTCTATGTCGACGGTAAAACTTCTACTTTTTTTTTTCCTAATCTCCCTGCGCCTTGTGTGCACTTGCCTATCCTTTCCCATAACCAAGTTTCTGAATTGCCCCGTTACGCACACTCATTTCCTTTTTTTTAACATTGAGCTTTTCCCGCCCAGCCGTCTTTTCCGCACCCCCTTTTTTCCCATTTGGCGCAACGTCAATCCCGCGACAATCCAAAAGTCTGCACTCCGACCCTCTTCTGGAACTCCTTCTGCTCGAAGAATTTTCTTCTCCCAAAGAGACCTTTCGATGCTGGGTAAATTTCCGGGTCCCCGGTCTGACGGGACAATAACTGCAAAGGTTTCCTCAGATCTCTCCCGAGCTGCCCTCTGAAGCATCTCAGCGATTATTCTTCTCTCAGATCAAGGAGAATGTTCACTCCCACTTTTCACTCATTCTTCGGTTACAACCTTCTAATTTTTTTTTCAGGAGCCCCTGAATCGCAAAGCCGCCCCCACCGCCCGGCCCTTTTTTCGGCTACCGCCCCCCATTAATCATTCGCCTTGCGCGGCTTTTTCCAACGCTTTTTTTCTGAGTCTTTTCCGGTCACAAATGGTCTATTTCGTCTGTTTACAAGACGTCTTTCACTGGCAGTTCCCCTTCAGCGTGCTCCTCCGTTCTTCTTTTCTATGGCTCCAAAAAATCCTTTTTAGGCTAAGAGAGTCCTTGATCGTATGCCTGCGCTTTAGTCGCCTGCTCTGGATCTGACCCCCAGGTGTCTCTCTTAATGCCATTTCTGGATCATTCTCTTCCTAGGCTAGACCCGCAAGCCCAACCACTCGAAATGAACGTGGGAGTTCATTTCCACCTTAGACCCCCTCTGTGACACGGCAGTTGCTTGCGGCCTTTTTTGCTGTTAATCCGTGAGTGACTTTCTTGTTGAAAGAACCTTCTCCAAGCTATTGGTGCAGGTTCTCTTTTCCCTTCTGTCAAACCCGTTCTAGAGATTTTTTCCTCCAAGCTCCTTTGTGCGCTTTAGCACTGGGTTCGGGCTACCATCCCCAGTCCTTTCCAACTTCTCCCAGTTCCCCCCTCAGAGATACTTGGGGTGAGGTCTAGATGTGGGATGTCTCTTCGTCCCCCCATCACTTTTCTTGGATTTTTTTTTTCAGCGACTTTTCTGACTTTAAAAAAACTGATGAAATTCCGCAGTCAGATCCGAACTTCTTGTCCCTCCCAGCCCCTTCCCCTCTTGGCCTCAATTCCTTGTTGGGGATTTTTTTTCTAACTCTTCCCTCGACCCCTTTGAACGGTACTTGGCAGTGGAGTTTTTGCCGAGTTCTTGCTTTTACCAAGAGTCAGGGCTTACTTTTCAACTGATACACTGATGGGTGGATATTCCCCATCTGGGAGTCTTTTCTCTGGTGGGCCTCAATCTCTATTTTCCCTTTTTGTTTGAGCGCCTTACTTCCTCTTTTCCCCCCGGAGGTGAACCACCATTCCCCCCCTAAGTAGCAGGTTATCCCCGAACAAAAAGCCAAAAGCCTTTTCTCCGGCTTTCAACGAGTTTTTCAACCTTTTTTTTTGAGCACAGAAACCTCCAGTCTCTCCCATCCCGGTTTTTTTTTCTTCTGCCTTCGCCAAAATCCCCCCCCCCCCAATCACCCCCTTTAGATCATCCCATTCTCTGGTCTGAGGTCGTACTGCGGCCTGTCAGTGCAACTTTATTTTGCGATTTTCTTTCGCGCGACCCTGCACTTTAGTTTTTTTGAAGAACTCCTCATACGGCCCATCTTTCCACCCAGCTCCCTACCAGAACGCCCCTTTTAGTTTGAGACTTTTTTGATCTGTCTGTGTTGCCAACCCAGGACGCCTGTCAGTTCCAACCCTCTAAATGGTCTCCTTTTTGCACCCCCTTTTCAGACCTTTTTTGGAAGAATTTCTTCTCCGCTGGTTCCTGTGTCCACCCGGACGGCTATTTGGAGTTTACTCAAATTGGATAATAGCCCTCGTGAAATTTCTTTTCAGCAGAAAGTCCTCTCGTGCCCTCCTTTCACCCCTTTGGGAATCTCCCCAGTCCGTTATTCTTTTGGTGGTCCCCCTTGGCCCTCCCCTGGATTTGTGAGCATCCTTCTTTCGACAGCTTTGCGCCTCTCTCTTCGCTTAACCTTTTCTTAGCTTCCCCTCTTCTTTCTATCAGGAATTGAGGTGGTCTCTTGCCCCATACTCAAAACGACTCTTTTCCGATCGACGTGACTTTCCTGCTCCCAGATTCCTTTGGTCCCTTTCCTGTTGTCCCCCCATAGTTCTCCGGTATTTTTTTCTCGTTGAATTTTCCCCTCGCACACGTTCCGCTTGCTATGATTACTTTTTCGCATGATTTTGTTTCTGCTCGCGGCTGCCATTTGTTGTTCTTTCTCGTTTCCCCCACCTCCCCTTTCTGGAACTTCTACAGAATTTGGGGGGTTCCTTGGATAAACTCTTCTTTTTAGGCGATGCCTGGTCTTGTCCTGTCGATGCAGTTCCTTTCTAGACTGTCCTTGTCCGGAAAACCTTGTTTAAAATCCCATTCCCTCTTCTGAGAACCCTATTTTTTCCATGCTTGCATTATCCTAGGTGGTATTCCTTTCAAGCCGCGTCCTGTTCCTTGGCTGAACCCTTTCTTTACTTGTTTTTATTCGTCCATTCTTAGTTTGTGTTTAGCGGCTGATGACTCCATCGTCCATTGCCAACTTCTCTTTAGTTCTTTCCCTTCTTATTAAGTCCCTTTCCTTGGCTTATTCTTCCCCCAAATCTGTTTTTATCGTTGTGTGCTTCTTCTTTTTTTTTTCCTCGTCCCACCCCTTCCCCCAAGTTTCTGAAACCCTCACCTTTTTCCCTGCGTGCCCCCCCCGTCATACCGTAAGGCACGCCCCTCTCCAAACCTACGTCCGCATTCCCTTGTAGACTCCTTACCAAACTCCTTACAGCATCCTGCCTCCTCGGCTGATTTTGCTCGCAGAAGGCTGGTGATCTAAAAATCTTGTTCTCTATCCGAAATTGTGGTCTCCTTCTTCTTGACTTTTCACTATTAGTGATTCCTCCAGGTCTACCAAGCCCCCTTCGAAGGCCCCCCCCACGAACTCGATATTTTTTTCCGCCCGCAGATAAATTCGACCCCCCTTAAAAACCTAGCTTCACTGACTTAGGTGGTTCACGAACACCTGTCTTCCGATAATTCCTGATTCTCGTGCTTTTTTTCCCAGTACCTTCCTGTTACTTTACTTCCCCTGCGGCGAAAGAAATTTTTGATTCTCCTGCCCTTTCTTAGGTTTCGGCCACCTTTCCCTGGCTCCCCTTTTTCTTACTGAACCTACTAAGTCCTTTTGGAAGTTCTTTTTGAAAGCTGGGGAATTGAACTGATCGGAAAGGCCCTAGCTTTCCTCTACTAATGGTTGAGGAGTTTCGCCAGATACCCTCTCATGTCCCTTTGAATAACTAGGGATTTCTCTTTTCTTCTCCAGTAAAGGTTCCCCACCAATCCTTGGTTTTTTTTGTGGTGTGTTTTTTTTTTCTTGTTTGGTCTTTTCATGCCTTCTTAGCCTTGAATTCTCCCATGCAACACATTCTTCTCTCTGCGTCTTCCCCTTCTTTTTCCTGAATATTTTAAGTTCATACTCTCCCCCTTTCCCCCAGAATTTTTTCACGTCCTCGATGCTTTTCTATGACTTTCTCTTTCAGTCGAGCTTTATGGCAATACTTGGCCCACTCTGGAGTTTTTTTCCCCGCGAATCACACTCGACATTCTATAGTTTTTTTTTTTTCTTTTGTCAGGCCCCGATTTTTACTGAGTTTAGTTCCCTTCCCTTTCAGCGCTCGTAACAGGGGCTTTATATTACCAGTACAGTCCGCCCCCGCGACTTTTCTCTACTCTTCCAGAGCATGGCTCCTCCTCCTTTTATGGGATTCCTTGGTGGATCATCTGAAACCTTGGCGATAGTTCTTTCGCTCTTTTGTCAGGGGTGCCCTGTTTCTCTTTTTGCCAAGCTTCCTTTTTTGCTTTGTTATCCCCTGTTTTGCATGTGTCCTCTGGGCTTTGCATCATGGTGGGAAAGACGTCCTCTTTTCTTCTTTTGTTTCTTTTTTTTTTTCCCAATTAATATTCTTGTGGACCATTGCCAAAAATGTAGAATTTCTTTTCCAGACCCCCTTACCAACTTGTTGAAGCCTTTTTCCCGACAACCTCACTCTGATCTTTCCACATAATACGATCGTCCTCTTTTTCGTTTCCCCATGTACCCCAACATCCCGCTTTGATTTTCGGTCAGCTTCTTTTTGGCCCCTTTTCTTCTTTCCTGTCCGGACTCTTATGGTCTCCGGTAAGGGTGAGATCACGGTCTTTTCCTCGGCCTTGTCAGCCATTACGTTCCTCTTTACTACACCACGCCTCCCGATATCTCTTTTGATCCAGATTTGATTTGTGTTTCCCCGCAGGTCCTCTTTCCTTTTTAAACCTTTTAGAGGATCTGGCCTTCTGCATTTTCCTTTCTCTCGCACGTGTTTTCTAAATTTTTTGAGATTCCCTCTCTTTTCTATTTTTTTCCCCGCTTTTCTTTCAACCGGCCTCCTTTATGACTCCAAAGTTCTTGCATGACCCAGAATCCCAAGCTCTTTCTTCGAATGAAATCTTCCTCCTTGGTTTTATTCTTTTTGGTGGTTCTTTTCAATGCGGCTCTTCGTTTGATCCGGCCGAAGCCGTGGCCTTTCCCGGGAACTCTTCCCGTTAATTGCAGGATTTTGGCTATCTTTTTCCCCGGTTAGATTTGATGGTTACCATGTTTGTCAAAATGCTTTTTCAAGGGAGCTCTGTGACTGTGTAGTCCCCTTGCGAACCCCATTTTTTTGTTTTTCATTTTTTTTTCCATGTTGTAAGGATAGCCGTCCGACAATTTCCCTTCCCCTTGCCTGGCGTTTTTCCTCCGCGCCCCTAGGACTACTTTTTACCCCCTTGTTCTCTTCCGACCCGGGATGAGAGTTTTGCTCTTCTCAGATCTCCCTCCCTAGACCTGCTTCTCGACCTCCCGGGATCATTTTCCTGGATTTCCGGGCTGCTCATCTTTCCTTCTGTTGTAATTTCCTTTGCGAAACTCCTTCGCATTTATTCCCTAGACCACTTTTTCTGGATTCGTTTTTTTTTGCCTTCTTCGAGAGCGGTGACGTCCTTTTTTTTCGGAGGCTCTCTGAAGCTTTTTTTTCAGTCCGCCGAGTCCCCTTTCCTCCTGTGGCCGCCCCCTTTCTCAACACTAACCACTCTTCTCCCCGCTTAAACTGTTCTTCTCAGTCCAATCTTCCTCTTCTTTCCTTAGTGATGAGATTTTCCAATACCCATTGAGTCTCCTTTACGCAATGTAGTTGAATTTTCCTCAGTTCTCCCTCTCCCCCTGGCGCCCTTTTTTTCTCGGTCCCCCCCCCTCGAAACCGCCATGTAATTCCTTTTTCCTCTCAGACGTTGAATCGCTGATAGTGCTTCCAATTTCCCCCCCGATCTGCGATGGGGGAAAATGAGGATAAGTTTTCTTGACCCTTCCAACTTCATTAACCCCCCTGTACTCCATCGCCCTCCCCCCTGGTCATCGAAGATCACTGCGACTTGGCAAAACTCCATTCTTTTTTGATCCTCTGGGCTTACTCCTTTGTTCTTTCCGACCCATGAGGACGAAAGAATATTTTCTTTTTGAGGTCCCCCAGCCAGTTCCCCTAAAAGGTTTCCTATGGTGTCCTTGGAGACCCTGGATTACCGAATTGACGGCTGAAATCACTTTTTTGCTAAAGGTTTACCTTGGGGCTTCCTTCCCCGTATCTTCACCCTTCTCATCTGGAGGCCTTTTCATGAATGAGAGTCTCTCACTTCCCCTATCCCCTCCCGAATTTTCTTTCCCTCGAGTCCTTTTTATCCTTCACTCCCTTTACACCCCCCCCTTCCCCACTGCTTCTTTCCTTCTTAGCCTTCTTGGGGTCTTCCCCCGTCACTGCTGCTTCACACCTTCCGCTTGGTAGCGATGATGTTTGAGGTTTCCGTCCCGAAAAGCTATTTGCTGCCCTCCTAGAATCCACCCCTTCCGATCTTTTGTTATGTTAATCCTTTCCACTTTTGATGGTCTGCTCCCCCTCTCCTTGCAGTTCCTCTCCTGAACTTATCGGCCCCCTTTCCTACTTTTGTTCTTGGGATTTCCAAAAGGATCCCGTGACTTCAAATATTCTGACCTTTTCTTCCCCCACCTCGAGCTTCGGCTCTTAAGTTCTACACTCTTATATCCCTTCCTCACCGGCCCTTCCCCAGCATCATCAACATCCTGTTTATTTTTTCTTTTTTTGGATTTGTTATCCTTTTCGCCCAAGTATCGTGCAGGTCCTTTTCTTCCGCGGTGGCAGTTTTCCTTCCTAGTCCGTTGTGGTCGTTTTTTTCGTAGAGTTCTCCCTTTCCCCCGTATGTTTTCTCCAACCCACTTTTTGTCTCTTCTTGAAGACCTTTCCCCTCTCTTTAAGTTGCTCTAGTACAGCCTTAAAGATTTTCCCCATTTCCAGGATGGATTAAATCTCCCCCCCAATCCCTTTTCGGTAGACTTCACAACCTTCATCCTCTTGAAACGTTGCACCCCCAAATGACCTTCACCTACCCTCCCGTTTGGCGATTTAACTATTTATAGGTTCAGGCCCCCCAAATCCCCTTTTTTTTTGCTTCTAGTTTATAAAGTTTTATGCGAGTCCTTGTATTCCCAGATGTCTCAGATTCTTTTTTTTCCACCGTCCCTTTGAGCTGAGCACCATTTTGATTCTTGTGCCTTTTCTTTCACCTTTAGACCCAACCCTAGATCGAGTTTGACATTTTATTACGGCTACCTGGCAAATTCTTTTTCTGATGGCATCGGTGGCTTGAAAGGCTGATTTGCCCTGAATGCTCGCCGATCTTTTGGTTCTCTGCCCCCCTTTGAGCATTTTCTTTGTCAACGGCCCTCCTAGGAACAGCGTTTTTCATGACCCTTCCCCCGAACTTCTCCCTCGGGAGAGTTCTTCCCGATCTTTGGCACCCTTTTTTTATTAAGTCGTGGTTTTCGGTTGGGGATGGCGGACTTTCAAAGCGGATCTAGGTTTTATAAGGCACTTTCCCCATGCCTCCCTTTTTGACACCTCTTTTTTTCACTATTTTTAAGCCTTCCTTTATCGATCTCCTTTTTCCCTAGATTTTCTTTCGAGCTGAATTTCCTGACCCTCCCCTCAGGGTCTTCCAGTTTTGTGATTCTGACGCACATTTTTCCCGTCTTTTCCCCTTTTTGTAAATTTCCGGTTTTCTCAAGTTCTTACTGTTACAAGTGGCTCCTTTTTGCAATTCTTGTTGACCGGGCCGACTTCTTCCGTTAGAGGGATCCGAAGTGGAGCGGCTGGCCCTGATTTTTCCTTCTTCTCCGACCCCCCTCTTTTTGATTTTCTTCGCTAGGTCCTTGACTTCTTTTGAAAAGTCGTATCCACTCCTTCTCCTTAGTTCTTGAGGTTTGGGCCTTCGTCTTTCGCTAGTGTGGCCTTTTTTGTCATTTTTTCTTTCCCTTCGGACCCAGAACTGCCCCCCCTTTTCGAGGCGTTTGTGAGCATTCTCGTTAAATGGTTCCGCCAGGTCGGAACTCCCGACTTTTCGTTTGCTCAAAACTTCCCTTCTCGTTGTTTTTCTCTTTCAAACTGGGGCGGCCTTTCGGGTTTCGAATCTTTCTGTGGCTGCTGGGCCGCCACCTTCCCTTGCAACAAATCCAACTCCCCGTGTATACTTCTCTCAGAATTTTCTTTTTCTTCGATGGCTACTTTTCAAGTGCGCACACTTTTTTTTGCTTCCCTTCGAGAGATTGGTGCTACCTTTTCTTTACCTCGTCCATTCTACGCCCAAATACCCAAGTTCCCTACCAGTCCCTTCATCCCTTGATGTTTTTTTTTCTTGCCGGTTTCTTCCCTTTTTCACCTCCAGTATAAGCCCCCGCTCCCCATCCCCTTCACGGCCCCTTTTTCGTTCGCCGCTAACGCTTAACACGGTTCCCAGGCCAGCTTCCCTGGCTTCCCTTCTGAACAACTTGAATCCCCCGTCTTTATCAACGTTCCGTTTCGCCGATCCTCTTGGCGATGACTGTTGTGATTCAATTTTTCTATTTTTTTCCCTCCCACGGTATTCTCCCTTCCCCAGCGACGAGCTGTCCTTATGACGCCGGCCCCCCCCGTCCAGCCTTATTCTTTTGTCCTGTTTCTCAAGAAGATCCGCGCCCCTTCCTCCTCTTCTTTGATATTTTTTCTCTTTCTTCGAGCTCTCCTTGGGGCAGGTCTCAAGGAAACATCTGAATGTAACGGCCCCCTCGTCTTTTTCGCTTTCCCCCCGGGCCTCCCCAACCTTCTCATTCTTTCGGACCTTGTTTGCCCGTCGTTTGCTGGCTCAGGCAACGTTCCCCGCTTCCCTTTACGGCTATTGGAGTTCCCCCTTTTTGCCATTGAACGTGCTACAAGACAGTTTGACGGCATGTCCTTCACGTCACGTTCAGCTTGGTCTGGATTCTTGAACGAATGGGGCCGGGTTCGTAACACCCTATGTATGACCTTTCTGCTTCTCCACGCTGGATCGACTCATGGGGACCTCCGGTGACGGGAGCTGGTGGCTCCTCAAGATCCTTGTCTTCCTCGAATTCCTCTTCTTTTCAACCGCGCGGGCTTTGTCGGCTCGGCCTCGACCTCACCCAATAAATGATTTGGAGTTCATTCCCCACCAATGAGATCCTTGTTTCATGACTCTTCAGGAATGAATCCGCTGGAGATGGCTTGACCAGTCATCCACCTATTGCTTCTCCTTATTCTTTTTGAAGGCGTCGACGCTTCGGATGCTCCTTTGCAGGGAATTCCTGAGAGACCATTTTTCTCACCCCACGTGAAGCTCTTTCCTAGGGATGTGACTCCTCCCAGCAGCGCTGGTGCCCCCCTCATCGAATCCCTTTTTTTGCGTTGACAGCAACATCCCCCTTTTTCGGAATTTGACCTAGCGTCCGAAGAGATATTTCTTCGTGGGGGAGGGTTTTCCGGAGGTCGTAACTCTCTTTTACGTAGCTTCCTAACGAAGTTCCTTTTCAAGGTGCATGTATT
>Ga0179593_1539777_pt1 | contig 13596 bp, 15 predicted proteins | sample CZODoug2_1_08_16_FD_185931 | JGI IMG/M metagenome (GOLD analysis project Ga0179593, IMG submission 185931) | Vadose zone soil fungal communities from Angelo Coast Range Reserve, California, USA - CZODoug2_1_08_16fungal (PacBio error correction) | ecosystem: Environmental > Terrestrial > Soil >... | reverse complement strand
CCCCACACACATGGTTTCCTCTGTTCTTTCTCCTCCCGTCCTGCGTCGTTTAGGTCTCCGTTTCGGCCGGCCAGTTGAGACCCTCTTAGACTCTTAGGGAGAGGTTTCGCCTTTTTGGAGGCAGGAGGTCTTCTTTCTTTTAGAGGTCCTAGTCCGTCCTTTCTTTTTGCAGCTAGATGCAGCCGCTGTCCAGCCTTCCCTACCTTTTTGCTCTTTTTTTCCTGACTTCCGGGCTCTTTTCGTTCTCCTCCCTTGACCCTGATTTTTTCTCCGTACACCTCTTAAGAGACCGTCGCTTCGTTGAGCAGACATCCTGCAGCTTTCTGCGCCGTAGGCCTTGCATCGCCCCAGCCTCTCACGAAGTCTCTCCCCCATGATTAACCCCACGCCTTCTGATACGAGTCGGGCTTTTTTTACCGGGCTTGGACTGTCGTCCCCCCTTTTGCAGCCCGGCTTCTTGTACAGTAGACGACCGAGACCCTTTCACGGGAACGGTCGCTTTCCTCCCGTCGAGCAGGATTGCCTCCTGCCCCATCCTCTTTTCTGGCGCTGCCGAGCAGGCCGGTGCTCTTTTCTCCTTTCCACCGGGCCCAGGTGTTCGTTGACGCAGAGGACTCGGAGAGCCTCCTTTCTCTGGGCCGCCCACTTGTTTTCGTAGATCTTCCCGCCTTCTCCGGGTCACCAGCCCTGCACTTCCTGCTGTTCACGTTTCCGCACGACGTTCCGGACGTCACTCCTGGATCTAAGATGTCGAGGTGATCGCAAAGCACGCAACCAGCCTGTCACCGGCGAACCTTTCATTCCCTTTCCTGTCACCCTTTTCGTCTTTTCCCCACTTTCAGGGCACTGTTTTTCTTTTCTGTCTCTCTCCGAAGTCACAGGAAGCTTGAATGCTTCGGGATAGAGAGCCGTGCTGCTCTTTCTTGTGGTCTTTCCCCGGCTGCCTCGGTCCTCAAGTAAAGGTTCTCTCGGTCGACCTTTTTTCCTTTCGGCTGTGGCGGTTGCCTTGTCTTTCAGAAGACGCGATAGGACGGCGTCTCGCCATCGATGCCACGGTATTTTTTCTTACGACTGGCCCCCTGAGTTTGATTATTTGTGCGCTCTTTTCGAGCGTTCCCAATTGAAGCTGCGCGTTTCTGTGCCGTTCCCGCTCCAGGCATCGCGATTGGACTTCCTTTCTTTCTTTTGGTTCACCCTCTTTTTTTTGGCACGCATCTTTTGGCCCTTTCCGCTCCCGAGTCTCCTTTGCGTAATCCTGAGGCAGGCTGACCCTCGAATTCCCTTGCCACCTTGCCGACAGCGCCCCCTTCATGCCTTCCCGTCCCCCGCTTTTGACGAAGTTAAATCTTCCCCTGTGTTAGATACTCTCTCGGTGCGCCTTCAACTTTCGGCGCTCATGGTTTGCCTGCCAAAGATTTCTTTCCCTTCCCCCAGACTTCTGCCCTGCGATACTCGTCGAGCGAGGCCGTGAAAGAGTTAGCTGCCTCCTCTATCTTTTTTCTGGTCGTCTCTTTGTGCGGAAAGTTCCTTTTTCGGCTTTTCTTATTAGGTTTCCAAGCGGGCCTGTCCCGGGGCCCCAAATGCTGGCGGTCCCGCAGGCTTTGCAAAGTCCAAAAATTTTATAGTACGGGAATGAACGTTTCCCTGGATATGGAGCATTAGCGCGCGAGCGGGACCTTCTTTTGTTCCGGCGGCCCACTAAGGGCTTCCTTTTTTCAGAGTTTCGAAAAGTACTTTCTGCGACTACCACCGCCAGTCTCAATGGCGATCTTTTTAACCAGTTCTGCTTCGATCGGATTGACAGTCGGCCTCGATAGTAATATTCTTCCAGACCGGCTCTTTTTGTGTCGCAGCGGGCTGGGCTAGTTTTTTGGACGGTCCCGATTCGATCACCGGCCCCTTCCCCGTGATAGGGGCGCCACGACGGAGACCGTAAGGGCCCGCTTTGTCGGCTCGTTCCTTCCCCCTTTTTTATCTTCCCCCTCCACTCACTAGCGGGGTGAGCTCCTCCTTGGCGATTTTTCAATCGCCCGAGCGCTTACAGGCGTCTGGATACGGCGAAGGCTTTTTTTGCATAGCGTGTGGTGGCTCCCTCCGAAGTACCTGGCGCGTTTTTTAAGCTTGTTCCCAGGTCCGGCGATTGCGTCTTTTACTCTTTACATCTTCGCAGCGCAAATGTCCGTTTTTCGCCTTCCCCTTTTTTGCCGCCCTCTGCTTCTTTACTTTTTTTTTTCCTTCTCCTCTTTTTTCGTCTTGAGGGCTTTTCCTTTTCCCTGCGCCAGGAGGCCCGACTGGTCTAGTTCGACACCATCCGGTGTCATCTTTCTCGCGCGAGACGAAGACATTGCAATTGGTCTCTTCATTTGTCTTTTCCCGCTGCCCGCTTTCCCCTAACCCCGGGTTTGACGCATAATCTAGCGTCTTTCCATAACGAATCTTTAGTTGGACCCCTCGGTGACCGTTCGTCGCGTGGATTCTGATATTCTGATCTTTTTCCCGCATGAGGGCTGTAAGAGTCAGAAGAGGTTCAGCTCGAGCACTTCCACATTGTTTCTTCATACTGGATTGCCCTCTTTTCCTTTTTTTATTCTCCCGAGTTCCCCGGCCAACGAGTCGCCAAATAAAGTCCTGGCCGTAGTTTAGTAGTTGATACCGACCTTCCATGCGTCCTCCTCTTTTTCTTATATCGCATGGATTATGTCGCGTCTCTACAAACTTTATACGCCGTCCCCGACTTGAGGTTTTTATTGCGCCTCGTGGCCCTTCGCCCTTTCGGTTTTGCAGATCCCTATGTAAACACAAAGGGTGGATTTTATACGCTCCGGCCCCCTTATTTTGACGGTACACGCTCATGCCTCGTCCCTTTCCCGAAGACTCCCCCACCTGCCGAACTTTCCCGGTTCCCGATGCCGTCTTCTCTACAATTTCGTTATTCCTCTGACTTCGAGCCGGTCCTCTCGGCACGACCCCATTCGACCGTTTTTCTCTTTATCATTTTTCATCTTTTTCCCATATAACCGAGGTCCTTGGAGTATGGGCACCCCCCTCTTTTTAAGGTAGCTTTTTGCGACTTCCTATAAGTACTCTCAATTACAAGATTGACTTGCCCGAGTACCCCTCATAGGGCAGCTATTGCTTTACCCCGTAATTCTTTTTTTTTAATCCGATCGATAAATAGAGTCAATGGGGCGAAATCCCCCAAGAAGATCGCCCCCTACTCACTTCCAATTCCCATGATAGCACTATATGATGGCCTTCGCCGTCGTGTTAACAGAAGCTCGTTTACCTGCCTGTCCCTCTATTCTCCCCATCGACCCCCAAAGCTGAACCGGTCGTGCGTGTAGCGCTCTTTCATCCTCTTGTCTGCCGATACTTCCTCGGCAAAGTTCTCTAAGTGGAGAGGCCCCTCTTCACTGATCCTCTTCTTCGGTTCTTCCCCTCACCCCCTTTGATTCGTTCTTCATGTCACGCATGTGCCCAGAGTTCCCTTTTTTTTTACACCTTTTGCACCCGCGCCTCTTCTTTCTGAACTTATTTTATCGAGGCAAAGACGGCCTTCGACCCCCCCCCCACCCCCTGAAGGAGCCTTTCCGTGAAGCTTCGATCATGGGGTGGTGGGTTGGACATCAGAGACTATCCGGCTTCCTTCACCTTTTCGTTTTCCCCATTCTGCGAGGGAGATTTTAGTGCCCGGGAGCTATCAAGCCACCCCGAAAGAGCAAGGAGAGCAGTTCCTCCTGCCTTTCCCTATAGGGGGTCTTGCCGAACAATTTTTTATTCCGCCAGCCGGGGTTCTCCCCCTGATCAAGGACCTTTTAGAAAGCGCTCGCCCCCTCAACGACGCCTCAACGTCCCTCTCTAGATTCCTCCGACTCGATAGAGGAGGCCGCATCGGTCGCCCCGACGAAGATCGCTCTTTTCCTTTTCACCAATGTTCCCGACAAACCCCCACCTTTTTCCTCTTCTTCACACTCCTTCTTTCCCGTCGTACCCTTCAAATGATATGCGGAAGATTCTTATTTCTTCCCCACCGCGGCCTTTTTTTCCGCGATTCGCCCTAGTCTTCCTTTCAAATATTCGCCAGGAACGATTTTTCTGCCCCCCCCCGGTGGCAGTTCGAAAGCAGAAGAAGGATCGAAACCAAAGATCTCCTCCCGGTATGGTACCAGGCCAACAGGCCAATCTTTGTGCCCTTCGGATAGGCTTCGATGACCCCACTTCCGACAAAGCCCAATCGCGAAGAAGGATGCGAGCTGTTCCAGTCCCCTCCCCATATAGGCATCTTTTTCCATAGATAGCTCCGAACTAACCCCTAATCTCGATGGCCCGTTCCCTCCGTGCTCTGGCTTTTCTTCCCCCCCCCTATCTTTGTCGCCGCGACGGGCCCGACACATTTCGACATCCGCCAACGTCCCCCACCTTTCAGAAGAGCCATTCTTCGCCTCCCTTTCCCGCAATGACCGAAGTGGCATCCTTCGCGCTGAGCATGGGCTCCTCCAAGCCGCTTCCGAGATCCCCTTTCCGGACATAAAGCGTGAACTTACCCCCCCGGCTTGGGCGAAATGTCCCCCCCCCTGTCTCCTGGCATTCTGCTTTTCGTTGAACAGTTTGCCTGGTTTTATGGCTTTAGATCCCCCCCCCCGCCCCCATCTTTCTTTTCCAGGCTGGGGAAGTCGATTCGTGCTGAAACAAGAACCCCGCTTTTGCGCCGGTAACATCGGCGGATCCCTTTCCCCTCCTGGATCTCCTTTCATTGCTGGAAGATTCGGCAGCCCCGATGGGCGGCACGGCGTCCGAGGCTCTACGGTACGAGGCCTCCACGAACCACGCGTTCCAGGTGTTCGACCCCTTGAAGTTTTTCTTCCGGCTCTTCTTTTTTGACGGCCTTGCTGGTATCAAGGGGACGGACAAGGCGATCCTGCTAGAAGGGCGTCAGTTCTCGATCTCTTTCCCTTTAACATTCCAGTAAGGAAGAGGTCTTATGAAAATGGTGGACCCCAAAGATCCAAGCCCGGTTCCCCGTACAGATGACACCCCCTGTTTTCTTGGAATCCTTCGTCTTTCGGTTCTTATTTTCTTTGCTGGGCGAGCAAGGAGAGGAGTACCCCCTTGCAGGAGATGCCCCAGTACGAAGACCCGGCGGGTTGCTTCCCCCAATAGTTCCCTTTGAGAAAGAACCTCTCCCCGGAAACCATGACCGCTTTAAGTTTTTCCCCTTCTCGTATGCCTTTCAACTGTTGTTTTTTTTAGGATGGTGTTTGCCACGAGATGCGCCTCAGGAAGACAGAGGACCTTCTTACGCTCGCCCCGCCAACTAGGTCAGATTTCTTCCGCCTTTCAACTAGTCTTTTGTCAAAGTCTTTACCTACGTTTAACGGGACATAAGGGGAACTTTGGAGGGAGTCCGTCAAGAGGCCCCCCATGTGTAGATAACATCTATTCTCCTCCTCATCCTCGTTGTGTGTTTTACTCCTGTCTTCCTTCTCCCCCCCTTCCCTTACTTTCTCTGTCCGACGTTTCATCTTGGGAGGCTAGTTTTTCCCTACGTCATCGCTGAGGAGATCGTTGAGGGCTCGGTGGATGAAGAAGGTCCTTCTTGCGCGCTCGCTTTCCTGTCCGAGTCCCTATTTCAGCCCCAGCTACCCCTTTTTTCTGAGGCCAGTCTCTTTTTGAGAAAACTGAACGACTGGATTCCTGGTTCCGCCGTTTCGCCTTGAAGATGTTTAACAAATTGAAACGCCGATCCCCCTTTTTCGGACTGATGAAGTGTCTCCTTCCTTGCACAGCTGTACCCGCAGGGCCTTTTCAACAATCCTTTCCACGAACCCCAGGCGATGATGATCACTCGAGTACGGGTTTCTTTTTTTCTTTTTTTTTCTTCTTCCGTGGAAAGGGCTCCGTCCACCCAGGTGCAAGTTTACAGTCACAGACTTCTCCCCGGGAACGGTGTACACTTCCGGAGCGCCTTCTCTCTTTGCTCGCCTTGCCCCCAGCATCATATCTCAGGCCCCGGTTCCTTTCCTAATTCCTGTGTCGCTTGTTGTCGTGAAGGACTCGGACTCATAGAGATAATCGCGACCTGAATTCCCCCTTCCCCACTCGGGGCTGCGCCCTCCCCCCAGCCTGCTGGCGCTACGTTTCTTCTTTCCTCCATGTTAATCCGTTTCACGCCTGCGTGTTAAAACCTTAGTAGAATGCTTCTCCATACTCCCGGAATCACGTGCCCTAACCTCAGACCCCCAAGGACGAAAGGCGCATTTCCCCCCATTGACTCCAGTAGCCTCCCCCCCTCACTGGTGCTTCCCCCCCTCTGGCCTCCGAGCGCGTAAATGCGCTAAATGAATTCCCGATCAGAGAGCCTTTTGATGCCCCAAATCTTTTTTTCTTGGTGCAGCTTTCCCCCCCGAAAGACCCCCATGGCTTCGAGATTTGTTCTGAGATGTTGAAAGGTGGACTGCCCCTTGGCTGCGACGACGGATTACATTTTTTCTGTCCTCCCGGTATCTGTTCACGATGCCATCGAGATTATCCGTTCGAGCAGAAGAGATCAGATGCGATAGGTTTCGGTGTCCCCTTCCATCCAGGACCCATTGGAGGTCGTCCTTGGCTCCGCCCCTTTTTCTCGCACGATGCGGCGTTTGACTGTTGCTGCCCGACCAGACAGTCCGGTGCCCCTGGTAATCCTGCGGATTTTGACCAGCGCAGGAAACCGCTCACCTTGCCTCGATGAATGCCTTCCTCCCCGTAAATTTTCAAGGCCAGAGGTGCTGGAATTTTCTATCTGCGAAGCACAAATTTTTTGATCCAGCGATGTTCCCCAACGTGCTGGATGCGTTAAGGCAAAAGTTCTTTTTGGTGAAAAGGCGAAGAATTTCTCGTCGAGCGAGGCGCCCCGATTTTCCTAGATCTCTTCGACGCGGCTTCCCCCTCTTCGGTCGTCTCTGAGTTAGTTTCCTGGAAACAGTGACAATGCTGGCACAGGTAACTGGATTGTTGACTCCCTGTCTCCCCACATTATTGGCTTTGACCCCCGCGCATTTTTCTTTAGCGAGAGCTTGGCGAATTCTAGCCAGCCTGTTTCGCAGCATGAGGCGTTGTCACCGTCTGGACTTATCAACACCTTTATCCTGATCCGCGATGGTATCTTCTGATTCGTTTTCTTGCAGTCCGTTGGCATCCTTGTTTTTCAGGTTTTCTTTTTTTTTTTTCCCCCTCTGCCAGCAAGTCCCCTTGGGTTTTTGGTCGTGTTCTCTTCTTTCCTTCCCCCTGACGCGCAGTTCTTCACCGGCAGGGACATATTTTGCGCCACCGAGAAGAACTTAAATGAAGCGTGTCGGATCGTCTTCCTCCCCAATAGATGTCCCTTTTTATCGAAATCATTCATTTTTTTTGAGCTCTTTTGCTTCTAGGCATCGAGCCCGAGGTCAAGCAAGGCTTCTATAAACCGACGTCCCCCAGGACAGGGCCCTCTTTCTGGTGGCGAGCTTTGACCTCACCCCCTTTCCTCTTTGCGGTTGATTTCCCGGCTTGTCGCCCAAAAGGTAGCGGAGATTCCGCTGAAATAGGATTTCAAGACTTGTTGTCTAATGCCCCTTTTCTTTCCGCCTCTTCCTTCCTCTGCAGTCACCGAGGCTAGGTTTAACTTTCGCCCATTAGAGACCTCAGCAAGGAAGGACCCGTCGAGTGCTGCACATCTTCATATTTCTAGCCGCGGCCAATGCCTCTCTCCCCGAGTTGCTTCTGACCCCTTTGTCGCCTAGAAAGCAGCAGCTCGGAGGGCGAATAATCGAGAGTAATATTTCCAAACGACCTACCTCGTATACTCAATGATATTATTAGCCACTATGCGACGGCCATGAATGAGTGGCCCAGAGTAGAAGACTGGCGCATAGAGCCCCTTTTATCCATCTCTTCGTTTCCCCTGCCTTTGCAGAGGCGGAGACCTTTTGAGCACTCGGGGAAAAGGACAGGCGCCCTGAAATCCCTTCTTCGTGGCCTTCTTTTTTCTACATAATCCAGGAAGATCGCTCTTGCCTCCTCTAGTTGTGTTGTTTCGCTCGATCGCAATCATTCTCCAACTCCTGAAGCCAACGAATTGAGTCGAATTTCGCATCGGTGGCATTTTCTCGCTCTGTGTTCCCTTATGCCCCACAAGGGGAGCATGTGCTCCGAGCGCCCGCCCTCGACGACAGCAACTAATCTTGCAAGCCCCCAATCGAAATACGCGCCAGAAATTTGTCCGGCCCGATGCCTAACGATATACAATCTTAGAAATTTTCCCCTCTACCAGATGCCTCCGGGCCGACAATACTAAATCCTCGGGGACAGAATTGGAGGAGGAAGAGACCCGAGGAGACTTGACTCTCCCGGATGTTTCTTTGAAGAGACGTAGTCGCCTTCTGTCCTTTTTTAATAGGCTCCCCTCTTAATTCCGTCTCTCCCTATATACATTCACTCGGCTATGAAGGGAAAACCGAATGCGAGAGCGTCATCTGGAATTTTCCCTTCGCATCGCCCCCTCCTTGGGGCTCCCCTTGAAAGCAGACTAGCCCACAGCAGATTACTGTTTATGCGAGCCCTTTTTTATGAATACGCCCCCCCGCTTCGCGTGGTCCCCTCAGGTACGCATGCTGCCCCCGACCCGCCATAGAAACACCCCGGATCGTCCGCTCGAGATTTAGGTCCGCATAGAGGGCCAGACGATAGACCTTTCCCCTCGAGTGGCTTCCTATACTGTCCTTCAGGGTTTCCGGTTATCGAAAATATTGGCTCGCTCGTCAAACGCCAGAAGCGTGCCATCGCGACCCCTGCAAAACGAGCCGTTTCTGGACTGCAAGATATGACACCCCCCGGGCCAAACTTTGAAAGCAGATCCCATACTACAGCACCCTTTTCGAGACGGTGGTGGGGTGTTAATACGACGTCTGTACCCCCCTTCATCATTCCCCTTTCTGTTGTTTAGTCTTTTTTTAATACTGGGACTCCTATCCAGCTACCTTCGAAAGCCCCTATCAGACGCGCCGTTCTCCAGGCTATGTGTCGAGCCTTTGCGACAACAACCGCGATTTACCGCCATTTCGCCCTGTTCCAGCCGCCTCATCCACGTCCCTTCCGCCCTTCCTGACTCGACTAGGTTAGCACTTCCCATCGGTCTTTCGCTCGACAGAGTATCCGAAACATTACCCTTTTTTTTTTTTTCTATGCTTCTTTTCACTTTTTTCCTGCCCACCCCCCCACTCACCCAATCTTTGGCATGCCAAGAGGGAATCCGTCTTCCCCTCCTTCAATATCACCTAGTCGCCGCTTTTAATGCCAGCAACGCGGCCGTATTACGAGATTTCTCCCTGTGTCCCGTTCCCTCATCCCCTTTTCAAAGTTTCCTCGGTTTTTATGGATGGTAACAACATTTCGCAGGATACCGCACCGAGACTTCTTAGGTCTCACCCAAGCCGTCTCATAGTGTCAGCGAGGAGAAATGGAACCCGATGACTTTCCTTCCCCGCTCTCTTTAACTCGATGCCTGTTTTTTCGAAGCAAGACCTCTCTTCCCTTGTTCTGATGCTCCCCATCGTGCCTTTCCTCCATACAGGTGCAAGCATGGCCTCCCCTTCTCCGCCCCAATCCCGAACATTTTCCTCAACGCAATCCTTTTGAGAAGAGCCCTTCTTGGCGATGCCCCTTTTTCCCCGGCTTCCCCCTGCCCCCCCCCTCCAGCTTTCTCCCGACCCCCTTTCTCGTCTCCTGGGAAAGCAGTCAAGCGCAATTCCGAGAGCCTCATACCCTCGTGTGGCCTCACGGACCGCAATTTCGTGCTGCTTTCGCCGGTGACGTCTGGTGCGCGAGTAACCGTCTGCAATACTTTTTGCGCCTCCTTTCAGTCAGTAGGGATGACTCACGGAGTGCACGAGCCTTTTCCCCTCTATTTTACTTTGATTCTCTTTTATGGTCTCCCCCTCCTGGCTGGAAGTATACGGACGCTAGGGGGAGCTCCTGTCTAGGTTCTTCACCCCAAAACCTTTTTCAAAGCTTCGGATCACTTGCATGTCCTTGCTCGACTCTACCCAACCGGGAAGGCGATCTCTAAGGGGTTCAAGGAGGACGGAAGGCGATAATGCTTTAGCTAAGGAGTCGCCTTTCCTTGTAGCCTTTCTGATACACACCCCTCTCCTTCCGCTGCCTGAAATGTGTTCCTACAAGAGCCACTAAGAGTCCCCTTGCCATGTCCTCCTCTCCCCCTTTTCATCCTGCCCGTCCCCCCGTTCGGTGGCCTCTCCCCCGGTGAGATGGTTCTTTGGGCGATGCAGGCCAGGCGGGCGTAACACGATGCATTGATCAGGCTACGTCCTTGTTGACCCTTTTCCTCGGCAATATAAGGGCGGCCTTTCATAACCCTCACTCTCCCCTTCGACGCAAGTTTTTCCCCTTTTAAGTTGTCCGCGATTTGGCATCGAGATGAGAGACTTAAGACTGGGAACTCGAGCTGCAGACGAAAAACCTCTTACCCCTCCGATTGACCGATGACGTCCCCCTTCCTCCCTCTCCTTCCCTTTCCCTAAACTTGAATTTCTGTTGCGGGAGTGCCCTCGGCCAAACATGTGTCGTAACATCTCTTTTAATCCTCCTTTCGAGTCTTAGTCGGCTCCCCTCTTTTTTCTTTTAACGTTTCTCGGCGGGCGGAATAGTCCTCCCTACTATACTGAGGCGCTTTGCGGGAGAGGTGATGCCCGATGTGCGGAGGAACGGCTTCCTGGGTATCGTCGTCCGATTCGTCTGGACCCTGCCTCTGGACCCAGTTCCTTTGATTTCTGCAGTCTTTAGCAAAAACTGAACGACTCCGGCCCGTTTGAATGTTCTCGACTTGACGATTTCCCCTCTTCCCTTCCGTTTGACTTTTTTTTCTAGCAAGCTTTCTTAGGGCCTCCTCCCAGAACCCTCTCCCAGAACCCCCGAACCCGCACCCATTTTCTGCGTGCTTCGGCTTGTGGACCTTTTTGATTCTTGTATTCCCACCAGGTCAGCAATTGGATGTACATGTAGCCGACTTCAGGGAAAGGGACCTTTCGTCCGCCGTCCTTTACGCCTTACCTTTTTGCACCTTTCTTCTGATCCGAGCCTTTTTTCTCTCCTCCTGTTTTCACCGTCTCAACACTTTTAGTAGAGGTGTTCGAAACCTTCCTTTTTTCCTAGAGAATCTTCCTACCCGCCTTTTGTTGAATGCCCCTACATTTCCCCTCCCCCATGCCTAGGTGTTCCCCCCCCCCCCTCACCTGGAGACCATCCGGCCGAGGCAAAGTGCGTGTTAATACGACGTCGACCTTAGTAACATCCTGGAGTCCTCCAGGTGATATTGACTCCCTGGCGACCCCTCATTACCATTGCACACGTCGAAAGGGACCTTCCGCCGGTGTTCAATTTTTTCTGGCTGCTAGTTATGGGCCTTGGACTGCTTCACAGGCTCCGTTCTCCTCCCCTTTGATGAACATCTTGTGGTAAGAGCCATGGTCCTTTGAGCGGCCCTCAAACTCTCATTCGTTGGCGCGCGGACCCGTGGCAGGTGCCAATGTCGGCGTCCCGACGAGTTTAGGTTATGTAAATTTTTCGTCGGGTTTTTGCTGTCGACATCCGAGATTATCCGGTGAGTTCTCGAGCCACGAGATTCCGAAGATGAGATAGTTCTCGGTGACTTCAATTTCAAATCTCATTTTAGGACCCCTTTTTTAAGCTGTGGCACCCTTTCCCCTCCCGGAAGACTCCCGTCACCATATCATTGCCCCTACGCCCGCTCCGCTTCGAATCCTTTCACCCACCCCTTTTCAACCCTTATCCCATCACACCCCCCCCCCCCCCTCCCTGCCTTCCCTCCTCTCCTCCAACCTAAGTCCCTCTCCCCCCCCCCCCCACCTCACTTCAGTTCCTCGCCTCCTCTAACGCCCCCAACCCACTTACCCACACCAAACACCTTCCACCACCCCCACCTGCATCCTACCCCTATCATACCACCCTTCTCCCCCCTTCTCCCCTCCTGCTCCCCTAACTAGCCTTCGTCCTACTACTCCTCCATACCTCGCCTTTCTCATCTTCCCCCTTCCCCGTATCCCCCCCACCCCTTATGCTTCTTACCCAAACTATCCCTCCCACCCCCCCCCAATCCCCTGCTCCTTGAACCCCCAATTCTACCACACCCCCCCACACTTCTCTCTCCCTGTTTTGCCTTGACCAGACCCGATTGATGATGCCTGCGCCGTTTTTTTCCTAGCAGGGCCAAGCGTCCACATTGACGAAGTTTCTGCCCTAGGAACCCCGCGCCTTTCCCCTCCCTACGAGCCCTTGCTGTTTCGATATTGTTCCCCATTTGAAGGACTCCACTTTTCCTCGTGCTTCCGTCTTGGCCGACTTGTCCCCCACTCGCCCCGCCCTACACCCCCCCCCCCCACTCTCACCCTTCCCCGTTCCTCCCCCCGCCTCCCCCCCTTTCACCCACACAACTCCCCTCCCGACGCACCCACCTCCTTCTCTCCACCCGAAAACACCCCTTCCCCCCCCATCCACCACTCCGCTCCCCCCCCCCAAACCCACCAACACCCCCTTGGGGCATGGTGGCAATTGCAACACATATTGGTTCCCCCTTTCGCATTGCTTGAGGCGTCTAGCGATTCTAGCTGCAAATTCTAGGTCTCTTATGTTTTTTTTCTTCTTTGGCGGAAACTTCTGTCTTTCGGATTGTGAGGCCTCCTTTCGGTTCGTAGTTCTTAACAGTTCAATTAATAGAGGTTGGCGTCTCCCACCTATAGTTTTCTGAAAGAAGCGGATCATGGCTTTTCCCCTTTAGCGTCGCTACGTATGCCGAACTCCCTTTTTAGAATTCTTTCTTACGCCAAGCTGGTGAGTGGTTCCCCTTATTTTTCGACCCTTCCAAAATCACCCTTGATCCCTTTGGCTTCTGTTCGGCTTGCAAGTCGATAGTAATTTTCCTCCGGCGCGGGCTTTTTGCTCTTTTTTTCACGATAGGATAGGCGTTCATTAGTTTGAGATCGGCCGTTGATTTTACTTTTCCAACAGGACCCTTTTGCGAGACGCCAATTCCTTGTCGGATCTATGCGCCTTCTCTTTCCCCAATCGCTATTCCTTTTGAGTCGCTCGACTCCCTAGCTTTTAAACTCTGTATAACCCGCGACCGGGCTAGAGTTTGGGAGACCTTCTTGGTTCTCCGTCAGAGGCGGTGGCTTTCTCCCCACCTCCCCGAAGCCTTTTACACTACTTGGGTTCCTCTTTCTCCAATGCCGTTTCGCTCCTCCTTCTTCTTGTTTGCACGCTCTTCGAGGCGTTTTACAGTTGACCCTTATAGACCGCGCAAGGCAGGCCCGGCCGCCGCCAACTCGTTTTATATTTCTCCCTTTTTTGTCTACCTCAGCAGTTCGACCCAGCGAAATAAAGAGGGTGCCTCATAGAGCGTCAGGTTTCCGAAATTCTAGCGTCTTTCTTTTCTTCTTCGTTATCCTCCCTTGCTTCTTCCGAGTCAGACAGAACGGAGTCTAGAGCACATCTCTTGTGGCGGACTTTCTCTTCCCCTGCTAATGGGTATAGCTCCTCCGGCTG
>Ga0179593_1483409_pt1 | contig 13596 bp, 17 predicted proteins | sample CZODoug2_1_08_16_FD_185931 | JGI IMG/M metagenome (GOLD analysis project Ga0179593, IMG submission 185931) | Vadose zone soil fungal communities from Angelo Coast Range Reserve, California, USA - CZODoug2_1_08_16fungal (PacBio error correction) | ecosystem: Environmental > Terrestrial > Soil >... | reverse complement strand
TGCTCATTTCCTCTTAAACCTCAAACGAAGGCGGATTTTATCCTTTAATCGCCTCCCGCGTGCATCTCCCTTAAGATCACTAAGTTTTCCCATGTCCTCACTTGACCCCCCTCTTCCCTTAATGCCCCGCTCCGTCCTTTTATGAGCTTCGGTCTCGCACCGTTGTCTTGCCCCCTTTTTCCTGGTTCGGGCACCTTACACCTCCAGTATAAGTCTTTGGAGCATTCTTTCTTCGACATGCAGTACACTGTTCTCCCAACGGCGATGACCATACCCCCCCCTCATGGTTCGATGGTCTCGACCTCGCCCCCCCCCCCTCTAACTCTCTCGAAAACCCTCCTAGGTCCCTCCTCCCCCCCCTTTTTTGTCCACAGGTCTCCGCAATTTCTTTCCACACTTAGTAGGGTACAATGATCCTTTCCTCTTCACCAGCGCGTTTTCTCTCTCTCCTTTTTTTCCTTTTCTACGCTTTTTTTTGATTAGACCGCGCGGTTCCGAGGATTAGGGATCTCTTTTCAACCTAATTGCCCTTTGAGACGCCCATTGCTGGAATAATCCTTGTTTTCTTTTTTCGATTTATTGAACCCGGAGTTTTCTCTTCATTTCTTTCCTGGATTTTAAGATTTTGACTTGACCGTCCCGGAAGGTGGGTCCTTTGCATCCGTTTTGTTGCCGCATTGAGTTTATCTCCCCCCCGGTCTTCACCCGAAGGACCTGTCTGTTGCAGTTTTTCCACCGTAGGAAAACCCTGTCTTCACCCCTTGCTGGTTGGATGTGCTTCACTGCCCTCCCTGACAGCGGAGGTTTTTCGTGACCGTAGTCATTAGCTGGCGTCGAAGGACTTCCCCATCGCTCGGGTAATTTGGGCCGTTTATCCCCCCTCCTGTTCCTTCCCCTTTTGACTTTTCTCTGCTTCCCTGTTTTTCCGGGTATAAGATTCCTTGATTTTGATAGCCTTCTTATTGGCCCGGACACTCTTTCTCCGTTCCTGCTGCACGGGCTTTTTGTCTTTCTTTCCCGTCTAGACCTTCTCTTTTCGATTTCCAATACTCTTCCCCTCTCTTATCATTCATCCCCCCCCCCCCCGCTTCGCCTTCCCTTATTTTTCCCGAGACAGACGTAGAGCGGATTTAAGGCCCTCTTTGTTTCTTCTTGCTGTTCTTTTCCCCAGAGAGATTCCCTTTCTTCCGTTGTTTCGAGCTATGTCCCTCCGTGTTGCCTTTGGATTTTTAACTCTTCCGCTCTCTTTCTTCACTTCCCCCACCCTTTTCCCCCCGCGGTCCTCTCCGCGACGTTCTGCTTTTGCTGCCGCCTGTGTATTCCCCTTTTTTGCCGTTCACGAAGTTGTCTCCACTCGCGTACCTTGGGTGTGGTTCCGGGTGTTAAGGTACTTTTTTTTTGCCTTTACCAATCCGTTCTTGTTCTTTTTCCTGAGGTTTTGTTGCATGACTGTTGTTATTTTGTCGGCACTTATATGGTCCGTTCGTTCCTTAGTGTCGTAATCTCCCATTACCCTCTTCTCCTCCACTCTCTCTAGCGACGTTCTATAGAGTCTTTCTCCCTACAATGACCCTTCTAATAGCCCAGTTCCACCCCATCCTTTTCTTCCCAACGGAAAAATGCTTTCATTCTTTTCGAGCCGGGCCACTCAATCATTGCCCTCCTCTTGTGAACCGGCATGTACTCTTGTACCGCGATCCACTCTCTTCTCTCTCATAAATTGAGAACCCGCTGAGCGTTGCCTCCGGCTTCAAAACATAGGCCTTTTACCTGGGTCTTTGAAACGTCCCGTCCCCCGCCCCTCACTTCTCCCTCCAGTGCCCAAATGAGCAGTGTTCTTCATCTCCCGAATGACGGATCTGAATCCGTCCACTCCAGTCGGATTTTTTACCGAACTCGGTAGTTCCTTGTCGTAATGACCGCAATCAGCCTCGTCAACGAAACTTTGTTACTCTTGGGATACCCTCTCTTAAAAATCTTTGTATTTTCAATCCTTTGTGCCTATTATCAGGCCCCCATTCTTAAGTAAGTGTTTGTCGCGAATCTTTGTTTGAAGAAGCTACCACCAGTTCCATTCCTCACACCTCTTATCTTGAATGATCTACTTGTCGGCCAACATGTTCCAGCATTTTGTAACATATAACTGTTGACTCGGGCTTTCCCTCGTGCTGCTGACCCACCCTTTTAGCTCCCGTTTCTTCCCCGTGAGTCATCGGAACCCCCCACCCTATGCTGCTTTGCCCTCCTTCGCCCTGACCCATACACCCATTCAACTGGGTAGAATTTACCCAGATCTTTTTTTCCGTCGCTCATTTCCTTGCTTTCCCCCCCTCTTATCCCCTCGTGCCACTTTTAATTCCTTTTCCCCCTTCCTCAGTCGGCGCCGTCCCCACTTTCATTGGTCCTTTGTCAGGAAGTCCACCACCCGCCAATTTGGTTGTTGGGGGGTTTTGGGGGGGGGTTGGGTGTTTGTTGGGGGTGGGGTGGGGGTGGTGGGGTTTGGGGGGTGTTGGGTTGCGTTTTTTGCACCCAATTGTCAAAGTTTAGTTCCTGCTTCGAGGAAAGGGCCCTTTCTGCTCAGTTGGACTTTCGTTGCTTTATATAAGATTCTTTTTTAAATCCGACTCCGCCTTTTTTTATCGAGATTCCTCCGCGTTTCAATCTGGAAACGACCCCAATGATATTGTTTGAATTCCTGTAACACCTAGTTTCCCTTTTCCATTCCACCCCCCCCCCGCCCCTCACTAGTTGGAACCACCTAATGTTGAATCACACTAGGGGGTTTTTTTTTTTTTCTTAATTATGGACTACCCTCATACCTTTTCCAAGTGTTTCTGTCCTCGAGGTCTTTTCCCGCTATATCGTTTCCACCCCCTACTGGCCCTACCGCCCTGCCCTTTCGCCGTCTGCGCTTATTTTTTTCAGTTCTGTGTCCCCTCCAAGGTGTTTCTATTTTGCTAGACCCCCTCCTACGAGTCCTTTGTCGCCGAACGTGCCGTCGCTGGTCTTGCTTTCGCGCGGCCCGGCTGGTCATTGAAGTTGCGTCTCCTTCCGGTTTCAAAGCTCCTCACGGCCTCCAGACGTCCATATTACACGTTCCCAGTACTGTATTTTCAGATCTACTTAGCCCGCTTTGTACTCATCGCCCTCCACCCCCCGCCGATTCATCATGGGCGTCAGGCTTTTATTTCTTTTCCTAGAGGAGAGGGTCTCCCTAACAGTTTTTTTTTTCTGAAGGAACCCCCCCGTAACGTAGGCCCAGCTCATGCGCAGTCCGATGCGGACTGGACGCGGCTCTCTAGTTTTGTTTGCGATTGATTTGCGTGGTCCGAGATTCCAGTCATCCAACCCCGTTCCCGCGCAAAAAGTCATTGTTCCCGCCATTCAAAGTTCCGGCCCGATTCGCACCGAACCCCCAGGCCCTTTACTCCGGTCTTTCTACAGTACCCCCAGAGAAAATCCCAGCTCTCATTTAAGGCGAACCGTTCGCGCCGCCTGTAATGCTTTCTGAATTTTTTTTGCTCTTTTTTGTCGAGAGATTTTTCCCCCTTCCTGGTTGGGGTTGAGAGTTTGCCCCACCCCACACCAAGGAACTGATTCAATGCTGTTTCTCTCATTTTTCGTATCCTTCCCATTTGTTTCGCGGTGGCCTTGATAAGATTGTTCTTTGGTCCCCTTGATCTCGTAGTTTAGACCTTTTATTACAGCTGTTCCAGTGGCCTAAGAGGCTTCCCATCCGTTCCTTTTTCTGTCTACGAGTCCCTTCCCCCCTTTCTATTTGGAGTCGTTCTTTGGTGATGCTGCATTCTTTGTACGTGCACTCATAAAAACCCCCCACTACACGTAGGTAGACTCTCGCCCCCTACTATTCGTTTTTTTGCGTTGATTTTCCCGATTTTTTCTTTCCTCCCCTGTACGAAACCTCCTATTCTTTTCCTTTTGTACCTCATCTCTGCCCTCGATTTTCCTTTAGTTTTTTGTTCCTTGAGATGCGCCATCTTTCTTCCTTCCTCTTCTAAAAGCTTTCGTTCTGTCGACCCTGAATCTGCCGACTCTTTGAGCTTACTCCGTGCCCCGAGACGGTTTTATTTCCCAATTCCTGACCTTCAGCTAAATCCCACCCATGTTATCCTTTTAAGCGGTCGCAGCCTTACGATGTTAGGCTTTAGACAACCCTCGTTCACCTCGCTTTCGCGACATCTTTCCCTGGCGCGACTGTCCGCGTTCCGAAGGGCTTGACACGTTACGGCAACGGCACTTGGCCTTAAGCTCAGATTTCTTTTTTGCACCCATCCTCTCTCCCCCTCCCCCAGAACATTCTTGTTTCGCCGTTCCTCGCTTGGAAATAGGAATTAAAACTAGCTGTTGTTGTCCCGGTCACTTCATGCCTCGGCCCCCCCCCTCTCTTCTTCGATTTTGGTTGCAGGCGAGTCTTGACCTCATTTGCGCCATTTCAATCCACTTATTGTTTTTTTTGCTGTGCAACAGACGGATTTCTAGATAACCACACCCCATGAGTGTAGGTCCTTTCGTCAGGGAATGGAGATCATCTCCGCACTCCCACCATGCTCCTACCTGCCGGCTGACGCGACCCGGGTGCTTTTTCCCTTGTAATCCAAGAATTATATTGTTGTGCGCTGTCACCCGCCCTCGTTCCCTCACGTACCTGTCGGCGTCCTCCTTATTTGGCCTTATTCGTGCTCATAAATGGAGTTGTTAGCCGAAGGGTGTTTATTCGCGCTCCCTTTCAGCTACTCTTTAACCCCATCCCTCCATTTCCGAACAGAATCCTGTTTCGCTTCGCTGCCTTTTTTTTCCTCTAGGGTGCGGATCCCCTTTTGCCTCCGTAATCCGGGTGGGTGTCTCTCCTTGTTTCGTTCAGCTCCTGTCCTTCACGTCCAGAGGAAACTCCTGACAGCCCTATTACCCCCCTTGAAGGATCATTGGTAGTTTTCAATTACAGCGCTCTCCCCCTCCTCCGCCGTGGCTAGGGACCCTCCCCGGATTTTCCCTCTAGAGAAACTTAAACTCTGGTTTCATCCTACAAGAACATGTTTTCTGGAATATCGGATGAATTCTTCCCACCTGGCCTTTGATCCAAAGTCATTTCATTTTTCTTTCTCCCATTTTTTTTTCCTAGCCAAAAGCTATAGAACCCCCGCACATTTTTAGTGCACTCCCCCCCCTTGAATTGAGATCCTGACGTCTCGCATTTTCATCGACCTTTAGAAGACGAGTCTTCGTCCGACTGACGTCGGACACGTTTAGTCCCCTTCCCTGCGGCTATCGCGACCTCCCCACTTTATTTTGGTTTGGCCATTCTTTATTAATGGAGACTGACGATCGTTTCAGCTACACCTTCCCTTCCTTCAGCGCTTTGGGGCATGCCTCAGAGCTTCGCCGGGTTCCCTCCCCAATTCTGTTATTCTCCCGGGCGGACTCCATTCCCACTTCCGATAACGCTGTTCGGAGACGCTGCGCCGGCACGGTCTTTTATCCCACAAGCACGGTCTCGCCCTTTCCTGCCTTCTTCAAGGGGGGAGACCCGGCTCCTTGTGTTCCAGGCGTAGAAATCCGTTTGGATCTATGCCTTTGCCTCGCGACCGACCTACCCCCCGAATTCTGTGAGACTCTGTCTTCAGCGATCCCCTGTCTCTCGTTTTGCCATTCCCAGAGATTCAGCGTCCTCTGACAACCCACCTTTCCCCGCCAAATGCCCCAATCACGCCCGATGACGCTATCCCTCCATCCGTTTCGATTGCGCCTTTTCGTATTCTCCTTTCTGTGCTTTTTACTCGTGCCTCCCCCTTCACCCGACCGCCCGTCGCACCATTGCAGCACTTCCTCACAAGAATCAGAGCCCCGATTTACGTCACCACATCTTTTTCCTCCCGCTCCTCTTACCGAGGGAATAAACCATTCGTCCCCCCCCAACTCCTCAGAATGTAGCGTTTGTTCTTCCTGACAAGGCCTTTTGAGTTCGTCCGCGTTTCCCTGTTCCGAGTGATTAGCGAGCCCTTCAAAAAGGTTTTTTTCACGTCTCTTCATGTTTGCCTCTATTTGGCCACCTTGCCCCGGCCCCCGAAACCCGCACAGCCGTCGGCCCTGCGCCTTTCTCCTCTTACTGGGAATTTGAGTGGGACGGCGTTTCGATCTCTCTATGTACATTCACCGCGTCTCCTCGCTTTCCCTAGGCATATTGAAATGTGAACCTTTCGGTCTGTCAGTTGACTTACTTTCGTTGTCCCCTTCCCACGACTGCGCCCGACCCTGCCCCTATTTACAAGGCCTTAGCCCCTTTTTTCTCTTGCACTTCCCTTTTCTCTCCTTCGCTTCCCCGTGTCCGAATGATTGACTCTCTCGTGACCCGCCGTGCTGTCTCGTTGTCAAAAAAACCAATTAGTAAGGACCCTCCGGCACTGCACCGACCTTATCTTGTAGCGGTCGCGTTTTGTTTACTTCCTTCGCGCCGCTACAGGTTTATGTCGTCCCGTTTTCCCAAAACGCAGATGATCCCACTTTTTCGCGCCTGCATCCTTTGTAGACAGGAAGGCTAGCTTTTTGAACGACCCATTTTTTTTTTTGAAAAACCCTGCCCCCACTTACCCTCTGTGTCGACGGCTATTCCTTTTAATTGACCCCCCGTCCGATTCACAGACCCCCCCCATGGTCTTTTTTTTTTGTTCGTTATCGCACCTCCTTCTCCCTCGCACCCCTCCCACTCCTTCAGTCTTTATTATCAAAAGGCCAACTCAGCTCCCACCACGACGTCGATCTGATTATGGCCCTTTTGCACGCACGCCCTAATTTAATCTCGGATTTTCTCGTAACCATTGACGTCGGTCGTTCTCACTTCTCCTCGGAAAGATCGCTTTTCGAGAGCTCGTATACCTAACAGTTGTTGTTGCCCCTTTTTTTTGGGTAGACTTCGTATGCGATCTCATAGCTTTATCTCTGGGTCAACGATAATTTGCCGTCCTTTCAAGAAGGGGTTGGAATACCCTTGTTCATTCCTCTTTAGTTAAGTAAAAGTTGAAGTTTTTCTTCTTTCGAACTGTGGGATTATTTCTTTCATTTCGCTACTTGTTCTCGACAATGCGGTGGGTTCCGTAAGCGACGTTGTTTTCCGACTTTGACGGCAGCTTTCCGACTCCGTTTCTTCCAACTAAGGTTTTTTTTTTCGGTCCCACCGTCTTCACCACCTTGGAGTTCACCCTTCTCCTTCCCGAATTTCTTTTTTTTTGCTGCGGCTAATCCATCCCTTACCGCGCGGGTTTTTGTAGTACTCCATTTTTTTTCCCCCACTTTTTTGCGCCTTGTACTCTTATTTACCTGTCGGGCCTTTCGAAATAGGGCCTTACTTTTTGATTTTTTTAAGCGTATGAGACTGTCGGTTCTTCTATCCGTTGATTGCGCGCAGAGTTTGGCACCCGTTTCTCCTTTGACGCCCATTCATCTTTTTTTTTTCGTTTAGGCCCCTTCCAGTGAACTGCACCACTGTCCCCCCTTTGCTGTCGGCCTCGAGCCGGCGGGAAATGTCCTGATATCCGGCTTTCCCCCCAAACATGTGCCGATCCCATCGAGCGTCATACGCGACTTCTGTTGTTTCGGTCGAATTTTTCCAGAAGCATCCCCTAGCCAGCATGTACGTTTAGCTCATTTCACCTCCGTGTTTCCATTTGATTCGCGGAACTCTTCCCCCCTTCGCTTTTTTCCCTTGGCCCATCCACCTTAACGCCCTCTTCCTCGCGTTCGAACAGTGATTTCATTTTCTTGGCCCGCCCCGTACCTTTTTCTTCTTATCCGGTAGGTCTATATCTGTCCCGCCACTCATAGGTTTCCTGGTGTGTCTGCAGGGGGGACTAACGGTATTGCGGTTGTCTGTTCGACTCCCCCAGCCTTCCTCCTCGCCCTGTTCCCCCCTGCCCTTTTGTGTATCGGCATAGACAGGATGTTTCAAATTTGTTCCCCGTTTTATATGGACGAGATTTCTAGTCAGCCTTGTCTTGAGTCCTGGCCTCGCTCCTCTGATCTCTCGCCTCCCCATCTATGTCGATGATTTTTTAGAGCTTCATTTTATATTCACCTGATGCTCCTAGATTGTTCCCCCCCGGTTCTTCCATGCTGACACCCCTCTTCCTTTCGTCCCTTTTTCTACCCTTCCAAGCCCTCAGAGATGTGCCTCGTTTCCTGCTTCTACTAGTTTTTTCTCTCTGTCGTGCTGTCCATTTCTGTCTTGTGATATGTCACCGCCCTACCCCGTTGCTTTTCTGCCGCCGTGCTGTCCACGATGAGTCTCTTTCCCTGTCCCGTCTTACGAAACGTCGAGCAGAAATGGCCCCGCCCCCCCTGCCACCCCAACTGAAACCAATTTTACACAGAGAGTCTCTTCGCCCTTCTCTCCTGAGATATTGTTTTCCCTTCCTTTCCACCCCACCCTATGTGTCCGCCTTGATTCTTCCAGCGGTCATCTGATGTATGAGTATGCTTGGCTGTGTCGCCCCCCCTCACCAAATTTTGTTGGTGCGTTTGTGGGCTTACACCCAATATATTAACTTTTGTATCCACAATGATGGTATTCGTCCTATATCCTTCATAACTGCTTTAGGTTCTTGACCCCCACCCCATTTTTTGCACCAGAGCTACTGATCACCCCTTCATCTTCCCGCGAATTTGCTGAAGGAGAGCGAATTGTCCTGGCCCTTGCTTGCTTGACCCCTGACCTGGGAACATTCGATTTGCCTGATGTGTCAGCGGCTTCCGTCTTTGATGCTTCACGCAATTCTATCGCCCCACTCATCGGCTTTTGCCTAGGCACGAAGCCCCCTTATTCCCCCCGCCGGGTTACATACCTGCGACCTCCACATAAAATGCAGAATCGTGTTCGGAATTTTCGTTCTTGAGGATGTTACCCGGTCGTCTTTTAACTTTTATCGAGCCCTGCAGCCCACCCCTCGCCTGACCGAGACTGGGTCTCGTACTCCTCCGTCCCCTTTAGGAGTCCCACTTTCCTTTGGTCCCCTGACCCTTTTATTCCGTCAAAAGTCGGCAGGCTTTTTGCGTAAGTCTTAATATCGCTTAGTTTCCTTTCTTCGTACATTCTGCGGTTATTCTTACTAGATCTTTCCCGGCCCTCTCTCCCCAATTTTCGTCGGGTCTCCTATCCCTGTCCCCCCGTTGCCTCGGCCAAACCCGCACAACCCATTCTACCGGGCCCTTTCAATTTACCCCCCGCGTCCCCTTCCGCACACAATAGTTACTGCTAATAGCGTTTTTGTTACACGCACCATGTGAATCCGCATGTTTTCTCCACCACACGCTTTGACATCTTTCTTTTTCCCGCACTGCCTTACTCCCCGTCTTTCCTTGTCGTTCCTTTTTTTTTCACCAAAGTAATCCGCGTTTTCCTCCAACCTACAGAGGCTTCCTCTTCATATTTTGTCCCTTGTTGTGAGGACGTTAACGGCGGATTAACACCGTTGCCCCGCAGCCTTTTCGGTCTAAACAGAACACCAAAAAAGCTCTTTGTTTTCTTTCCACTTCCGCCAGCCTTCTTATTGACCACCAGCGCCCTTCTTCATCCGTTCTGTTCTTCTTTTTCCTGCGTTCGCCGGTTCCTTGAAGTTTTTCTATCCTTCCTGTTCTTTTTTGGAAGGCTTTCTTCCCGTAAAGTTCCTACTCCGGTTCTACTTCTTTCTGCTTCTCCTGGTTTGCTCGCTCTAGCGTTTTCCTTACGCCTTGTGTTTTAAATTACACCCCTCAATCTCCTTCTTGGGTTAATTAATGGTTCCTTTGATTCCGTGTAGACTCGAGTCTTCCTCGTACCCCTTTCGTCCCCCAAAACCAGTTTCCATCCCGCTCGCTATCTATTTACGAATAGTCTCCTTTGATCGGGTTTGTCTCTGTTATGCTTTCTCTGAATGCCCATCCTTTTGTAAGGGCCCGCTCCCCCCCCAACCTTCCTTGCTTCTTTGTCCCCGAAAGCAGCGGTCTTTCTTGCGGTTCCACTATCTCTAATTCATTTTTTTACTTTTCATCCCCTATCACGGTTACCCCACTACGAATCCCCCAGGGCTTAACCCACCCCTTTACCGACATGAAAACTTTCGTTCGCCTGGAAGTGTTGACATTCCTTGTGTTTTTACGCCGTCCTCCACGTATCCTCATACTCCCTGCCTACTGTGGTTTCTCTTCGTGACGAGCGCTGATCCCCACCCACCCCCCCTCAAATCATCCTTCCATTTTTTCCGTGTTCTCCCAGTTAATTCTCCCCTTTTTAATCCTTGACCCCCTTTGGTGCCTCCGTTCAACTTGATTAGTTCATTCCGTTTGTCTATTAAAGCCTGTCCTAGATTTTGACCTCTGCGGCCCTTTCTCGGCGTCTGCCCCGTTTCCAGAGTAGGGTTTTCCCCAAGTTCTTTTTCTCGGGCACCCTTTTTTCTGAACTGGTTGTATTCTTCACTATCGCAAACACCCCTCTCTTCTTCTGCTTGATCTACTCGTCTGATGGTGCTGCAAGTTATTCGGTTGTGTCCCTGCCACTTTGCGGCACACGTGCGTGCCTCGATTTTTTCGTCCTTGTGTCCTCTTGATCGCAGACTCCTTCATGTCCAACAGATTTCAGGCTATCTTTAGTTTGGGGTGACCTTTTCGCTCCAAACTACCGTTTTTCTGGGTTTCTTCTGACTGCCTATTTCGCTCTCAACCCCCATTCTCGCTTTTCTCCCTTTATATACGTTTACCGTCCTGTCCATCTCACGTCGCAGTTCCCTTTTCCCTTTTGTAGACTTCTCTTTCTTTCCAAGCGCTCTTTGTTTTTTTCCTCTTGTCAACGTTCACCTACAAACCATCCTTCGCGTTTGCGCCGCGTTCGCACAGAATTGGTCCTTTCGTCTGATGGCCTTCCACAATGCCCCTCTGATTTCCGCACAGCGGGTTTTCCCTCTGCAGGTCAACTGCCCCGTTGCTTTTATTTTGCGGTCCCCTCTTCTTGTGGTGGCAGCGCTCCTTTGCCTTCAAAAATCGTCATTCCTTCCCCTGGTGTTCTTGCAGTCCGCTTGCGTGCTCCAGGACCCGCCGCCTAGTTGTGAACCCTTGTTACCTTCATATCCGTTCCCCCAACAGATTTATGCATTTGTGTCCTCCCGCCCTTTGATCCTGTCAGATGTAGAGGACTTTTGACCTACCAAGTTCTTGGAATCGTCCTGTTCCTTCCGGTGCAACTGTTTCCCTGAGGTTTGCAACTTTTTTTTTGAATGAAAATGCTTTTGATCTTCCACTGGCGCTCTACCGTGTAACCTTTCCAGTCGACCTCATCTCTCAGAGAAGGCAATTATGTCGCGCCTGTCCCTCTGATTTTCAGACTCCACCTCCTGCGACGCATTAGTGTTTCGCCTTTGTAATTAAAAGTGACCTTTTTTGCCTTACGCCACCGACGACGCTGGAATAGTCGTTGTCTTCGGGATCCTGAGGAATGGAAAATCATCGCGATGACTGCTCGTCGAACCCCCCCGTTCCCTTTTCGGCCGTTTCGTCCAATGTTTATGGATACCTTTTCTGCTGTAGAGGATTTCTTCTCTCTTGTTGACTCCCCGATGACTGGTTCCCACTGCCCTTTTTTTTCGATCTAATTTTTTTTTTGACCCAGCCTAACTCCCGTGTTCCGACAGATGCCCCCCCCACGTCTCCCTTTGATTGTACCCCCACCAGTGCCTGCTGTTTTGCACACGTTTCCTCCTATCCTAACGTTGGTGGGCAACCAATGGAGCAGTTATCATCGAACGACTTCATCCGAATATTTGTACTTTTTTCCCTCGACCCTTTTTTAGGGCTCCCTTATTCGTCTTCTCCGAATTTCTCTCTTGATTCCTACCCTGTCATTGCATATCACATGTCCCTTGCCCAACCGCTATCCCACGCCACCTTTTATCTTCAAGTTCCCGATTCATTTCCTGTATACTCACGACTTACGCATACCGGGTCGTTCTTTCTTCCCCACGCTCACTCATGGACTTTTGGTTCGGTATTCTCCATCGGTTCTAGCTTGCGTTGTCCCTTGACCCATATCTTTCATTTTTGTTGATGCCCCGGTCTTGGGAATCATTCTGGACTTTTCCCCTGTTTTTTTTCCTTTTCGGCACCTTGACTCGGTTGTCTTTTTACGCACGGTGTTGGGCCTCTATGAGTTCTCGCTTTTAGAGGCTCCTAACATTAGATTGCTTCGCTTCTTGGCCTTCATTTCCCCTTTGAGTATTTTGCCGGAGGCCACACGTCTCTTTTGCATTTTAGATTCTCACTTCTCTACTTTCCTGCGCCCCATTTCTAGGTTCAGGACCCCTTATCGCCGTGGTGCACCCATTAGTACGGTTCCACGTCCCTTGTATTCTTTAGCCTTCCCGCAGTATCTCTATCTTCATAGTGTAGAATTTTTTTTGTTAGCGTATATTTTTTCGATGACTTTACCATGTACCACTTCCCCCTCTTGTGTCTTCGCTACCCTTTGCCCTTCCCCCCCCCCAGACGTTTGACTTTCCCCCTTGATTGCCAGATAACATAATGTTTCGTATTTTTTCAAGTGCCTCGTGCTCCCTTCCTGCTTTGTACATTTTATTAAGCAGTCCCATTAGTTCCCCCCAATGAATCACTCCCAGGAACCTACTGAATTGGTTCCCTTTTGCTCGCTAGTAACCGCCTCACTCTTCCGCTTTCCTTTTTTGCATCCTTTTCGTCGGCACTTGCTTCCCTTTTATGGGTTTTCCGAATTACCGACGTCTGTCTCTTTTCAGTTACCCTACCCTGCCTCGCCAAATGGCAGGGCTGCCCACCCGTACCCCCCCAAGTCATTTTTGTGCCTAAATGCTCTTGGTCCCCCCCCCCATGCCTTGGTCACTTTCCCCCCACAGGTTGGTCTGCCCTCTAGTTTTTGTGGGCCCTCCCATGAGTTTAGGACGGCTTTGAGCGACGTCAATCCGTCCTATCCTCGAACTTTGCCCATCGGTTTTGTCCCAATGTTTCTCTTTTCTTTTTCAGACCTGACGTGATACAAGTCGCTCCGTGGTTGCCTTTCCCTATTCTCGTCTGTTTTTAATCGCTCTAGTTCTCCCAAAATTCCCCTCTGCGGACTGTAATCCCCCCCCTGACCCCGTGATCAACCCCCCCTCCCCCAGTCCGTTCCCCGTATTTTGCTCCTTTTGCCTCATACCGGCGCGCGGCCCCCTTTTCAGTCCGCTAAGCCATCCTTCCGTCACGGCCCAACCGCGATACATATGTTTTAGCTCCTCCAGTTTCGCCTATTCTGGGTTCCCGAAAATCTTTTCTCCCGTTTTCTTTTTTCAAAACGTTTTTTTGCAACGTCCCATATCCTTCTTCGCCGTGCTTCTTTCAAACTTTCCTTTTTCCCCTTCTGAACCACCATTCGCTCACCCCCCCCACCGTTAGTCGGAGGATGTATTCACCTCCCTGACATTCGACATCGACACCTCTGACTCCTCTCCCCCGTCCCCCTTCTTCGTACGCCCCCCCCCCTTTGGTCCCATGGGACCCATTGAGTAGTTTTCCCATCGATCCTATCCTTCGAACCCCTGCCTGTTTTGTTCT
>Ga0179593_1354364_pt1 | contig 13596 bp, 13 predicted proteins | sample CZODoug2_1_08_16_FD_185931 | JGI IMG/M metagenome (GOLD analysis project Ga0179593, IMG submission 185931) | Vadose zone soil fungal communities from Angelo Coast Range Reserve, California, USA - CZODoug2_1_08_16fungal (PacBio error correction) | ecosystem: Environmental > Terrestrial > Soil >... | reverse complement strand
CCCTTCCCCGTGAGCGCCCCCGAGTCATTGTCTCTGACCTCTCCTGCCAGAAACTTTTTTCAGTCATCCCTCAAACGCATTCACGACGCAGCGGAACCGCGACCCCTTATTTCTCTTTTCATCAAGTTTTCGTTCTCAGCTTAAGGCGCGTCGCCGGTTCTCCCTTCCCACTCTTTCCTTATCTTTCCCCGGAACTACCTTCCCTCTTCGGAAGAGGGCAGGAAAATCGTTTTTGGAATCGCGGATGAAACCTGCGCCTCCAAACCCTCCCCCCACCACCCGCTTTCTCCACAGAGTTCCCTTCCCGACCGTGGCTCCCGTCCCAACGCCCACCTTAAAGCACTCCTCTCCCTCCCGTCCCCTTTCCCGTTAGTCGTCTTGTCTTTTCTATATCAACGCCATTCTACAGTTCGGTACCCCCCCACTCCGTTTCACCAGCAGATCCCCATGGCGTAACTTCGGCTAGTCCTCACCTTTTCCCCCCCGCCGGCCTAGAGCGGTGAGCCCGTTCACAATACCGCCGGGCACTACCTCTAACCTTTTGTTCCCCGCCTCTGGTTGTTCGTTCCCCCACCCACCCCATTACCCCGTTGAAGCTATTTCCCCCCTGGCCCTTCTTTTGTGACCCTTCTTTAGAGGGGATGATTTGTGCCAAGGTGGTTTCCCGCTGAACAGTTCCCTCTTCGCTGGCCAGCTGGAAGTCCCCCTTCGTTTCTTTTTTTTGTCATCTCCCTGGTCTCTTGAGCAGATTTTCTCCTTGCAATTCGCCACCGAGCCCCGACACCCAGCCCCGTACCACCTCCTGATGTTTTTCTCCCCCTTCCCTCAAGTTTCCCGATCCCTTTCTAGGGAAGTTCTAAATTCCACAGCGACCCGGCGCTTTTTCCTCACTTTCGCCCTCCCCCCCCAACCGTACTTAGTCCCTCCGCCCCCATCATTCTTGGACGACTCCATCGATTACGGCCGTAGGTTTTCCGACCATCGTACAATTAGCTTTTTTTATTCCGCAGCTATTTTCCTTTTCTTTTTTCAGCTGAATACTAAACTTGCTGCTAACCAGTATCGGAGATGGAGTCAGTCGGTCCTTAACTACGCGGAATCTCTCGTGTATGAAGATATAGCTCTCCCCCCCTTGCCCTAAGTTCGAGCCACACCTTTTTCTTTCTCGTGGCAACGGACAAAACTTCGGGAGTTCTTGATCTCCTTTGTTATTTAAACGCACACACCACTCGCAAGAGAGAAAACAGTCTTTCCAGTTTGTACTCGCGGAATACCGCGGCTTCCGTGCCAGTAGATTAGACTTCGGAGTTTCCTGGCTGAACGCACATCCTGTTTCCTTTTTCCTGTTTTTTCCTCGTCCTCAAGTTCAGAAGGATCCGTTTGTTGTCCCCTGTTCCCTTTCTGGCTCCCTATTGTAGCCCACAGCACCCTGCACCAAGTGATGAAGCTTCCCCCGCAGGTTCATCGTCACGATGAATGCCTCAACCCTCCCCGAATTTTTTTTTTCTTCCCCTATTTTTTGAACCCGACCCCCATTTGATTCTGACCCTTCTTCTTATTTTTTTTTTTTCCGCGATTTTTGTCACTCAACTTTGAGACCCTATGACGCTGCTGTGGCGGGAGCTTTTTTCTGCTTCTGCCGATTTGCCCGTTCTTCTTCTGCGCGGGCCTGCCTCGCATCCCACTATGAACCCCTTGGTGCCCTTTCTTATGGCCTGCTCCCCTTCTCCGGCTTATATATTTCCCTATTTTGAGCGGACCAGCTTCACCTTTGTACCGGCACGGGACACTTGTGTTATTTGTCGCTGCTGGGAACTGGCCGGTTTGTGGTTAGTTGTACGTACAAACGTTCAGAGCATTTTTCCTCGGCTCTCTCTAAACCCGTCGCTTTGACTTTTCCCCTTTTTTCAACCTCCCTTGAGTTGAAGAGGAGGCCCCTGCCCTCAGGCCACCGTTCGGATCCTCTTCCTAACTCCCCTCCCCTCCCGACGAACTTTGGCTCAACGTCGGAAGTCAAACCATGTCCAGCTTCATGAACTTATCCCCCTTTCTTTGATATTTCACCCCCCCATCGTTGACCCCCCTTTGTTTTCTCGTCGATAGAGTGGGGGATGCGATTGAGCCCCGTAATATCCCGGTGTGCTCCGGTTTAGTATCTTCCCACACTGGATGTCCAGGGTGAAGCAGAAGTTTCGGTCGTTTTTTATTTCCTTCAATCCCTAGAGTTCCCTACTTTTCTTTCGGTTTTTTTAAGGTAACGCCTTCCTCCGCGTTTCTTCCCAATTGTCAACGCGAGGTGTCTTTTTTTCGCCGTATGACAGCGTGGCTCTGTGTTTTAGTCTGCCCCTTTTCCCCCCTTTTTCCCTTTTTTTTTTAAAGGTGCGGGACGTGCCGGCCCGGTGATCCCTTTCAAAGAAAGAGTGTCATACTCCTCTACTTTATGACTTCCACTACCTGATTTTTGCCATTTTTGCTCTGTTGGTTCTGAGGCTTCCGCAAGCATCTCGGTGAAGCTCGAAGCTCCCTATTTTTCCAAGCACAGAGCTTCCCACCTCTTTCCGCTCCCTTCCTAGTGACCTATCTCTCTCTCCCCCCACCTTCTCGTAATCTCCCTCATTTCGTTTTTCATTGAATGGATTTGATTTTTCGGTCTCTGTCAGACAGGTAGTGACGGATCACCTGTTTATCGCATCGGTACAGCACTTTCTTTCTTGATTGTGCTACCCCTCGGTCTCCCTTCCCTGGTCGCGGTTCTTCCTTTCTTCCCCCCTATTTTTGAATCCACCTTAGAGTAAGCTCCCTCTTTTCTTCTCTGAGGAGAGAAGCCGCCTGGCGCATTGGCCCTATTGGTGGTAAGTCCCTAGTTACCCTTTTGCAAGTCCGTTTTCCCGCTTCTCTTTGTTTTAGGTGAACGGGGTGCCCCCCTAGTACACCTCCTCCTGCTTCTCTAGCCCTAACCATATTAATTTCTTGGAGTATAGGCTTGCCTTTTTTTTATCCTCGGGTCTTATTGATGACTCTGCCTTAAGGGAGTATGGTGTGCCCCTACGCCCACCGGCTTTTGGAGGACTTGATCTTTTCCTTACCTTCCCCCACACGACCTCACTATGAATACCACGAGATTTTCTTTCATACTTTAGCCTCATCTTCTTCCCTCTAGCGTTTGCTTTTTCTTCCAGATCTGTGGTTCGTCTTAGGATGAGTGGAATTGGGGCTCCGCAATAGCAAACTCCGGATATGTGGTCTTTTTTATCTTCGAGTAAGACGGTTAGTGGTCTGACTGGCGCCCCCCCCCCACTATGTTATTTTTTGTTCTTTTTTCCCCCTTTCCTTTGTTTTTTTCTCTTCCCCTTCTTGACGACAGTATCCGAAGAGGGTCTCCGACGCGACTTTTTACAAAACTCTTTTTCCTCCACCCTCTTTCCTCAGAAGAGGGTGAGCCTCAAAGGTGATCACATCATCGCTTCTCTCTGTCTCCCCCTCTGAATCATAGGGAAGGTCCCCTTTCCCTTTTCCTTTCTTTTCCCTCACCCTTTGATCCCCAATCCTCTTTCCCTGCTTTAGTGTAAAGGCGGGGATGTGAACGGGCCCTCATAGAGAGGCTGTTCGGTGAGTCTCTCTTAGACCCTTTTTTCCTTCCGTGCCAGGAGTGTCTTGGCCCCGTAGTAATTTTTTCGTTTGATATATCGTGAAAGTCTCTTGCAAGATTTCCCGGTTCGTATATTCTTTTCCGTTCTTCCCGGTTATTTTAGAGCGCGAGTGCGTTTTTGAACTGTCCTCCAAGAGTCTTTTTTTCCCGCCTGGTTTGAGAGTTGGGGTTCTCAAGTTTCCCAGAGCTAACTACTTTTCTCCCTTTCATAAGCGATGATTGCTCTTACCCTTGTTTTTTCCGTTTTAAGGGACACGGAAGAAGCAGAACAATCGTTCCCTCGTAGCTGCTGCACCGCTCTCGAGTTAAGGTTACCTTTCTTCTTCCTCAGGTTTTAAGATAGTCGTGTCTGGGCGTATCGGTTACTCCCCTCCGTTGGGTCTTCCGTGCCTTCTTCCTTATGTTTAACTTCCTTGTTTTTTTTTCTTTATCTCTCGAGAAGAGAGGACCCCCCCACGGTCATGGCAGATTCGATCCCCCCGTGCACGGACTCCTCATTCCTCCCCCCCTCGCAAACTGAAAGAACGAAGCTGGGGACGGAAACCCTAGTCGAGAATGGTCTCCTTTCGATAGGTCTCCTTCCTGATGCTTTCTCCTCCTTTTTCTCCCGGCCCCGCTCCTCTCCCCCCTTCCCCCTTTACCTTGAAAGCTGGGAGAAAGTGTTGGGAGGACCACAGTCAGTAGCCCCCACTTCACACACAGTTTTTAGCCCCCTCCCCTATTTGATTCCCCCCTTCACTATTCGGACTTAACGACCCTTCCCACCCGTACGAAGACTATCCCGGACTCTTGTTCCTGCTTTTTCCAGTAGTGACTTACTCCCCTTCTTAGACGGTGGGCCCAACCACTTGGAAAAAGACTGACACCTTCCAGTTCTTCTAAGACACTTGCCCCCCCGATGACCTCCCCCCCTGAGAGGAGAAGTACTGCGGGCACTAAATTTTTTTTTCATTGTGACGAGTTTCAATCCTGTTGCAACCTTCCCCCCTTCCGAATTGATGGCCCCCCGGACCGAGCTGCCTCGCCCTAAGTTTGTTAGAGCGAGTCCCGATTTATTTGTCCCTGTGGATTTTCCATTCCCTTTCTCTTGACCTTTCTTCCGACATGTGGGTGGTAATAACCTTTCCCTCTCCCCCCCTGATCCGATCCGTCTTTTTGACGTCAGCAAACAGCTGTCACCACGTTCAACCCATGAAAAGCTCCAGTAGACTTTTTTCTGCCATTTTCCCGGCCCCTCCCGAGAGAAAGGGTCTCGGCGGCATCCACAGTTCCACATTTAAGATTCCTCCCTTCGTTTCGGACCCGTTCGATCCAAAACCTTTCTCAGCTACTCCTAGACCCCAAATAGTTACTCACCTCATAGACGGCCGACGGTATTTCCCTCTTTACTTAGATTGTGGGTAGGAAGCGAGTTGTCTGTTTCAGCCTAAGAATACCTCAGATACCAACTTTTCCTCCCCTCATGCTGTTCTCTTCTTCGCCTGGACAATCTACCGCGTAATTGCTCGGAATTCCCCTTTCTTCTCTTTCTCCCTTTCTTTTTTTGCATTGTCAGTCAAAGCACCTTCCTATGGTCCTGTGTTTTTTCTTCAGTTGGCAACAAGAGTAGTATTTGAAGATGTGACGGGGTATCCCTCCCGCCCCCCCAGCTGCAAGAGGCCAGACACGTTTTTCTTCCTCCTTCCCGCTGTTCAGCGACCGTCGGCTTCGCCTGTTCGTATAAATGGAGACCCACGAACTCATTCATTTTCCTCTTCCTTTTTGATTATAGGCCTACGTTTAGAGATAGTCCCCGCTTTAGAATCTTGTTCTCCCTCCAACCCCCTAACTTGCTTAGATGCGATCTTTCTTATCAATTCCCTTCATGCTCTCAACGCCCACCTCCTTCCCTCAACTTAATCGTTAACCTTCCCCCCTTAATTTAGATTGAAAGGATATTGGTTTTTAGCGTTCTTTTTGGGCTGATTGATCAGAAGAGTATTACTGGTTTTTTGGTTTCAAGGAGCTCGTGCGCTCTACTTTTACAAAGCTATTCTCGCTGGAATAGATCCCCTTCACCTGGTCCATGAGTGCTTTCCTGCGCTTTTCCTATTCGTAGTAGCTGCCCATGGAGGACATTTAAAAGTAGGAAGCACGTCCCTTCCCCCTGGTCTTTGTGTACGGGTGAGACCTACACGCTTCAGTATCACCAGAGGGTAATACGTTCTCTAGACCCGAGAGTTGCTGTTTCTCCCCTTTCCCCTTTGGAACTGGACGCGTGGCTCGCCGATTCTTTTCCGACCTCCTTTCCTCCCAGCATTTTTTTTGTACTCGGGGAAGTAAACCTGTTCCCCCGCGTAATCCCTCTGTCACAGTAGATGTGGATTGACGGCATCCCCCACGATTATCCTTTCTCCCTATAAGTTTTTTTTTTTTTTTCTTTGATTTGTTTTTCCGGAATCCTTGTGATACGTTGTCTCCGGCACATTGTTTCCCATGCTTAGAAGTTTCGGTAGGCTGAGTTTCTTTTTCCTGTTTTACCCTTTTTGCAAGACGGTCATGATTCGTGCCGCCGCTAGTTTCTCTTTCCAGTAACTTACCCTTTCCTTGTGGAGATCGTCCGTGTCAAGCGTGAGATTCTCTTTTCCGTTTCTCTTTCAGTTCCAGCCATGACCTTCAGTGCCGTGCCTTTTGTTGATTTGTACTAAATCGTTGGCCCTTCTACGACGCTAAGCGCAGGACAACTTCCCCCCTCTTTTCCCCGGAAAGCTTTGTTTGATATTATGATATTCCCGAACTCTAAGACTCTTCTCCCCTTCCCCCCTCTCCTGCCAGTCCTAACGACTTTCCATCAGGTCAAGCCTTTTGAGCACTCTCTTCCCCCTTCTCCCCCGCCATTCGCCAGTCGCTTCATCTCAGCATGTTAGGTCGGCGTTTTTCCACCTATGAAATTTATTCTTCTGTTTCCGGTAGTCTCCTTCCTGTCGTGCTTCTCCCAATGATGGATAGCATCTTGCATGCCACATGGGATGTGCTTTGCGCCATTCGCGCCTTCCCTTTTTTCCCTCGTTTAAAACTGGATTCCGTTCCCCCAGTTTTCGAAGGACAAGTTCTTTCTCATGGATCTCCTCAGCTTGAAGTACTTCCCCTCCTGTCTTCGGGTCCTTTCCTTCGTGAATACTTTTTTGGTGGCAGTTAATGGTGTTAGATGTCCTTTTTTTTTTGGTGTTTAAGGTATCCCCTTTGCAATTTTCCAGATGTGATTAGAAGCTCTACCATATGAATGTGCATTTTCGATTTCTCCTTTTTTTCTCGAGAGTTTCTCGAATTTGATTAGAGGCTACCGAGGGAGTTTCGCTTGAAGACGACGCCATCTCTTCTAGACGGGTAGATTCTGGACGGATCAGTTTGCCAACTCCCCTGCCCCCCTCTCTTCTGATAACAAGATATTTCGTCTTCTTCTTGTGAAGAAGACCTTGCGGCAGGGAATCTGATTTCCGTCCAGAGTCTTTTTCTTTTACTCTTTTTTTTTTGCTTGGTGAGGCCGGGCTCCACGTCCCCCACACCCTGAATTCCTCTCTTCTTTGCTGTTGTTCTTTTTGAGTTTTCCTGTCAGTTGATTCTTTTTGGTCGTTCTTTCGACCCCCCCCCAAATTCTTTGAAGAGGGGTCGTTGGTGCCGCGTGTTGCCCTATGCTCTTTAGACGGATTCTATAGTTTTCCGCCGCTCGTAAAACCTCTGTCGCAAGACTGGTCACTCTTTTTCTTTGAGGGTCCCCCCTTTCTCCCCTCATCGCCTGCGGTCTGGTCGAAGACGCTCGGTTCCGGTGTCCATCTTTTCGAATTCATGTGATTTCTCCTATCTTCGTTCAACGTTATCAAAGGGGGGCTTTTTACTTCCTCCTTAGCTGGGACTCATTTGTCATTGGTACGTTTCCTTTTTCGCATGGTTCCTACTTAGATGTGAACTTCTTTTTTTTTCCACCCATTTTGCGGTGCTATCACGACGGCATCTACTCCCGTGTGCCCTCCGTGTCTGGTCTGATGCTTCTGAATTTTTCTTCCTTCTTTTGTACAGGTATTTATGGGGAACTGTTTCGTTCTGTGTTGACCTCATTTTTTTTTCTCTGTGTTTTTGTTTTCGTGTTTTTACCAGAGGACTCCACTCCTTCGCCCTTCTTTCCTCAGACGATGATGAAGATAACTCCCGACCGGATCGTTGCCTTTAAAGTTCAGAGTGCATCCTCCCCATCCCCTCTCTCTTTCTTGAACGGATATAAGTCGTGTCCGGTTCCGCTGTTTTGTCTGTTCGGTGTTCTGTTTCATTTCGTGTTTTTTGACTAGGGCTGTTTGTCCATCTCCCCCTAATTTTTTGCCGTAGATTGCTCTATATTTCTCTATTTTTTAATTTCCCCCCTTTTTTTTTTCTCTGCTCAGACCGCTATCAGCCCCACCGTCATGCTGATGACCGATCGCCCCTTCCCCCTCCGATGACCCAGGACCCGACATACTGTGGTCCCACCGTCAGTTCCTTTGAAGTCTCCACCTTACCCCTACGATCTAAGGACTCCGCTTCTCTGATCTTCGAATTGTAGTTTTTTCTTTCCGTTTGGCTCTTTCTATGACGGATCGTAATAATCTGTCGAAGAGTTTCTAGGTTGCCTACCCTGCGTTGGTCGCATTTCTCCCCTTCTTTGCCCACCCCCCCCACCCCAAAATCTTCAAACAACGCTTGCGCCCCCCCCAGTAGGTTTTTAGTTCCCGAGGCTCCTACTTCGGAACCCCGGTCCAACTCCCCCCTCCTCCCCCCTTTTCGCCGACAAGGCATCTTGACCCCCCTTCCGGTCCGTCTATTACCCACGATTTGCCACAAAACATCCTGGCACCGCTGTAAAAATGGAGCCCCCTTATCTATCCCAGGTTCAACCTTCTTCCTCTCTCTTTCGAAGTTAACAAATCCGGGGCACAGTACTTCTTCGCCCCCCTCCCCATTTTTCCATTTAACTTTTCCTTTTTATGGCCATTGACCCCTCTTCTCCTCAAAGTCGTTAGTTCAGACATCGATGCTGTTTCTCCAGTGTTTCGGTCCCCCTCCCTCCTTCCCTTCTTCCGCGGGCCAGTATTGTTTCCACTTCGTGGTTTTGTCCGGTCTTAGAAAAGATAGTCTTTTTCCCCCTTCTCTTAATATAGAACATCCCTTAACTGAACTCCCGATCGTCTTTTTTTGTTTTTTCCTTCCGACCTTTCGAATTTTTTTGCCCGGTCAGGTCCCACAGCCCCCCACCCGACCTAATTTTCGTTTCGAAGTAGCGCCCTCCCCCCCCACTTACTTGAAGCAGATTTTACCCCTCTCTTTCCTGAAGAAACAGATTTCCGTCCTGTATGACCAGACTCGTTCTAGTTTCTCCTGCGATTTTTTCCCCTTTATCTTTTTCGTCTTTTCTCCACCTGTCCCCTCATTTCTGTTTTGCTCTGCCTTACCTCTCCCCAACTAAATTGTCTTATGGTTTTTTGTTCAGATAGAGAAGTCTCCCCCCCCTGCAAGCTTGCGTCCAGCACTAATATGGTCTATCCTTTCTGAGGTTAAAAGCTGTTAGTGACGATGTGCACTTGTTATTCCTCAACCTCCCCCCCCCCTCCTCCCCGCTTGACCCCCCTACTGACCCTTGTACTTTTTTTTGATGGACCGAAGTGATTCGGTCTTCTTCTGCCGTTTTTTGTTTGGCCAAGACATCCGGTCCTTACGCTCCCCTGGGTTGTCTCCCACTCCCTGGTTTCAAGCAGATTGATACCAGTTTTTCCCCTCTTTTTTCCCCCTCCCCTTCCTTTCTGCCATATTTCTCAGCAGGTTCTCCGCGACTATGTCGAGAAAAGAAACCCCTCTTCATCCACTTGTTCAGTTTCCCCACGCCAACTAACCATTTCTTTCTCTGAAAGGATACGGTTAGCGCGTCGCTAGTCCCCGCTGTTTCCCCCTCTCTTGACTTTCTTGTATGGCGGGAGATTTTTTCCCGCGGCTTCTTTGACTTCAAAGAGAGTATGTTTTGTTTTTTCTTTTTTTCCTCACCTTGGCAGACTGTGATGAGTTGGGAATGAGAGTTCCTCGTATTCTCTCCACCCCTGCTTGGAGGGTTTCCCCTCTCCTCCCCTTCTGCCCGAATGGCAAGGTTACCTTTCGGAACTGGCCCTGGTTTTACGTTTCAAAGAGCACTCACCCTCTTTCAGATTGACCCGGATTTGACGGGCCCTTGCACACATCGAGAAGAGGATTGACCCTGCAGTGCCCCCGTCTTCTCAGTTATCGAGTGTCCCTCTCCCCCTCCCCTCTCCCCCTGAAAAACTTATGGTGCACCTGTGACGGAGTCCTTGTTTGCGAAGACCCAAGGAGCACCCGTGCTTGTTTCCTCGCAAAGCTTGGATTCTTTTTCCTCCCCCCTTTTTTTTTTTTTTAGATCCTTCAACACCCTTTTTTGTTGGTATGAAGAGAGAAGTCCATCCTTCAGGGTGCCCTTTTCTTGCGTCACCGGTTCAATGCCTTCTTCCACTTGCCTCTAAGTTTAGGGCCTTTTCTGTTGTGAACTCGGATCTCTTCTCCGGCTTCCTGATTTTTTTTTTTTTGACGACTTCTCCGGTCGTTGCATGTCCATTAACCTTGACGTCCTCTCTCTTTCTTGAAGCGTGGAGCTGTTTCGTGTCAGAACCTTTTGCCTGTTCCTCTGGAAACAGGTGCTTGCATTTTTGCGTTGAGTATTAAACCGCCATCGTTTTTTTCCTCGACCGACTGAAGGATGAGACCCTTTTTTACGCAGCGTGCTCCTTTTTTGCGCGTTGGGTCTTCCTCTGGTCCTCCTCCTGCTCTCGTTTGACTAGGCCGCGCCGCTCCTCCCGAACCGCCCCCGCAGTTAGCGTCCATCGTTTGGCTATCTTCTGCCCTCCTTAGTAACTAGAGAACGTTTTACTGCCCGTATCAGTCCTCTAGATTTCTTTCCTTTCCCCTTGTCTGGACCTTTTTTAATTTAGGTGGCGGTCGATATCTGTTTTAAGGACCCCTCCCTTTATTTCCCGGGCACGTTCTTTTTCTTTTTTGAGCAACTAGGAGAGGCCGTTTTTTCGGTATCTGTAATTTTTTCTTTCTCCCCCAGGCAGACCTGAAGTAAATGGCTTTTTTTCTCCATTTCGCCCGCACCTGGTCAGAAGCCCCTTGTTTCCTTTCCGCAGGTTGAGTAAAGTGTTGAAGTAGTGTGTGCTGGCGCTTGTGTTAGTTTGAATGTATCCCCCCTCACTCTTCCACTCAGAGTTTGCCGAGAGAAGTTTTTCCTTTAGGTATGGGCGATCGTTTCTTCCTTTTTTGTCCTTGCATTCCTCGATTCTTTTTCCCTTTGCGACTTTTTTTAAGCGCCATCTCGCTGTGGGTTGGTCTCTTTTTTCTTGAAGTCTCATTAACAAACCGTTCAACATATCGCTGTCCTACCCCTCGATGTGCCAGCTCTCTTTTCCTTAGTTTCTGCAGTTTTTTATCGATTTTTCCAGTCAAGCCTTTTGCGGAGTTTGTGCTTTGCGTGGACTTTGGTTCTTGTCGATACTTCCTCCCCCTCCCCCTCCGGATTCGGATGGTGGGTGGTTTTTCGACCTAGTCGCCGGTCCCTCTTGGGTTTTCTACTGGCGCACCAAATATAAGGATCGGGTCGTGTTTTCGTTTTTTATTTAGAGGATTCTTCTCCTGTCCCTTCTTTTTAGTTGTTCGACCTTCGTTTAGGCCACCTTTTCTCGCCGTATTTGAGCTCCACAGAGTTTTTTAGAGTCATCACCTGGTAACCCCCTTTCGCCTCTGATACGTTGGTTTTAGCAGTCTCTTGGGTGGGGAAATTCGTTCGTCACGGCTGGAACAGGGTATGACCCCTTTTCTCTTTTTTTAAATTAGTTCCTTCGGGTGGATTGGTAACCCTCTCCCCCTCTCTATCTTTCCTACGTGGTTAATGTGCGCTTTCTCCTTGAGCCTTTTTGGAATCCCTGCGTAAAGGATTTTTTTTTGTTCCTTAACCGGCGACTGGGCGGTCTCTCTCGTGACCTTTTATCTGGGACCCGAGGATTCCCTTGCGTTTGCGCTCGCTGAGAAGTTGAGGACGTTGGTGTTTTAAGTCTCGCAGTTTGTAACCTGAGACCCAAGAGCTTGTCGTTCTCGTTTGTTGTGATTTTTTTTCGCCTTTTTGTTTGATACTGAAATACCCACGCCTTCTCCCCCCTAGTACGACTGAGATGAATTTGAAGCGAAAGATCGGTGCATCGTTTCCTGGTGAACTAAGTCACCCCCTCTCCTCCACTCTTCCTCGATAAGCTTTCAGGACTAGAGGGTCCGGTTCCGCTGTTTGTTTCTCTTGTGCGGAGGGATTAATCTTTTTCGGTTTTTTTTTCCTTCTGAACTTTTTCTCTCGTTTCGTTTCTCTTCCCTTTTTCACCTGTGTTTGGGAAGACTCCTCTCTCTCCCAAGGTAACCGTGCCTGATCGCCCGCACTTTTGTCTTACTCCCAAATTTCCCCTAATCCCCTTTTTTCCGTTTTCTTTTTTTTTTTTTTTTTTCAGTCGGACCCAACCGGTCCCCCGTCCTTCTTTGGTTACAGGGAGTTAAAGAGGAGCATCAGAGTGTCAAGTCTTTTTCTTCCCTTTTCGAAGCCAATTCTGCTTTTGATCGGTTACTTTTCCCCTCCGTTCTTACCTCTTATGAAAGGGTTGTTATCGGGTATCCACGTTTGCACCCCCCCTCTACACCCCAACCTATTGAGGCCACTCGCTTTCGCAGCCGCAATATTTCGAAATCTACCCTACCCCCTGCCAACCGGTGATGCAGCCTTTTTCTGCACATCGTTTTAAACTCTCCTATTGTAAGTCCTCTAGAAGAACCTTTTCCTTACCCCCCCAAAAATCTTACAGACCGGTCCTGGCGCGTTATAGGACCGCACCCCTACCCAAAATGAGGTTCCCTCTTTTGTCATCCCCTCCTTTGCCCCCTCCCCCTTTGAAAGGATGGATTTTATCAATTTGTTTCCCTTCCCTTTACCTACCGATGTATTTCCACGAAGCTGCTGATCGACATAAGTAGAGCCTTTTTCTGTTGCTCCCATTTCGTCCACAGCGAAACTTTCCTTTAGAGGAGGCCAGTTTGATCCATATTGGTTTCCCTTCTTTTTGTCTATTTTAAACCGATCGACGTATGCGACGTCACTTCCACCGATTCACCCCTAAATCATGTCCATGATTTTTTTTGGCTCCCTTTCCCCTAACTTTCCGTGCCGTTTCGGCCCGGCTAACTTTGACCCCTCTGCCCCCTCTTTCTTTTGGAGACTTTTACAACAATTTCCCCCCTCTTCCTCATTAATTTTGACCCTATCTTCTTCCCCGATCCTTAAGTCTAGTGCTACGTCTCTCGCACCTAGCTTTTTTTCTTCGTCTCTCTTTCCCGTTTATCAGGCTGACTAAGAAAGCCCCGTTCCCTGTAGCATGTTTTCGGGTTTTTTTTCTCCTTGTAAGTCTCTTGCCTTTCCTCCAAGAATAGGACGCCAATAGCCGCGATTTTCCTCCCCTTTTCTCTTTTCTATCTCTCGGAGGGCAAATTGCTTTCCTGGTGTATATTTGCAAGGTTCTTCACCGAAAAACCCCCTCCTCCATCCGTCGTCAACCGTATGCAACCGTTTGACGACGGACCCGTTACTTTCCCCCGTTTGGCTCCCGGCAGGTTTCTCTCTCTATCATTGGGAACGCCATCCTAAAATGCTGCCTTTTTTCCTGATCCAGTTACGTTTTTCTTCTTCGGCCCCGTTAATTCTTAAGTTCGGTTTGTCCAGCAACTCCCCCACCAGCATTTGCCGAGCATCAGAAGGATTCTCTGTTAAATAACTGACTTCCCCTCCCCTCCACGCAAGGAATCCAGTTCTTTTGACCCTTCCCCTTATTGAGATTAACTTCCTTACGGGC
>Ga0179593_1311073_pt1 | contig 13596 bp, 14 predicted proteins | sample CZODoug2_1_08_16_FD_185931 | JGI IMG/M metagenome (GOLD analysis project Ga0179593, IMG submission 185931) | Vadose zone soil fungal communities from Angelo Coast Range Reserve, California, USA - CZODoug2_1_08_16fungal (PacBio error correction) | ecosystem: Environmental > Terrestrial > Soil >... | reverse complement strand
ACTGCCCCCGTTTTGATTTCGCTGTGTTCAATTTCTCACGTTGTGACTATCGAAGTTTGCACCATCTTTCCAATCTCCTTTCCAAACTTCGCGCTGTTCCTTGAGGCGTTTTTATTGTGTTCCCTTATTCAACCGCTGTGTATTTTTTCAGTGGTCCCCCCTGTCCTTTTCTCTACTGCGGTTACGGCATTGTGAATTCAACCCCTTGGACCTTAATTTTCGAGAAATTTGACATTTTGTTCATGAGCGTTTCACTTCTTTCAACGCCCACTCGTGTGCCAGGTGTATTAGAGTACGACCTGACGGAGTAATGAGAGTCTCAGCGTGAAGTCAACTCTGTTGCCTGTGTGGGGGTTTTAAATCCAAGACGCACGTCTTACATTGTTATATGGGGGCTAAAACGCTATACCGCCGTGCTGGCTCCAAAATACGACGCAGGATGGAAGTTGGACATACCGTGGCGGTTAACGGAACTCCCCTTTCTCCCGGATCTTTTTTCCCTCTCTCTCCACTCCCGACGATTCCAACACGAGCCCACCTCCCTCTCTGTAGGAGTTTCGTTTAACCATACGTGAGATTTTGGATCCCCCGCCGAGGCTAGCCGCTCACACATGCGACTCGACACCCCAACATGTAACAGGTACCCAGTTCGAGAACCTTAGAAGCTGTCCCAGGTACTCAGATGATTATCTCGAATGTTACAAATGTCTGCGAGACAAACAAACCCAGACATATCCAAGGAGAGACTCCAGGAAAATCCACAAAACCGACCCCCAACGCCCCGCACATAAACCAATTCGAACACCACCAGGGCGCAATTCAATCTGTGACCCCACAGCCCCAGAGTCAAAGTAATAACTTCCTTTCCCTTATTTCCACGTACCCATCACTAAGTTATAAACCACCAAACCCCCGATTGAGTAATGATTCAATGGTGTTTTTCCAAATCCGGCAGGAACTTTCCCTGTTTAGTGGTTCCGGTTCTTTACCCCGTCCCCACATGGTGCCCTTCTCAATTTTTGGCCTTCCCGCCCCCCGAATTGTTCCGTCACGGGCGGGTCATGGTTGATATAGAGTTGATCTTAACGCTTTTCACTTTTCCTATTGGCGATTTTTTTGCCCACTTCTCTCCCTCCAGAGTGAACTTTTCTTTGTTACCATGTTTCAGTTTCTTGTACACTTGGCTACTACTCTTTTCTGGACGCTTTCTTCGCCATCCTTCTTTTTCCGGCCTCTTCGGAGACTATCACCATTTTTTCCTTTGCAGTTTTCCTTTTGTCTTCCCTGTATCGAGAAGTTCAGGCGTTCCCAAGCTGTTATCTTCTTGCATTGTCTGTTATAGGCCCACATTGGAACCGAGTTATTCATAAGGCGACTCTTTCATACATTGAGTATTCTGCGTCCTTTGGCTCTTTCTTTTGAAAATTTTCCCTCTGGCTCTGCTTCCGACGTTTATCGTCGGGCAACGATCGGTATGCAAAGACCCCAGACTCGGACCCCCCCCAAAACGAACTTCCTTCTTGACTTTACCCTTCCACTACTCCCCTGAGGTGGGAATCTTAATCGAGTTTCTTCCCCCACCCTGACGCCCCAACGGGAACAAAGTGCCTTGGAACATGTTTATGCAAACTGTCTTAAGTCTGGTTTTTTATTTATGATTCCCAGGGGAATTTGCAGACTTTTTCCCCCGTACTCGAATCCGATAAGGCATTGACCATTGCGCAATTTCCAGTAGCCCTCTGTTCCAACTACATATTTTGTCTTGAAAGTTCAATGATCACCCAAGGCACCTTACTTCTACTCCCTTCTAGATAGACAGGTATAACTCCTCATGACCACTCTCCTTCTTTCTCCCCAAATTTTTTACCTTACCAGAACCTGAGTGCCGCCGAGTAGGGACCAGTTAGTCAATATTAAGTTGTCATACCCATGTGATTCGGCGCACGCCCTCTAAAGTACTTCTTTATCCCATTTCCTTTTTCGTGCCCCCCCCCTCCGATTTTCTTTCGTCTTGTTTTATTGGGGTCAATACCTTTGGATTGAACCAGCCCGACTATTTTTGTCCTTTTCGTTTTTTCCCCGCGTTGGGGACAAAGGGGTATTTTTTCCACCAGGAACACATGACCTTCTTCGCGCCGCCACGTCCGGGGGTGTTTTTTCGCCCCACTTCCGCCCTATTTTTCCGAATTCACTCACGTGATGTTATAGGCAACCCCACATACAGCCGGAGCTTGGCCCCTTGACATTGGTTCGTGCGCTTAGTGCTCTCATGGCCGTTAAAGATTTTCGCTGCCTACTAAAATGAGACTTTTTGTTATTTTTCCTCTTTGTGCCCCTCTTTTTCGTCACTTCCTGCGCAAACCCTTTCCTTTTCCCCTACTAGGAGAACCATTTCTTTTTTCCCCTTTGATTAGCTACGCCCAGGCACCGGTGCTTGTTAATTTCCGCATTTTTGGCTTTGGCAGCTCTGACGCTCCGCCGATAGCAGGGCCTCCTGAGCCCCCCCGATCGCCGTCTTTTTTTTGCTATGTACCCAAATGGCTTGCTTTTGCCCATTTTGTCTGTGGATGCCGCTGAGGATTAGGTCTGAACTCTAATGAACCTTTGCTGGGCGTCTTTCACACATCTTCCACACTTGTGAAGCAAAATCCGGGAGTCGATTCCCCTCGGTTTTCACGTCCAGGAGATGTGTCCGGTCTGCTCCTACCTGGCCGTTTCGTCCTACTTCAATTTTCACAGTTCTGTGTGATCGTTTTTCGAAATGATTTCACCTCCTGTCTTGTGCTACCACTCAGACCCCACTTTGACCGGGCATTCAAGTCTCGTCCCTCTCCTGTTTTCAGTCGGAGACCCTTCCCACCTCTTTAGCCGAATCTGGCTTTACCCGTTTTTTTGATCTCTTCTTTTCCTCCCCCTCGTTTTTGTTTCTCTCTGCTCAGTCCCTGAGCTTCTGATTCTGGTCCGCTGTTGTGATGCAATGCAGCATGTTACAGGCGTTACCGTCCCCCTACTTGTTGCAGTCCTTGATTTTTGGTTCTTTGTTTATCCCCAAATGCCTCAGTTCGTCCTTTATTTGAAACACCTTGGCGCCCTTCCGTGGTGAACCATTTTCGTATCTTCACATTCATTGTTGAGGCTTTCCGGACTTACTTTCAGGACAACGAGTTCTTACCCTAGTCTGGTCCCGTCAATTTGCGTGCTATAAACGCGTGTCCGCGGGACCCCCCTTTGGTGTCTAGTAATTCCAGAATAAGTAGTTTCCTTCTCCAACGCTTCCGGGATCGCACGCTCTTTTTTTTCCAGCCTTTCCCCCCTTTTCTTCCCTCGCGTTTTCTTACCTTCTGAGCTGCTGTTGAGTCTTCCACCCCAAAATGTTAGAATCCCCCCGTCTCCCTGTCCGTCTCTTCCTTTCTCTTTTCTTTTCCCGGGTTTCTGCCGGATTGAGTTAATTCCCCAGCAGTATCTTGCCAACCCCCCTTTCACTCGTCTACCCCCGAAAGTAACGTTTCTTCAGTTCGTATGGCACGCCCATCTTCTTGTCATTCTTGATATCCTACCTGAAAGCATCACACCCTCGACCAATCCGCGTCCCCATGCAAGTTTCCTTGCCTCAATCAGCTTCGTTGACCCCTGGCCCATGTTACCCCTTTTTTTGGTGGGGTCCCTGCCGGACATCTGTCGCCCAGTGAACACTGTCTTAAGTTTCCCCCTTGTTTACCAACGAAGCGTTCCTCCCCCCCACGTTACGTCTTCAAGTGCATAACCCATACGTATTCCCACCAGACGTTATTGACACATCCACCGGACCCCCGTAGTCGTAGTCCTCACCAGGCTTGCGGTACTGAGGGGCCTTCTGAGCTTAAGTTCTATTTTTTACTCGGTATTGGCATGTAATTGGAAACCTTAATTTGCCCGTGGACCTTTCTCTTTATATTCAGTGTCCAATCGGTATTGTCTGAACCCCCCCCCCGCACCCCGCCCCCCCCCCCCCCCCGCCCCACATTTCCTCCCCCCCCCGCCCCCCCCCCCCGCCCCCCCCCCCAATTTTGTTGCGCTTCTGAAGTGTGTCTTAGGGACATGTATACAGATTATACTTGATTATTATTCTTATCTTACGTTTATTTGCCTGATTGCTCCTTCTCTTTTTCTGGTGTCATTCCTGATCGTCTCGGTGCGCGTTTACTCCTTCCACCTTCCTGGTTTCCCTACGTAACCCCATTCTATTTCATTTTCTACCCCCCTCCAGTGCCATTGTTTCGTCCTTTGATCTTGTCCATGGGGTTCCGGCTTTTATCTTTGGACGTTTCCCACCGTCCCATCGTTTTTCCCCCTTGTCCGGACCGTCTGGCTGCTTTTCACTGCAAAGTCCGATTTTTTGTGTGTCGGATAATTTTGCCTATCCCATTATCTGTGCCTAGAAATAGCTGGAATTGAAGCCTTCTTTTTAGCGTATGCTGCCAGTTTGCCAGATCAAAACAAGAACCTAACTTTTTAGTGAACTCCCCTCTGTTCGATTATTCCCCCCCCCTCTTTTGTCCCCTTTATATAGGTGCATAGGTCCCAGTGGACTCATCATCTACCAATATTTTGGTTTCTCGCTCTGAAGCGGGTACTTCTCTATCCCCAACTTAGAACGAGACTTTCAGTGGCCACGTCTGGATACTTTGCCCTGCCTCGAGTTCTTTGCTCTTAAGGTGACTGGATTCCAATGCGCTCCCTTTAGGACCATGCTCTGAATGCTCATTGATTTCGGTCTCCCCCTGTTTGCCTCTTTAAGACGCGAACCCCTGTTTTTTCCAAACTCTAGGGTCACGGCTTTCGTGGATATTTTCTTGCCGCCCCAACCGAACAGATTCAATTGCGAGTTATTGATGCGCCCTAGCCATGCCTGACTCCGACATATTTGCGAATGTTTCTTTTCTTGTTTTGAGTTACGTAACGGTTTTGAAGCTAAGGGCCAATGTGATACGTTCAACGCGTGCGTTGATAAAGGAAAAAGAGAAAATGCATGGGCGACCCCAATTTGAAATTACCTTCGTGTGGAAGAGCATTACTCAATTTTTTGAGGGATTGCCGACGGTCATGATCCTCCACCCCTTAGGCCCTTAAGTTTCGCTGAAAGTCCCTTTTTCGCCGGTGTTTTCCCCCCCCTTCCTCCTTGACACGCAAGGTCCGGAACCAGCCCACTCGTGTGAGTCTGATTTCCATTTTCCCCTTCCCTACGAAGCGCTCCCGTTTTTTTTTCTATTATTTTTGGCTCCGGGTCCGACCTTCCCTTACCATCTCTATTATAAATTAACGAACACACTCGTTGCCCGACAGGTGGTCGTAAATCTTTGCTCCTCCTCCGGTTGGTGTGTTTCCTGTCTTCTCATGGAACCCCGTTTTTTTGCTCTATTATTCTATTGCGATTATAACGTCTGTCCCCATTTAATCGTTCTCCGCCGCCACGATGCCACTTTACCTTTACCTTGAGCGCGTGTCTTTCTTTTGCATGGATCATTTACCGTGTTGATGTTCCCATATGGGGGACCGTTTCTTTTTTTTTTTTTTTTGTTTTTGAATTTTCTGTTGAGGCCGGAGGGAACCCCTTTGGAGAGCTCACTGGCTTTGCCAATGGTGCGCCTTGTCGGAGTTTTGGGGGCAACCCGTTTAGCCCGCCACCATCGTTTTTCTTCATTCCCACTGTCTCATCTGGTGGCTGCTGGGTTGCACGACGACCGGAGGTGCAACCCCGCCGTACATGACTACGGAACCACTTACGGGACGGGGCAGTCCGAGGAACACCCATTGACACATGGGAAAGACGGGGGACGCGTTCAAACAAGGAGGACGCCACCTGAACCAGACCCTAGACACTGCGTACCGGGTTAGGCCAGTGTGCCGCCGGACAACTCCGGGGATGTTCTGTTTGTTGATATGCGCCGGGATGGAATGGAGGTTCCCGTGGAGAAAGCGATCGTAGACCATTGTTAACCTGGGAGGCACCGGGCTAGGGGGGCCCCAGAACCTGCGGGTCTCCTACCGGCTCTCTGTACCTAACTAAAGCTTTCAGAAGTTCAGCTAGGAAAGCCAGAACTAGTAACCACCCCTATTACTAACATCCCCTCCACAAAAACCTGAACAAAGCACACCTTTTCACTATCCCAAATATTAAAAATCGACCCAACAAACCCCGGGTCCGTTATTGATTACCTCATGAGCTCTTTGCCGGGTTATCCACCCGAAGTACCGATTTTATCCAACCGGTGAGGAACCTATTTGTCGGGCCTGCCACGGCCTGCGATCAGTTCCCATTATTTACGTTTTTACAACTGACCGGACATACCCCCACACCCCAGACCCCAACTCCATACCTCCCTTTCGAGCTCTCCTAGCCTAGACACCTCCACGGACTCACCCAATGCCACCAACTCGCACTTCCCCGCCCCCCAGGGTTACAGGTCAACCTCGACCTTACATTTAGGATCCCCCCCGCTATAGCACCCGAGATTTCACCTCTACCCCTCTTACCCAGAGTTCCACCTAGTGGATTCGCAACCACCCAATTCTACACTCCGTTCCCGGGGCCGTTTTCCAACCAACCCAACAAATGCTCTTTTTTCTTTTCTAAGAAAATAAAAAACTGACCCGGTAAGCAGTCCCCTCACCCATTTGCGGCCCATTTATGGCCATATTCTATCATTCCCCTGTCGCACTCATACATAAACGCAAGTCAATCCCACGTAACCTGACCTCTCACAAAATTGACCTCATCTACACGCCACTAGCACTATTCTACCTTCAACCGCAGGGGTCCACCACCCCCACCCCCATTCCCCCATCTATCTCTATACACCCGTACCCCTCCGTAAGCACCACCCCACGCATTCCGGAATCAGTTCTAAACAAACCAAAGCATAGTACTTTTAGTCCGTTGGGGGTGGAGATCACAGTAAAACCCTCCCACCACCTACGGTAGCTGCCACTGTTGGCCGTATGAGCCATGAGAGGCATGTTTCTTTAGGGATGCCAATGGTTAAGACCCAGGAGTACACGACGCGAAGCACGCACAATGCCTTAGAAACAGGTTTTTTCCCCGCAGAAACGCCAATCCCTTTGGGGGAAACGTAATTGGAGAAGCAGGTGATTTGTGTCGGACAAGTGGGAACAGTACGACGCACGAAGAAGATACGGACAGCCAACAAAAGCACCACTCTCTTCTCCACATGCCCTTCTTTTTTCCTGTGTCGATGCCCAATGACGGATTTAACCTTTCCGGAGTTCCCCTTCACTGTGTAGTTTTCGGGCAGTTTTCCTCTGGCTTCCCATGTTAGTTGCCCCGCATTCGTAGTATCCCCACGACCCCCGCACAGATCCCAGCGGCTTTTGGCAGGCTGGACTATCTGATCCCTTCTTGCACGTCCAGCTTTTGGCTTCTGGTATTCTGCGACGGTGTCCTTTTGCGACCGTGTTTGCTCGTACCCACTCCGGTGTATCGCCCCATGTTTCTCCTTCTTCATCTTCTGGTGCGACCCTGGCCTTCCCTTCGTCATAAGCCTCCACATATCGGGCATTCTCACCTTGGTTCGTCGGAGTTCGTCTACCTACCCAGCACTGCAGTGTCTTGCTCACTTTTTGCCGCCCGAATTCTAGCGTCACGTTTCAGACTTTTTGTAAAGATTGGGTTATTAGATTTTGCTGGTATGTCCTCCGCCCCAATTGGACAACTCGGGATTCATTCCTTTTTGAACTTTTTGATTCTCTCCATTGTTGTGTGTATGAATTTGGATCTTTCGTTTTTTTCAGTGATAATCTTCAAGTGTCTTCTTTCCCCTCTATTTTCGGCCACGATCGGGCATCGCGACATCGCGTTGACCCCGCCTTCCTTGCCTTTTCGATTTCCCCCCCCGTTACCCTTCCTGGTAAGCTTCTGTTTCCCAGGCATGGCGGTCCCGCCCTGTATCAAAAACTACTCATGTCCCTTTTATTGTCCCCGGACATATGTGTCTATTTTTTATTAGCTCTTTACTTTCCTTTCAGTATAGTAACCACCCTCCTGAGACCCTCTCCCTTGCCCTGCCCCCTTCCGCAGATCAGTAGCCTTGCAACTATAGTTTAATTCCCAAATCATCAGAGTGGAGCACGTCCCTGACTACAATCGAGTCAAACCTAATTTTTCCTTTGACCCTTTGGGGTTCAGCTTCCAGCACGATTTTCCGAGATGACATATTAGTTACCTCCCCTTACAGTTGATTCCAGTGCGCATTTTCACTAATCAAGGAATACCTCCATCACTTGCGATCCTCATAAGGTCAACATCACCCAGGACTTGCTTCTATTGTTTTTATTGGTCCAATCCAAGAGCCCCAGATTTGCTTATGCCTTTTTGCGTCCTTTTTCCCTTTACGAGTCGTTGTTGACCCGGTTTTAATTTTTTTCCACAGAAAATGGAATTCATCTTGCCTCCCGTGAAGGGGACCCCAACTTTCCTTTACTGAAATGGATTCACGGTCACGATCCTTGAACTTTCGCGGACGACCCCTCCTTTCAGCTTTGCACAGTCGGATTTTCTCTGCGTTGCTTGATATTCGAGTTAAGATTTAGTCTTTCCTCTCTTACCTGCGATTTACGTTTTTGCTTTGGTTAGCGAATGTTTTCCTCCCGATTCGTCTGCTGTGCACTCCTATCAACCCTCCGTTATACCAATTGCCAGACTGACAGGATCTCGACCGCTCGACCCTTTTTTTTTTTTTATTTGGTATCTTCCCCCACTTTTGGCTTAGCGACTTATTTCCGTCGCGTGACGCGATTGCCTTTTCCTCTCCCTCGGGCAAGGGCCTTTGGTGTTGGCTTTTCTCATCGCGTGTCGTCATCCTCCCCGCGGGGTGCGGTAGCTGCGTTTTTTTTTTGAATTAATGTCCAGCCTTTGAAGAAAGCTTGTTTCAGTTGCCGCGCTTTTTTCCCCCAAGATGCCCGAATCCTCGGAGATTCATAGTGTGCGAGTTGTATTTTCCGAGCATCACGGTTCCATACCATTTTCTATCGAACGGTTGCCCGTCACTGGTACTCTTCTTTTTCTACATTAACTTCCCACTTTTTTCCCCTTGGCTCCCACATGGTCTCTCACCCTGGCCACATTTTTTTCAATGTTTCTTTGCTGTTTCCCTCCGTGTTTTCCTTTACAGGCAGGTGCTCCCCGCCCTTGCTTAGCTCCGAATCCGAACGTACTGGAATTGATCGTCTATCTTCACCATCGGTTGGAGAGATGGCTCCTTCCCGGACTATTCTTCTTCGGCCCTTTTGGCCACTGCGTCTCCCCCCAGTGACGATGACCGCACTGCTTTTTAGTTCCAGTTTCATCTTTTTTTTTAAGTGGTTTTCCCGTGGGCTCCCCCCTGTTATCATTTCAGCGTCATGGCACTCCCTTGTGTACGTGTTGTCCACCCCTTTTCTTCCTCGTTCACGCAAAGTGTCACGTTTAGTTAGCGGCTCCGTCTCTTTAGGGAAATACCCCTTAGAAAAAGCGTTGCCTGTCTTCCCGCTCTTTCGGCATCCTAGGCGTCCTAACCTCCTTTTGACTACTGACACTTGTCTTTATTTCCCAGTTCACCTCATCCTGCCGCGCATCTTCCTCCCCCCTTTTTTCTCAGGGATGCTCCACTCTTCCTGAGTGAGATCCAGGCCTTTTTCTTTCCCTTTCTCTCTTCACACTTCGTTTCGAAGGAACCAAGCCAACCAACACGGACCGGACCCACCCAGCCAACCTTCTCAGATTCGAGTCGAGCTTATTTCTGACCTTTCCTGCCTTCGGCATTTCCAATCAGGACGCTCAAGTATCAATTGTTCTTTTCTTTTAAAAGGACCCAAAGGGAAATGCGAGATAGTGTTTTTATTGTAAGAACGCTGTTTTTCGCCAAATGGAGACCTCACCAGAGAATTTTTGACATTTAGTTACACCACAAAGCCTTACGGGCGAGGTTCTTCCCTATAAAATCTTTTTGATCGTGACCGTGATTTTCCCCGGTCGTGGCTGGCTCGGGGCCTTCTTCCCGTTTTTCTTTTGGTTACTTTGAAACCCAGTACCCTTTGTCCAACTCCTCGTTAGCCCCTTCGCCGTCCCCCGTTTGCCCCCAGTCGTTATTTGCCAAATCCCCTTAGATCAACAAGTTCGTTATTTCTCGGGAATTCCCGTTATTCCGACTGCGAGTCTGATTCTCTTTCCCCCCGTTACTTCTTTCGTTTCTCTTTGACCCCCTCGTTATGTTAAGTAAAAAAATTGACGCAGCCTTCGTTGGTCTAGGAAATTTCTTAATTTTCTTTCGTCTTATATTCAATATCCTTTTCTCCCCCTCTTCCTTTGCCTCTTTTTGTTTTTGCTTACTTGTTGTTCCCACTTCTCGGTCTGCGCGTTTTCATTGAAACTTCTGTGTAATCTAATACACCGCTCCATATTGTACTCACCACTTTTTTAAATTCCCCTTTCGTTTCTATTGATCGGCTTGGTCTCCTAGCCTTGCTTGAATCCTAGTACCAGAGTTCCCCCTTTGGACCAGTCGGCTGTCCCACATTCCCTTTCTTTTTTTTCTCGATTCTGTTCCCCCTATCCCGCTTGGCCGACTCACCCTAGCGGTCCGCGCCTTGACATATCCTGAAAACTCAAATTCCCCCCCCCACGTTTCGTCAATCACTCATGTTTAAGTCTACTAGTCCAGTCGTTCGCTTCTTTTTTTGGTTTCCCCTAGCGAGGACCAGTCCCAAAATCCAATTGGGCGGGCCCTGCTTCTCGCTCGTGTACTTCTTTTTCAACCTGATGTGTCACTTCCTATTCGTCCCTTTTCCCCATGCTGGATAACGTCGGCCTCAGAAGCTACAGTCTTTTTGTCTCGTCTTCCCTCCGCCGGATTCCGTTTCTCAGCTCATGACATCATTGTCCTGTCCCCTGTCTCTCCTCCTCTCCTTCTTATCAACACTTTGGGACCCGACTGCATTTCTTAGAGCAAGGCACAACCTCGTGGCCAAAGTCCCGCCCCCGTTCCCTGACGCGTCTCGAATTGGGAGGATGTCCCCCTCCTTCTCCCCTCCCCTTTGCTTTTTTTTTTCTGTGTGAGAAAGTACTCCACTAAGTTAACGACATGGGCCCAAGAGGTCCTCCCCATCCCCCCGCCCTCTTGGCCTGCCGGAGTGCAATCGTTCTTTCTCTTCGTATGAACCACGAGTGTTGTATCTTGCCGCCGGATGACCTTCCCCACGCAAATGGGGAGCCCCCTTTACCCCATGGTTTCCTCCCCTCCTCAGCTTCATTCATTGTCCAGATTTCACTTCCCGTTGACATTCTCTGTCCTCCCCGCGACCCCATCAAGTTTTGCTCTGAATGCCTAGTTAGAGTGTTTGTCCCTGCCCATCGTCTCTCAATCACTCGTTCCCCCAACGCGCTCCCCAAAGTGTTTTTTCTTTCTTATCTCTCCGTTTGGTTGTTGAGATCTATGAACCAACGTTTTTGAGCGAGTCGATTGTCCTTTTTACGTTCTGTTTCAGTGCCTGTTCCGCGACGCTTTGCCCCCCCCTCCTTCAAGTCTTTTTCTCCTTCTCATCCCCTTCTGTGGTTCATCGCGACCCTTTGCCTCCTCATGAGGAAGGACGATCCCCCACTTTGTACACGTGTAGATTCCCCTTTTCCTGTGTTTCCCCCTTTTCCCGGGGTCCCCCCCTCCATCGTTTTTTTTTTTTCCCCCCCCCCACCCCCCATGAGTACTATGTCCCCTTCCCTCAGTATTTCAAACCTGTTTCCCAGGCGCGTTTTAGCGGATTAAGTTTTCTCCCTCGTTTCCTTCCACAAAATGATTTCACCCATTTCGATTTCCCCCCACACGATCCACTATTTCTTTCGGGCTTCGTCTTCTGTTTCCTTTTTTCCGCCTCATTATTCTTTCGGTCATTAATATTGGCCGAGTTCGCACCAAGTTCCCCTGCCGTGGTCCCTCTTCTGTTACCCCGGGTTTTTCTTCTCTTCTTTCCATCATCAAATTTTCTTTCATTCATCTTCCACGATCTTTTTTCTGCCTTTCCTCGAAGTAAACTTCTTGTATTCTGCTCGTGAGTAGACCTTATAATTCTTTCGTTTCTGTCGCTAGTGTGATACTTTCTCGTTGAATCGTTTTTCGCACTTTCTCCTGTCCCATTCTTGGCTTCTTGCTTGCTTGTCGGTCGAAATTGGAAAACCCTTTTTGTTCATAACGGCGCTTATATTTCTCGCGATTCTTCTCCTTTTTCTCTTCGTTTTTTCCACCATCTTCAATTATCCTTTTTATTTGTTCGGCACGCGGATCTCCATCAAAGGCCCCCCCCCCCCCCCCCAAAATGACCGTTTCTTCCCCCTCACTTCCTTTTCCTATTGTAATCTTCTTTTGCCTTTCCTTCCTGCTATTTTCTGGGGACCACGGATCTTCAACAATTGCTGTTTCCATTGTTGCCCCCAGGATATTTTCGGGTTATTAGACGGTCCTTTTTCCCCCGGCCACTTTCATCCTTTAAAACTCGCCGACGAATCCCTCTCCTGCCTTTACGAATAGCATAGGCTTTTCCAACTTTCTCTATTTCTACAAAGACTACTGAACTTATCAATACTCACCCCTTAGCCCCCTCTAATTTTGCTTCCCCCTTATTTTTTTCCTTACTTTCACTATGGGGCCCTTTTTCTAAATTCTGTCAAATTAATTTCACTGTAATTAGACGCCTTTGCAGAGAACTTCTGACGACTCAGTCCCGGCTAACTCGAACTTGGATATCTTGTTTATTGCAGCCTCCGCGGGAAACAGCCCATTTTTTTGGATACTGAGTATCGTGTACGTTTTTTTGTTGGCTACAAGGGGTTGTTTCTTCCCCTGCCCCTTGTCTTTCATTCCCTCTCTTCCTGATGACCGCCAACGCCTCCTTTCCTCCGGTCCAATTCATTGCTGATTTTAAGCTGATTCCCCATATTTAGTCTTGTCACGTCTATGTTCGCTGACGCAGCCCTTTCCCCCTTTCCTGTGTCGTTATTCACCCCCCCCTTTGGCCGTCCTGGCGAAGGTGGGGAGACTTAAGTGTTTCCCAGATCTTTTTCCTTCTTTTCCATTTTACTTCAGTCATTGTATGGATCCACCCATTTTGCCACAGAGGCCGTTTCGACGATACTATGTCACCCTGTTTTCTTTGCTCTCCCTCTTCTTTTTTTTTTTCGTCTTCTGCGAAGCTTTCTTGCTTTTCTCCCCCACGCGCTTGGATGGGGGCATTGCATCCAGCGCTTTTGACCCCTTCCGACGTGGAGGACGTTCGACTGCGGCTGATGAACTACTCCGCCATCTTGTTTCGGAAAACCCCCCTTTTCGGGGTTTATCCGTCTTCCTGACCAGCGGACGTCCTTCAACTGCGTCAGTGTCCGCGAGGATATTCCCGGAGACCGTCCACCTTCCTTCTAGGGTTCCTTTCCTTGCGACGACGTTGTTACTTCCTTGGCGTTTGTTCGATAGATGTTGCGCCTTTCCTTTTTGGCTCACCCATCCCCCTGTCCACTTTTATTCAATCTTGCTTTTTTTCGTTCTGGGCAGTGTCCACTTCTTCTCCAGGCTGTCTGGA
>Ga0179593_1703667_pt1 | contig 13597 bp, 12 predicted proteins | sample CZODoug2_1_08_16_FD_185931 | JGI IMG/M metagenome (GOLD analysis project Ga0179593, IMG submission 185931) | Vadose zone soil fungal communities from Angelo Coast Range Reserve, California, USA - CZODoug2_1_08_16fungal (PacBio error correction) | ecosystem: Environmental > Terrestrial > Soil >... | reverse complement strand
CGTAATTCTCCTGATCACCTTGGCGCATCTCCTTTTTCTTGTTTGCGTCAGACCGTATTTTCATGTGGCTCCACTCTGTCCGTTTTTGGCACAATCTACAACGGGGCGCCTTCTACTTTTCGCTCCTTACCCTTTATCACTGTGACTTTGTCCCTTTTTCCTTTTTGCGGGGTAATATTAGTGCTTGCCACCGTGAGTCGCGTGATTTCCCTTCATTAATCTCCTACTTTTTCCTCTCCTCCTGAATCCTTCTGTTGCCCTCCGGACCCCCCCACAACCCGTCCCCACCCCCCTTCGATGCAGAAGTGTGAGCCGTTCAAGCAATTTTTGACTATGCTCTCGCTTTACCAGGTCCTTCCAAGGTATTTTTCTGATGAGTAACCTTTTCCTTCATGTTCTTAGCCTTTGCCATAGCGCTTTCCCCGTGCGCCCTCTGCCGCGACCGCTTCTTAGATTGCATAATGACAGATGCGTTTGCTATTTGTCCCCCCCTCCCTCGCGATCCTAGGGCCTTTTTTTCGGGCGACCCCCCATTCAATGTTACCCTGCGTTTCCCCTCTCCGCCCGAGATGGTAGCCAATTTAACAACTAGATAGATAGTGTTCCTCCATTTCCCCCTACCCAATAAGGTACTCTGACTTCCCGGTTTTTCCGGGTTGTGTCTCTTGTCCAGGTCTGTTTAGAAGCAGTCAGTAGAGTTCGACGTTTTTGTCAAAACGTTTCCGTTGTAGTGAACTTCCGCTAACCCCACACCTCCCTATCCCCCCTTGCCGTTTTACTCCCTACCCGGCTTCTGCTTTGGCAATCAAATCCGATAGTGTGCATTTCTCCTTATTTATTTGGAGGCTTCCTTCTGCCTGATGTCCAAAACCCTGTCTATTTTTTTGTTGCCGATTGCTTCAAGTAATGGGCCCAAGTTTATTTAGGATCTTCCCTTGATATTCTTTATCTCTAACGTTTCTTCCGTTCGTTCCAAGATTTGCTCCCATGTTTTTGATCTCTCTTTTTAATTAATTCGAACTACTGTCTTTTCCTTATTCCACCCTATTGCAGCCACGACTGCCGCACGAAAGTAATCGCAGCCATGACCCAATATGGATTCTGCCGCCCCGGGTTAGCTATCATGAACCCTTCTTTTTCGCAATTATCTCTGCCTTTCCTTTTCTTAGTAAGAAGCCCAATAGTCGCGTTCTTCACTTTGACACCTTCTTTCCAAATTTACTCGCTTGGCTTTGCAACCCTCTCAGAACCTGCCACCGGATACAGACGTGTTCGTGTTTTCCCTCTTTCCCTTGACCTCCCTCGCCCCATGCAACTTTAGAATTTCTCTTTCTCCCCAAATATCACCTTCCTTTCCTGCAGGTCCGAACGGGCTTGCCCCCCATTCCTTCCTGGTGCAAAGAAACATCTCTTCTTTTTATCTCTCTTTGGGACCGCTTCCTTTTCAGTTTCCGCCCCCCCCTCGTTTTTTTTTTGATGGAGTAATGGAATTATATCTATCCGTTCCTTCGGGTTTCTTTTCCACCTGTCCCGGTAGCCCTTCCAAAGACAGTTTGCTGCACCTACGACACTTCTCTATCCCCCCCCTTCTTTTGAGTCCTTCGAGGGTGGTCAACCCCCCTTTTGTGCACTTTTTTTCAAAGTGAGCGTTGCTTTCTGCTGCTTTTTCCAACCAAGATCCCCGTTTGAATTCCCGTGCAGAATAATTTTATCGCGAATGTTCCCCTCAATCTATACCCCCCCCTTTTTTCTATTGCGTGTCATGCTTGCTTTAACTTCAGTTTCCCCTCTTTTTCTGAACTAGAGCTACTTCCCCATCAGTCTTCGAATTACGGCACCTCCTGTCTCCTCCTCTCTCTCCCTGGATCACTCTTTTCCCACATACTAGTTCATGGAATCGACCCCCATTCTAAAGTTTTTTCCCCCCTAACTTCTCCGTCAGGTCACGAATTGTAGACGCCTCGTTCTTCTCTCCCTTGTCCGCCTCTCTTGACGTGTCTTTTTTCTCACTTGCACGCCGCCAATGAACCCTCTGCCGTCCCCCCCACAACCTTCTCCCGTGACCTCCTTTTGGTTCCTCGACGCCTTGTGTTTGTTTCGTCGACGTTTGTGTCCTTTTTCCCCGCCAGCGGTTTTTTTGATTCGCTTTTCGGCCCTTACTCTACACGAAATGTTGGCCGGAGTCGACCCCTATTGCTGTCGGCAGCCTTTCCAACCACTCTCTTCACCCACCTTTTCTTCCAGGATTAACTTCTTTCTAGATTTAACAAAGCCGCTTTCCCCCCCCTCAGCCTTTCTGTTGCCTCTCCCCCTTATTCCTTTCTTTGTCGCCCTCCCCCATCCCTTTGTCGACAATACAGAACACACATATGCATCCCCCTTGTCTCCAGACGTGCCCTGCCGAATCGGCCCCACCTTCCAGATTCGCACTTTGCCCTCTCTAAAGTCCAGAAGGATGTCGCGGTCCAAGCTTTTTATTCCCCCACCCCCTTCATTGGGAGTCCGGAACACTTTTTTTATTCGAAGAGCGTTAGTGCTGTCAGTTTCCTTTTTTTGGAATGCGGTGGTACATGACGGGTTGCGGTCCGGTGTCTGACCCCATTTCACTCTCCTTTCTTTTCTGATCGCCCTGAGCCGTCTATTCTTTTTTCGTCGCGGGTTTAGCCAATCAGCGTGTGTTTACCTTCCTCCCTTACCCTCCGGACCGAAAATGCCCCCCCCCAAAGGAGTTACCCTTCCTCCCCGGGCTCCGCATTTTCCTTACGGAACCCCCCGTGCTTATTCATGTTGCTAAGATTTTCCCCCAGTTCCCCCACGATTCCCCCTGAAATAAGTGTCTGACTTAAAACTTCCCCGGGGCATCTGCGTAACAGGTTCCCTTTCACGCCTTTTTTCTCTCTTCTTTTCCAGTTTGTCGATGTACCTGTGGACCCGGACACTGAACGCCTTCTTCCCAAATCTCCTCTTCGGCGAGGAGTCGTTAAAAGTATTTTTAATTTTAACTCTTTTCAGGCAAGATGGCGAACTCCGTAGAAACTCTTTTTTTCATCGGTCCCCTATAAGTTTTTTTCCTTCCTTAATTTCCTTCTTGGAGCACTTGGACTAATTCATACGGTGTGATTTAGAAGAGTTTACGTAATATTCTTCATACCCCCCTCTGGAGTACTCAAACCCAAGTAGGCTCGTAAGAGCGGACTGACGATGATTTTTCATCCCCTTCCCTTATGAAACAAACCGTGTCCCCCCCCCAGATCCTTAAGCAGCCTTTTCTCCTTTTTTCCTTACTGCCTGCTTCGCGCTTATAACCGTCCGCCCACTTAAAGTGTTAGTTTCCTGATTTAACCCTCACCTCCCTCCTTTATTTGACTTGCGGACTCGCTGATGGCCACTTACCCTTCCGCACGACCGCTGACGTATGACGATCGCCCTGCGGATTGCTTTCATTTATGGATACCTCCCCCATTAGATCCCACTATTTACTATTTTTTTGCGTTTCATTTAAATGGACATGTAAATATACATCTCACCAGAGAATAGAAATATGATGGCAGCGCTCCCCTTTCTTCTCGCTATTTCTTTCCCCATTCGTTGTACCTCACGCCCCCTTTTACCTACCCGGTTCTTCGCTCAACTCTGTTTTTTTCGTTAAAGGCAGCTGACGCGAGAAGTCATTTTTAGATTGCCCTTTTTTCCTCACGCATTTTCAACCGTTTCTTCCCCTGCGCTTGCGAACACCCCCCCCCCTTTGCGGTTCAATATTAACCCGTACCATCGTCCGTCGAGAAAGCCCTTTGCTTCCCCCCACTCATGGAACCTTCGCTACTGAACCCCGCTTTTGCCGATTTTGGCGGCGATCCTTCCTTCCTTTTCCCCAAACCTTCCCTCATTACGAGGACCGGCTGATGAAATACATATCTTCTTACACTTCGTCCCTCCTCCTGGACCGATTTTTTCCCCCTTTTATTTTTCCTCCTTCCATTTAACGTATCTTTTAGCTTTGATCCCCATTTGGCTCGCTTCGCGATGAGTTCAGGGAAATACTGCATGGGTCCTTATTACATTCCTCTTTCTCTTCCCTCCCCGAATTCCCTTTTCCTCGTTTCATGCCACGCCACTATGGTTCCCTTCCTCGAGATTTCCGGCAAACATTCGCTGCTCTTTTTTTGTCTCCTCCGGGAATTCAGGTGTATTTTTCTGGACAGCCACTACGCGCTCCCTTTTTACCCGCAGGCACATCTTCCTCTGCTTCCTTTCCGCACCTGATACAGCCGTTTTCGTCGGTTGCAGTGTCGGGCCTCCGGTGACCAACTCTCCCTTCCCCGTCTCGCTATGAATCCCCCCATCCGGGGCTCCGAACCTTTCTTAGACACAGAGGTTTTCCCCCCAGCCACTTCTATCCCCCGGGGGTTTTTTGTCGTAGATGGCGGGGACGCTTTTCTGCTTTCAGTTTCTTTCCCCTGGTTTTCCGGTATGCTTATATGTCGAATCCTTCCCCTCCTTGCAGTTATGGGGCGGTGGAGTTTTCTTTTACCCCCCTCTCTGCCGTCCCTCCCGGTGTTCTCACGTTTTGAGTTTTTTTTCCTAGAGGTGTGGTCAACTCAACCTCTACTCCCTTCCTTTTAAATTCTCTTCCCTCCCTGGCTCTGATCCCACCCCGTCCCCACTTTCCCAGAGATTGCGGGCAAGCAGTTTTTCTGTTTTAGACTCCCCCTGTTCCGGACGTCCCTCGTTATTATGCTCGGAACTTCTTTTCAATCTTTTTTAACTCTTTCCTTCACCCTGCCAATTTAGCCCCTCATTGCCGCAGCGAGCTTTCCCCCCCATGCTCCACTCTTTTTCACTTCCCTCTTTTCAATGGATCGATCAAGGTCAATCCATCTCAAGAGGGCGTGTTCCCTTCTCTCTCAGTCGTTCGCCTTTCCCATTGTCCTTTTTAGATTCCCGTCAAGACGGACAACGCCGCCCTTCGTCATCACCACATGCCTTAGTTCGATACTTTTGACCATTTACGACGAATGGTTCCTCCCCTTGTCCTTTTTTCCCTAGTTGGCTTCGGGTTTTTCCTCCATCGTGTTGTGTTCGGCCCCGGCCACTTTTCCCTTCTTGAGGCGGAGCGACCCCCTCTATTATTCTCTTGCCCCCTTCTTCGGTACCAACACCCCCGCTTTTCCTTCTTTCTTCAGACCACTGTATTGTTATCGTCCCCCTCTTTGAAAATTCTTCGCGATTTAGCCTCGACTTTTGAGCGGGTGTATGTCCGCCTATGTAACCTGTCCCCTTGCTTGCGTCGACCCCCCCAATAGTGCCCCTTTTTTTCTTCGCCCTCTCCAGACCAGTCTCAATCCCTTTTTTCTCTATACTTCATCTTCTCATTTGTTAGGCCCTTTGCCCCATCTTCAGCCGCAAAGGCAAGAATGGCCCATTTCTTTTTTCCTCATTCAGGAACTACCTTTTAATTGTTCCTGAGGAAAATTGTGCCCATTAAGCCCTATTCTTTAGACTTCCACGGCATCAAAGTTTCTCTTCGGCGCTGGTTTTTTTTCTTTTAGTTTTTGGTCCACTAGGTTTTTCAGAGGTGGTGCGTGACATCTTTTCGCGCCTTTCTGAGTCCTTAGGAGCGACTCGGGACGACACTCAGCGGTGTCCCTCACGACTATTTTACCCCGCCTACAAACCCACGGTATTCTTTTTTCAAGGATTTTTTCAGCATTGACGAATCCGCCTATATTCACGTTTTCGCTGCCCCTTTCCGCCCGAGCGTTTGCGGACAGACACCCTTTTTTTCGAACCCTTGAATTGATAATAAGGGGCACTACGTCTTGAATGTTCCACAATCCCTATTTAACCCAGTTTTTTTTTTCGGCCCACGGTGGTAGCCAATTACAGTCCTTTTCATCCCCCCGGAGCTGGGGGCTTCCAAACTTTCCCCGAAACCGTCTCTTGTCGGAACGGGAGTCGTCAAAACTAGGAATATCGTCATCCCGAGACGGGTGTTCCTCTTCTTTTTGAACGGGGGTTCCATGAATTGACACTCCCGTTGGTTTGCATTTTTTCCCCCCTGTGACCGGGGTAATATCTCGCTTGCCACACCTGATTTTGTCCAGTTTTTCTGATGCCCCTTCTCCCCCCCCGGGAAGGGACCTTTATCGGAAGACGAGGGATTTTTTCCCCTTTTGCACAAACCCTTCCTTGACCACCTCCCCCCTCTGCTCATAAGAACGTTGGACATCTCGGTCTTTACCGCCCCGCCCTCTTGGTCTCCACCACGTTTACCTTAGACCACACCCAGGGTTTGCCTGCGTACCACCTTGTGCCCTCTATTCTTTTTCGCGAACATGTTTCAAAGTGAGCCCTTTTCCCGCTAATTTTGGACCGCTTTTTCTCTAGGTTCCGCTTTGCGTTTGCTACACCTGTGCGATCCACTGCACCCTTTTTGTCGTCCTCCCTTGTCCTTCTTCCGATTTGCGTAGAACGCGTCTCTGTTAGCCGGCCAACGCTAACCATGCTGTTTCCACCCGTATTTTTCTTTGTCCCCCCACCTACCTTTGGAATCGGATAACTTTTTTTCCCCCTAGCCTTGATGGTTTTTTGGGTTACAGAAGCCTCGATTCCGTCATCTTTTTTTTTTGTAACCCCTAATTCCCCGGTTCCGTGTAGAGGGCCTGCCTCTCGAGCACACCCCACCACCGATGGCGTTACATTCAAGCCGCACCATTCGTGCCGTCGCGAACGTTAATCGGGAACAAGGCGTATTCTGGCAGGACAACGGAAGTGGGGCCTTTTTTTCCCCCCACCGCTGACGTGTTGCTCGGACATGCCCCTTATCACTTTTTTCTCCGCTGTTCTGCAGTCATAGGCGTTATACAAGTCGCCTTTTTGCTTTTCCTCCTAATCGGGAGACTGTCTCCCCTTATCTTTTACAATGGCCTAGTTATAGTTTTCTTTCTCCCTTCTGTCCGCTGACGAGCAATGTTCTTCCTTTACCGTCAGGCGACCATATTTACTTTTCTCTCTTCCTTCCCTCAAGAATGTTGCAGCATTACCCTCCCCATATGGGATTACGGTCGATCTCTTCGCACACATTCAGCTGATCATGCTTGCCCTTCATTCCCTTTTGTGATTTTTCTTTTTTCTCGCCAGCGAAGCCTCCTTCTTTGTGCCGCAGGAACATATGATAGATTTTTATTGTCCCCCCTTTTCACTCCGAAAAAGAAGCATACAGCCGTGTCTGTGTACTCTTCTCTGGTCCTTTCCCGGGGACCCATCCCCCTCTCATCGCTCTGCTATCCTATCTCCTCCCATCCCCCTGTTCCCTGCCAATTTTTACCCAGGCCTAACCGCGGGCCCGCCCGCTTTGTTGTTTCGGGTTGGGGGTGTGGGGGTTTAGATGTGGGGTTGTTCTTTTTTCCGATTTTTTTTAAGTACCTTCTTCCTGCGTCCCTGGAGATTTTCGAGCCTTCCTTCTGCGTCAGTGGGCCTGTGTTTTGTTTCCCGTCGACGACTCTGCCCGCCTCCAGCGGCGGCGTGAGGCTTCGTATTTTTGGGGCACATCACCGGACTTCAACTAGCGGGTCGCGCGTCTTTTGCCCTTTTCCTCCCAGGACCAAATCCCGGACTTTCGCTTCTGAGGCAAGGCATGTGAGCAGCGAATTTTTTGCACCCTGTCTAACGGTAGGGTCCTCCTCCCATATTGTTCATGTTTTCTTCCTTTTCTTCGTCCTGCATCGGGCTTCCCCGGCCCATCTACACCGGCCCAGATCATTGCTCGCAGTCGTATGCAAGATATTGCCCCCCCAGAAAACCCCTTTCCCATGGCCTCGATAAAGAGCTCTTTTCGAGGCCTTTCCCCCCCATCAGGTATGAAGTTCTTGCTCTTTCGCCTTTTTTTCCCCTGAATATAGATTTGACCTGACCGTCAATCCGTCATCCCTGTAGACATCCTCCTCTTGACCGTCAACCAATTCCTCTCCTTGATCGTTTACTCTCAGACTGGCCGCCATTTTGGTCCTGAGCCGGCACACGTTTTTTTTTAGGTTACATGACCTCCCATCCCTTTTAGTCTCCTTGCACCCCCCTTGAACCCCCTCGTGAGGACGGGATTTCTCAACCTCTTTTCTCGAGGTCATTTGCACCACACCAACCCGCTCTTCGCTCGTCCCATATAGGGGGTCCGTATTTTACCCCCGCCCTTAAGTTAATATCTAGCTTTTCCCATCCCTATTTCTCTTGAGAGTCACGAAGTCCCATCCCCATTTTGAGCCCCAGTCTCCCCCCCCAATAGTGAAATATTTGATCGCATTTTTCCAGTCCAGTAGCAAAAGAAATCGGTTACTTCCTTAATCCTTTCTCTTCAATCGGGACCATGCACCCTCCTATTCCTCAAAAGGGCCAGGAAAGTTTAGCCCTCCTCCTTTGGTAAGCATCATGACCCACCTTCCCGACTTCAACGTGGTGCTCCGCTCGAAGCCTTCTCTCGATACAAGACAGGCGAATGATCCTCCACGGCTGATTGGAATTTTGACTTCCGGGGTTGTGGCAGGTCACGTGTTGGGTGCCAATGCTATCTTTTATCTACCAGGTAGAAGTCAGGGCAGGCGTCCCAATCATCAGTTTCCCTTATCATCGTACAGCCGACCGACCCCCCTTGCCCAACATTCTGCACCCTTCCTTCCGTTCCTCACGCAGGAGACGTTGACCCCAACCCGTCTTCTAACTCTTTAATCTTTTCTGCCGGTCCATAGTTCCGCCTTCCTTTGGCGGCCCGTGCAACCTTTTCTTTTTTCGCCCCCCCCCTGAGATTCCCTCCTTGGAATATTGCGTGAAAGGTTTATCTTCCCATGTACCCGCTCTCTTCTTTTTTCCTCCTCCTCCGTTTTTTTTTTTTTCTCCATTCGAAACAGAGCACACTTCTCCCGATGATCAAGGGCTGGGGAGTAAGACTTCCCCTGGCCTCCCCTCCTCGTTTCGGCAGTGTTCCTCTTTTAACAACGAGGCTATCGTATTCTGGTGTTTAATTCCTTTGGCCTTTGAATGATTTCACCTTTTTTTTTTTACTTTTCCTGTCAGGCGGGGTTTAATTCCTGCTTGCCCAAGCTTTATTGAGTAAAGCGAGCCGTTCCGGTCCCTGCTAGAACCGCTTTTCCTTATTGTCTGGATGGTGGGCGAACAACGTCAGACGGCCAACCACGTCTTTTTCCCATGCCAGTGCTCCGAAGCCGCCGTCCTGCGTACGTTCCACGAATATGTTCCCTCTCTTTTTCCCAAAACGTTTACTGCGACCTTATTAGTTATCCGTACCCAACTTGACCGCGACTGCTTTCTTTCTTGAGAAATAAGCGATTTTTTCCCCCGTACGCGACGATGAAGCTTTTTATTCGCACTTTTTAGTGCTTGTTATTTATGTATAACTACACTCGCTGCCCAGCACTTGAACTTTTTCGAAGACACATTGATCCACAACCCTTTCCCATGGCTTTCTTTTCCTGTCAGAGGAGGAGGGTTCACTTAAACTCGCATGAGATAGTCCGTTCAACCCCAGTCAGGTTGTACACTCCCCCCTTTTTTCCATCTTCCCCCGTTGGATGCTCGCGGTTTTTGGTTACCCGTCCACCTCCCAGCTAGAGCCGTCAATCTGCCGGGCCGGTCCTCACTCCTTGTCCCTCTTTTTTTTATATCGGCCCCCCGAACCTCGTCGCGAACCCCCATTCTTTCTTTCATTCTATCCACCCCTCTTTCGTTCTTCGACTTTTCCCTTTGAGCTGATTCTTTTGTCCACCCCGTTCTTTACCGGCCTCGGAATGTGTTTGCTTTTTTTCCCGTCCTTTCCGTTTGCTTCCAAACCGTCCATATATTACGGGCAAAAGGGACGCTTCCCAAATTATAGGTTCCCGTTTCATACTTAGGGCCGATCTTTGAGTCCTTATTCCTTGATCTTCTTCTTATCCTTTTACCTCTTTCTTCTTTTTCGTACCCCATCTTTTGATACATTTGCTCGCTTCTGGTGCGTCTGACCTGTAAGGCTGACCCAATGGGCGTATTCCCTAATTGCTCCCCTCCTTGCCTGAAGTACTGACAAAACCCCATATGGGATGACTTTCTCTCCTGTAGTCCTTCTCTTCCCCCTAAATGCTGCCCCCCCCCCTTCTCCGTGATTTTTTTTTTTTTTTTTTTTTCTTTGGGTTTCTTTTCTCGCAGCGCAAATAGTCGCTTTTTGGACTCCCTTTTGAAACACCTCATTCCCTTGATAGCCCCGTTCACCTCTTTCCTCTTTCCCCCCACTCTCAACCTGACCCCAGCTTTCTGTTTTAGAGATCGGGTGTACAAGAACTTGAGCAACCATGCAACGACGCAATTTAGGTCTCCTTCTCCCCTTCATCCTTATCTCCTTTCCCGGCGCAAGTCCTGACTTCGTCCCCTCCTGGCAACCCTCCCATCTCTATATTCTCCTCGTTTTTGTTCTTTTTCTTTTCTGGGAGGGTCCCCTCCCTTTTGTTTTCTGTGGTCCTTCCGAACACTAGGCTTTGAATGAGTATTATATTTCTTTATACTCCTCTCTCCTTTTCTCGTCCTTATGTTTTTTGCTTTTCCATGCGATCTAGACGACGATGACCGAAGACAAAGGCTCCGCCTTGCGCTTTCTTACCTCGAGGGGGCCACCTGCTTCATAGTGCCTGCGAGTCCCCCCATTGCGGTTTATCTCTTGTCTTACTGGCCCCCCCCCCGAACCTTTTTCCCTGGAATTCACGGCCTTATCTTTTCCTTTCCATGAGCCTTCCTGTTTGCCCGTCCCTCTAGCTAACTTGTGTATCCCACTCTGAGTGTCATGCTGGCGCGGCCGGAATTCTTTTTCCCTATAGGGAATACGTCTTCTTTTACCGGCCCAGGCTCATTGACCCTCTCCTTTCCTTCAGGTCCAAATCTGGGACAACCCTATCTTGCACCAGATTAAAAAAGAATCTATCCCCATCCCCCGAGGAGCGGACCCCTGTATTCTCCTTTCATATGGCGCCCTTTCCGGGTTTCCATATCCCCCTTGTTTTTTGAACCGAGAGGCCCCCTCGCCGCACCAGAAATCGGCGACCTGCACTTTCCCCTTTTCAGCTTTCGGTGTGCCGGCCGCCTGTCCCTTTTCCTGGCACGAAGGGGGTCTGGTTCTTCCTTGAACGTCCCTCGGTTTGCTTTCGCCGGCTCACACGGAACCTTTGGAATTTTTCCCCCCGGAGCCCCCTCCCCCTTTTTATTTATGATCGATCTTTCTTTTGGTCACCCAAACCCCCCCCCCGCTTCTCTTAGAAACGTTCATCAGAGGTTTACGTTATTAAACCTCTTTACCGGCTATTAGAGCTGGTAGAGTGCGACTACCCCCATATCCTCTTCGTGCGACACATTTTTCTCCTTCATAGAACACAACCCGTGCATATTTGATCGCATCGAGTTGGGGTCACGAAAGTAGCACCCGCCTTCCCCCCCCCCTCTGATATGCTCTTCTTTCCCCCTTCCCTTTTTTTGCGACTTTTGCCCCCATCGCTATTCGGTGCCAGGCCGATTGTTTTCCTCGTTCAAGGTGGGACCCGAAACCATAACCTTAATTGGTTTTAAGGCCATTCTTCCACTCTAAGCATAGGCTTATTCGAATTCTGCATTTCTCTTTCGAGTTCCTTTTGAGTCAAGCGGGTTTTCCTGCACTGTGTTTCGTCCTTCCCCTTCGTAGTCCCGTACTTTCGCCACGTCCTTCTTTTGACCTTTCTTCCTCGGTTCCTAATCAGTTTTGTTTCCCCCTACACGAATACCCCCTGCCGAAAGACAAATGCAAACAACGGTAGTGCAATTCACCCGTTGTTCCCTTTTTTTGAATTCCCCCCTCTCCTTTGCTTTGACGCTTCGCCCCTCAAACTTTCGACTTTCTTTTTTTTGGCCTGAAAAGAGTTTTATGACCCTGATTTCCCAGGGTGCTCCGAGTCCAGGTGCATTAGAATCCTTTCCTTATATCTTTCCCTAATACTCTTTTGTTGTTGAAGATCCTCTTTTTAGCCCACCGGGGTGGGAGCCTGGACGACCTTTTCATTCTCTCCCAGTGATGTGGAGTCATCCCGAGACCGAGCTTCGGCTGATTGCGCGCCCTTTTTTTCTAAACCCTCTTCCTTTCGAGGGCTCAGACGTTCCATCCGGGGCAAGGGTTGAATGCATTGCCAACCTTTTTTTCATTTGTTGGGAGGCGTGGTGATTCACACCACGCCTGATTTTCTTCCTGAGATGCCCCAGTAACTAAGGAAGTATTTCATCTAGGTCGATCCCCTTCCTTTTTCACCTTCCTGTGTCACGGCCCCACAAGTACGACCACCTTTCCCCAACTTAGTTTTCTTCTCATTTTTTTCCCCTACCCCTTCCTCTCAACGCTTTCCCTTACAGTCCGTCGGCCACAACCACTCTTATTTTATGAGGCCCACCTTTGTACAGCGAAGCCTCCTTCTGCCTTTGCGCCTAGTTTCTTTTTGACCTTCCTAAATATGCTCGCTGTGAGTATTTTGATGACTATTTCTTCCCCCTTTTCTTTTGTGCTATTTTTTTTTCACCTACACGATGCGATCCCACCACACTTCGTGCCCCTTTTTTCGTCCGCCCCCCGTTGAGCCCCCAAATGGACATGACAATGGAAAGTCCGCCTCACTCCCCCGGGATTTTCGGCCCCTCTTCCAATCGCTAGATGCTTTAACTCGGCTTGTAAATAACGCCCATCCCCTCTTCCGACCTCAACTTTTTTCCTCTCCCTAATAGCCCCTGTTCGTTACCCCGCAAAGCTGCTATCCGTCACCTTTTCTTTTTCTATTCCACGATTGTGTTTACGTGTCTAGTTCTGCCCCTTCCGCCCCAAACCCTTGTCCCTATTAACCCACCGTCTGCCAACTTTTCCCCGTGGTAACTCTTTGAACCTTCTTCGGCTCGATCGCTCCTTTCTACTCTTTTTTCCCCTTCCGCATTAGTTGGGTCGTCGGCAGTCTTGAAGTTTTCTTTTTTCCCACTGTATATTATTCATCACCCATCTGTCTAAAAGTCTAGGCGTCATTACAAGTTTGCATTCCTTTTTCTTTTCACTTTTCTTTTCTAGCTTCCGTGACCCCTCTCTCTTGCCCCCCCTATTTGATCCATTTCCTCTCCCTTTGCGAACTTCTCTTTCCCTTTACATTATGGGCCGTATTCCACGCTCATGGCTTTTAAAGGACGTCTTTTCTTCCCCTCTGAGTCCCTTCCCCGCCAAAATATGGATTTGCACTTTTTGTTTTTTTCGCTGATTTCCCAGTCCACCCCTTCTTTTTTTTTTTGCTCGCCCCAATTCTCTATGCCTAATTCCTGTGATTTTCTGTGTTGGGCTCGAATCGAATTTCATCTCGACTTCTCCCCCCAGCCTCCCTGATTTGACGCGGGTGCTTGAAACCACCCTACGATTCCCCTCCCCTCCGCACAGCTAGTCTCGTGGTGCGGGCTTCCCTTTTCCTCCAGCTTCACAGGAACCCTGACCTCAGATCAATCCCCCATCCCATCCCGGAGCCTCGACCAGTGGTTTTTTTACCCACAACAGGCGAACAGCGGGTCCACGACC
>Ga0179593_1634906_pt1 | contig 13597 bp, 21 predicted proteins | sample CZODoug2_1_08_16_FD_185931 | JGI IMG/M metagenome (GOLD analysis project Ga0179593, IMG submission 185931) | Vadose zone soil fungal communities from Angelo Coast Range Reserve, California, USA - CZODoug2_1_08_16fungal (PacBio error correction) | ecosystem: Environmental > Terrestrial > Soil >... | reverse complement strand
TTTTGTTTTCGTCAGGCGGGACTTAAAAGGGAAATCAGATCCAGTAGGTCTCCTTTTTTCTACTTCCTTTTATTTGACTTTTTTCTCTGCTGGTTATTTTTTTTTCTTCAATTCGTTTGTGTGTCCTCTTGCCTACTGTGTTTGGAGAGCGGAGGGACGGTAGTTTAAAAAGAATTTTTTTCCCTTGTGATTCTTATCTTGACCCTGTCATGTGCGTGACGATGCAGACCCCCCCCCTTAGACCCTTCCCAAAGAAATGAAACAGCACCTATGACCGTTTTTTTTATCAATTTTTCCCCCTTGTCTCAACTCATAGATTCCCCTTCGTCCTTCCCTCACTGACTCATCAGTACCCGTGGCGAAATGACCCGTGAAAGGGAATTTTCCACTCGCATCTTTTCCAGCTCCCGGTACCCTCTTTTTGTTCCAAGGTTCCCCTGATAACTCAATTGGTAAATTTTACAATGCGCTCTTGCGGCTAGTCTCTTCCTGCGCCCTCTTTCTACGTTTCCCTTGGGCTCCAGAGCCCCCCTCCTTCCTCAATTCCCCTGCACTTCTGATAAATGATGCTGTTGAGGATAATTAGGGAAGCAGGACTAGTTTCCTTTGACCATTCTCAAACCTCCTTTCCCCGGTTTTTCCCTTTCTCCTTGGTTTCCCCCCCTCTTTTTCACCCTTACCCGACCCTTTTTTTGTTTTTTTGTCATAGTGTTGAAAGGATGTGTGAGTCCCCTAGTCCAAATAGTTGCTGGATGAATCGTTTCTGACCCCCCCGGCTCCCCCCAACCCTTCACTTAACCCTCCTACTACCCCGACTCACCACTCTCACCCTCCCCTCTCTCCTCGGGCTCATCCGACCCCTCTTTTCTCATTTCCTCCTTCTCCCTCACTTCAACTTACCCTTCCTTTCGTTCCCCCCTTTTTTCTCCTTCCATCTTCCTCCCTTCCGTTTTCTTCTCCCCCCTTCTATCCTTTGTCCTTTCCCCCTTTCTTTTCACACGTCCCACAGCCTCCCTTTCCTCTCTCTTCCCACCCCTTCATCTCTTCCACCTCCTATCCTTGTTGTATCTTGCCCCCTTTTATTCATTATTTTTTTTCTAAATCCAATGTAATCTCACCGTCAAGAAACTCTGAGTCCAAAACTGGACTCCCTGAAACTAAACTTGAGTGAAACTCCGGTAGACCATTACACCCATAGGTTCTTTCTAATGTTTCTCGGCCTGTCCCGTGTACCCCCTTTCTTTCACCTTATTGAGCGCTGATTTAAGCCTCACACAAAATTATCCCTCCGCACCCCAATCACCAGCAAGCACTCCATTCATGCCATCCTATACTTAGTCTTTCCCCCTTCACTTCTTGTCTTCTGTAATAAAGTTGTACCATCTTGCATTCTTAATACAGAGTTTTTGGGGGGAGGGGGGTTGTTGTTTTTTTTGGTGTGGGCTTACTTTCCTCCCTTCCTTTCGCCCCCCCCCCTAGCCCCTTCGGATCTTCCTTCTCTCTTCTCATCCCCCAGCAAAGTCATTCCCCCCCCATCAATGCCCCCATGTGGAAGTTCGTAGTACTTAGTTGTTTTTCCTATCTTTTTGTGTGACCTCCCCTCTCGATTGATTGACCCTTAGGATAGTGCTTCCTCACCTTGGGTGCAAAGTCCCCAGCGGTTTCTTATTCATCAATGAAAGATTAACTCCTTAATGCCCACCCTTCGTTCCTTCGATTCTACGCCCTCCCTGTTTATCTTAACTGTGTGTCATTTTTGTACGGATCGACCACGCCTCCTAAATGCGAGTCAGAAATTCTCCTACACTTAAATGTAGGGGGGCCGCAATCCGCTTGAACTCCCTCCATTTTTTTTCCCCCCATTCTACTACACCCCGATTTTTTTTCCCCCTCCTCTGCCTGAATTCCACGTCAACTCAAGAAAAAATAAACAAAATACAACAAACTTGAATTCGCTCCCCCTTTGTCGTCGGTTACTACTGAGCCCCCTCCCAGTCAGTCCCCCTTTTTTTTCCCAAGTTCTCCCCCTTTACATTTCATATGGATTATCCTGCTCATGGTCTATGCTTGAGGGAGGCGACCCACTGACTCGGAAAAATCTCCCCTTGCTCAAGATTGACGTAGCGTGCCGGAATAGCAAAGTTTCTTTGAGTCCTTCGCATCCTTCCTTTCCTCTTGCTGCCATTATTTCCCTTTACCCCCCCCACCTTATCGAGCCTTTAGGGTTTGTGGTGGTGTGTATGTATTTTAATTTACGACCTACCTAGGCCCCCTTAGTTTTTCCAGTACTCTTCCCCAGTGCTTTTTTAGCCGTCTCAGTACAGGATGCGATACGGAAGGGTGGTTTGTCTCCGAACCCGTTTGCAAAGCGCTTCGTTTTTTTCCCGCCGTCCCTCTTCCGATTTTTTCACCCGCTGCCTCACGGACTTCCCCTTCTTTCTCAAACCGAATACCCGGTATCCGGTCCACCTCGAGCAAGGTGACACCACTGAACACCGTTTTCCCCCCCTCCCCCTCCCTTTCCATCGCCCCAGACCCAGCACCTACAAAACCAAAAAGAAGACGCCGACATCACCACTCGAACCTTTTCAATCTTTCTTTATCGTTTCTTTTACTTAGGGAGTCCTTTCAGTGGGGGAGGTTTTTTAGAGTGAAAGCAGGGATTCTTCCGCTCTTCCCCCCCTTTCGGTTTACAATTAATCCTTATTTCATCCAATCCCCTATTTCCCCCCTTTAGGTTCAGGACCGTCGAACCGCTGAAACCCTTGCGGCGGCCTACAAAACAACTCAACAACAATTTCGCCCCTTTCTTGTCCCTGGGTTCCTTTTTCTATCCCCTCCTCTCCGTTGTTGTTGTTTTAGTCTCTCTCCCTTCCAATTCACAAATTCCCTCGGAATTTTCGCGTACTGTCCGGTTAATTGGTTCGTGCTTTTTCCCCCCTTTTCGCGTTTTTCGGTCACTTGCCTCCGTCCTCCCTGAGTTTGCGGAGAACTCATGATTGGAAACCTTTAAATACCTCATGACACCTTCCTTTTTTTAAGACCTCCTGGTCTTTTCCAACCATCTTTCTTCAAACCCCCCCCACCCCCCCCCACAGAGTCCATGAGCCCCTCCCTACTTCTCTAAAACCCTTTCGGGGTTGAACTTGCGTTTTCTCTTTTGACTTCGATGTGGGGATTGAGAGCGTTGCTTGTGGGGGTTTTGTTTCTGGTTGATGCGGAGGATCCTTTCGGTTTTTTTTATCTTTTTTGTTGGGTTTTTCTCTTTTTCATTGCCTTTGAGAGGATAAACGTTCTCTCCACTTGGGTTTGGCTCATTTTCAAACTTGATCCGTTTCCCGCGTTTGTAACATACTTTCTTATCTCCTTTTTCCTCCCCTTCAGATCCCCTCCCATGTGGTAGGCCTCTTCCAAACAACATGCCGTCTCGCTCGTTAATAAGGATAAACAAGATAACAAATGGACGTGATTTTTTTTTTTACGCCCTCCCCCTTCCTTTATTCTTTTGACCCGTCCCTTACCAAGCCAACAAACAAAGCCCCCAAAGGCTCACTTTTTTTGTAAATTTCGTTTAATGGCCCACGTCTTTTCTTTCCAGGTTTTCTTTCCTTCTCAATTTTTTTCTTCCGGCCCAACCCGGAGAAAGGCCATTTGTGCTTTCGTTGAAAGGCGAAGGGTTCGACCTTGTTCGTCCCGCTGGCTCCCGGATCCCTTCCCCCCCAATTCCCCGCTGTTTCGCTTTCCTGGGGAGACCTTTTTTCCCCCTTTTCTACATGCGATATGGAAATTTGATTGTTATTTTTTTCATGGTTGTGAACGTTGACGTTTCCGTGTCAGGGGCCGGTTTTTTGCTTCTATGGGCTTTTCATGGTTTCTTTGGTACAGTGCATGATGAATTTTCTCGTGAAAGCGAGTGCTTAGACTTCCCCTCCTTACCTTTTTTTTCGTTTTCCGTTCGATCTTCCCCAGTTTCACCACCTCCCCTAGGTTTCGAGCCGGCCCGAACGTATTTTCACAAGTCAGGCGTTGGAGATCTGACTACTCTTGGATTTCCAGGCTTCCTTTTTTTCCCCAATACCCAGAGGGTCAGATGCACCCCACCCCCCCCATTAGTTCAGAGGTCACAATGAAGGCACTTCCCCCCCCTATTTTTTTTCCCTTTCCTGCACCTTTCGCAGATTCTATGTCCACAATTCGACGACGCCTATACACCCTGGTTAGGGATTTTTTGATAGCTTCCCCCCTTTTAGCCCCCATGGTGTCTCGCGAGAGGTTAACAGAATGGAGTTTTCTTTTTCCCCCACCCCATTACTTCTTCTCTAAACCGTACTCTCACAACCCCAGCACTTTGTTGATGGTTCTTTTTAATTAATTAGGAGAAGAAGCCTTGATGAGCTTCTTCCAGTTCTGTGATTTATCCCCCCCTCTTTCTTCTCATAAATTTGTCCCCTGACTGCACAAATGGTATGTCAAGAAGGACTGAGAGTCTAAGAATGTTCAGTCCCCTTGGTTTTCTTTTAGTGCATTGGATCTTATTTTTTCAACTGGTATTTGAGGTTCATATTACTATCTGCTTCTTCTTCTTAATTACCGTTCTAGGTTCCCCCGGGACTCTTTGTTCAGGTCCTCTTTTTTCCCCGATAAATTCACCTCTTGGATCTCTCGAAAGACAAACATCCGGGCGCATATGTTTCAACCACCCCCCAATGTTTTTTTCCCCAACTTTTCAACCCTCACTTTCCCCCCCCCTTCCTGAGGTCCTACTATCAATGCCCCCCACAAGACAGGTGGGGAAGTAGAAATTTACAGTTTCCCCGAGTCCCTCCCCCCCCCCCAAGAGTACCTCCAGTTCTCAACGGGTTTCGAACTCTTTTCTGCCCTCTTTCCCCATTCCATCTAATTTGGGAATTCGACTGAAAAGGATACATCTCATAGAGAGATCCCTTCTTTGACTTCCTCCAGCTGGTTCCCCGTTAACTTTCCCTTACTTATTCTTACCGTGGGGAAGCCCTGCTTCTATGGTCGTTTCCCTTCCACTTCTTAACCCCTCCCACCTTTCCCTTCTGGTGTACTCTTTGGATCCTGATCCTCCTTTGATGTTCCCGTAACTGGTGGAAGAGTATGATAATTGAGTTATCCCTCCACGGGCCTCTTCCGTCTCTTTCCTGGTTATTCCCCTCAATGACGATTAACTGCTACATTTACAACGGCTCTCTTTCAGACCACAAAAGGTAGCAATCCTCGAAGCCCCTTTGCACACCATAGGTCCCCCCCCCTTCCCCTGGAAAAAAAAGAAGTCAGAAAATAACACCTCCCCCCCACAGCAGCCTCTACACTTTTATATAAGATCCCCCTTTCTTATCCTCAATTTCGTCCAGGCCCACGACGGACCAATAGAAAAACCCCGGATCGATCTAGTTTCCCCTACCTCCGTTGTGTTGTGACCTGTTTTGTTTTTGTTTCATCCTGGTTTCCAGTGTTCTTTTCTCCCCCCTAGGGATAACTTTTTCTATTTTTTCTAAATGTGTATGCGCCAAAGTGTGATTTTATTGAGCGCTTAATCTTTTGATGGTTTATGTTATTTCTTTGTGTGCCCTTTTCTCCTTTGCGATTTTTTTCCCCCCTCATCCCCCCACATTGACTTGATAACGTTTTTGAGCAGAGGAAAACTACTGTTATACTAATCGGTCTTGGAGGAAGATGCTTTTCCCCCCCCCCCTGTCCCAATTTTTCCGATTTTGCGGTGATTAACCGCATTCGATTCAACCCAGGTTCCCGTTTCTTCCTTATCCACTTTCCCCCAACTCCCTTCCCTGTTAGAACTTAAGGGAAGGCCCTAGAATAAAATCCCGGGTCCTTTTTTTCCGCCTTTGCCGTTCTCACCTTCCTAAATGGAGGTATTTTACACTGCTCCTTTTTTGATTCTCCCCCTCTTAATGCAATCCCCTATTCCCTCTCCTATAGGCGACCCTCCTCGTAGAATTAAATTTTGGAATCAGGTCCATTTTTTTTTGCTTCTCCCTTTTTTTTTTTTAGTTTTCCCAGAACTTTCTCTCCTCCCCCTTGTGGGTCCAGGTGATTAGGTGATTAACTCGGGGGTTTTCCTTTCTTCTTTTTTGATACCCATTGTTCCCCCTTGACATCCCTTGTGACTACCATTGTTCTTTTTCCGCTTTTTTTTCTCTTTAACTCGTCACCTTGAACTTAACCCAAGAGCTTCCTTCTGAGTGGACGGGGGCAAGGGCAGCGTTCCGTTCCCTTAGAGAAGATTCTGAGCCCTGAATGCCCCCTCCCTGCTCACGAGGACTTGCCCCAAGTGGAGCAATTAGCCCATAGGTCGATCGATCTCGGCAATCCTTTCCCCCTTCTCTCCCTTTTTCTTTTCGACCTTTTCCCCCCTTTTTGTCTGACCATTCTTTCCCCCCCACCCCCATTATTCCCCTCCGCACACGTCACATCCAACACGCACTGCACTGATTCAGGCCCCCCAACTCTCTCCCCCCCCCCCCCCTTCCCCTTCTTTTTTCTTCCTCATTCTTCCCCTTTTTTGTTTTTTTTTTTTCGCCCTGGTTCCTCCATTCTGTAGTTTGTAGTAAGAGCTCACCATTCTTGGCCTCCTTTTCACCCCCGTCCCCTTCCCCCATTTTTGAGGGGAGGCGAAGTCAGAGATCTGCTTGGTACCCACATTTTTTAGCCCGATTGTCTTTTCCCCTCCCTCCTTCTAACCCCTCATCGTTGCCTTTACCAAAATATGTGCCTTAAATTCATACAAGATTCCTCTTTCTTCTCACCCCTATTTTCTTGATATCGTTTTCCTTATGGCGTCCCCCCCACTTTTTTCACCGTTGTTGTATTGTTCGGATCGAAGACGCTTCTCCTGAGAGACGACGCTCTATCCCCCCTTCTTCGCTTTCTCAACTTTCCATAAGCACCCCACTCTGACTACTCCACCGTGACACCCGATTTCTTCTGAACCCCTCCCTCGACCTTTCCCCCCTTTTCAAACCCCCAACCTGCATCTTGCGCCCTGTGCTCCAGTTTCTAACCCCTGTCTTCCCCCCTTGCGAAAACTCAAAAGTCAGTCCGACAGTTAGGTCCCCCTCTTCACACTTTCCTCCCGCCTCCCTTGCTTTTTCTTCTCCCCGTTGCTAGTTACCCATCGACTCCCGACGCCCAGATTGCCGTCTTGAGTGACAGGAATAGAAAAGTTATGTGATGGGTCCACGGTGGCTTATTCCTCCCCCCCTTCTTTCCCACACTTTCTTCTCTTTTTTTTTGTGTTGTTCTGACTTTTCATTTCGCTCACTACTAGGAAATTCTTCTTTTGGAACTTTCCCGAAGCGGCCTTTTGAGCCCTGACCTCCATCTAGCGATACCGACGAGGTGTGTTTTTTCTCCCTTCTTTATTTTCTTTCTCCGCAGTTTCCCCCCTCTACTCCCCCCCCTCTTTAAAGGTCCTTTTCCCCCTGAGTCCACCACATCCCCTTGTCTAAGCTTCACGAGAAACGGTGACTACAACTGCCAAACCTTCCCTTAAAGCTAGTCTACCCTCCCCCAAAAGACCTCCCCCCCCCAAACCCCAACCACAAGGAATAAGATTCTACATCCCAACAAATCGTCGAGGAACGCGACCCTCTCTCCACGGTCCTAGTTTTTTTTCTCCAGTGTTGGTTGATTATTTCTCTTCCCTCCTGGATTCTTCCCTCATGTCGTTCCAATGGTATCTCAGTTGAATTGTGTGCAATAGACATGATTCTCCAGACTTACCCGAGTCCGGAGTTCCTACTTCCCCCAAACTGCGGTCTTCTCCCCTCCACAAATCCGCTTTTCTTCCAAATGCCACTCTCCCCTTTTCTGCGGTTTCTATGGATTGATCTCCCCTACTAATACTTGGTTTTGTTGCGGGAGGTCCCCCCAATTCACAAATATCCTCCTATTTTCCCTCGGCTTTCAGCCTTTTTCCTTCGCAAGTGTTTCCTCTTTGGTTCATCACTTCCCCCCTACCGGAACTTGGTATGGAGCATTCGGCTTGTCAACGGTCCACTTCCTCCTGACCTTTCGTCTTCTCCCTCTGGCCCGCCAAAACCCTTCTTCCCTACTCCATCGTTAACATAACGTATGGGACCGTTGGACTCCGGTCGCGGTTACTTACGATTGGTGGGTTCGTCTGTTTTTTTCTTTGCTTTAGCGGTGAGGATTTTTCCGGTTTTTGCGAATTTTTGGTGTTCTTTTTGTTGAAGTTTTAGAGTGGTCATTGATATGTGAGCGATACGGGTATGTTTGATCAAGCCCTGTCTCCTTTTGTGGTCCCCCTTCTCTTTGGATTTACTCCCAGATTCCAAAGTTTTTTTTCTTTTTTAAAAATCTTTCCTTATCTCTCTCTCCTTATACGTTCTTTTTCCCCAGATATACAATGGACGCTGATCGCTTCGTTTCCTTCCACACTTATCACCCAATCCACGGACCCCCCCCCCGTCTTTAATCCCTTTTTTCGCCTTAGTAGTTATAAGGAAGCTGATTAGTATGCACCCATTTCATCACCTTTACTAATCACATCTTATCTTCCCCACACTACGTCCTTGCAAGGAGATGTTCCTTTTTTTTCGCTAAAGTCCCTGGGTACTCGTACATTCTCCCTGATTCTATCTTTCCAATACGGGAGACGGCTTCCTCTGTCTTTCTGACCTTCGACTTCTCAAGGTGTTTTAGGTCTTCTGACACATGGACTCCTTCAATTGATTTTTTCTTTTTTGTTGAGTTGAGTTGCTCGAGGTCTAGGGTTACAGAAGTTGCCAAGTGGCCCTATCTTTCACTGTTTCTATGGTATGACTTCCCCTCTTGAAGTCTCTCCTTGGACCCCCAATACGTTACTTGGCCGCTTAGAGAGTAGTATAGCATTAGAGTTCTTTGTCCCCCAAACTGACCGCCCTTCCCCCTACAGTCTTTCTTCCCAATGTGGGAAGAGAGAGAGCGGTGGCAGGAAGGAGATGAGGATGAATGGAACCACCAGAGGGGGCAGTTTTCACCCCCTTTCGTCCCAGATCTTTTTCCATCACATATCTTTGTATTCACAAAAGTGTTCAGGAACATGGCCTTCTATGGCGGACATTAGCGAAGCCCATTTGGGTTTTGGTCCTTTTTTCTTGACCTTAGCCCAAGTTCCCTTTTTTCCTTCGTTCCCCCTCCGGAGCTGAAGGTCTCCCACCCCAACAACAAAATTTATGTAAATGATCTGCAACGATACCCTTTTATCCTTAACCTCCCCCACAACCTTTTTTGATCTTATGCCTTGCTGCATTCCTCCGTGACAGTGCGTGGGGTGACCCGCGTCTGGCTCGTTGGTGAAGAGGCCTAAGCTTTTATTCAATTCTGGCTTAAATGTCCTGATATTCAGGATTCCCTCTCTTACGTCTATCCCTTCTTTTGACTGGAGTGCCCTATGGTAATCTTGAGATTGAGTGTCTCATTTCGCTTTGTTTATCTATGTTTTTTTTCTATTGATTTCCCGTGAAGGGGATTCCCCCCCGGAACGAGGACTAGATTCTTTTGTTCCTTTTCAAGATTGGCCTTCTCTCAACTAGTGGACTAGAACTGTCCCTCGTTCCCCCCCACCCCCCCCAATTTCTTCCCCACCCTTTTTTGAGACAACAGAGTCGGCCAACTAAGAGGACCTTTTCCCCCACCTCAAGGTCACCCCCTCAGCGTGAGTGTCTGCAATTTACTCTGTCCTCCATCCCCCCTTTCTTCCTTTCTTCCAACTTTTTGATCCTTAGTTCTCCTAGGTCCCCAACTTCTGAACTTCACTTAGATATACTCGGCTTCGAAGGACAGCTTCAGATACTAGCCTTATTTCTAACCTTTTATTTCGTTCATTCCTTTCTGAAGTCTTCTTGCTGTCCCCTCGTTTTTATTTTTTTTTTTCCAATCATGGTTCATTTCGCAACAGGCAAGGGGAATGAGGATTAGGTATGATTCCTTTTCTTTTTATTTTTTATAGTTCGTTCTCCCCCTCGGGACTTTTTTTCCTTTTAATTGTTCCTTTTCCCGGAGGTTTTAGGTGTTCCTACCCGACCGATTAGGATAACCGTTTTGTGTGTCTCTTTGACACTCTACAGTTGACCACCCTTCCTCCGAAGACCTCAAACAACCAGGCCTCCAGGCCCCACCACAGACTTACAGCCATAAATAACCCCCTCCCCTTTTTAATCCCCCTCCCCAACCAAAAATTAATCTCTATACTAGTTTTTCTTTCTCCTTCTCTTCTTTGACACCAGTCCCCTCCTGCCCCAATGTGACCCCCCGGATCTATCTCTTTTTCTAAACGTTGTTGTTGTTCTCCTCTTGTTTTTTTTTTCCCCGGCGGTTCTTTTCCCCTTTCTCAGTTCTTAATCTTATTTTATCCCCCCTTTCTTTTGAGTCCCCAATTTTTATCTTCCCTTCCTTATCTTTCTGGTGTTTTATTTTGTACTCCGTTTGTGCCCTGTTGCTAAGGCGGTTGTTGGCTATGATTTGGGTTTGATAAGTTTCCCCTTAGCCTTTGTTGTTTTTCTTTTCAGACCCCTTCCACTGTTTCTTTTCCCAGGTCTGTCGGCGAGGTAACCCTTTCAAATCCAACCTCAAACCTTTTTTCCACCCCCTTTCTTTTGTTATAACAATCATTAAGATTAAACCAGTGGCCTTTTTTCAAAATCATCCCCTTCCCCTTTCCTGACGGAATTCTTTACCCACTCGAATCCTTCCCCCAGCGTCCAGCCAAGGATACTCCGTAATTCACTAGTAACACGGTTCCTTCTCCCTGTCCCCCACATGGTCATTCACCTTTATTCGTTTCCTGCTCCTTTCTCCAGACCTTCTTTCCCCGAGAGGTAAGCTTCCTCCCGACGTCGCAATTACCCGTGTGGAATCATTTCCTTTTTGTTTTTTGTTCTATCTTCCACCTTTACCTTTGCGAGCCCTTCCCAATCCCCTGTTGTTTGGTAAGGGCTCTTTGAGTCTATGAAGTTCTCCTTTGAAGAGATGGTCTTTTTTTTGTGACTACAATAGTGCCTTCTTTTGTGCGTTTCTCTGAGCTGCCACTAAGTGAGAGGTCCTCGTCCCCTTCCCTTAAACAAGATTTTATTTCCTCGGTTCCCGTGGGCTTCCCTCTTCTTTGACCTTCCCCCATTTTGACAGTTTCAAGAATTCTCCACTAGCCTTCAGGACCCATAAGGAGCCACTTTACTAAGCCACATCGGTCGATTTCCTCTCGGTTTCCTAACTTCCCATTTCTGTCAGCTCCTTCCTTTCCCCTCCCCACAGCTTTTGCACTCTTCTCTGTCTTTTCTCTCCCATGCATTCTCCCTCCACTTTTTCTGCCCACCCCCTTTAGCCTTCTGGGTATCCGTCAGCCATCCTGTTTTATATTCCTCCTCTAATTTTTCTTGCCCCCGCACCTCCCCTTTCTGTCAACCTACACGTTCCTCCTCTCCCTGTTCCTCCCCCTCCCCCTCCCGCCCCCCCCCTCTTTCTACTCCCTCTCCCCTTCCCCCACCACTGCCATCCCTCCCCCCCCCACCAATCCACTGCTCTTCCCCTCTCCCACCTCCTTGCTCCACCCTCTCTCTCATCCCTTCTCTTCCGAACCACAATCTTTTCCCTTCCATGGCCCCCCCTCCCACTACTTAGTCCTCCCCTTTCACCCATTCTACCTCGGTTCAACCCCCTCCCTACTCACATCCCTTCTTTCTTTTCCGGCCCTCCCCTACCCGCTACCCTTTCTGACCCTGCTCCCTCCCCTCAAATCCCTTAACCATACTGCCCTCCTTCTTATTTTCTTCCTTCTCTCCTTTCCCCTCTCCCGCCTCCCCCTCGCTCGCACCTCCCCTTATTTATGTATGATCCTTCTCGCCTTTCCTCTTCTCCTCACTCCCTTCTCGTTCGTCCTTCTCCGCCAGTCCCTTTCCCCTGTCCCGATTGGCCTTGCTTTTCTCAATCCTCCCTTTATTTCGCATCTTCGCGCTCCCCCCTCTATCCATCGAACCGATCTGATCTCTATAGGCTTGAGCGAACAGTTTTCTCAATTTACCCAGATGCCCTGGTCGCCTCTTCCACACATTATCCCCTCCGCACCTGTCACACTCCCCAGCCTCCTTCAAAGTCTCTTCCGTCCCAAAGGATCCCTCCCCCAGGACTGCTTTTTTTTCTAGGGATTTCTTCATCAAGGTTTCTTTTTCTTTCATCTTCTTCCTCAAGATCATCCTGTTTTTTGTGTGGGGTCTGACCGGCCTACTTCCCCTTGCTTACCCCTTTTCTTCTAATCCTCATCCCCTTTTTTTTTCCCCGTACCCTTTCCCGGTTTCACATGTGAAGGACTTGAATGTGCATCAGAGTCTTTTCATGGTCCTTAACATGGTTTCTACCCATTTTTTCTTTCTTTTGTTTCCCCCCTAACTTTCTCGAACAACTCCTTTCCCCTCCCTGAATGGCCGTTCATCTCCACCTTATCCCACCATAATAGTAGTCCTCTATCTTCCCTTTCTTGTTACTTCAAGGGACGGTCGGTGCACGACTTTTCCTCTTACTTTTTTGTGTTTACCTGCGATACGAAGCCTCCCTTCCCCCCACTACCCTGTTGGCTCCGTCCCCCCTCTGTGAAACGCATCGTCAATTCATCTCCCACTGTAACGCCATTACCTCCCTCTGTTTTTTTTCCACCCTCCACGTACTTTCTCCTCAAAGTTTCCCCCCCCCCCCCCTCCCAAAAACCCCCCTATAATTAATAGTCTCTGCCATGTGGAGAACTGTTTTCCCGAACACATGTATCCCTTCTAAAACCTTCCTAGTCCTCTTGTGATTTCCTGACCCGCGTCAGTATGTTTTTTTTGACCTCTTGCATGTGCTGTTAACGAATTTTCTCTTCATCGCGTATCCCCAGACTTGATTTATGAACCCTTTCCCTTTTGAGATTTCGTCTGTCAACCTGGGAGCTGAGCGGTTCCCTCTTCTTCCATTATGCCCGCCCCATCACCACCCTGGAGGCTTTTATTGGTTTTTCTTTTTCTTTTTCCTTTTCGCTTATCTCGGTGTCTCACCGAGCTTCCTTTGTATTCTTCTTACTCGGGTGAGACGCGGAGCGCCTTTTAATAAGTGGTTTTCTTCCTCCCCCTTTCGGATCAGACCTCCTTGACTACCCCCCTTATTCCTTTGAGTTCACCACCCTCCTTTCTAAGATAAATCTACGGTTGACCATATACAAACTCAACAGCAACCGAAACCCCCCCGCCTCCCCCTCCCCCCCTCCATCTAGTTTTCCATCCATCAAAACCAACCCCCCTACAGACGATCACCCCCCCCCTCTGTTCCCCCGCTGGTACGGTGATGTTACGATGTGAGTTTAGTCTCTCATGTTGGGCGGGGTTGAAGATAGTCCCGCCCTTTTCTAGTTTCCTCTCACCTTGTTAATGTTCCCCCTAAAATTCAGCTTCTTCCATAAAAGAGGAAGTCCGGGCCGGGAAGTTTGACCCCAGCTTTGAACCTTGCGTTTCAAGCAAACAATCCCTTTCACCTTTTGTCCTTTTTTCTTACTACTTTTTGAATGGCCGCTTTTTATTGGGAATGG
>Ga0179593_1590310_pt1 | contig 13597 bp, 25 predicted proteins | sample CZODoug2_1_08_16_FD_185931 | JGI IMG/M metagenome (GOLD analysis project Ga0179593, IMG submission 185931) | Vadose zone soil fungal communities from Angelo Coast Range Reserve, California, USA - CZODoug2_1_08_16fungal (PacBio error correction) | ecosystem: Environmental > Terrestrial > Soil >... | reverse complement strand
TCGATTCCGAGGACTTTTCCCTTGGTCTTTCTTCTTTGAGGGGCGCAATCTTGTTCTCCTTTTGGCAAATTTTTCGCTCATTTTTGGGTTACCTTTTCTTATTTCACGTTCAACTTTACCCTTGTTTTTGAACGGACCTCACGGGATTCTTTGCTCTTTGGGTCGGGGTCTTTTCCTTGTTCTTTTTTTGTTTTTTTCCCTCTTTTGGTTTTTTTTCGAGTTTTTTTTTGCCATGCCCTTTCGGGTTTTTGCCTCCACTTTCAAGCTTTTGCCCCCCTGGGTGCTTTTCTTGAATTCCCCCCCCCCCACCCTGGATCGGATGGGTAGCCTTTTTCTCCTTCCCCACTAACATTTTTTTCTTGTTGCGGGCGTTTTTTTACACCCCCCCAACCCTTCTTTTCAGGCGGTTTTGGATTTCGTAAACCCCCCCATTTTTTTCACCCTGCGTTGTCCTTTCTGGCCTTTTTGTCCATGATTTTTTTTCTTGCAATAATTTTTCGCTTGCTTCTTTCCGTGTCTGAATGCTTTCCCCTTTTTGGTCGGCACCCCCCTTTTTAGTTTGTGTGTTTTCGGTGTAATTTATTTGTTTCTTTTTTCGCCGGACAAAAATTGTCCCGTTTTCGTGTTTTTCCCGGTTTGCGTCTCACCCCCAATTGGTTTCTTTTTGTTTTGCTTTTTTTTTTCTCCCCGGTCACTTTCCCCCCCACCACAAAGGGGTTGGCCCTGGCTCTCCCCGGTTTTTTTGTTTCGTGAAGTACTTCGTTTTCGTTGCCAAATTGACAATTTTGGTTTTTGGCACTTTCAGCCTTTTTTTCGGGCTCCCTTGGTTATCGTTTCTAGGCGTTTTTCAGCAGTCGGGGCTTTCCCCCTTTTTGGCTTGATCCACCCAAAGTCCGAGAATTTTTCCATCCCCTTTCTTGAAAATCTTCCCTTCCGTTTTTGGGTTCTTCTGCATTTTTTTTTTTTTTCACACACGCTACCCGTTCGGGCGGTTAGTTTCCATTAAACCCCTCCAGTACTGTTTCTTGGTCAACACTCAGCTTTCTGGTCTGAAGATAGGGTGGTTTAGGGCCTTCGTTTCTTTTATTCCTTTTGCTGGGTTGTCCCGAGGTCCCTTGCTATCTCCGTTCGTTTAACCAGTTGTGCCCGGGTCTTTTTTTTTTTGCAAGTGCTCGTGGGGGGGGGAACTTTATTGATGTGATTTTTTCCCTTTTTTTTGCCCAACCCCCCGGCCCACAGCTTTGCGTTTTCGTTGGGTCCTTGGCAATCCCCCCTGTTTTTTTTTAGGTGGCGTTCCTTGTGGGTACAAGTGCATCAACACACCAACCAATTTCAAAAATTCCCCCCGCGGGTCGTCCTTCACCGTAACTCCCCGCCCGGGCCGGTTTTCCCAACCTTTTCCCCGAGTTGTCTCCCTGCTGGGTCCTTTTCTTGGGTAAGATTTTTGCCGTCTAAAGCTTTTTTTCTTTAGTTTGGGGATTCGGGTTTGAACACGTTTTTTTGTTTTTTGTCTTTTTGGGGTTCTAGGGTTTTTTAAGCGTGATTTTTCCCATTTCTTCGTTAGAAAATCTGTTGATTTGTTCCCCGGTATTCGGCCCGACGTTTTCCCCAATTTTGCTTTTTTGAAGTCAACAGGTCGAAGATTGGCTTTTTGGGCCGCACAACTTTTTTGTGCCTCGTGGTCCTTTCCTTTATTTTTGTTTCACTGGTTCCCCCACCAATGTTTCCTACTTGACACGTTTGAGTTTTTTTTGTTTTTTTCTTTTGCTTTTTTCTTTTTGTTTTTGCAGCAAAACCCCCTGGGCTGCGGCTGTTGTTTGGTTTAAGAGAGTTCAAAAACGAATTTCCGGATGGGTTGTCTTCCCCCTTTTTTTCCGGGTGGGAAGTTTTTTTTTCCGCTTTCTGTGGTTTTTGAGCTTGGGACTTTTTCTTTTTGTTCGGGGTTTTCCTTCCGGATGAAATAAGAGTTGTGATTTCCCCTTTAAGGTTGAGGTCCAAATTTAAACTTTCCTCGTACTTTTCTCCTGTAGAACTTCTTTGCTTCTCGTTTGTTTCAGTGTGGGTCGCGATTTGCCTTTTTTTTTATATGAATCGGTGTAGGGATTTTCTGTATAGAGGAATTATCTTGTTTTTTTTTGGTTTTTTTTGGCCGGAGGGGACTTAGGAAATTTTGCACTTTTTTCCCCCCGTTTCTGTGCTTTTCCTTGTTGTTGTGGTATTTACCCACCGGGTCCACGTCAGTTTTTTTTTTTTTTCTTGAAGAGGAATATTTTTAGGATGTTTTTCTTTCGGCTGGGAGGGTTTTGGGGTTTTTTTCCTTTTTCGGTCTCTTCTCCTGGTGTAACCAGGGTGTTTTACGGAATGTATGGAAGCGAGTGGGTTTTCTTTTCCAAATTTTTGTTTTGTTGGTTTTGTTTTGGCGGTGTTTTTTTTTTTTTTTGCTCTTCCTATTATGTTCTCCTGGAGTTTTTTCGAGCCCCACTCCAACCGTCCCCCCATTTTTGCACCCCGCCCGTGTTGGTTTCCTTTTTTTTTTTCACGACACCAGGTTAATACTTTTTCCTTCCCCCACAAACTTGGTTTTGACTTTGTCCAAAGTTTCACCCCAAGGGGGTTCCGTCCCCCTCCCTCTATTCATCTAATTCTACCTTTTTTAACAGTGCGTTCGCCCTCTTTTTACTTCTTTTTCTCTCCTTCCCCCATGTTTCAACCGGGGACCAAAAAAAACATCGAGTTTTTGGGCCCGCTGTGCGACTTTCCCCTCTGGTTTTTCCAAGGCCCGGACTTTTTTTCTTTGGCCCAAGTAAAGGATTACTTCCAGGCACCAACCTCTTTTTGTTTTTTTTTCTTTCATGTCCATTGTCTTTTTCCACCCTTTTCGGATCGGGTGACCCGAGGTCCCCTCACTTCTTCCCGTAGCGATTTTTTCCAGTTGCAATAATTTTTTCTTTTTGGCTTTTTTTTGGGCCTTCTTTCCTTCCAGGCGTTTCCGAATAATTTATTTGTTTTCCCCATTTTTGTTCCACCCCCCGGTTTTTTGCAAGTCCCCACAAACTTTTTGTTCATCAACCAAGGATCCTTCTGATCCCTTTGTCCTTTTTTCCCGCCCTTGGATGCCCCCACCCTTAACCTCCTTTTCCCTTTCCCTGCCAGTTCTTTTCACTTTGTTTTTACCCCCCCCCCAACTAGGCGAAAAGATCTGCTGTTTTGTTTTTTACCTTGCTTTTCTGGTCTTTCATCCTTCGTTTCCCCGCCCCCTTTTTTCCCCCCCAACTCGGTTTCACAACGCGTCCCCCTACTCCACCCTTTTTGCTATTGTTTTTTTTTACCTCCCGTTTCCCTACTCGAAGTGTCCCCACCCCTCTTTCAACGTTCCGCCATCCCCCCCTGCTCACCCATCTCGGGTGGCCGCCCCTTACCCGAAAGAGACAGCGTGCATCCCACATTTCTTATTTTTTTTCGTTACTGGTGTTGCTTTTTTTTGTCTTTTTGCGCTTCAGTGGCCAAGTTTTTTGGTTTTCCCCCCCCCCATTTTTTACTACCCCCAAAAAAAATATACGTTTGGCTGTGATGCCGGTTTTTTTTTTTTGCCGGTGCTGCGGGGTCGTTTTTCCTCTCTTGTGTTTTTTTTCCATCCACCCGTTCTTTTTGGTCTGCCATCAAACCGTCACCCCTCCCCCGTTGTGCGTGTTTTTCGGACCCCCCATTGGTGCTTTTTTTTGCGAACATTCTGGGCTTTTTTCCCCCCCAAACTTTTCTTGCTATTCCTCCAAAAAAAACTTTTTTCCTTACCCCCCCCCCCCCCCCCCCCAAAAAAACCCCCCCCCACCCCCACAACTTTGTGCATGATTTGTGGCATCTTCCTCATTGTTTTTTGGCAACGAAAAAGTCTTTCCTACCTTTTTTCTTCAACTTTTTTTTTCCGACGTTATGTCGCTCAGGGGAGGTGTGAGTTTTTTTGCCCTCCTCTCCGAAAATTTCTGGGGACAGGTAGGTTTTTCTGATCCTTTGTGCGCCTTTGCATTCGCAGACACCTTCTCTGTGTTTCTTTGGCGCCTACCCGTTCCAAAAAAAAGGGCGCTCGCCTGACTTTCTTCCTAGTCCGTCCGGTTTAGGGCACTTCTTGTCAAATTTTTTTGTTTGGCCTCAAAAGGGCCACTTTTTCCCCCTTTTTCTACTGCCAACACATCAAAACCATTGTTTTTTGACCCTTCCTTTTTTTGAACTGATCTTTTGTCAAATTTTTGACATCCCCCGGGATGTTGAGGGACACCTGCCCCCCTCCCCTCTCTGAAACCCCCCCCCCACCCTACTGTTGTCTTTGGGACGACGTTTGGGGTTTTTTTCAAATTTTTTGATGTTTTTTTACGCTTTTTCCCCCACCCCCTTCCCGCTTTTTCTCCCACGATGGGCCGGGGACCTAGTTTTTCCGGCTTTTTGTGGAAAATGCGTTTAACGCTTTCCTTATTTTTTTTTTGGTTTTTTTTGACCGCTTTTTTGGGGGTCCCCACCATTCCAAATAGTACTTTGTCCCCCTTTTTCATCGACCTTTTTTTCAACTGCAAAACCATTAAAGTGGGGTGTTTTTGCCTTCTTTGTACCTTGTCTTTGGGAGTTTTCTTCCCGCTTTTTGATCCTTTTTTTTCAACCCTTAAGTCGAAGTTTTTTTTTGATTTTCGTTTCACTTCCCACCCGATGGGGGGTTTTTTTTTTCTTGCACAACGTTTGTTTTCATGGAAATTTCCCGACCAACCTTTTTTTCAGGTTTTGTGCCCTCCTTGGCTGTCCGTTTGATTTTGTGCATTTGCCCTATGGCCGGTTGGCCATTTCCAAAGCTTTTTATTTTTCTTTTGGTTTGGCAGTGTTTTTTGGTTTTTTTTGAATTTGGCTGCCCCTTCCTTTCCCACACAAAGGTGTGGTTTTTCTCTTTTCCTTTGGACCCTGGTCCAAACCCGTCTTGACTTCCCTTTGTGGAAAAGGGGTTTTGGTGCGTTTTGTCCCCTAACCTGCCACCCCTTGGGGGGCCGTGTTCCTACTTCCCCCCCCCCCAACAGGGTCTTTTTTTGTTGTTTTTTTTTTCCCGCCTTTGACCAGTTGTTTCGTCCCACCCCCCCTGAGTAGACCTGTTAGAGTTGCTTCCTGTTCCCGTCTTTTTGGCCAAAGACACGCTTTCTTTTTTTTTCCCCCTCCATTGATTCTTCACAGGGGCTCTCTCTTTCCCCACGTTCTTCTTCTCTTTTTTCCAAGCGTATAACTATGCCCCCTTTCCGTTTGGCACACCCACTCACGGACTTGTTTTTGCACCAATAGGCCCAAGTTTCGGAAAACTTTCCCCTTCTTTTGACCTCCCGGTTAGTTGGGTTCGCTCAGTTTCTTTATAAAAAAATTCACCCGTTTTGAAACTTGAGTGTTAATTTTTCCACCTCTCATTGTTCCCTCGGTCACTCTCTTTCCGTTCCCGCCGCCCTTTCTGGTCGAGTGGTCTGTTTTTTTTTCTTTTTCCCCCCCCCCCTAATTTCCGACATTGTTTTCCCCCCCACAACGACCTGGCTGTTCCCGTTTTAGATATGTCGTTTCCTTTCCCCCAATCAGGACTTTCGGGGGATGGTTCCTGTTTTGTTTTCCCACCCCGGGGGACCTTCTTTTTTTTTTTTTTCCCCTCGTGTGGGACCAACGTTCCTCCTTTTTGGTAGGCTTGGTCCGCCGAATCGTATTTTTTTATCCTTAAGTTTATTGTTGTTTCTGTTGGACGTTTTGGTTTCCTGTGTGCTTCGACGGCTCTAGCCCCATCCAAGTTGTTCCTTGTCATCCCTTTTTTTCCATTCTTTTTTCTCTTTTTTTTTTTAGTTATTTGAATGATTTACCCTGTTTTCGATGTTTTGTTTTATTTTTTTTTAGGTCCCCCCCCCTCGGCCGGCTTTCCCCCCCCACCCACCCAACCAGGTTTTTTTCCTTTTCTTCTTTGAGGGATTCTTACCCAACCTTTTCTTTTTTGTTTTTTTTTTTTTTTTTCCACCCCCCTCGCGCTCCTTTTTCGCCAATTTCGTGGCCAGGCTTTCGGACATTCTTCTCGGATGTCTTCCTTCGCAATGATTGGCCGTGTTGTTCGTTTTTTTGGGCCCAAGGTTCGTGGTTTTTTTGCCAAAAACTTTCCAGCTTTGTGTATCTTGCCCGCAAAGGGCCACGTTGATTTCTTCCTTTCCTTGCCGGTGGCAGGTCACCCTTTTTTCACCCCTTTCTTCTTGTTTGCTCTTTTTTCCCACAAAAAACCAAACCCCCCGCGTTTTCCCCCTTTTTTTTCTTTTCCACGGCCTGTGCGTTTGGTGAAACTTGGCCCTTTTTTCGTCGGCAAAGGGGGAATCGCCGGTCTTTATTCGGACTCCCTTTTGTTCGCTTTGCCCCTTTTCCCCGGACTTTTTGGTTCGATTTTTTTGGCCGCGGCCCCAAAAAGTCCTTTTGGACGCCTGTTTTTTTTTTTTTGATACTGAAAAAAACATTCTTCCCCCCCATTTTTGGTCTTTGCCACCGTTATTTCCCTTCCCCCTTTTTCGATTAAAAAATTTTAACCATTCCACTTTCCATTGTAAGCTTTTCTTTGTGTTTTCTTCTTCATCGATTGCACTCTTTTAGGTTTTTCTGGGCCCTTACTTTTGTTTTTTTTTAAAGCTCGAGGGTTAGGGTTTCCCCCCTTTTCATCTGTCCCTCCGGATTTTTGGCGTTTCTTTGGTTAGTCTTCCCCCCCTTGGCTGCCCTGGGTTTCTGGGGTGCTCTCGCAAAGGCTTTTTTGGGTCCCCCTTTAGGTTTGCGGTCCCGAACCTTCCCCTTTCAACCCGGTTATGGTGGGACTGCTCGCCCTTTTGGAACCCTTTTCCCCCGGCTTTGTTTTTGGAAACGTTTTTTTTGTTGCCTGGTTTCTGGTAGCGCCTTAACCCCCCTTCCTCTGCGGGCTCCCCCTCAACCGTCAACCACGTCTTTTGGCGTTAATCTTAGTTTGTACCTTCTTGGTTTTGTTTTTGCGTTTGATTTTTGTTGGCTGCTGCCAGGGAATGGTTTTGTTTTTCTTTCTTTTTTCGGTTTTTCACGTCGTGAAGCGGTTATTCTTTTTCCTTCCCTTTTTTTGCTGTTTTTGTTTAATTTAGTGGTTCGGACCGGGCTTGTCTTCGTTTTGCTTTTTCCCCAGTGTTTATGAAGTTCTTTCGTCGAAGCTCTATTTTTGAACCCCCCTTCTCTGAGCAAAAAGGGGTCCCGCCCTGCGTTTTTTCCTTTTTTTTCCCGGCTTTGAACATTGGTTCCTTAAAACTGAACGTGCGGTTTTGTTATTTTTTTTCCTTTTGCGTTTCTGACGCCCAAAAAAAAAACTGGGCGGCGGGTTTTTTTTTTGCGAGTTTTGATGGTCCTGTGTTCCACCCTTTTTTTGGCTTTTTTTTGTTCCGTTTTTGTCCGCGCTGGGGACGTTTTTTTTTTTTTGGCCCCGGTCCTTCCTTCTTGGGGTTGAGGTCCCCAAGTGTCAACCAAAAGGGTTCCTTTGTTGAACGCGTTTGTTTTTTGACCCAAGGTAATGGGCCTTAAGATACTGCGATCACAATTTTTCTTCTTCCTGGCCGGTCGTTTTTTCCTACTTCTCTGTGAACCTTTTTTCATTGTTTGGTGCCAATCGCGTGCTTTTACCTACCGGGGCCTTTATTTTATGTTAATGTTGTGGAATTTTTCACGTTTTGGGCTTTTCATATCCCGGTTTCGCCCCATGGTTTGGGTCCTTGTTCCTTGTTGTCGTGTTTGGGATGCCAAAACAATGGGGGCCCCTTTTCGAAGTGAGCCCCTTTTTTTTCCTAAATGCTTGACATGGCCTCTTGCATGCGAACCTTTTCTTCCTGGTGGAGTTTTCCTTGGGGGTCTCTTTGGTTTTGCTTTTTCTTTCTTTTTGTTAAACACTCGTCCCTTATGGCTGTTGGTTTTCGTGCGACAATCCATGTTTTTTTTTTTTTCACGTTTTTTTTTTTGGGGGTGACCACCATTCATGGTTTTTTCCCTTGTGTTCCCATCTCTTTACGTTTTTGGTGTTGGAGAGTATGCCCATCCAAACATGATGGTGCAACGCCCGTTGGGCGAACCACGCCAGGGTGCTTGCCATCCTTTTTTTTTTTAAATTCACTTCTTCAAAAAAAACGGGGGTTCTTTTTTTCTTTTTTTAGTCCCCCCCAAAAGTTCCATTAAGCCCACCCCCTCTCCTTTTGTCAGCATTACATGCACTTTTCCAAAGAGGATTAAAGGCGCTTTTTTTTCTGTTTTTCCTAAATCTTGTGCCCCTCTTTCCAACGGTGGCCGTGGCTTCAGGTCTTTGAAAAGGATTTTTTTGGCCCCCCCCATTTTTTTGGCATTCTACGTTTCCCCCCTGGCCCCCGTTTCCACCCCCCAACCAGGTTCCCCCCCCCCTTTCCCCCACCGATAAAAACCACGCGGACGACTTCAACCCCCCGTTGCCTTTTTTTTTATTTACTTTTAAGTTCTTCTTTCTCCCCCTTTTTAAATTTTTTGAACCCTCGTCAGTAGCCTGACCTCTTGTTTTTTTTCCTCTTTTCCCCCTTTACTTCTTTCCCCCTGGTTTCCTTTACCTTTTTCTTGACTCACACCTCTTTCGTTAAATGCTTCCCAATCCCGCGTTCCAACCCCGTTTTGGTCAAGCGCCAAAACCCCTCCCTGTTTTCAATGGTGGACCCCTTTCCCCCTGGATCCTGGTTTCAGGTCAGCCGTCTTTCCCCTTTTTGTCTGCCCCCCCCCATTTTCGTGTGCCACGGTCCCTTTAATCCCCCTTGTCCTTTTTATCTTTTTTTGGTTGGCCAGTGTTGAAAAAACCAATCGCCGCACTATTTTTTCTTTCCTTTGTCCTCAAAGTTGTCAATTTCAACCTTACTCTGCATCCTCTTGTGGACCCCCCTTCTTCTCTCTTTCCTCCCAAAAACCCCCCTTCGCGATGGGCTCTTTCCCCACCCCTTTGCGTAAGAATCCCCCATTCAACCCTGGGGGTCACGATTCCGCCCCCCCCACCCCTGTGTCGACACCAACCATGTATCAGGGGGCCGTCCTTTTTTTTTTTGAGGGTTTTTTTTGACACAGTACTACACCCCACTTTTTGTTTTTTTTTTTTACATTTGCCGGGGGGTTCCTGTGACCGGCAATATGTTTTCCCTTCCAAAGGGTTTTTTCTGGGTTACATTTACCCCCAAAAACGTTCCTTTTACCGCTTTTTTCCCCTTCCTGCGTTTTTTCTGGGTGGGACCTCGCTCTTTTCCTGCTTTCCACCCCCCCCCCCCCCAAACGTCCCCCTTTTTTTATTTTTCCCAACATCAGTTGGTCCAACCCCCTCTTTTTTCCCCCCCCCCCCTGGGGATTTTTTTTGTTTTTTTTTTTTTTTCTTTGGCCAGGGCGTAACCCAAACCCTGGTTCTTGATTTGCAAAAACCCCCCCAAACCCTCTTTTTTTTTTTTTCTCTTAACGATAAAAATGAATGGTTCTACAACCTTTCCATTATGGAAACCCCCTTTTGGCCCCCCCCACACCCCCTCTGTTTTCCTTGCCTTGTGTTTGAATTTAATTTTCCCCTGGAGATTGTCCGGTTCGTTTTTTCACCCGATGTTCATTTTAATGATTTTTGGAAGTTTAGACAGAATTTCTTTTTCTTTGATTCTTTTGCGCCCCCCCCCACCAGTGTAGAAAGTAGTTTCCTCTTTTTTTCAACTACCCGGGTTTTGGGGCCGTCCCCCTTGCCGTGGTTTTTTTTTCATGTTCCTCTTTCTAGAGTCGAGTTTTGGTGTGTCACTCGACCCAATGTTCCTTTATTTTTTTTTTTTTCTTGTTTTTTCGTTTTCCCGGGGGAGATCCACTTTGACTCCCCCCCCCCCCATCCATTTTCCCCTTTTTTTGCCACAGGGCCTTTGGGGCATCCCCAACTTTTTTGGTCTCTGTGGAGAACCCGGGTTGGCACAAGTGACCCCTGATTTGCCGAACCCAAAGCAATTCTCTGTCTTCTCTTCTGACACTGCACAGTTTTAAAAAAATCTTCAAGCGGTTTTTTCCTGGCCCCCCCTTCCTTGCAAAAACTCTGTCCCGGTGGCGACAATTTTCTTGAGTTTTTTGCCCTTTGACCAATTGTTCTTTACGAATTCCATCTCAGGGAGGTGTCTTTGTTGTTTTCGCCTTTTAAACCCCAAAATTACCTTTAAACTATTACCCTTTGTTCCACAAAATTTCTCTTCCCGAACCGCAAACTTTTCCCTTTTCCTTTTTTTGAAGTTTCCTTGCCCTTGAATAACGGTCTGGGCCCCTTTCTGTTTTTTTTTTTTCGCGAACAGTCCCTACGTCGTTTTTTTTTTGGGGCCCTCGGTAAAAACAGTTCTCAACCTCCTCATTCTTTGGGACCCATGATCCGGTTCTTGCACACGTGGTTCCCTCCCGGGGCTTCCAGGCCTGTTTTTCGTTGGCCCCTTTGGATTTTTTTTCAACGGTTTTCCTTTTTTATTTGTGAACGCCTTCGTTTCCCTCCTTGTCCCGTCATCTTACACAACCAAAACGGGGGTGAAAAGTTTTTTTCCTTTGTGTGCGGACACTGGTCCCAAATCCTTACGGTCATTGTTCGTCCGCTCGGGCCTCATGAATTATGGTTCCCCTTTGAAAGTGTCCCCCTCCTTTATTACCCCTTCCCCTGGTTTTGGAGGGTTTTCTACCTCACAAATTTTATGGCTCCCCCCCGAAGGCGTTTCCTTCGGGAATAACCGTCTGGTCAAGTGGGGGCAGAATTTCCCTTCGTTGCTTGTTTTATTGACGTTTCTAACAACTCTTTCCCTTTTTCTCCCGACCCCGGTTGGTTTTTTCTCCCCTTTCGTAGTCACACGGGCTTTTTCTTGTCGGTGGAACTTTTTTTTTTTACGACTTTTGCATTTTTGGCCCCCGTCCTTTCAACTCTTCCTGAGTCGAATCGTATTCTAATTTTTTCAAGTTTTCTTGAATGCTACCCCACCTTACACCCCTCAAAAATTCGCCATAAACCGTTTTTTTTTTCTGTCTTTTGTCTACCCCGTCAAGGGGCCTCTTTTCCGATTTACTTCCCCACAATTTTCCCCCACTTTCCACATGACCCCCCGGAGTTTGACGGGTTTTTTTTCTCGATGACTTTTTGAGCTTCCAACTTCGGGCTTCCCCCAACCTTGCACTTTCCTGGGGTTTTGTGTCCCCTGCCTCGAATTTTTTTTTTTTTTCGTCGCTCGGTTGGGTCTTTCCCCCTACCCCCGGGGTTAAACGTGGGCCAGTCCCTCTGTTCGAGTCTCTCCCTTTGGACGGATCAGTTGTTTTTTTTTTCGAACCGACTCTCAGTTTTTAACCTTTCCTCCCGCCTCCGGCACAAGGCCCTTTTAGTTTCGTTTTTCCTGTTCCCCCCCTTCAATTCTTCCCACAATGTAATTTTTTGCTTTTTTTTTCTTTCCGTTTTTTTTTTGAGGGGTCTTTAATATTTTTTTTTCCCAATTTCTTTTGTCTCGGAGCGATCCACCCAAAAATAACCAACCAAAGTTCCTTACGTGGTCCTCTCGTAAACCCGCCATGGTTTGCACCCTTTACCTTGGTCGCTCCCCATTATTTTCCCCTTTTGGCTTTTCCTTTCTTATGTTCAGATACGTATGTCTATTCATTGCTTGGACACCGTGTTCCTCCCTACTATTTTCCCCTCTCTTTAGTTAAAAGGTCCATGTGCTGAGTTCCATCCCCTTGTGTATGGTCATTTTGTTCCTGGTCCTTCTCCGTTTTCCTCCCTTCCTTGGTTCTTTGGTGCTCTTTTTTTTTTTCCTGAACAAGGATTCTGGCCCTTGAAATACCCTTTTGTTTATTAGCCCTTCCGACTCTCTTTTTCAAAAAATCTTTTGGAACCTCCCTCTTTCTTCGCCCCATGTTTGCTTTGCGGTTAATCGTAGGACGCCCCCCCTTTTCTTTCTACTGTGTAGCCCGTGCCTACCAACCCCTTCCCCCACGATTGATAGCGAACCTTTTCCCCCCCCCCCCTCTTTCAACAATCTTTCTCTCAACTGGGTTCTCCTACCGCTGGTCCCCCCCGTTTCGGAGGAATTTTCCACGGGTTTTTCCTTTTTTTACCTTTCTTTTTCGTTTTGGCAAACTTCTCTCATTTTTTCCATTCACTGATTACAGTCCGTTGGAGTTATTTTTTTTTGACCCCCCCTGATTTCTTCTCCTCCCGAGGGATTGGTTTTTGCCAAAGTTCCCATTTTTTTTTTTTTCTTTGTTTTTTCTGTCCTCCCTTTTTGATGTTGTCGGTTGTCTTGGCCCTCCGCAAACTGCTCGTGGGGGGGTGGGGATCCCTTTTCTGTCTGGAGATTCGTCGCCCGCTGCCCTTTTGGGCCCTTGCCCCGGCCTCCCTGTTCCCCCCTTTCCTTGGGCTTCCACACTTTCGTCCTGGCGTTTTTGTAGTGGGGCGGTTCCCTCCTTCAACGATGCAAAACAAATTGTTTGCCCTTGCTGTTTACATCATTGGCCTTCCGTCAACGCCGGCCTCCAAACAGGAAAAAAAATAGAGGTTTTGCTGCGTCCTCCTTTGTTTTTTGCCTTGCGTGTGCAGGTTAGGTTTTCTTTTTGTCCTCCGTTCGCCTTTGTCCTGGTTAGGAAGGTGGTTTTTTTCTTTGTTGGCAGATTCCCCCTGGGAGCTTCTGTCTTTATGATTTGGGGGGGGACGTCGTTTTTTTTTTTGCTTTTTCCACCAAGTTTTTTCTTTGGATGATGAAGTCGTCCAATTGGATTTTTCCCTAAGTTTTTTCAATTTTTGCTTTGGGATTGGTGTTTCCCCCCGTTTCCCCCTTAAAACACTCGTTTTGCATAAACCCCCTCGGTTTTTTCCCCTTCGGTTCTGTTTGGGCGGTCGGTAAGTTTTTTTTAAAACGGCCTCGGTTTGTTTCCACTTAGAGTTTAAAAAACGATTTTTTTCCTTTTTTTTTTTCTTGACTTTTGACGTTTTTTTTTTCCGCTTCCGGGGACTTTTCTTGTCCCGGCTTTTGGACGGGCATGTTCTCTTCCACTTCCGGTGCTTGTTTGCCAAAGAAAAAATTTTTCCGTGAGAAACACAACTTTTCCCCCCTTTTTCCTACTAAAGTCAGTTTACTTCCCCAAAACTTCGTTGTTCTTCCCTCGGTTTACCCTTTTTTTAGAGATCTGTTAAGCGCTAAAGGATGAATCGTTAGGTCGGGTAGGCTTTGATCTGGTGGTGTTCACCTTTTTTGGCCTCTGTTTTTTCCGTATGACTCTTAGTTTGACCCCCACAGCCCTTTCCCCCCCCTCCGGGGTCTCTTTTTATTTTTCGTGGCTTTCGGTTATGCATGTTTGGAAGTTCCGGCCCCGCTCCGACCGAATCCTTCTATAGGCGATAGATTTCGCGTGGGATTCTCGCGCGGTTGGGGTGCTTCAAATTTTGGTCTTTTGTTCTTCGGACCCTTGCCCGTTTTTTTCCCAGAGACGGGGACCTCGCTTTTTTCCCAAAAACACCCCAGCCCCATTTGGTTTGGGTTCGCCAGGGCGGTACAACCTTCTTTTTTTTGGTGCCCAT
>Ga0179593_1471774_pt1 | contig 13597 bp, 18 predicted proteins | sample CZODoug2_1_08_16_FD_185931 | JGI IMG/M metagenome (GOLD analysis project Ga0179593, IMG submission 185931) | Vadose zone soil fungal communities from Angelo Coast Range Reserve, California, USA - CZODoug2_1_08_16fungal (PacBio error correction) | ecosystem: Environmental > Terrestrial > Soil >... | reverse complement strand
TTCATTCCCCTCCTATGCTGGCACCCCCTGCTCAAACCGAAAACCCAAAAACTAAGTTCCGTGCAGGTATTACGGAGAAAACTTCCGTCAGTTTGAGCATTTAAACTCGGCGCGATCATTCCTCTTGCGATCTATCCTTAAGTGTCCTTGCAATAAAATGCTATCGCGAGAGTCTTTTTCGCTGTCATCTCCGTGTTGAACGCTACAACTTCGACGAACCACTGAATCCCCACCCTAAAGACTCCCTTCCTGGAAGCCCGGTCCCTCTCTCATGCTTCATAGGAATAGATTGCCTCCTTGCCTAATTCTTCCCTGATGACACATGTCAATAGTCCGTGTGCTCCGTCAGTTGACGGTGGTGGTACCCCAGACATCTTCCTCGGACCTCTTTCTCCGTCCCCGATCGTACACTTTTCAAGAGTTTCCCAAGTTTTCCTTCCCCTTCGCTGTTTTTTTCTTTCGCTGCTCCCCACAACACCTGTTCGTATCCTTTCTCTCACCTGGCGCCATGGATTCCGAGTTCCCCCTTTCCGAGGTTAAGCGTACTTAGCATAGCCGAGACGCTCCGAGGCCTAGAGTATTTTTTTAAGCTTTCCTTCGCAACACCAACACAAACCTTTTAAGGGGCAAAAACAAACCCCTGGCGTTCGTGTGTTTTCATGTAAAACGGTTTCGGCTTTCCCCCGCCCCATTTCAGATTTTAGACCCGCCCCCGCCCTGAAGTACCTTTCGAGCCCACGCGACGGCCCCCCCCCCCCCCCCCCCCCCCCCCCCCCCCCCCCCCCCCCCCCCCCCCCCCCCCCCCCCCCCCCCCCCCCCCCCCCCCCCCCCCCCCCCCCCCCCCCCCCCCCCCCCCCCCCCCCCTCTCTTCCATATTACAATCTTTTCGCGGGTGCGGCTTTCGTTTGTTGGGCTTTTAAATTACCCCCATTGGGGGTGACCGTCAAAGCCACACACCTGACAGCACTCTTGTGTGGCACGACAAATCCAGCGTCGCCGTTTCCCCTCTTAGGCGCGTGGCTCCGGAGTTCCCCACTTTTTTTTTGTCGGAGCTGAACAAAGCTGTATTGTTTCGGATTGCCCTTAGAGCTGTTTTTCCCCCCTTGCAACTGTCACAGGTGGTCCAACTTCCTCCTCCCCCACAGCTACTTACCCCCCTGCCCCTTTCAATTATCCACCCGCCTCCGAGTCTTTTGACCCTTCCGCCAGCTCCGAACATCCCGTTTACCAACACGAATTCCCCATCCGACATGTCGATCCCCGCAGAACAAAACCAAAGTACAGAATTCGACAACCCCACCTCGTTCTTGACTTCTGATTTCAACCGGGGTCTTGGTGGACTGCACAAAAAAGTCTCTCCATTCCTTGGTTCGTTGGAGTTTTTTTCTTCCCCCCGTTATGTTTCCGCTCCGGCAAAAACTAGCTGCTTGTGCGGCCCTTTTTTTTCCCTCCATTTGCGTTTGCACAGACACCTTTTCCCATCTTCCACGAAATCCTTGCAAGCAAGTGAATTTCATAGCACCCCAAGGAGGATCTCACTATTGCTTGCTTTCTGGGAGTTTCATTCCGTGTGCCATTCTGACAGTTCCCTTGATTCTACGTTCACAAAGCGTGAGGTCCGAAGTCGCTTGTAGCGTCCTTTCAAGAGAAGAGATTTCACACAATTTCCAGAAGGTGCGCTCGGGGTTATTTTCCGGCCTTTTACAGGCGTCCTTTTCCTGACCGCCAAGCTGGAGTTTTTAATCCAGCCCTTTCCGCCCCACTCCACGGGCATGTACGCGTTGGGTCCTTTGCGCGACTCCCTCGTCACTTTTCAAGTCGAGGTGTTCCGGATTCCGTCCACCGGATTTGTCATTTTTTTGGCAGTGCTTGTGTTTTGCCTCTTTCGGGTCGTGTTTCGTTATGTACCCCTTCACCTTATTGGTTTCGCCCTCCCCCCCTGTTGCCGACGTCCTCCCTTCCCCCTACTTTCGACTGGATTGCGCCGGAAGCCCCCCCATTCTGCCTGCTTCGTCGTTTCCCCCCTTGGGCTCGCTTTGTCCCGCTGGGGCAACCCACTAAGACGGGTGTTTGCGCCCCCAACCCCCCCCCATACGACGTTCTGTTATTTAGTGCGGCAAACATACTTCCCCCTAAATCCACCTCTACGACTTTGTATCTGACTAACTGATTTCATGTTGATTGGCATTTCCTCTTTTTTCTTCACGTCTGCAGCATGTTCTTTCCTCCCAGGACCCCTTGGAGACGATTTTCTTTAGAGAGTTTGCCTTAAATAAATGAGCCAAAGCTCCTCCCGAGTCTGTGCCCTCCCCTGTCTCTTTTCAGTGGGCCGTTCCCCAGTTAGTTGTTAGAGATTTCTTCCCACGGGGGCAATCCGACCCTCGGCAGGGATCCTTTTTTCTTGGCATAGCTCCTTCCCCTGGACCCTCTTGTGACACAAAGGGGGGTCGGAACTACTGATTTGTGTTCTTTTTTTTTCCCGCGTCCCTCCGGGCGGGGTGACTTTTTGTGGGGGTTTCTTTAATCAGTGCATACTTTCCATCACCCCCCCAGATTTGCAACCCTGTATGTTTTTTTTGTCCATAACCCTACACAATTTTTCCGTTCCTTTTCCCCACTGATCGCCCGTCTCTCCCTTGTCCCACCTAGCCAACGACTCCCTGCGTCGATCGTTTCCTGTGTATGCATCACGCATCCCTCTGTGTAGATTCTGTATTTTATGGTGGGTTTTTTGTGGGGGGAATTTTTTCGGAAAGGTCACGTTGTGGGTGGCCTAGAACTTTTATCGTATCCCCCGCCAGGCCTGGGCGCTCCTCAACACAGGGCGAGTGATTTTCCAGCATTCCTCCGAGTTTCTGCGTCGCGGACCACTTCCAGTTGTTCGCCCGGTTGTATTGGAATTGTTTCTTGCTTCAGAACTATATAGGGTGTGCGCGGGTCCCCCGAGGATCCGTCTGGTTTTTGCTGTTTGCCCGATTTTGAGAGTTCATTCTATACTTTCCTCCCCCCGTTTGTGCGCTTCCCTTAGGAAACACTCCCCCAACACGCGTAAGTTCCCCGACGAAAGGTTCCTATTTCATTTGCATTCGCTTTTTTACGTGAGAGATACCCCCCCCGGCTGTTGTGGCACTGCTATTGCTCCATAGCACATCGATGTTGCTGTTTCTAACCGCCTCCGGGATGTCCCTAGATTCCTCACTCCGATTGGCTTTCCCCCATTTGATTGACTCCCCCCCCCAGGCGTCCCTTTTTCCGCGCCCGTAGCCCGTTCTACTTGGTGTTTTTCTGATGCCGCCGTGCTTTCCCGCGTCCCCCCCCCCTTTTGTCCAGGGAAGTCTGTTCTTTTCCAGAGCTTGCCTTCTCTCCTGCTTTTTGCATATCCTCTGCGGTTTTGATTCCACGCCGGTTTATTTAGTCCCCGATTCCTCTTGGCTACGCTCTGAATCCTGGACTCATGCAGTATGCTTGTATTGCTTTCTTCCCTACCCACTCCCTCCGTGTGTCTTTTAGATTCCCCCCAGAGATTACCAACTGCTCTTCCGCTACTTAAAGATTTCCCCATTTGTGGGTCTACTCAAGCAACACCTTCCCACCCCCCCCCCCCCCAGTACCCTTTTATCTTTGATGATCACAGGGCTCCACGGGCCCCCCCCCTCCACTTCGTTTCCCCACTGATGTTCTTCTTCCTCTCCATCACCTTGCTTTTAGTACTTTCTTTTACTCTCCCCCCCTCCCAGTTGCCCCCCCCTCTCTTTTCCCTCTGCCGCATTCGCCTCCCCCCAGGTTGAATTCTTCCGCTATGTCACGAACAAGGACTGCCTGTTTGTCTCCCTTTCAGGGTTACCGTTTCCTGACCTCCTCCGATCCGGACCTTGGCCTGAATTTCCTGCATACGTAGCCCCAGGTCTTATTAGCGCCTCGTTTTTTCTTATAGCGGCTTGACCGTTGCTCTTCTCCACTCCCTTTACCCGCATCCTGGAATTTCAGCCCCCACCTAGTGACTTGCCGCTACACCCGAGAATTATCTATCCGAGTTCCGCCTCCCTTTAGCCGTTCCCAAGAATTACGCACCTGTACCTGCCCTGTTCAGCTTCACCCCGTTCAGCTCCTGGCGGCCTCGCCCGATTTTCGCCAGTTTTCTTATATCCCACGCGATTCCCCCTCCGCGAACGCCACATCCAAACTTTCCTCCCGTCACCCCTTTCGCATCTCTTTTCTGTCATTTCACTTGTGCTTCCCCGTTTTTCTGCGGTAACAACTAAGCGGCATAAGCCAATTTATTCACCCCGCGCTCCCCCCGCAGGTTGCTTTAGAGTTGTTTCCCTGTCTGCTACTTCGTCTGACCGTCAGTAAGTGTAACAAGTTTTACCCCACCCGAGCCTTTTGCCTTTGTACTTTGCAGTGATGATCGTTTACGATAGTGGTCCCTCTCTACTGGCTTGCCATCTCACCTTCTCGACTCTGCCGCACTGTTCCGCAGTGACCGCTCCACTGTCTACGACTCTTGACGTTTTCTGGATTTCATTTGGGTTATCCGCCCTCACCTTCTTCGAAAAGGACTTGGTTTCCTCGGCAAAGTGAGGACACCCCTCGAATTTTCGCTGCATTTCCCTAGGGCTCTTTTGCGGCCGGCAAGGATCTTTGACACTCTGTGTCCACTCCGACTGTCACGTTCAAGATCGACAGGCCGCACCATCTTTTCTTAGTTACTTTTGATCTTTCTGGCCGTGTCCCCCCCCTGCCAATCCGTTCCGGCCCGCCAAAAAATATGCTACGCCACCAGTTTCAATCATCCACAGCGGGCTTCGGTCCCAGGCGCGATTGTCCTCCCTCTTGCTTCCGTGTTCTGCCATGACATGCCTGCTTCCGATTTGCGTCTACTCCTGTGTCCAGTGTCACCTGAGTCTACGCGTTCTTGTCCTCTTTTTCTTTCTCATCACGCCGCTCTTGAAGGCAAGCCTAAGTCCCCCTTCCTTCCCCCTGCTCCGTTTTTTGACGGCGTATGCTTTTCTACTCTGAACATCTCGTAAAATCAAGTTTTTGTTTCTTGTCGCGCAGCATGAGTCCCTACGTCAGTTACGCAGCGTTTCCTCCGCAATGAATGTCCACCCCATAATTTCCCTCCTCCCATATTGTCTTTTTTTGCTAACCTGCCCATTCGCCGTCGCTTTGTCCCCCCTCGGTCTTACGAACCCTTCCCCCCAAGCGGAGCTTTAGGTTTCATAGACACTGATTCATTTCTTTTCTGTGGCGAACTTAGTATGACCCAACTTGCAGACACATTGTGTGAGTCTCTCCTGCGTAAAGCGTCCTCAGTTCTCCCGCCTTTCGCCTGAGCTACCGATACCTAAGTTACCCGTGCTCAATGTGCTTTTTTTCTTTTTTTCTTCGCTGTAGCTAGCTTCCCCTTTGCCCCCCCCCGTTTTTTTCTTCCATATCCGCCGCTTGCAGACACAACTTTCTAATTTTCCTTCTCCCGACACCTCAAGCCTTTCTCGTTCCCGGCCCCTTCAAGATATGCATATATGAGCTCTGCCCTTGCTTTCTGTCTCGTTTGCTTCGATGAATTTTGCTTTTTTCGCGCTTTTCTTGCAATGAGCAGGCCCCTCCAGTAGCAGCCCCTGGACATGCTGTTACCCTTGCCCAATACCCCAACCCCCAACCTCCCCTCCCATCACCCCAATGAACCCCCACCACTTCTCTTTACACATTCATCCTCTCCCTTGCAAGTTCGTTCGCCCCTTTCGTTCTGTCTGCCGGCCTGCTGCCGTTTATTCTGTCTCGTGCACTTTCCCCCGGATTCAGTAGCCGAACCCCCCCTGTTTCATATTTCCTGCCGAAAACTTCCTTCATTATTTCTGTCGGCTCTTTACCACCCTGTCTTCCCATACTGGGTTGATAGCCCCCTTATCCATGCGTTCTCCCTGTTATCATTCACTTTTTGTGGCATTTGCCGCTCGCCGCTGCACAGTGTTGCTTTTATTTTTTCCTGCCTCATCTGGTTTTTACGCCTTCAGTTGGTTACCCACTGCTGACTTCGTATTCCTCTTCTAAAGGAAAGCCCTAAAGTCGTCCTCAGCCCCTTCGATGCGGGTCATCTACAGCCCCCAGGGACTTTCTCCTAGCGGAAGTTCCACTTCCATGGTGTTCAGTCTTCTTTGGAGCAAACTGGTTTTCGCCCCCGTATCTCCTGGCTCTCACTTGCGTCCACCATATAGTTCGTTTCTTTTTTTACTATGATCTATCTAAGGCTGCAATCCCGATCGCCTGCTGTAGTCTCCTCGGTGATATTGGCCCTTTGTATTGCGCCGATAGGTAGCGTATATTGCGAGTCGGGAAGCTTTTCGTTCTGATTTGTGCAGTTTACCGACTAGTGGTTCAGCCTCTCCCTAGTGTGTCCCCCTGATTTCCCCTCCGACCTTTTACTCGCCACTCACCTAGAGACAGAACTCCCCCTGCAACATTTCCTAGAGGGATATCCACTGTACAAACTTCCCCATTCTACTCGACGTTCCACCCCGCAGCCCCCCCCCAAATTGCGTCTTTTCTTATGCCCCCACCTTGTGGCCTGGAATTCTTTGTTCTCAATTCCCTTTCGTACTTTATTTTACCCCCGGCTTTGCTGTCGATTTTTTTGTGTGCTGAGATTTGTTCTGTGCACGAGATCCGTTTTCCCTCCCCTGGAAGACTCTTGCCCGCCCTTGTACCTTCGAGCCGACCACCTTATGTTAATAGGATCTCTTTCCGCTTTGGACTTTGTCCATGCCTGTTCTAACAAATAATCGACTTGCTATGCTCAGTCCCCATTGGCTTTTTTTAGTGCCCCATACTGATTGGGCGCCTTTCCGTTCTTTTGGTAGCCGCATTTTAAAAACGCACAGCCGGATTACCCTTGAGATTTATCGGGAAATTCTATCTGCATCTCCCGCCTCTTTCGAACTTCTCTGCAAAGTCACGTTGCCCGTTGTTTAGTATACTTGTACGTTTCCCTTATAAGGGCTGTGGGTGATTTTTTTTTGTGGAGAAAGTTCAGCCCCTGAGACTTTCCGCGCCCGATGTGTTCCGAGCATCCTGCCAACATTAAAAGTCGTGTGGGAGTTTTTTTTACACTCAAGGTGCCCGTATTTTTCCTAGCGTCATGCCAAAAATGTTTTGCTTTATTCCTATTCTTGACCGGCTTACTTTTTATCTGCGGTCCATTACGAAGTGTAGGGATGCCCCATTCAGTCCTGTGAGCGCCCTAACCATGAGTTCTCGCTTAGTTTTTTTACTACGCACCCTATCCTCTTTGCCCCTTCCTGGTGTACTTTTTTCCCTGTTTGCTCTTCTCCTACTATTCATCTCCTCCTTTGATATCGAGGCATACTACGCCCCTACTTGTTGACTTGCTGTACCGATCATCTTTATGTACGTCCTATCCATTTTCATTCAACTCGACGCCGTTTGCATGCGTTGAACGTTTCATCCACCCTTTTGATACGTTCCTCAGATGGGCCCATTTCTCAGCGTTAGTCGCCCCATTAGCTGATTCTCCGAATCATTTACCCAGTAATGTGCTTTTCCCAGCCCCCTACTATTCGTTTTAACGTTTCCCATCGCTCTTCTATATGAGCTCCCTCGTTTTTTTTTTCTCTTACTGAGTTTTGCTGTAGACCTTTACCCTTTAGAGTCGTCACGCCGAGCCCATTTCAGAAGGCTCGAGCATTCGCCGACTAACATTCATTTGATTAGTCTTCGGCCCCTCCTGGAGAATTCTGATGCCCCTTCGTCTTATCCCACCCTCCAGTTTTTCCAGCCTTTGCCCTCAAGGCCCTCTGTTCTACGAAAGAGACTCACGCCAAGCCGTCGTGCGGGGTTGCTCGCTTCCGGCCCGTTACTGAGAATCCCTTTGCTTCCCCTGCTAACTGTAAAAATCCTACGACTACCCCTATCCCTGTATACAGTTCATACCACATTTTTCCAGGCCCTTCTCTCCTTCTTTTTTCAAGCACGCCCCATTACCTCGAGGCATCTTCTCGCCTGTTCTCAGGAGGTACTGTTGTCATTTTTACGGCCCCTTTTCTTTTTTTTACCCCCCGGGTCTTTTTACACCCGTACCTGTCAACGAATCTCTTGGCACCGTATTCCCTTTCGCCGTGAACCACCACTAAGAACTCTTTTTGGATTGCTGTGGAAGGACCCTCCCTTCTTCACTGTCTTCTCTTGACGAGCCATTTCATCAGAGCCAGCTTGTTATCGACTCCCCCCTCAAATTCTGCGCCCGGCCAAGAGCGTTTGAGCCGTTGCCTATTTAGTTTGTAACCCCCCCCTGCTGCATTTCTTCGCGACGTGACTATCCCCTATTGCTGATACCTTACACTTCTCGGTTGGAAACACCCAACCTGTCACCGGTGCCTCCCCGTGCCTTTTCCGTTCTTCCAATACGCCCTCGCATGGTCACAGTTTTCGTCCGGGCCCCCCAGTGCATCGACGCCGTTTATTGTCACAATGGCTTGATGACTTTTTATTTTCGTTATGTCCAAGCAGATTCGAAACCTGTGCCCCTACACAGAATTTTCCATCTCACTCACGTTCCCGTGAATCCCCCTCCTGTTTTTTCATCGGCATCTCCTGCACTCTTCTATTCGCGATGGCTTTTTTTCCTCCCTAGCACCCAAGTGCAGGTGCTCCAGTTCGCGCGACGACGGAGCTGTCCCGCTGAGCAACTTCAACTGAGCCAGGCCTTTCCGGCACAGATTTTTGATGGTGACTTTTCGAGCTCTCTGCCGCCCCCCCTCAGCACACCCCCTTACCACACCCCCCACACCACCCCCCTGCCATGCTTACCGGAAGACGATACTTTCCGAGAAGTGCCCTGCTTCTCTCGTCCTTCCTTGCACTTTCCCTTCCCGTCCTGCTTTCTCTATAGTTCTTGTGTTCCGTCTTCAGTATCGTGTTTTTGTTTTTTTTGAATATTTGACTTTTCCCCTCTCTTCGTTTCACACCTCCGACCACCCCCCCCTGCCCTTGAGAGTTTTTTTTCCCCCTTTTTTTTTCTTTTTTTTTCAACCATTATAAAGTTCTCTGCGAGTGCTCCCCACTGAATATGAGAATCCGATCAGCCTTGAATCCTCTCTCCTTTCCTCCCCTTCTTCCCCCGTTGCCGGTTCCGATTGTAATGATATTCTTCTTTCTGCCCCCGCGCGCCGGATCTGATATTCTAATTGTATTTTCACTTTTCAGAGAGTTTTTTTGTTTTAAGTTTTTCTTGTTTCTAGAAGTGTGTCAGCCCCCAGACGAGCTTCTATTGGACCCTGTTGTACTTCGCGAAAGAGGTACCAAGTTGCGGTTTTCCTGTCTCTTTTCCTGTGAGATGTTCCCCCTCTTTTTTTTTGCACGTTGTCCACTTGACACAGTGCCGTCAACCACCCCTTTTGTTGCGTTTATTTTCCTAGCCTTTTGTCTGTGTACTAAGCCTTTGCGTTGACTTCCTCCCCCCCGTGTTCTCTTTCACTGCCTCCGACGGTCGTGCTGAAGCTTTTGATACGATTTCCGCCCACCGCAACGTCCCCTCGTTTCGACTCCGAGTTGCCACGCCCGGCTAGAATTCTAAGACGACGTCCTTCCCCCGATCAGTCCCACCTTTTTTTTTTTTGTGTTGCACATTTCGCGACGTAAACCCGTCTCTGCCATCTTTTTTTTCACAGGTCATCGTCAGATTCCGGACTATTCAGCGAGTTTCTGTCACCCCTTTTCTGTCGGTTTTTCGTTTCCATACATGACGCATTTTCGTCGTTTCTAAGTAATTCTTCCGCTCCTCCAGTCTGGACCACCCTATCCCTTCGCCGTGTTGTAGAGAGGCAAGCCGGATTTTCCCCCCCTCTGCGTATGTAGTCCTCGTAGTGACCGCTTGCCGCTTCCCGTCTACACCACTTACACAAGACAGTGTTCATGGAGTCCTTCGGCCTAGCTCGAGCCGTCTACAAGAGTTTTCCAGGCTCTCCCTTACAGGTTTTTCTCGCTTGCAACGTTGCTTTAAATATGACTCCTTTCCGAGTAAGCTTCGCCTATCCCGCGAGGATTCCCTCTTTTCCCACTATCTTGCTTCCCCTAATCTCCCCTGTTTCCCCCCCCCCAATGTTCTCAAGAGTTCTTCGTCCGGTCCTCGTTCAATCCTCTAAAGAAACGTCTCCTCGCTAAGTCATCCCCCTGTACCCGTCTATTCCTGGAGGAACATCCACCCCAAAATCCTGACTTTCTTTTGAGATCGAGTACTCATTAGCTCTTCCTTATTTTCCGCCCCTCTCTCGTCTGCCTCCAACTTTGTCAATACCGCCATCCAACCTCCCCCGCTATCATGCACCCCTTTAGCTCTTCCCCGTACCGGGTATTTTTTTCGACGTGGATCGAGGTGGTCCACACCTGTCCTGCATTGCACGATCGTCACTCGCACCCTTACCTCCGCTCTCACACTTTCTTTGAGCCCCCTTTCACGGCTCCCGCCAATTTTTTCTCCCCCACCTTTTTCTAACTCTATATTTTCCTTTCGATGATTGACTCAAGTTTCCTCGCGTCTTTTCCCCTCTCTTGAACTCGTCCCATATTTAAACCCTCCGTCCTCGCTCTGCCCTCCCCCACTCCTTAGTGTGGAACAGTTTCACCCTACCCCTTTCCACTGTGAACTATCGACTAATTTCCTTTCTGGGGTTCCTTTTCGTTAGCCAGTCTGTGGAACCCCACCCATGATATGGTCTCCATGGTTTACCACACACTCTTTCCACCCTTTTCTTGCCACCAATTTATCCCATCGCCAATCCCCCCAACCCCCCCTCTTTATTCTTCGCGTCGTTCCCCCATCTCCTTCACTTACCCCCAGCCTGGCCCCCCCCCCCCCCCCCCCCCCCCGTACCTTCAAAATTTCTTCGTCACTATTCTGTAGGACATTGTTCAGTGATCTGCAAGTTACTTCCCCATCTCCTAGCAGAGACATGCTGATCGTGGGTGCTGTGCCGGACACGGTACTCCTCCCTGGGTTGCCTGTCTATCGACCGCAGTTTTTGCCGCTTTCTTGGTCCTTACTCAGCCCATTCAACGTCCCTCGTACGACTTTTTTTGCTGGCGAAAGCTCCTGCTTCAGTTTTTTTTTTTCCCATGTGATACGCATCGTAGTGCTTTCTTAATCCGGCTATCTCTTTGTCTTTTTCATTTACCTGAGTCGCCTTTAGAGACGACATTTTCGGTAGTTCCAACGGCGACCTTGGTGATCAAGTCAATTGACCTTCCTTCCACAACGCCTCATCAACCCCATCTTTCCGCCCCCTTGCCTGCCATGTCCTGCCCCACATCCGTTGCCGACAGACCACTCAGATGCCCGCCCTTGCCACACACTGCCAGACTAGTCACTTTTGTTCACCCATCCCCCCTATCCTACGGCTTTTTTCCCCGCTGCAACGTTCCCCCTTCATTAGCCGGCGCCCCACAGTCCTCGTCCCTTTTTCTTGCCGTAAGTCCGTACAGGTTACCTCTCCTTTCCCCTATGCATCGACGCGTTAGCTAAATCTTCGTCCCCTCCATGTGTTCTTCGTTTTTCCGTTTTGGTTTTTTTTTTTGTTTTTTGTGAAATCCTCCGAAATGCCAGGAGTTTTTTTTTTCGCTGTCTCCCACTCAAAATCCTCGATAATAAGGATTAGTCCTCGACTTATCCTACCTGCATTCCGTCCTTCAGAATCAATCCTTTATTGCCCCCCGAACGAATACCCCCCACTGCACTTAGCAATCGCAATGACCAAGCTAGCAATATCCTCTCCTTCTCCTGCTTTTCGTCATTCAGCCCCCCCGCTGAATTCTGCCTTTTCTTTTCACATGTCTTCCCCCTTAAAATGTACTCCCTTCCTTTTGGTGCCGTTGCTTAACAGCTTTTCAGTCCACGTTGTCTAGCGATTTCTGTACCGCCTCCAAGTAATTTTCCACGTCGATAACGGAGAAGTCACCCCCCCAATCCCTTTCGATGGGTTGATATCCTCCTGCATATCCGCCATACATATCCTTTGCAATCCACACTTTTACGGCCTGCTCTGACACCTTGCCCCTCCCCTTTCCGCACATTTTTACTCCTATGTAATATTTTCGTGTCGCCTTCCCTGTTCCACCGAAGTTTTTCCAACCAGTCATGCTCGTACCTGAATATCAGTACTATCCTTTCCCTATTCCCGATCGCCATGATTATTCCATTACCGGCATCTACGTCTCTCTATCGCCCCTTGTCAAAGACTATTCTTACTCCCTTATTTCCGTTGCCCCAATTGATGTTTCCCCTCAGAAAACACGCATTTCCTCTCCTGCTCCCCGCTCGAATCCCTATAATGCCCCCCCGCTCGTACGATCTTGCTGGACACGCATTTCCTTTCTCCCATCGTCCTCCGAAGACTTTTCACGTTTGTAACCGACGAGTCCGAAGTTTGCATGCCTCCTCCCCCCCCCCCCCCCCACTTCATTGAATCGATCTCGCGTTACGAATTCTAAACCACGTTTTTGAACCTGAACTACAACTTTTTTTCTTTTCTCTTGCTTACGGCCATCTCCTGTCCATGTCAGCCCCCACAAGTTCCCAAGCGCCACGACCCGGAACGACAGTCGCACCCCCAGTGTTCTACTTCTGACTGCCAAGACATTCCTCTTTCGCCAGGAAAACCATTCCTATGTCTTCCATATATCTCATGCTGAGACCCCCCCCCGAGCCTTTTAGTTGCGCGCAGTCACGTTGTTTTTTAGTAGGACCCTCAGTCATTGTTCCTGATTCTGATTCTTCTTTTCCCCCCCCCACCCCCACCTACCTGAGTATTGAGGTAAGACCCCTCGAGTGTTTACACTTCCCAATTTCACCGACTTTGACCCTTCGTCGACCCCATAGTAGTTAGTTCCCCCCCCCCGCTCTGACGCTATAATTTACTTTTTTGTTCGCTGCCTACCCAGTTTCCTAAGATTATCTATCTATCTTCGATCGCCCCCCACCTCCTTCCTGGCTCTTCTTGTATCCCCGCAGCCCCGTATTCCACCCACTCACCTAGATTCCATTAGTCACCTTTTTATATCCGTTTCCTTTTCTAGCGGCCTGTGCCTGCTCCCCCGTGAATTTTTCTTTTGCGAAAATCCCGTCGCTTGTTTCGCCTGAACTCCCCACATTACACCAGTTCCTGACTTTTGAGGGCCTTTTTTTTACGCCCATGCACTTTCTAGCACCCCTTCCCCCCTTTCAGTTTGACTAATACCCGTTCGACTAGCCAACGCGAGCTGCTTAACCCAGCTTCCGATCGACTAAAAATCCTTCCGACGAAATCTCTTCCCTTGAATCCATGACCATATACGTTTTCTATCTTTTCGCCCGCTAACGCCCGGCACCCCCCCCCCCCCCCCCCCCCCCCATGTTTTTCTTTCCTATTATGGAACAATTATCTATGTCCTCTCTATCGCATTTTTCGCCAATTTTCTAGGTTTTCAACATTTTCTCTTTTTTTTTTTCTTCCTCCCCCCCCCCATACCCCCCCCTCCCCGATTTTAAAAATGTGATGTTCCATTCCGAACATCTAGTTTCTCCCTGAGAGCCCCATGGTTATCTCAA
>Ga0179593_1465758_pt1 | contig 13597 bp, 23 predicted proteins | sample CZODoug2_1_08_16_FD_185931 | JGI IMG/M metagenome (GOLD analysis project Ga0179593, IMG submission 185931) | Vadose zone soil fungal communities from Angelo Coast Range Reserve, California, USA - CZODoug2_1_08_16fungal (PacBio error correction) | ecosystem: Environmental > Terrestrial > Soil >... | reverse complement strand
TATTCCACGTTCTCCCCCCACTCTACATTGGCCGGTCCCCGCTCAGGTTTGCATTTTCCTTCCCTTCTCCCTTTTTGATGAATTATTTGCCCTTTCCCTTGGGAATCCAAACCTGTAAGGATTTGTTTGCACCCCTGTTTGCCGTGCTGCTTGACCTTTTCCCCTTGCAGTATTGGTTTCTTTTATTTTTCCTTAAATCCAAAACCACGGAGTTTGGCGATGTTTGCTCGGGCCGGGCCCCCTCTTTTACGTTCTGTCCCGTCCGCTCACTGATCCCTTGCCCTTTTTGGTGTACCCCTTCCCTCCATCGATAAATTTCTTTCCCTTCTGCCCCCGACTCCCCTTTCCCCAAACACAACTCTGCTTTTGTTCGTTGACGGAAAGTCCCCTGCACTCAATTGTAGCTTGCACACCCGTCACGGAAAGCCCTATGCTCTACTAATCGTTAGTCTCCTTTTTCTTGTAGTATCCTTGTTTTGACACTCTTGGCCTTCCCCCTTTGCTCTTTTTCTGATGGTCTCCGCATGCGTTCCCCCTTTCAGCGGTGCACGGCTCCCTTCCGTCTTCCAATTCTCTTTTTCTGGTTATTGGATCCGTCTCCCCCCTTTTCTTTGGCACGCCCCCTTTTTTAAGCGAAGCTTTTCGTTCCTCTGCTGTCCTCTAAAAACCCAAGCCCATTTTGACACCTCTCGACGTTCCACTTCTCCCCTGAGGGCCGGCCTTTCCCTTCCTCCGTTGGTCGTGCTCCATTGTTGCTAGTCACCTGGTCTAGGTTTGTTCGACTCCTTTTCTCTTTTCCTTTTAAGGTTGACCTTTCCCTTCTAGTCGATGATTCTTTTCCTCATTTCCCCACGAATTCATCCCCCTTCTTCGTTAGTCGCAATGATCTCTCCTCTTTTTGGCGCCTTCCCGTTCTTCTTTTTCACGCTTCCTGTGTTCCTCCCGGTAAAGGATTGGCGTCACCCTCATGGGACCAATTTTTTTCGGCTCTGCGTTGAATTTTCTTTTAGTCCCCCCCCCCCTCGACAACTCGAGCGCTGACGTAATCCACTGCGGTTCGAGCAGGCCACTTCTTGGCCCTGCCGCCCCCCGTTCCCCCGTCCCTTCACTTTTTTTTTTGATTCCTTCATCGGGGATCACCCACCGGCATTGTTGCACTTCAACATTTTCTTTTCTTCCACAACCCGTTTTGGACAACATGAGCATCTCTCTTTATCTCCACCTGGCTCCCCCTGCATTTATACACCCGTTTTCGACTTTCTGTTGGGCACCCTTATGTCCCCTGTAGGATGCCTGTTTAGATCTTAAAGCATTTCCCTTTTCACACTTTTATGCAACTGTCCCTTTCTTCGGGACTTCCACATTTTTTTTAGGGTTTACCATTTTTTTCTCCTAGTAAGGACGCTGTACGGTTTTCTTTGTATTCCTCCCTTTTTCATTGCACTTTTTTCTTCTGGAGTTGACATTGCAAAGTTCTCTGTTTCCCTGCTCGTACGCCAGAAGTCACTTATCCTGACTTCCTTCTTCGCGTTTCCTCTGCCTTTCTGGGGCCACCCATTTGATGAGGGTTTTGTTCCATCCTGATACCGGGCACCCCGGTGTACTCGGCCAAGGTTCCGCTTCAATACACCTACGTTCTTCGGCTTGGGTTTTTTTCCATACTCGATAGGAGTGGAATCACCAGGATTTTTACCTCCTTACTTTTGATGTATTTTTCCTTTCCTTTACAATACATAAACTTCAGATCAATCTCCAATTTTCCAGCTTTTTTGGACACTTTTTCACTCTGATCGCTCTCTTCCAGTTCCGTCATTCCCTCTGTGAATAGATTCCCTGCTTTAATCTTGCTCATTTTTTCCTGTACTTTTCATCACCCATTGCCCCTTCGCCTTATCCGTCCGAAGAACTTTTTCATAAGGGGTCTTTTTCGCCCTTGGAATTACGCCCGTTCCCTGGATTTGAATTTTTATTTTTCCCTCCCAGCCCACCCTTTTCCCCCCCATTCTTTGCCCTCTTCGGTACATTTACGGTTAGTTCCCTTTGCTGTCGGAGAGCTTGCCCTTCCGTTCCTCTCCCCACCTCCCGTCCCCCCTCCTTACCCCCCCTCCTTCCCGTTGCCAAACCTTTCCTTGCCTTATCGCGCTTTCCCATTTTGTTGGCGAAGCCCCCTCCCCGTCCCTTGCGCCATTCGGCCAATGCATTTCCCCTTTTATTCCCCTCTTCTTTGAAACGCTTCCTAGACCCTTCTTTTTTAATTCCCCCATATTTTTACAAAAGGCGGCTCTTTTCCCACCCTTTTTACCTCGGTGACCCTAAAAACCCCCCCCCGACCCCTCCCTTTTTTTTTTTCGTGTTCCCTTGGTCCCTTTTTTTTTTTTTTTTCGTCCTTGGAGCGTAAACAGTAGATTTTTTTTTTCGCTAATTCATCTTTTCCACCGTCAAGGTTTCGCCGTTTCCCCCCCCCCCCCCCCTTACGGATTCCTTTCCAATGCTCCCCTCCCCCAAACTCCTTCGCCGGCAGAACCCCACTCTGTCACGTGTCAATGATTTATCTCTTTTCCTTTCCTTTCGGTTTTTCTGATTATCTTAAAGTCCCCCCCCCCTTTGAACAACTTCCTTTCTTTTTCCTTTATTTCTTTGTGGCTTGGCTGGCTTTTCCCCAACAAGTTCCTCTATTCGGAGCTGGGCCCCTTGTCCTTTTCCTCCCCGCAACTGCATGTGGCTGACATTTCCGCCAACCCCCCAATTTCGTTGCAGGCACACTCCGTGCTTCTTTTTTTTTTTATGTGAGCTCTTTAGTCCTAGAAGTTTTCTTTTCACCCCACTTCCGACTTGCAAGGGTTTTCAACTCCGTTTGGCGTTCTTCGAACTGCCCGTCGAATTTCCCTTTGGTTTCTCTTCCCATGGGGCGCCCCTGATCTCGCTTAGTCAAAACAGCTGGACTTGCGTGCTGTATTCGGGTCGGAGGACATTCCTTGTGGTCCCCTCCCCTGCGGGTGATTGGGCCGATGGTGACGGGTTGACGCGTCACCCAACCACCCCCAAACCCCAAAAAAGACCCCCCCTCCCCCCAAAACCATAAGCCCCCAAAACCCCCCCCCCAAACAAAACACCCCCCAAACAAACGAAAAAACCACCCAAAAAAAAACCCCCCCCCGCAACAAAACAACCACCCCCCACCACCCACCAAACCAAAACCCACCCACCCAAAACCCCCAAACCAAAAAAAACCCCCCCCCCAACAAAAAAAACCCCCCCCACCACCCCCCCCACCCCCCCCCCCCCCCCAACCTCCTCAACAACACCCCTTTATTTCTGCGATGCAGCTATAATCTTTCTACCGTAACTGTCCTTTCCTTCTTGCGGATTCCCCAGAGGTTGGTGTTCTTTGTCCCATTTCGAATCAGCGGTTTTGGTATTTTTCCACTTTTTTTTGATTTCTTTCCCTTCTTTTCCCTTTGCTTCGCCCATTCTATTCTCGCCCGCTATCTGTCCTTCTTTTTTTTTCCCTAACCAACTCCTGCTTTCAGGTGATAAGCCTCTACTCTATTAAAAGTGAGATGTTTACTTCCCTTTTTCCGGCTGCCTCTCCTCAATTCCACCCTGACTTCTTTCCCCTTCTCTTTTTTTTTAGATTGGGGTCCATTTGTATTGAGTTCACCCCTGATTGATTTTTTCCATGCACCTTTTTTCCTGGTAATTCGTGGTTTTTTCCTCCTCTCCCCCCTTGCACCGTCTTTTACCCTTGCCTTTTCTCTCGTTTGGGTGCCCTTTTTCCCTTTACATTCCCCTTTTTTCTTCAGTCCACCCCTTCCCTTTTAGTCCTTTCCGGCCCTCCTTACTCTTTTCGTTCTTGCGTTCTGACAGTTCCCTATCGACCCCTTCGCTTTTCCTTTCACAACACTACTTTTGGAGCCTTCAAACCGTTCCCCTTTTTCCCCCCGCGAGTCGTTACGGATCTGACGCCTTTTCCCTTCCTCCCTGGTCTGTCCGGTCCTTTCATAAATTGGCACTTTTTCCCTCCTTGTCAGAACGCCGTTTCCCCCGCCCCCTGGATTTCTCCCCAGCCACTTGGGAACGGGTTACCAAGTCTCTTTCTGTCTACCCAGTTGCTTCTTAGGACGAATTTCCCTTTTTTTCGCCCCCAGATTCTTGAACCCATCCCCCCTTTGCCTTTTTGGTGTTCTAAAGTTTCCCCTTTTCCCAGCCGAATCCATATTTTCCTCTTTTCCAGCTAAGTGAATGTTAGTCGTGTCAATCTTTTTGTGGCGTTTCTGAGCTTTTCCCAGATGTCCCCCTTTCCTTTTTTGTCGAGTTGGCCCCTTATGAGGCCTTTTTCCAAGACTTTCGCGCCCCATCCCCTTTAGCAATTTGTCCTTTGCACTTGAGGGATCCTTTCCGGCAGTTCCCGCCACTAACTCTTGAGCCTCTCTTTGCAGACTTCCCCTTTGCTTTATCCGTACATTGCCGTGAGGCTTTTCCTCTTTTCCTCTTTTGTCCTTTACGCCGGCACAGCGATGTGCTAACTTCGTTCCTTTTTCCCTCCCCAACGGACCTTTTTTTATTGCGTATCCCCCTTCCCAGACTATCCGCCCTTCCCCCTTCCTCAGGTCCTTTTTTTTCAGTGTCCTTTTTCGATTCTCCTAGTTTTGGACCTATCTCTGGTTTCACTTTTCTTTGGGGACGACATTCTTGTCCTGACCTTCTTCTCGTTTTTGTGTCACGAAAGGTTTTCTTCTCTGCCTCCCCCCCCTACTGGCTTACATTTTTTTTCAAAAAGTCGGAAAGACGCCCCTACCATTGATTTTTTTTTCCTCTCGGTTAGTTCGTCTTTGTAGTAGATGCTCTTCCCATCATATTGCTTTTTGAATTTCCCTTTTGACAAAACCTCTCTTGGGGTGTTCCCCCCCCCCCCTTCAACCCCACGAGGGGCTCAGACTGTTGGGAACTCCTCTTTCTCATTCCACGCTGTTAAGTTGACGGTTTCGCCCCCCCCTCTTACTGTAATCCCGTTCTTTCCCCCCACACGCAACGACTAAGCTTTTTTTTTTTCCCCGCTTTCTTGGCGCGGTCCTTTCAGAAGTTTATAGATTTCGGTTGTTTACCCCCCCCTCGGTTTATTTCAGTTTGTTCGGAGTTCCTTCCAGGCCTTGGATGCTGGCTGCAGCACTCCCTTTTCAACAGTTTTTTGCTAATCTTTTGTTTTTTTTGTTACTCCCCCCCCCCCCCAATACTTAATTGGCACTCCCCCGGCGGGTACGGTGTGAACTGTCCCCCCTGCCGTTTGGGCCCACGACTTTAACTGAGTCCTGGCCAGGGTCAAAATTTTTAATCATTTCCTTTCCCCTCTTTCGATGGCCCTTGGCGCGTTTGCTCATCCCATCGGTTCTATCGTGTAAAATTTCCCTCTCCGTTTTGTTTGTTGTTTCTCTCTATTCCCAAATACTGGAATCTGTTCCCTTGCCCCTCTCCCCCGTTCATCGCCTCTTTAATTTTTCTTTTCTGTTTTTGTCCCTAATGCCTCCACCAAGGATTCCCCACTTTCCGGGTTTTTTTTTTTTGTTCCGGATTTTTTCCCTACTTCCCCCTTTTTTCCCCGTCTTGGGTTTTTCTTTCCTCAGTAGCACCAAAACCTATTTCCTCCCAATTTATGTTTTGCGCCCGGCCCCTTCCCCCCCAGCCCAGTTCACCCGTACCCCCAACTGCAATTTTTACCTTGTTTTCCAACCGGAACCTCTGCTTTTTTCAATTCTTTTTATGACCCGCGACAAGTCCCCCAAATCCTTCCGCGGGGTTCGTTTTGGGCGTTTTTCCGTGTGGTTATTTCAATACGTGGCCTAATGTCTCTCCCCCCTTAATTACGCGTATTCTTTGGTTGATCCTGGCTTACACCACATCGGTACCAACTTCCTTTTTGTCTACTGTGTCAATTCAGTTTCTCCTCTTGTCAAAACTGCAACCGTTCCCTCTCTTGCTTTGGATCGCAGCGACGCCACTCGTGCATGGCCCCTCATTCTTGCCCGGATTCCTTTTCTTCTTCTTCTTATTTCCAAAAATTTTTTCCCACGTTCTCAGATCGTATCCTTGGAGCTCGCCACGCGACTCCTTCCCTCTTCCTTTTTTTAATCTTATGTGCCCACCTCCCAGGTTTCAAGGATTACGCCTTTTTCCCCCCCTTTTATGACTTATCTTCGAATTGAATGTTTTTTCCCCTGACCGTTTTTCTTTCCCTTTGCGCGATCTTTGTGGAGGTGAACTCTTTATCAGTGCCCTCCCCGGGTAGTTTTATTTTCACTTTCTTCCCCCTTTTTTCTCCATCCCGTCAGTTTTAAGGGTCCTTTCCTTTCACTGCCTTTATCTTCACTTTTCTTTTCACCGGATAGCCTCCCTTCTGGTCGTTCTCTCTCTTCCACAGGATCTTTTCGTTCGGTGTCTCCTTCCCTGTCCTCCCGAGCTTTCACCCTTTGTGAAACTGTTTGTTTTCCCCCCCTTCAATGCGTTCTTCTCTTCTTTTCCTTCCCCGACCGCATACAACCATAGTCCTCGTCTAGGACGCACTTTAGCGCAGAAAAAACCCCCTGTGTCCCCCTTGCGACGCACCGTGCATTTCACGCTCTTTTTCCCGACATCTTTCTTAAATTTTGGGGCTGTTACCTTTGCCTCTTTTCCCCACAGGCGGTTATTTTTTTGCACGAAACACGCCTTTTTAGTTTCCCAACCTGTTCCACCCCATGTCGCCTTCGGTAGCCTCCAAAACCTTTTTTCCCGACCTTCCCTCCTCCAGTTAAACCCAATTTTTCCCCCGACCGAGTGATTTAGAAACAGTTCCTGTTCTTTTCTTTCTCTCTTTCCCCTAAACCAACATTCACTTGTATGGCCCTTCCTTATAAGTTTGACACCCCTGGTTCAGGGGTCGGTCTTGTCTGTATCGGATCGTAAGCTCTCTTGAACCTCTTGCCCCTCTCTCCTATGACACTTTTCGTTATTGTACCTTTTTCGTCAGTTGTTTTAGATCCGGGAAACTGCCAGCTCCACTGATCTTTTTCTTCCTGCGTGCGACGTGGTTTTCCTTACCCCCCAGGGATAGTTTTGTCTTGTGTAATGATCGTCCCCAAGCTTCGGTACGGCCGTTTTTTTTTGGTTCAAACCTGATCCTTTTTCTTTTCCGGCTTGTGTTTTGCCCCCCTTTCTCCCATCGGGAGTTCGTCCCTCTCTCCCGCCCCGCTTTCCCTGTCCCCTTTCACTCTCTTCTCCTTGCCACCATCTGGAAAACTCCCCCACATGGTCAGCTAAGTCCCCCTCGCATTGCAACAAAATTTGTTGGAACTTTTTTCCTTCGGTCCGTAAGTTTTGCCGTTTCACCCTTCTTGCCCGCAACGCTTCTTTTCTTATTTTCCGTGGAGTCGGGGGCCTCCGACTGATGGCTCCCCCTGCTGCCATTTCCGGTTTTCGAATATGGTCCGTCACAATGAGGAGTACTCCATACACCTTACCCTTTTGAAGCTCGCCACCTGTTTTCTCAATTTTTTTTGCCCCCACGTCATCTTCCCCATTGTCCCCTATTGTTGCCCCACATATGTACCCTTTTTCCCCTTGATCTAGGCAATCCCAGGTTCCCGGAGCTGCCATTTTCCCCCTTGTCTTCCCCGACTTTTTCTGCTCTTCACCATCTCGGCCCCCGTTTCTGTCCACCATTCGGTTCAGTCCTTTTCTCGTCTTTCCTTTCCAAATAGTGTTTTCTTGGCTAGCCGCAAGTTTTCACACCAGGGCGCATTTCTCCCCGTCAAGGGAACATTTACAAGGCCGCTAAGCTCTCCCCCTTTCGTTTCTCCCCAAATTACTTCGCAATTTCCCCAACCATACTGTCCTTATACTTCCATAGCGCAAACCCCCCTCCCGCTATGTCGGTGCACCCCCCTCCCTTTTGGCGGACTTTGGCATTTTCTTCATTCGGACAGCCGAATTTTTTTTTTCATGTCCCCCTTTTTGAGAGTAATACTTTTGGCCATTAAAAAGTGGGCGCGCGTCCCCTCCTTTTCTCAATCCTTTGGCGACCCCCCCCCAGTCCTAGGGGGCAGTGGTGTTCCCCCCCCCTGTACCCGGTTTTTATTGGCATATCTTCTTCTTTTTCTTTGCGAACTCTTTTTTTTCTCTCGATAGCCACGTTGACACCCCCCGTGTCCCCTTAGTTTCTGCTTAAGGAGTTGTGTTGCTTTTGGCGCGCTCTCCCCCGGATCCCTTGCGTTTGAGATGCGGGCATGTGTTCATTTTTCAAACGTGTTGTTTTTTTTTCTCTTCCCCTTTTGGCCATGTACGACTACTCCCCCCCAGGTTTTTTTCGGGGCAAAACTTCACCTGTATTTTTTTGCTCTTTGTATTTGCGCGATGACTTTCTGATTCGACCCGTCTGTGCCCCCTCCTCCGGAGTGGTTTTTAACCCCCAGTTGAGCGGCTTCTCTTTTTCCCATCTCCTAGGACGTTCTGAATGTACTTCCTTTGGGCGGTCATGAGACTGCCGGCGTTTTTTTTTTAGGCCCCCCCCCGATTGGTCCCCAATGGAGCGTATCGCGGGTTTCCCCTCATGTTTTAAGACTCTGGCCGAGTATTGTTTTAAGTCCTCTTTTCCCGAGTCGTGTCTCCCTTTTTTTCCTATGAATGTCTTCGTTTGCTACCGTAAACCCTTTTCCCTTTTTAGGGGGACTTTTTTACCATTCTTCTTTTTGTACAACACAAAATTTTCCCCCCCAACCGGCGGTTGGTACAAAAGTTCCCTCTTTTTTCAATAACTACCTTTCTTGCAAGGATATAGGTCTCTCGCCTGCCTTTTCTCTATCCCCCCCCCTTTGCCATGTTTGAGGCCGATATTTACCGCTGATCTCGATTTTTTTTTTTTTTTTTTTTTTTTTTTCGTGCTTGATTTTTCTTCGTGAAGCAGCATTTCCCCCCGCCCAACTTATTTTTCCCTTTTTTTAGTTGGTCCATGGGAGCATTGATGCACCCCTCACTTCGGTTAAGCTGGGCCTTTTCCTCTCGCGTCTTTGCCGGTCTGCTTTTTGACCAGTCAACCCTCGGTTTGACGCGGCCCCTTGGCCGCTTTTCCAGACAACGTTGTCCGATTTCCCAACCCTCTCCCTGGTTGCGAACGCAAGTTCTTTCTTTACGCGGCTCGGAATTTTTTTTGTTTTTTCCCTGTTCCATCCGGACACCAGCGCCTTTCCCTTCCCCCTCCCCCCCGAACGACACGTTTGCATTTGATTCCCTGACGGTCCCCCTTTCTTGCGTCACGAAGCGCTGGAAACCCAATCCGACCCTAAACCTTCTGACCTTTCTTCCCCCCTGGCCGTTTGCAAGATTTTTTTTTCTTATCGGGGGGAACTTCTCTCCCCCTAGTTTAGCATGGTTAAATTTTTCGCCCCCCCCCTCTCCTACTTTTGTTGAACGTCTCGGGTTCATGCTGTCGACCCAGTTTGAGTTTCCTTCCCTTCGCGGGTTTTTTTTCCTTTGGGCCGAGACCAGCGTTTATTTTTGCCCCCTACCCCCCTTGTCCCCTCTTTCTTTCCTTTTAAAAACTTTGACGTATCCCCCAATACGCCGATCGGGGGGCAATTCCCCTTTTCCTTGGACTTTTTTCGGCAACAGGGTCCTTTTTTTTTTCTTGCGTCTCAACGTCCGCTTTGCCCTTACCCTCTGTCCTTGTTTTTGGGAACCTGAGCGCCCCCTCTGATTCACGCGAGGCGCTTTTTCCCCAGTTCGGCAATCTTCCGTCTGCCGGTTGTTGAACTTCCTTGCAACACTACACTCGTCAACGCGAGAACCCGATTTTGGTCCCCGTAACTGCATAATAGGCTTTCTTTCCCCTTGCCTGTTTGCGTAATTTCTTTTTGCACCATGATGATTTAAACGTTGAGCTTTATGGAGAATGGGTCTAATTCCCCCCTCCCCAACGACCGGTGCTGCTGTTTGACTTACAGCACGAGTTTGCTGACAAACCCAGTTTTCTTCACTTTCTGTGTTTCTTAATATCTTTTTCAGTGTTTTGAACCTTTTACCCACCCTTGGCTGGTGGGGAACATCTTCTTGAACGAGCTTTTTTTTTATTGCCTCAAAGGTCGCGGATTTCATCCCCCCTTTGGACGTGGGCCCTCCTGGAATACTCGACCCCTTTTTGAGTTGGCGTTATGCGTGCCGATGTGTGCTTTAGCAGGAGACCTCCCTACCTAGGACCTTTCTCCCCCTTGGGTGGGAAAATTTTTTTTCTCCCCATACCCCACTACCCCCCTGGCGATTTTTCCAGTTGCAACTGTTTGGACCCCTCCTTGCCCCTTGGGACGGCTTCTTTCCCGGTGTGGGCGCTCCTTCCCCTCAAGGTCACGTGTTCCCCCCATGCCACGAACCTGATTTGTTGGAAACGCCCTTTTTTCTTTCGGTCAGCGGTCCCAACTTTGGCCTGATAGTTGTAAACAGGCGGGTTTATTTTTTTGTCGTACGGCTTTGTGATTGCGGGGCTTGCACCCATCCCCCTTTTTTTTCGCACATCTTCGTTTGCGTTCCGACCAAATATCCATTTCAAAGCCCCTTGCCACGTAACGTCTTCCCCCCGTCTTTCTCCTAAATTTAATGTTGATCATTCGGGACCCAAATCAAGAATCTGTTTTTTTCTCTTCCCCTGGATTGGAGCCCCTGAGTGGGAACTCCCCCTTGCAACTAGGGGTCCTCTTTCTATCTATACTTATTCATAATAATTTTTTCTTTCCGTTTGGTTGCTCTTTTCTCCACTACCCACTCTGGGATATTTTTGGTCGGAAAGTCTCCCCCCCAAGGGGTTCCCCTCGTTCCTCTGCATGTGCTCTGTTTGTCTGGACTCCAGTATTTCTGTTTGCACACCTGGCTTGCGGACTCGTTACTTGCAGGGGACCTTTGCCCCCCCTTTTAATTTTGGTGTCCTTTCCTTTTTATTTTTCTTGCAAAAACCCCGCTTTTGCGGGCAGGGGCGATGGTGCGGCTCCTCCCCCAGCATCCACCCGGTTTTTTGTAACGATACACCATGCAACTTCACCTTTTTGTCTCCCCCCGGACCCCGCGATTTTTCAACGTCCTTCCCGCTCAAGTTTCCCCCCCCTGAAGCCTGTTCCCCAACCCCCTTTTGTCTTTGGGCCCTTTTTTTTCTCCAAGAATGTTCCCCTCTGTTAGTTTCCCCACCGTCAATTTCCTGGGGCCGAGAGGGTCCATTCGTAGACCTTTCCAACTCCTTTTTGTTTTCAGTTCCCCTTTCCTTTCCGTCGAGAGTCCTTACCCCCTGCAACAATCATCTTCCTCTTTTTTTTTTTTTGGGATCGTTTTTCCTTCTTTGACCCCTTTTTTTCTTTCTTTGCAATTCTCCCCGCTTGCCCGGCTGTCTTTTCTTTCACCCATTTCCAGCTCGTGACCTCTTTTTGCCCCGACAAAAGAGCTTTCATCTTTGAAACGATGTCGTCCCCCCCACAGCATTTGACCAGATCGCCGTTCCATTTGATTCCCTTTTTCCCATTGGAGCTTGGAATGCGTCCTTTCCACGTTTGGTTACGGCCCTTTTCCCCTTTTGCAGGGCAGTCAATCAGGCAGACCTTTGTCGTGTGTATGTTTCCTTCTGTCCGGGACACTTCAAGCCCTTTCCTTTTTTTTTTTTAATGCCCTGGGTTCACTCAATACCCTGAGTAGCTTCAAGTCAATGGATTGACCCCCCCCTCTAGGCCCGAAAGTACGTAGTGACACCTCTTGTCTTTAGCTTTTTTTTTTCCCTTATCTTTCTTTGGATCGTGCGTTCACGACCCCCTCGTCTGTGCGTTTTTCCCCCCGGCAGCTCCTGCAAGAGTGGCTTTTTTTTTTGTTCCCCCCATTTGTCGTCGTCCTTTCCCCCGTGTTGATCTTTTTCCCCTTTTGCAGACAACTCGACGACGATAGGACTTTCTTCCCTTGAGCCGAAGTTTTTTTGCCCCGAAAATCAAAGACCTGCCTCCAACCTTTCTCCCCAGTTTAAGCATGCCTAGAAGAAGACGTCCTCCAGCAAAGACCCTCACAGGGCCGAACTTTCCCCCTCTTTTCAACCCGGGAACTCTTTTTGCCGCTTCTCCCTGGAATATGGGGCCTTTTGAAGTTGATTTCACCAATTAATGGTAGGACACGAAACTTTTTTTTCGTAACCCCCCCTTCCCCCGTTCGGAAGCGGGTAGTGTTGCCGTGTCGACAGCAAACCTCCCCTTTTTTTTTCCCCCGTTTGTTCCGTGTGGGCGAACAGTCCATTTTTGGGTGTTCTAGATCTTTTCCCCCGACATTCCCACCCCTGGCAATTTTCTGCAGGTCGGCCGGCTCTGGTTGCAGACAGGGGTTATGTTTTGTCCCTCTTGCTGTTCAGTTTTCCATCGTGGTACCGGGCTTTTGCCTTTAGTTTTCACTTTTCCCTGGCAACGGTTTCGCTGTTTTTAGGTTGAACCTTTGCCCCCCTTCGCTTTTTTTTTTCTTGTAGTTTTAAAACTCCTTTGCAGCCCTGATTACGAGCGGTTTAGCGTCCCCTGCGACCTCTTGTTTCGGACACCATTTCTTGGGTTGTTTTACTCTACCTGCCACCCACGTTCTTCCCTTTCGTTGGCCGTTCCAAACGAGAGAAGGGGCTGTTTTCACGCCGTTTGCGGGCTTGGTTCCCGGCGAGGGCTTTCCCCAATAAACGTCCCTCTCCCCCCTTTTCCCCCCCGTGCTGTCATTGAAATTCTCTTGGTCCTTCCAATTCCCCAGCGCCAATGTTTTTTCCCCCCATACCCTTTTTATTTAACTTTTTGTTTTTTTGCAATTCTGCCGGTTGGTTTGGGGAAAGCACGGTTCTTGTCCGGCCTCTGCAGATGCGGTGCCCTTCATTGAATTACTTTTTTCTAGTTGGCCCTTTTTTACAAAAGGGCTGCACAGGGAGTTTGTCGAGCGATATTCTTTTTCCCTGCCACAGGATCTTTATCTTCTCCCCCCTCTACCTTTTCCTAGTTGGTGTTTTTCGCCATTTTGAAGCTTGAGGGTTTCCCCCAAAGCCAGACCCCCATCCCCATATGTACAGTTCCCCCCCCCCCCCCCATTCCTTACTGCAATCGCGGCCCGGATTCTTGCATTCTGTACTTCCCACATGACGTTTTCACCCCTCGCGGTAACCCCCTCCTGAAGAAACCCTCCCCCGTCGGCCATTGTTTGCCGCCCTCTCGATTCCCCCCTTTCTGGGTGGTTTTCTCCTAACAGGGAAAGGAGCGCCTTCCCCCTCAGGGAAATTCGCGTGAATGCTTTTTTTCTTCCCCCTGGAAGATCTCGCGCCAAAACTTCGTCGACCCTTTTTTTGTCCGAAAGTGTTTCCCTCCGTGATCACTCATTCTTTACCCCCCACCAATTCCCACTTAAATTTCGTTTTTTTGGCAAAATGACAGAGCCCAAGACCGTGGTGAACTGGAGGGCGCCTTTTTTTTTAATGATTATGACGGTTGACGCTACCTGTCAGTTGGCGGCCGCCCTCCCTTAGAAGCCCTTAATTTTCGCACCCAAACTCCTTTTCCTTTGCGAAAAAACACTCATTCCCGGTTGTATTTCT
>Ga0179593_1405438_pt1 | contig 13597 bp, 11 predicted proteins | sample CZODoug2_1_08_16_FD_185931 | JGI IMG/M metagenome (GOLD analysis project Ga0179593, IMG submission 185931) | Vadose zone soil fungal communities from Angelo Coast Range Reserve, California, USA - CZODoug2_1_08_16fungal (PacBio error correction) | ecosystem: Environmental > Terrestrial > Soil >... | reverse complement strand
CGCCACGTGAACACTCCCGCCCTTTTTGGTGACCCGAGTGCAGTTTTCCCATCTGTCTCCTAGAGTGGCTCCAAGAGCATTACACCCCGGTGACGCGAGCTTCTCTTAGTTTCTCGAAGTTAGCGAGGGGCGATGCTCTCTTTGAGACGCTCACACCGTTGGGATTTTTTCCCTTTTCCATGAGCTAAAGTTGTAGTGCCCCGTGTACATAAGAGTTCATGTTCATTTTCCCCCTGTTTCTAATGGCTTCGAAGAGGTGGGCCCTTTTTCTAGCTTTGCTCCCCCCTACAGGAGGGCCTCACCAACACAGTTTCACCTCTTTTTTTTCTTTCAATCTTCCCCATAGGGCCAAGTCAAAGTTCGCGCTTACATTTAAAGTACCCTTTTTCTGTTGTTAAGAGTGAACTTTACTCCCTTCTTTATTGCTATGATGCTAGGGCTTAGTTACCCCGTCGCGCAGTCGACCTTGGGATCCTTTGGAGAAGTTAGTTCGTTAGCATCATGTATGGTAGTTGATCTTCTTCTTTCTCGGAGACTAGGGAGCGCATGTTTTTCCCTCGTTCAGAGGGCGCAACTGACTCAGATCTGGTGTCGTAGTGGCCGAGATTTTTACCTGTGGTTCCTCCCACCTTCAAGTTCCCGTATTGAGGAGGTGGCTGCCCCCGTCACCCTTTTCTTCACACTTTTTCCCCTCTAGTGACGTTTTCCTGCGATATTTTTTCCTGCTTGTTGAGTGAAACTGCCCCCCCCCTCTTGTCCCTGTAGATCCCCACTCTGTCCCTCACCCGCGTGTTCAGCTTCGCGACGCCCTTCTTAACTTTGGGAAAGGGACGCCCCCCTCCTTTTCTCCTAATAACTTTTGTTGTTCTATATTTCTTCCCCGCTTGCCGGGGGGACAGCAGGTTTCTTACTCACCCTCCGCGGCCAATTTTTCCTTGACCACTTTTGCCGGCACGATGCCGGCCGGGGGCCCCTCCCCAAACCTTCCCTCAACCTTCATATTTTCCTTGTCAATACGATCGTGGACAGGTCCCGAAGGTTTCATGGTGGCCAAGCAAGCGTCCCTCCAGCTGAAGGAGGCCGTGGATACGCCGCAAGGAACCATAGCGGCAGGACGTTTCCTTGGTGACCGCCTGCCCAGTTTTAACATGTAGCTCCTCGTCCCGCTTTCTTTACCTCCTTCGCCTCATTATCCTACCATACTCTCTGTCCCCCCCCTTTCCCTAAGGCACGCTCACGTCGCCTCCTTTCAGTGGCGACGGCCCTGCGCTTAGCCCTTAAGCCAGCCCATGCCAACGTTCACAACCGGGGGTCTGTCTTTAGATTTCGGGTTGGGTGGCGAATTCGGTGCCCACGCATGACGTTGTGTTCGCCCCGGTGCCGGCCGCTCGACTCGTTTCCGTTCACCGCGAAGTGAGCCGTGAGTGTCTTACAATCGTTCGGACCGGGCCCACCCCCCCCTAAGTTTCCCGGCAATACTGAAAGGGCGCCCAATTTTCGCTTTAAGTTCATCAACCCACCCCACCCTGCCCGTATTGCCGTTAGATTGGTGTTTTGGCTTTCTTGTGTCCGATCGACCTTCCGCGCAAGTATTGAAAAGAGTGCCCCTTCCGGACGTACCGGTTTCACGTGGACCCCCAAATCCTCGGGTCGCGTGACGACCGTGGTATCCCGTGACACCCTCTCTTCACCTCCCAAAAGTTACCCCTCCTACCCCGCCCCCTTTTTTTGTTCTTTACCCTCAACGCTGCAGACCCGGTCCTTTAGCTTCGACATACTGGACACTCTTTGGAAGGGTCTGCCATTGGCCAGCTTTCTCATCTCCGCGCGGGTTCCCGGGGCTGTTCCCTTGTCCCAAAAGGACCCGGAAATTCCTAAAAGGTTCCTCTCATTCCCCCCGTCCCTCTGCAGCAAACATTTTCGCGCGTTTCCTTTGGTCTACTTTTCCGAATGCATAGTCCATACCATCCCCAGTCACTCCTAGGGCGCCCGCCCGAATCCCGCCCGGTGGTCAACCGTCCTCTCCCCAGCCACCCGTCCCTCCAACTCAATGCACTCGTCCCCGGTCTTAGTCGCTCGAGCGTCCACACCTGTCAACCTTGAAGATATTTCTTTACGCAAAAGTCTTCCGCCCCACCATGTCCCCGGGTTTTAACCTACAAAGTGCTCACCCCTCCCTGCCTGGAACGCGGATCATGGACCCTTTTTGTGGGGCCCCCCCCCCTCCGGGTGAGTAACTGCGTCTTTTCAAGGTCCACGCAGCCTTTCCTTTCTTTTTTTCCAGGGAGGCGTGAAACTTCCGGGCCCCTGGCCGGAAAGGACTAACTTCATGCCTTTTCTCCTCATTAAGCTCACAAAAAGCAGCCTCTTCCGTCATCATTTTTACTTTCATTTGTCCAGAAAGGTGGACGCAGCTCTACCAAACCTCTAGCCACCAATTTCGGTGCACCACGTCCCCCCCTTTTTTAACATGTAAGATCACCGCAGACCTTCCACATGAGCGATTACACCCCCTTGGAACTTCTCTGAAGTTAAGAAAAAGGTGAGTCCTGACCTCTCCCGATCAAAGAAGTTTGGTGGTAGGCGGTTTGCTGCTCGGTCTACCGGATAGGCTACTCACCCAGACTCGGCGACTGCCCCGGTCCATCACGAACCCGCGGCTTTTCCGGGGACGTACGCGGCACTCCTCCCATCCCGCATGAAGGGCGTGCCCGGAACCTCACCTTTAATTACTTCTACGGCCCGCCTCTGCCTGTATTTACGTTCCGTGGCGACTCCCGTACGACGTCACCAACACGTCTCCCCCTGGACAACCAACCGCAGAGCGTCTCTGTCCAGTGTTTCGACCAATCCCGTCCGGACCCGACCAGCCGCCCTTTTTGTCTTTGATGCGGCCAGCTTTATTAACCCCCCCCCCCCACCCCCCCCCCCGTGAATCGGCCTCTCGCTTGCGCTCTGGGTTCACGTCAAAGGCTTTTCTCCTAGAACACGCCGGTTTTTTCACCCTCCCCTGGAGCATTCAGCTTCGTTCCCCTTTTTTTGTTTGAACCCCCCCGTCGTGACTGCTGCTTTCGCTCCCGGCGGTTTGAACCCCAGGTAGTGCGTGCTGTGACCCCTGCACTCTATCACCCAGAGTACCCCCTTTGAACCCTTCCGGCGCCGCAGGTCCTCGAAACTCCATTACTCGGCTACACTTCACGCGGTCATACCTTTCGTCCCTTTTGAGGCTTACCTATGTTAGTAACACCCCCTTCTATGACCCCCTTTCTATATATTCCCTCATTTTTTGTTGTGAGAGGAGGCGTTCAATTAGTTGTATACCGGAAGCGGAACCATTTCGCCTCTAATCACACAGGCCCCTGCCGCCCTCGTTGATAATGTTGAGGATTAGGTACGAGGGGTTTGGCTTGAGCAAGGGATCTTCTAGTGAACGACTCACGAGCCTTTCTAAGCAGGCCTTATACAGCATGGGGGTGGCCCTAATTCGCCACCCCCGTCCACGGCCAGCACAACTACGGTGTGCTCGCCCCGCCCTGCTGAGATTGTTCAAGGTGAGCTCCCCGGGGTTCGTCGAGCCGTTTTTTTTCTCTTACGTACCCAAAAAGAGGGGTCTCCCATCCCCTATGTAGCCAAGTAGTTTGCGGTGAGTGTTTTCCGCCCCCGGGACGCGCGTCCCATCTTTAGATGCGTCTTTCCTCTTTTGTGGTCCTTCCCATGTTGGCCACCTTTTCGCCCGTGACCTGCGGTTTTTTTCCAGTGATCGATGCCGTGTTTTTCCTAGGTGTGACTTTTGTAGCCTTCATAGTCCCCGTGCTTTGCGAGCGGTCTTAGTTCCCTCGGTGAGTGGTCTTCGTGCCGTTCATCAATCGCCGAGAGTTCATGGTCGCTTCCGGCCACGAAGTTTCTGAACCAGCCTTCATTTTTCTGTTATCACATGTGAATTAGTTTTGTAGCTTGAAAAAATTTCGCTTGCGCATTATCCAGTGCCCATACATAGCAGACAAGTCACTGATTGGTTTCCACACCTTGCGGGTCGCACAATCGGTGCGCTTCTGGAGTAGTTTAAGGTTCACGTTCCCAGCTTTCATTTGTCTTTTACTGGGCTTTCCTTGTGTTAGGGAAACCGTTGTACCAAATTCCCCGTTCCCACTTTTTTGATGAGATACTCCGTTTTTCTTTCTGTTTTTATGTCGGTAGGGACTTTTTTGGGGGTTTCCTATAGATGAGACATTTGACCCGCTTCAGAAGTAATTGAGTTCAGGAGTGGTCTTCGACGTGTGTCCGTCCTTTTTTCCTGTGGCCTGAAACCCTGGTCACTATAGGAAGACACCTTCAGAACTTGCCAATTTTTAGGTAGGGAAGTGACCATTTTCGAACTCCGAAAACTTTACTGTATATCTTCGCTTTTCGGAATTTCAAGTAGTCCTTTTCATCAAGCCAATGAAAGGTCCTTGTTGTTCTAACCTTGGTAAAGCTTACTGAGATTCCCCCGTAGTGTCGAAGTATTAAATCCGTTTTCGAGCGGTGTAGGTTTTTTTGGATGCAGTTTTCTGCTTTTAGGAAATCTTAAAACCGCGTAGCTCCTTCCTGAGAGTGGTCAATTATGGTTCGACCTTTTGATTACTATCGGGCGCTTCTAAGACTTCACCTGAGAATCCTCTGTTGAGCGTAAGCGTGGTTCCAGCTGACCGTTGTGTAGTCCGACTTTTTTCCCGCTAGTGTTTTTGACAGGAACTTTTGTCCCTGCTTGAACACGAGAGGATGCGGCTCTCGTTTGGATGTTTCACAGGCACGCAGTCTCAGAGATTGCAGGGGCTCGTAGAGACAAGGAGCATCCTCTGTTCTGCCCAGGTGGAGGGGGTGCCCTTTTTTTAATCCGCATCGTCTACATTGGTGAGTTTTAGAGCGGGCTTCGGTTCTCACACAAGGATCCGATCTCCCGTGACCTTGCGATTTGAGGCGGGTAGTTCCATGCCCCTTTTTTGGTGACGTTCTGCTGGACCTTGTGAGAAGAGATTTGCGTTCGAGAGTCCCCCCTCTCGGTTTAGGTTGCTCTAGGAATTAACGTGCCGTTGCTCCGCCCCTTTTGGGAGCCGTTCATTAGTAGTTCACGTAGTAGTGTGCCGTCGCCCTTGTCCTGCCACCACCTGTCAGCTCCATATTTGTTGGTTGCATTTTATGCACCAGGCATATTCCGTTGCGCCTGCTTTTGCGGGCCGCCCCACCTTTTCATTCTGGTGCCCATCGCACCGTCACTGTCGCTTTTCCCCCGTCCGGGGTTGTGCCTTTTTTCATGAAGTGAAGGTTTCTTTCTGCTGTGCTCTGGCCGTAGACGAGTCGCGCCGGCCTTTGACTGGCGCAAGTAGTGCGTTTTCGCCCTGCTTTCTGGTCAGTTGATGATCGGACCGACACTCCTCGGAGCTCAGCCTGTTGAGCGTCACCGTTTTCCTTGCATAGGCTTGCGTGTAGTCTCCAGCGGGTCCTTTGGTTTCACGCCCTCTTTCCTCCCCCGAGGAAGTCCGCTTCTGTTTCTGTGCACATGCCGGGTGGTGGCACCGGTCGCAGCCACGATGTGACGTTCCCGTCCGATTGCCGGTTTGTTTTTTCTTTTTTTTGAGGGCGAATTCCTAGTTTTCATCGTAGAGGCCCACTATTGGGGTCACCCTTGACGCAGCTCTGGTGAGAGTCCGTCTCGACCTGCTGTTCCAGGCATCTGGCCCCATTGTCCACCATATATTCTTCACTACGTTGTGTTGTGTCTATCTTTCCTCCATTCCATGAAGGGACAGAGCTCTTTCCGTCTAACATCGCGGCGCCCCAGCGGTGTGTGACAAGATTTCCGCCGTCACTAGGCAATCGGGCAGTCCCACTACCGTCTCAATATCGACGCTCCGTTGAAGGGACATGGTGGGTCTTTTCGGCTGTACTCACGCCTCCTCGCGACTGTGTTCCAGGCCGATTCGTTCCTTTGCAAGGTTCACAATCCCTCTTCGGCTCCACGCAGCTATGCCCTGGTCCCGCGCCCGCCTTCATTTTGGGGGCGTCACACTAGGCGGTGCGGTCCGCCGCATCTTCACCTTCCCAGACTGTTTTTTTCGGCCACGGCACGACGCCACCTTCCCCAAAATTTCGCTGTTCGACGGGGCCCGGCTTTTTAGCCTTCAGCCAGACCCCATTTTTTTACACGGCAACCCGGGTGTTCTTGTAGACGTGCCCTGACGTTTTTCTTTTCCCCCTCCTTTGACAATCAAAGCAGGTGACGTGTGTACGCCTGGGCCCGCACAATACCTTTGCCACTCCCCCACACCCTTCAATCAAGTGAGCCCTGCGTCAAACTGAAACGGCGGTTGGCATAACCCTTACTTCGCCCATTTCCGGATAGTCCTTTGTTTCCTCAGCACTTCATTCAACCGCGAAACTCTTCCCTTGAACTCCGCGCCGGTGGCGTAGAGCTCCCCGCAGCCCACGTTCCCTCGTGTCCCCTTTCTGAACGGCACCCCACCCTTTCGTTTTTCTGACCCGCGCAAGCCGCTCGGGTTCTCTTGGCTCCACTAAATCTCCCCTGGGCGCCCGACGACGATGCACCTTTTGTTGGTTCCCTTGTTCCCAAATTTCAGACCCCGGGATGACTGGAGAGAGCATTGGACATTTCCTTTTCAAGTTGAGTTCACTGCCAGCACCGCAATCTCTCTGGTTAACGGCCCTCATGGCGTGACCCACCTTTCAGTTTTTAATTTTACCCCCCACTATCTGACTTCCACTTACCCCGGTTTGCAGGGGCTTTTTCCCCCACCCCCTCTGCTGACGCTAAATGCTGAGGCGCCGAAGCAGTTCTCCCCTCATCGTCACTCCAGCCGGCGAACCCCCGCAGAAGGGTTCACCCCGTAAACACGTTTGAGAGATTGCTTTTTACAACTTTCCTCTCTCAACCCCCGGCCGCACAAATACACCCACCAAACCCCCCTTCACGCAGGTCCCCGATGAAAGGACTTAACACCCGGTCACGGTGAAGCCTCCCCTAACTTTTTCCTCTGACCACAAGGGCGGCCACGCCCAATGAACTAGCCTTTTTGTTTTTTCCCCCCAACTTCATACACCGGTCGACGTTCTTAATTTCCCCCTGAAGATAATGGACAAGATGCCGGCCGTTTTCGGACTGTGACAGGCCCCCCGATTCTCCTCAGGGTCAATTCCCTTATGAGGACACCCCCCTTTTGCCTTCACAATCCCCCTTCCGGAAACAGGACAGGTGGGTATCCCCCGCCTGACCCGATCCCCACTTTCTTTTCGCGGCGGTCAGCCTTTCGCAGGACTCCTCCCCCCCCTTTTCCGTCCCCCCTCTCACACGCCCAACGGCGGTCTCGCTTCCCCCTTTTGCAAAATGGTGTACAACGGTCCGTCTCCGCTTCCCCCCCCCGCGCTGACCCCCAACTCCCTTTATCCTGCCTTCTCGAAAACTTGTGATTTTCTGTGATTTTGGTCACGATCACCAAGAAGGTGACGGTTCGGTTTTGTTGGTGGGTTGGGGGTGGGTTGTGGTTGTGTTTTCGTCGTTATGGTTGCCTTCGCTCACGCTCGACTCTGGTTTGACCCCCCCGCATCTTCAATTTTAAGGGATCACAAAACATGAACGCAGTCTGTTCGGGTTTTTTCCACAGTACGTGGCGCTTTCCATACCTTCTAGGTGCCTCGTGTCCCGGCAACGTCCACCCCTAACTCCGGCAACCTACGGTTTTTACTTCGTCCTTCTTGTATCGACATGCGCTTCTCCTGTCACGCTCGCCCCCCCACCGGCGTCTTCCTTGTGACCCTCAGCGTTTCGGGAAAGCGTCTCTTCCTTAAACTCGCCCGGGCCTTCCCCCATGAACGGACTCCTGGATTGGCTGCCTTGCCACACCATCACCCACCCCGTGATGTTTGTAGACGTCTTGGTTAGCTTCCCGCGTTTCTTCCAGTCTCCCGAGAGACGCCCTGCGCCGGAAACCCCTTTTCAGCTACATGGTCGCTTAGTCCCCCTTTTGCTTTCGTCTGCGGCTGGCCGTGGGAGCGTAAGTCGGGTTCGTGACCGCCTTTCTATTTCCGTCCTGTTGCCCGCCCCTCAAGGCCCTTTTCTCCCTCGCACTCGGGAAACCCACTTAGAGGTCCAGCGCAATACCCCTTCGCGCCTTTCCTAGATGGTCCCGGGAGGCGACCGCAATGGTCCGCGTTTTCCTTTTTCTACGCCTTCGATGACCCTCTCATCTTCCTCCTACTCCTGTTTCCGTAAGTTCCCGGAGCGTATCCGGCCCCAACGAGCGACCCCAGGTCCCCTCCCACTTGGACACCGGCCACGAGGACCGCGGTAGCGATTCTTTTTTTTGATTGATTTACCGCGAGGGATCCTGGGCCCTTTTCCACGGGTTGTGATCCTTTTCGAGTGCCTGGGCGCGCCACCGTTTTTCGGCCCCCCCCCTGCAGTTTTTCCCCCACGACACCTCCACCCGCGCCAAGGCCCTCAGTCCTCTGTGATGCGCACCGCCTGCGGCCAAGTTGCTGGTGAGATTTCCCCCCCCTTGGGTTAAGCACGTTCGTTCGTCGCGGAGCAGTCTTCTTTTGTTCTCCCGGAACCGCGGGGAAGCTATCCAATCAGGCCCTGGACAGCCCCCGCTGAGTTCTTGTTGATTTTTGGCTCCCGAAGCTGGCCGCGCGTTTCAATAAAAGAAGCCCTTCTTCTCTTTTCGTCAGACCCCGGGCGGAGCCATATATTCACGCTTCCCGCATCTCCCTATAGGCTTTGGTAAAAATTACTTTGGTGGACAGTCCCCCCCTGTTACGTGGCTCCTTTTTTTCGAGGGTCGGTTCTCCGAGCAGGTATCCTTCCTTTTAGAGGTACTTTCCGGTTGATATTCTTTTGACGTGAAGGTGTTCACCCTCTCTCCAGAAGGTCAGCCTGCCCCCCTTAAGTTCCTAACCTTCCCCCAGAAGAGTTAGGGCCCTAACCCCGGGGTTTCTGATCCCTCTGAGTTGTCCCGACCCCCTTCTTTCGCGTTGCAAAGGTATACCCCTTCCCCCCACAGTCACTGCTGTTTCCAGGACTTTAGTTTCCCCCCCCCCTTTGCCCTAGTACTTAGTACGCCCCCCTCGGCGTGCGTGGTCATCCAGGGGGACCTTCCCTAGGTCGTGTAGCATGATAGGCTTCACACCTTTTCGGTTCCAAACTTTTTTTGGTGCTCTCAGACGCCGTTTGCTTCTCTCTTTTCGTCTCCAGGTGAAATTCGTTTGTTTTCCCTCCGCGGTATCCTTTTTTGTGTGTAATGTTGGGCTTTCCTGCATGGATGTCCCTTTTAGTACCTTTTCCTTTATCTTCCCTCCCTTTTTTCAAGGTGTAATCGGCTTTCCCCCGACGTAGATACCATGCAGGCTTTCAGACCTGAGAACGTTCTCACCCCTGCAGATTGACTTCTCGTCGCGTTTTCCCCTCTGTTCTGCGTTGAATGGCCATCAACACTTCCGTCGGCTGGCCTTTTCTGTTCTTTGTGTGAAGAGGAGCTTAACGTTCCCTTCGTCATGTGCAGTCGCCCCCCCTCCCTTCCCGTTGTCAGCGTGTTTTATGTTTTCCCCGGTGAAGGCTTCGGACCCCTTCACTCGTCGGCGTCCCCCCTTTGAGGTTTCTCATTCCTGACTTTTTCCCCGGATTGAGTATGTTCGTCCTATATTCTGAGTAGTCACTGATTTTTTAACTTTCTCTCAGCATGTGAGCGAGATTTCCCCGCATGATACCTTGTAGCGTCTCAAGATAGTTTTCAGCCCCCGTGCCTTCTGCTGGAAAAACCCCTATTGTCCTCGGGCTGTGTCAGCCCGTAGAACCCTTTTTCTCGTCGCATTGCTTGTCCTGTGTTCGAACGTGCTTTTTGAAGACCCTGGTTAATTCGTCGGGAACGCTTTTCTTTTCCCCTGGGTCGGGAGACCCCCCTATAGAGTCTCCAATCCTGCTTTCTTTTCGTGACCCCAGACGCTTTGTTGGTGAAAAGACTCCCGTTCTTGACGAGCGTTGGCGGGACTCGCTTCTCGAATTTCCAGAGAGATTCCGTTATTTTTCCCCTTTAGTTAGATTGATTGTAAGTTGCCGGAGTCAGGCTCTGCGTTGCTAAGTCATCGTGAAGTTAAGTATGTACGGTCCAGAAGCCGTTTGTAAGTGATTCCCCACCTGTGCTCATTATTGAAGAGTTTCCACATCCCCCTTTCTTTCGAGCGTTGAGAAGGCACCTTGCCCTCTTCCCCCCCATCCCACAGGATGGTTTTTTCCCGCGAAATAGTACACGTCCGTTTCCTTTTTTGCCGTCCCCGCTTTTGTCGTTTGGCATTTGTAAGAGTGTTCTTTGCTTTTTTTTCCCGGCTATGCTGATCGGCGTCCGTATTCGTCGAGCCTTTTCCTATTTTTCATCTTGGAGAACGTCTGTTTTAGACCCTGATTTAGTTTGTGGAGGGGAAGATGTTTGGTTCTTTTCTAGATAAATCCGCTTCCAGAATGTGTTCGCTTATTTCGGCAGTCCATCATATTTCTCTCGTCCGTGCGGAACCTTCTTGTCCCTTGCCAGGAAAATGTCAATCGTGGAACCCTGCCTATTCTCCCTTTTTCTTCGTGGATTTTCCACATGAAGACTTTTTGCCCACCCGTGAAACCCTGTCCACTTCGTGGAAGTCCTTCCTTCCCCTTTATTGCGGTGTTCTGCGGTTGTTTGGCGAACTGACCTGAGTTCCTTTTCGCTTCCCCCCACCACTCTTTTCCCCGTTTGCTACGCTCTGGGGTCGTTCGTCTTCTCCCTTTCCACCGCGGGAAAATGGAAGGTCCATCCTTTTTCTCCCTAAGGTGTGGTGTTATTTTCTCTGTTTGGACCTTTCCTCCGGGAAAGCAGGGTATCATCTGCCGCCGCTTACCCAGGCTCCCAAGCCGGGATGCAATTTCCCCGATGAAAATCGGGCAAACTCGGCAGTTCGCCCCCCCTCAGAAAACATGTCCACTCTACATTCCGTCACGTTTTTCCAGTGGTGCCCGGGTTTGGACGGGATTTTCAGCACGGCCTCCCTCTATTTTCTCCAGGCGATGGCGTGACACGTCCGCTCCATTTTCCACGCCGCACGGACTATTCGTTTGGGCGAGACAAACCCCCTCTGAGCCTCTGCGGTGATACTCGCGCCATTCTTTCACTAAAAGTCCTCCTCTTCAACTCGGCGCACGCCACAAAACTCCGCGGCTCCTCCACGCCAGTCGAGCTCCTCCCCAGCCTCCCCTTCACCTGACCGCTGAAACTCCCCCCCCGTTTTGTGCGTGCGGTAACTTCCTTTGTTTGGCTTCCGCGGGGCCCCTCACCCGTGAATGTGCGTGCTTTTTCCCCCGCCGGGCGTTCCTCACCTTGTGCACGCTTTCACCAACACTCGGCGTTACCCCACCGCGTGGTGATCACGCCACTTCCCCTTCGTGACCCTTTTGCACTTCACCCTTTGCCCCTTCCCCACTTTTTCCCTGAACTTCGCAAACGGTGTCAGCGTCCTGCAACGTCCTTTTCGAATACTCGTCCCCCGGACCCCTTTTCCCGGGTTGACGATCGACCTGTTCCCGTCGGCAGAAAGCTTGTCCGGTCCCTCATTCCCAACCCCGGCGTCCGACGAAACTCGCCCACCCCGGCTTTTTATTTAGATCACAGGTGTCGCCCCCCCGCTCGAACACCCCACCCCCGTTCAGTTTTCCGATAGAAAACCCGGTCTTTGGTTCACTCAACGTGCCTCCCCCCCTCTGAATGAAGCTTGAATCTAATGAGACAATATTCGCCCTGTTCCGTTCGGGTTGCCACGGCCGACTTGTGGTGTGGTCAGATGGTGTGAAACCGTTTCTTTCATTACACCCCTTCCCCCCTGCCGGCACTTCCCGCGTCATCTTATGAGTGTCCCCCGTTACTGCTGATCCTAAAACCATTTCTCCTCCCCCTGTCCTTGTCAGATCAGAGTCAATCCTCCCCCAGCCCTTCGACTCGATGAGAAACACAGCCTCCACTTAACGTTTGTGCCCGGACGCTGCCCCCTGTAAAACGTAGAGTTTTTTCGTCAACACTTCCTCCCAACCTACAGCTTACCAAATTTTCTCCCTGCTTGAGCCAACCCTCACCACTGTTCCGATCTCCGATGTACGAGGGTTGCCCGCCAAATGTTTTTGTAATCGGCGTTGGTTCCCTGTTACCCTCAATTTCATGCATACGCCTTACGCTTCGCCCTTCACTTGCCGGGTGCGGTTCTCTTTATTCCACGAATCAGGCGTGCCGGTGGTTATTCCCCGATTTTTTTTTCACACGTTTGAGGCAACTGTATCCGGTCCGTTACTCCCTTTTTTCCGGAAGGTTTTGGGAGACTTAATGAAAGATGACCAATTTCCCCCCTGCTAGCGCTCGGGAGGTCCTCCGACTTATAGTAACCCCTTTGCTCCCTTGCGAACATCAAACTCCTTTTCCCCCCCCGCTCAAACACCGTGCCGGTCACCGTCGTTTTTCCCCCCTTCGAGAGCGCCCCTCGCGCCATCCAATCTCGCGCTTCCCAACGGCCCAGCTTTTCTTTTTTTATTACTGCCAGAGACTTCCCGGTGAGTCCCTCATGTGGTGACCCCGCCGGTGACTTTCTTGGTCTTCGGTATGGCGGCCCTGTATGCAATCTTCTCCTGGTTCCCGTGCCCCCGCCTAGGGAAAATGCGCCTTTTTGTTGCTACAGCCTCCTTCACGATTTAGCAGTTGGCTCTAAGTCCTTTGAATGAAAACGTTATTTCAACGGGTCTTCGCCCCGGCCTCATCCAAGAGAATTTACTGTTTCCCCCCCTGACCGCTAGAAGGAGGTAATATCCCCCCTGCTCCAGTGTTTTGACCTCTTCAAATCCTCCCTTCATCCCGGTAAAAACCCCGTTTTCTTTCGTAATTGGGACCCAATTTTCTATGGTTCCTGTATAGATAAATTGTCCCTGCCTTTGCCTCACCCCTTTACGAATCCCAGACTTTTGGATTTTCCGCCTTCCATCTCCCGTGATTCCCCCATACCCAAAAGTTTGCTAGTTTTCGTGTACGCGTCCTTATTCACTTGTGTGCCTTTCCAAAAGGTCCTCTCCTACTACGACTCACCAAAGGTGGGATGTCCCTTTTCGTGCTTTTCCATTCAGATGCTTGCCTAAAACTTCGTGATGAACTGCTCGTGCACGTTGGTGTGCGTCGGCTATAGTTAACCTGCACAGGGATTTTCCCAAGGTAGGCAGGTTTTCTTGCAAACGCCCGAATACAGCCCCTTTCAGCACGTGACCCGCCCGCCTCCCCCCCCGTTCAAGCGCACTCTCCCTAGAAGTCTCCCCCCCGTTCGGACGTTAAGGTTTTGTTAGGAGACTTTTTTCGAGTGGGATCTATTTAGGATTCCTTTTGTCTAATTACTCCGTGGACGAGAGATCTCCCTAGCCATTGCACATTCTTTTTGAAAATGGCGCTTCCCCCTCCCCGGACCGCCCCTCCGCTTTTTTTTCTGACTGAGATGATTTGAGCGCCCCTCGTTCCTTTTTCCTTTTCGGCAAGGGAGTTTGAGTTTCGTGAGAGTG
>Ga0179593_1366836_pt1 | contig 13597 bp, 13 predicted proteins | sample CZODoug2_1_08_16_FD_185931 | JGI IMG/M metagenome (GOLD analysis project Ga0179593, IMG submission 185931) | Vadose zone soil fungal communities from Angelo Coast Range Reserve, California, USA - CZODoug2_1_08_16fungal (PacBio error correction) | ecosystem: Environmental > Terrestrial > Soil >... | reverse complement strand
TCTGAGAGATATTCCATTTGGTCCTTACCAACCCCGCTGAACCCGGTTGACGATCCCATCCCCCATTTCTACATGTCAGACGCCCAAGGTTCAGGTTTAACGATGTCGGCCCAGGCCTTGGCTGAAGCGAAAGTCATTGCTCCCCCCCTAATCCGCTCTCACCCCCACCCTTGAGCCCTCCTCCTCTGCCTATGCGGCGGATTGGTTCTTTGCTGGACGCTGCTTCTATATTGCCCTGTTGCCGCGTCTTTTGTGGCCGTCCAGCCGTTCCAAGATGAAGCTCCTCTTTCTTCTCTGTTTAAGTTTTCTCTTTATGCCACCGGGGGTCGTTGAACGTTTTTCTGGCGGTCTCCGACCCTATGTCGTGTACCTGCAATTACCATCCAGAGTGCCATTGTTACTTTGTATTTTGATTTCCTTTTGATTCCGCTGTATTACCCGCTAAATGGTTTTCGAAGCGTCCGAAGATGTTATGTCGCCCCAAAACTCCACCCTTTCGACACTTTATGTTACGTCTTGGACTTTCGCTAAGCTGTTATTCGAGGGCATCCCTTTTTTGAAACACGCCTCCCCTCGCGCCGTGCAGCAGTGTATTTTCGTTAACGTACAACGCGACGGTTCGTTACCGATGTATGACAGGGATCGTCCCCCTTTCCTTAAACCCATTTGCTTCACGCGCCCGTCCTTGGATTTTCTGACCCAGAGCAACTCTCCCCCCCCACTCGTACGCCTGACCGTAACCCCTTTGAACCCCCTCGATCACCAGAGCTCCAGGATACGGTGGGTTTATTGGTAATTGAAGTTACTTAAGTTCTTTTTTTATTGGCTGCCGGCATGTGCCTCTGTCGCTTTGCCCGGTTGGGAGCGAGAATTCCGGGCCTTTAATTGCTTTTTTGCTGAGCCCTCTTCATTTTCTGGTGGATCCTAAGTGTGTTGCCGCACGTCGTGTTGAGCCTGCTTTCATGAATGTGGCACGTCGTAGATCTCCTTTCCTTTATAAGTCAACCCCTTCACGAGATCCTGCTTTATTTCCCCCTTTTCCCCCTTGGAGGGTCGTATCCGTCCCCGCTTCACTTCTTCCTTGCCCTAAACTTGCAAAGTTTTCTGTTTTTCATTTCCCCTGATTGTTGCCTCGTGCCCCATTCATTTCTTAATGACGATCCTGCCCCTTTTTTTCCGAGGTGCACCGCCTTGCTTTTGCTACGTTAAGCTTTAATGTTCGCAGTAGGCATCACGTTTTTCAAATCTTCCAGAACACTCCTTCCGATGCCTTATCCTCGTTTGGAGACTAATTTTGCGGCATCTCTGGTTTTGCAGGTCTGTTAAACCCTTTTCTTTGCATTTTTCCTTAATCCCGCAGATCGTATTAGTTTTTAAGCCCCACTCAGGATTTCCCTTCTGAAGATTTTTTTCGTTGGAGTTATCTTACCTCCTGGCGAAGTTTCAACGGAATCCCACAGCAACCATGTACCTTGGCGGGGACCTTTGGGCATTTCAACGTCACGTGTATTTCTTTTTTTTTTGTTCTCAACGACCTCTATGAGGAGTTTTCTGGCTCTCAATCATTCCCCGTAATTCTCACCCCCTCCCTTTGCTTTCGTCTTGGATAGCCCGTTACGTTCCCTGATAACTTTTTCTAAATTTCCGCCTCCTCTTCTTTTACCTTTTTGTTGCGCCCACAACTATACACTCCCCTTCTCCTTTAGTGTTCTCATGACCACCTCCGCCGGAGGAAGAGATTTCATGCTTGTCTATTGTCCCCCCTCTGCCTTGCTCTGGAACTTTTCCAGTCACATGTTTAACGGAGCATACTCTACGCTTCTCCCTGGATTCTTCTTCATTCAGGCCTTCCTCTATCCCCTCGCCTCGCGTTTTACTGAGTCTAAGCTGGCACGTTTTTCTTTTGAACAACTCTTTTTTGGTCACTGGTAGCTCCTATTCTTGTTCCTTGACATCGGCGCCCCCTTCAAACTTGCATGCAGGATCCCACCGGCAGGAGCTTTTTTCCATAGGCCCGCTTTTTCCTTCCGTTTGAGACTTCGCATTTTTTTCTCTCTCCCCTTTGTTTTTCAGCTTTGGCTCTTCTCTTGAATTTTCTTGGTTCTGAGTTAGTTCCCCCCCAAATTTATGTGGCTCCCTTCTTACGACCCCGCGTTCCCCTTCTTTATTGGTGTAGGCTCAGGCCTGGTCCTCACAGTCGGGTGGAGCCTCCGTCCTCCACCTATGTTGCCGCCTTGCAGTCTGTAGACTTTTTAAGGTCAGTGTCGCTAATTCTCCCTTTGCTTCAGTCCCCCAGCGCGTCGCTCTCTCTTGAATCCCCTCTTTTTGGTGTTGTTTTTGAGATGTACCGGCTGGCATTCTGAGTTCATCTTCGACCTCACCATTTTTGTTTTCCCAGGCACCCCTTCCCCCCCTACCACTTCTATCACGTGGCTGTGGTACACACTGTGCGAATCTTGTCCCGCAATATTTTATATCGGCGAGCTTCAGGATCCTCTGGTTTTTGAGTTTTCCCTACTCGAAGGCCTGGTTTGACTGAACAAATCCTTTGCTTTTTCCCACCTTGTCTTTTTTCGGTGAGAGCCCTTACTTTAATTCGAGTGTCACATCCGTTTACTGGGCCGGGCGGGTTGCCCCTTGCTCCTGCCGGTGTCTCTTCCTGAGTTTGGCTCTGGCATGCCCAGATTTCCCTATGTTTTTGACCCCCACCGAGCTTTCGATTTTTTTTTCCAGTTGCATTCTTTGTTACCACGTTGCCTGTCTCGTAGCGACGCTCGCGTATCTTACGGGCTGCCCATTGCTCCAGTCCTGCGGTTTTTTGTACTCTTCCAAGGAGCCCTTTGTGCCAAGCTTTGGTCATTGTGCAGCCAGGATCCTGTCTTCGGTAGGCTACTCAGCTTTTTCATTGGCTCCAACATTCCTTCCTTTAAGAGCACGTCGTTTCTATTTTGGCCCCCGCCCCCTTTTGACAACTTGTTTTATTTTAACTGGACCCAATTTATCCGTGTCTAGGTACATCATCCCTCGATTTTTGCGGGTGCTCCTTACGGATTTCGCCTAATACTCTCTTTTCAGGGGAGTCATTTTTGTGAACCAAACACCGTCCATCTCCCTTCCCCTTTTTTTGTCTAACAGGTTCGGTCTTCACCCCCCGTGTGATTGCGTTTGCTCCTTCGGCCACCACTTTTTACGTTCTCTCCGTAAGCTTCCGGATTTTTGTTCATCAGGGCTCTTGGTTCACTATCACTCGCGTGTTCCATTCAAGGCCGATGTTGCCATGATTCCCCGCGTTAAGTACCCTATGCGCCGATCTGCGCGCCCACGCTGCGTGGTGCCCGAATTTGGCTCATTTTCCCTAAAGTATCTGTCTTCACTCCGCGGCCCGTTGAGACAGCCGCTGGTTTCCCTACTCTTGCTCCCTGATCTTTCCATTACCATGCAATGTTGTTGGCCTTGCGATGTGCCATCCTTGTCCACTGCATTTGGTCAACTTCAATGCTTTGCAAGCGCTCTTTCAGTTGAATTGTTTACCGGCCCCCTCTCACTTTGTGAATGCACCCTCGGAATATTCACTTTCTATAACGCTTTTCCTTCCTCCTATGTGTGTCCCCCCAATTTCCCCGTGCTTCCCCTGCCGCTCGTATCCACCCCCTTTTTATCCATGCTCCCTGACCCGGCTACTGCACATTCTTAGGGCGTCGCCGCCCCACCCTCATGACAGGGGCTCTACTTGCCGGCTTGCTAAGGCCGTCCTACTTACCCTTCCCTCTCTTATACCCCGTCTCATGACGCTTGGTTTGGTTTTGTTTCAATTCATTGCGCGCTTCCTCTTTTTGAGCGTATTTGTATTACAGTTTTGAAGGCCCTTCCCTCTGCGACCACGTTCCTTCGTATGTTCTCTATTTTTGACTCCGATCGGCCTTCGGTCTTACTGGAAACTTCATCATGCTGCGATTTGACGCTTTTGTTCTTTTTCCCACTTTAGACCATCGTACAAGCGTGGATCTACCCCCCTATCACCTGGAGGTGACCTTGTCTAAGGTTGGTTGGTATCTTGTTTTTGCTGCCCTCCAGCGGACCTTCGTTTACTACATGTTTGTCTGGTACTTTTTTTCTTCAGTCAGTCGCGCCCGGCACGTCTTTAAAAGTGGGTCGCTTGAGGTCTCACTTTCCTCCCCACCCCCTCTCGTCCGGTTTCCTGCCCCGCCTGTTCGCGACTGCTGTTTGCATCCCCCCCATCCCCTCTTGTCTGCCTTCTGCACGGTCGTCCATTATGGGCGGTCATTCCCCCCATACTGAAGTCGCCTTGCTTTCACCACCTCCCCCAATGCTGCTTTGCCCTGCTTGAGGATTGGCTCATCTTTGAGATCTTTTTATTACCCGGTGAGGCAATTCTTTTCGTAGCCACAATTTTCCGGCCAGAATATTTTGTCCCCCGGCCCCTTTGTGTGTTCGTATTTTTTTACGGTAGCTCGATTCTTCCCTGGAACGGCGGGGTTGTCGTTAATTATATATCTATTTTTGCCCGTTGTTGTGGTGGAGCTCTTCTCTTATGTGTTTACCGCCCCCACGCCTTTTCCGGTGTATCTTGATAGACCGTTTACTGAAGCGCACCACAAGGGGTTACAACATTTCTAGAGACCAATCCTTTTCGACTACTCCTTTGCTCCCGTGTTGTCTCCGCCGGTCCGCTCAGAGATGAGCCCATCTTTCCCTGCTGTTGGATTTTTCTTGTTCTGGGACCTATCTTTTCCTCTTTCTTCCCAGTTGGACTTTTCTGGCCGGGGGCTTCCTCCGACTTTCCCGCGGCCGTCGCGAATGGATGCCTGGAATGATTGTCGGCGTGGGGTGCAAACGTGTCTGGCTATGTGAGACCCTTTTTTGTTCGAGGCTAGCTAAGATGGGTGGTTTCTGCAAATTATCCTTTTTGGCCATTTTTAATAAGACTGTCTCCCCTTCCGAGTAACTGTTCCTTGTTTAGGAGCTATTTAAACGACAACTTGGCGCCGATTCTTCCAGTCCGCTGGATGTGAGCCACTCCCGAATAACCAGACCTTCGCCACGGAGGCCGCTCCGCCGCTTTTTTGGCTATTGATGGTATCTTTTTGTACTATTCGGATTTTTTTCCACTTTTGGGAAAAACCGTAACCGTTTCGAGGCATAAGTTTTCCGGCACTCACCCGTCCGTACGGTGATCGATGATACTTCCCCTACTTAGCGTATCCCCCCCCCCCCACAAAGACCCCACCCACAACCCCATTTTTACCCTGCCTTTCCCCAGGCCCATGAGCCGAATGTATGCTTCCAATGCCATTTTCATCCCTTCTCCCACTACATCAGGTATCTTGAATGGTCCCCCAATGAGTCTCACCCCCCCTCCATATCACCCTCGCGTCCTTATGACTTTGTTTTTCTGTGCTTGAATTTACGTGAAGTGCCTGCTTTAGGCAGCCGTTTTTCACGTCCGTTTGTCTCTTTGGGCCGACGACGCCCGCCTTGTCCTGCGTTGACTGTGGAGGGCCGGGTCCAGGATCCTTTTTTTCTTCCGCATTGTGGCTTCTTTGATCTTTGGTCTTCCTTCTGTTTATCTTTTTTTCCCCTCAGATTCTCTGCCGTCCTTCTTCCGAAGCCACATTGAGACGCGCTTTGTGTCCCACCTGCGAGGTCTACTGCGTTCCCACTCTCGAAGATTTCATCACTCCCACGTTTTACTTGCGTTAAAGATTTTTCCCCTCTAATTTCCCCCCTTTTCCAGTGATTACCTTTTCCTCCCCACTTATGCGCAGTTTCTGTCCACGAATGATTGGCTGCAGACCGGTTCCGCGTCCCGTAGGTTAAGTACTTTCAGCCTTCTTTCGTTTCCAATTTCTTTACATGCGTATTCCCGCCGGCCTCTTTGACATTTAATCTTTTTCGATCTCGTGCCTCCTTGAAGCGTTGGTCCCCCCCCCCCTGGGCAGTTCTCTTACCCCTTTGTCATTTTCACCGCCTCGTTTGCTCGTTACGCCAAGGCCCTTGCTTCTTCACGGGTGTTTCTCTATCTGACACCTTCAATTTTTTTTTTTCGAATTGCCTTCCCTCGCCTTCCACAGCTACGTCCTGGACCTGTTGTTCCCCTACCGCCCACGGACAGGGCTATGTTACGTTTTTTTCTTCACATATCATACGCTGAGCCTATCGTTATTCTCTCTCCCTTCCTTTCACCCCCGCAGCCTTCGGTTAGGCGGATATTTAGGCAAAATCCCCCACTTACCCTTTTTCCCATTTTTCTACTTCCCCTACTGTTCATGTTTTTGCCCACAATATGACAAGGCTGGCCTCTTTTTTTTCCTCTTTTTTAGCCATTCCCCCCCCCTTTGGAGTTTCCTTTCCCTCTCAAGCGTCCATGTTATGCTCTTTTGTCAGCGATTTGCCGGAAGAGTTTCGCCAGTCCCCTCCCCAAACTTTTAGTTCTGTGCTAGCATCGAAGCCAGCTGTCGATATCTTCGCGCTTCGCTCGCGAAGTTTTCCTGGCGGCAAGTAAGAGTTTCTTTTTTCCTCTTCCGGGCCAGATTTTTTGTAATCTTCTCTAGATCTGTCTTGCCATCGCGACCCCCCTTCGGCAACCCTGCTACACCGAAGGATCTTTTCCCCGTCTTTTGTGTCGGGCTCCTGGACGCAAACCGGGAATCCTTTTTCGACTCTCGCGAATGACGCCTTTTCGCCGTATCCACTTCTTTGCCTGTATTCCTGATTTCACCAATGCTTCGAGTTTTTTTCGTTTTAGACTTTCCCCAGTAGCTACCGTCTGTGATCTTCAGATTTAGACCACTTTGGTTGGCTCTTGCTGAACCGGTTTCGTCCCTTTTTGTCGCCCGCCCTTTCTTGTTCATAATGGTTTTCGAATATTGTACCCGTCCCGCGCTTCCCCCGAGGTCGTAGTTTCTCCCCTCTTTTTCGGACTTCCCTTTCTTTTCTTGTTGTTGTTGTCGATGATTTCCCGCGGTGGCATTGGTTTTCTTGCCTAGCTAACCGCAATTTTTTAACCTCGTTCCTCTGCTCCAAGTTTTTCCCCGTTGTCATCTGACTCCGCCCATACTTTTTTATTTTATAGCTGCTTCTAATGACGGATATGTTTCGTTCCTAAACTATCTTTTTTTTGCTTCACTTACCTCCATCCTCCGGCCCCTGTCGACCCCACCAAGGCGTCTTCGCCCCGGTGAGACGCGTCCTTAACCAGGTATTCGCCGTGTCTCCTTCGTTTTCCCCCTTTTTGGTACTTCTCCTCTTGGCTTCTGCACCTCCTGCTCTGGTGTCGCCTTTTTCGCGTTTTTTCTCTCGTTTTGCCCAATGCTTTGTCACTTCTTTTACTCCCCTATTCGACGCTGACTCTCGAATACCACGCGCTTTGTCAAATAGTCTGCCCGAAGTGGCCCCTTTTTTGTCTCAGTCTCCTCTCTTGGTGTCGCCTTTGACTTTTACATCATATTGCAAGTTTTTTTTGCTTCTGACGGTTCTTTCCAGTTTCCTTTGGTTGATCCTCTTTGCTCACGCGTTCCACAGGATCTTTTCCTTTTGTAGTTCATCCTTGAATTTCTCCCGTCGACTGCTCTTCCCTTTCGTATGAAAGCCTGCTTTGGTGGTCTGGAGAATTTTTCCACAATCGTTCACTATTTTCCTTCTGAGCCATTTTCCTTCTGTTTCATTTCCTCTTTTTGCCCGTATTTATTTTATTCGTTCCCCACAAATTTTTGTCTTTGAGCGTTTCTCCGTGTCTGCACTCCCCCTAATATTACGTGTCTATGTTGTTTTGCTCGTCTTCCCTCTGCCATTTTAACTGAATTTCCGGCCGGGGGCATTAATTCACGTTTTTTCTTATTGTATTTATATTTCTTTTTTCCTCGCTAGCGTGCCTTCTCGTTTGATCGATATACCACTTACCCCCTTCTTCTTTATCTAGCCATGTCTAGTCGGTTTTGCGTCTTGTTCACCTTCCCTTTCTTTGTTTACCTTTCATTGTGCGTCACGCTGTGCCTTCTTCTAATGTCCTGATAGTTCTCCCATTCTATTATTTTTTTTCCCTTTGTCTTTTCTTCCCAGATTCTTTAGTTTTTTTCCTTTCCCTTCCTTTTTGTTGTATTTTCCCTTCCCCTTTCTATTTCTTCTACGTTCGTATGGTCTTCCAACTATCGATCGTCGGTTTTTCACTCTTCCTTTTCTTTGCCCCTCTTTCTGTGTATATGAACTTTTTTTTTTTAATTCGATCCTCCCGTGGCCGATCGACTTTTTGTTCACTGTCGGACCGATCTTTTCGCCTCTCGAATGGTCGTCCCTTTCTTTTCACTTTTTCCTTCGGCGCACTTTTTGTTTCCCTTGCCCTATTCTTGCACCCGTGTTTTCAGCTCCCCGCAAGGCCTGTTGACGCCCTTTTTGCCTTGTCTCGTTTTTTTTTCACACTTCCCATTTTTTTTCGCGATTGACACTCTTTTTGCGTGCTTCCTCCCTCCTTTATCGCTCCCCTACTTCTCCACCTTCGTTTATCTTTCGCTTTTTTTTTTTATGTTTGCTTTCTTTCACTTTTTGTCCCCTTCCCCTTTCTTTTTTTTTTTTTCCCTCTCATTGTTTTTCTCCTCACTTTCTGTCTTCTCCACGTTTACCTTGCATACTTTGGTGCGAATTGATGGCAAGGTGCATCCGTTCTGACTTTCCTATTTTTGCCTCTTCTAACATTCGTAAGACTTTTTCATTTTTTTTAATGTTTCACACTTAACTGATCTACTGCTTTCTCCCTTGACCTCCGCCTCATGTCACCTAGTCCAACCAAGATTTTTCATACGGCCCCGATTATTCCTCCAGTCCTTCCATTAGGTTATTCGTTCTCGTTTTTATACTCTCCGCCTCCCCTTTATTGTCCACAGTTTGCCTCGGCGCTAAGACCACGGACCCTTACGTAACTCATCCCTTATAAATCAACCCCTTTGCTTATTTTTTTTCGGTTTTTTCTTTGTGCATCCTTGTCCGCTTCCATTCCTTTGCATTGTGTTGTTTTTTCCGTCTTTCTTTTAATCTCCGTTTCACAGGTTTCTCGTTGTTTTACGTACACCCTTCACTTTTCCCTTTTCCCCTTTCTTTTATTTTTTTCTTTTTTTTTCCCTCCTTTTTTCTTGCAGTAAGATCGATTCCTGTCTTTTTTTCCTTAACGGCCATCATTGTTTCCGCTTAGCTTGTGTTTTGCTTTTTCCCCCCAACCTGTGCGCCCTCCGATATTTTCCTCGCTTATTTTCGTATTCCTTTCCTTTCTTCTTTTTTATTTTCCTCCTCCCCCCCCCGTCCGCGTGTGTAGCTTTCATTACTTCTTGTTAGCTCCCCTTTTTGCTGCACGGTGTATTTGTGGTCCCTTCCCATCCTTTTGTATCTTTCGCCTGTTCTTTTTGCCCCTCCTCGTTTTTGAGGCTAAATCCTTTATTATTTGCGTCCCAGTCTATTATTTTTGCGCCATCTTTACCGTATCTTTTTTACGTTTCCTCCCATTTGCCTTCTCCGCTTGGCGAAGGTCCAGTTTTCCATGCGGAAATTTTCTCCCGGGGAGGTGACTTCCCTTTCTCTCCTTGTCCGGTTCCCTCATTTTAGTTCACGTTTCTTTTGGCCTTTTCTTCATCATCAACTTGCTGTCTGCAGTCTTTATGGTTTGTTTCTTCTTCACCCTACTAGGCCCATGTGCAGTCCACACCTTCCCTCATTTTTCCTGTTCCTCTTTCCTCCTCTGCCCCCCAATAGCTAATCTGCTTACTATTTACGTTTTGCCCTCGTGTGATTTTTACTTTTTGAATTCTTTTCATTTTTTCCATTCCGGTCTTCTCATGCACACAAATGCTCTTTGTTCTCTTGCGTGAATCCGTTTTTGTTGGCATTGAACCTAGGTTCGTGTGCTTTCTTTTTCCTTTGTAGACTTGGTCTCCTGTCATTTTTTTTGTATTGCCCCTGACCTCTATTTCTCCTTTTTAGTTTCTTCCCTTTCTACCTCCGTTCCGTTTTTTTGCGTGGTGGATCGATGATCTCTTTTTCCTCAACTTTGCTACCCTCCCCCACAGCTTTCTCAGGGGAAGTACTTACCCCTCACCCCTTGCGACCATCTGAAGGTCCTCCCCAATGTTTTCGACACGATTGCCCGTTTGACACCATTTGCCGTTCTTTTTGTGACTTCTTTTGCCACTACTGTACTCTGTGTCGTTTCCCCTGTATTGATGACACTTTATTTTCGTCTCATCCTGATATGTTTTTGTTCCTTTCCCCCGTCATTTTTTTTTCTCTCCCTTTAATACTTTTTTCGCTTCCTGCTTTTTCTGAGCCAAAGTGAATATGCCGACCTGTGCCTCGTAGCCGTTTGCGCTATTTTTTTTTAGAATCGTTGTCTGTTTCTTTGGTTACTAGATGCCCCTGTTTCTCTGTTTTTTTTCAGTCGACCCGTTTCGAGTTGGGTCCTACCTATTTTGGCTGTAATCCCCCCCCAACTCCATTCATCTTTGCTGCACCTATGTCTACTCCTGCTTTTTTCACCTTTTGCCGCGCTTTTCTTCTGTTTTACACTTTTTGTTTTCCCAGTCCCTTGCGTTCCCTCTTTCCCCCTCCTCTGGGGAATGCAGATCCTTTGTTTCTTCCTGTAGTCCCGCGGAGCTGTTTCATTCCTCCACATTATTCACCTCTTACCTTCTACTTTTGTCACTATGTTCCTTTTTTCCGGCACTTCCTCTGTTGTCCTTTTTCTATTTTGTTCCAGTTTTTGTTCGCCATTTCTATCGCTCCTTTTCTAGGGCCTTTCTCCGTCTGGTCGTTAACTTACAACGCCCCCCTCCTTTTATTTGAGCTTCCTTCAGATCTGCTTTTCGTTTTTGGCGCTCCCATCTGGACTAATTACTGGACCATTTTTTCCGTCGTGAAGGGCGCCTTTTCCCCCGACTTCCGTGTTCGTTCTCTTGTATTCCATAGGAAGCGCTGCCAGGACATGCGCATCAATTACCAGAACCTATTTCCTTTTTGTTGACGGTTTGGGCTTCATTGTTCTTTCATTTGACGTTTTCCTGCCCATGGGCCGTCGGTTCGGCGCGGCCACGGCGATCGTATATTTGTTTTGGATTTGCTGTTTTTTCTTTTTCCTCCCGATTGCCCCTCCCTACCCGGCGCTTGACCCTTCTGCGTTGCGCGTGTTGACGCTGACGCCTTTTCTGGTGTTTTCATCCCTGTGAGGAGTTTTTTTTGTACCTTTTGTTGTTTAAGGACTGTGTTTTTGCATATTTCCCTTTGCTGCCGACTTTCTCTAGACCCTTTCCTAATCTAGTCTTAGGGATTTGTATTCTGTCTTCCGCGTCCCGCTTCCCCTTGCCGTCCACCTCTCTTCTGTCCATTTAAGTTTTCCTGTTTCTTATTGTGTTGCCTTCTTTTTATGCTTTTCCACTTCCTTTCAATGTGTATCTTGCAAGCCCCTCCCTTTTTCACACTCTTTGTCTCCCTTGGTCTGACAAGTTCTGCCCCCTGCTGTTTTCAACGGGGACTTTACTTTTTTGTTTATTTAGTCTAGATTAGTCGTTTTCTCTTTGCCTAATTTTGATTCTTACCACAGCTGTCTTTGGCATCTGTTCCGTGTTTATTTCTCTGTCTAGGCTTTCCCGTATTTTTGGTTGGTTTTCTTGAGGCGCATTTCTTGAAGTCCTTTGTTAAATCCATATTTTTTGCATGGCTTTTTGGGACGGTCATTTTCCTTCCCCGCGTTTATTTTCTGTGTCCCTCCCCCTTTATCTTTTACTGCTGGCCATTCTTCCCCGTGGCTTGTGCGTCGTCGTAGCGAAAACTGCCTTTTGGCCGAAGTTTCTCTCCTTGTTCATCCCCCCTCTGCCCTTTTTTTTAGAGTTTCTATTTTCCGATCCCCCTCTTTCATCTCCAATTGGCTATTTACGTTTCTTTTTGTTTTAGTAACGATTCTTCCCGCTGCATCTTGCTTACTTCCTACTTTCGTTTTTATTTTTTTCTCTCCTCTGTTTCAACTTTTTTTGTTTTTTCTCCTGGCTTACGGAATTGATGTTTCTTTCCCACTTATATATTTTTTTTAAATTTCGCTGTCTCTCTTCCTCCTTCCTGTTTTTCACCCTGTTTCTACCCCCATTCTGGCACCTTCCGGTTTTGGGCTCTCCTTGTTTTTTATATTGCTTTTGTAGACCCATACCCTCCACCGCTGGGTCCTTCCTGAGTTCGTGTGTATTATTTCGTCTTCTTCTGGTTCCTTTAATTTGTCGCCTTTTCTACCTCGGTGTTCTTTTTTTCCCTTTTTCTTTCCTTACCGCCCCTAAGAACATTGTCTGCGTCTTTCTCCAGACCTTTCTTTTTTTACTTCATCCCTCCCCGGGACTCCCCTTGAAGCGTCTTCGTCCTGTCCTTGATCCCCGCGTCGTTATTTCGGATACTCGTTGGCACCCTTTTCAGTCTACAGTTTTCCTTTGTTGCAAGTGGTCAGTCCCTATCTTTTTTCAGCTGCCCTTTTCGCCGGCGGCCCAAAATTCATTTTTCCTTAAGTCGACACCCCCCTGCCCACGCCTTTTCACTCCGTGTTCGCACTTCGCTTTCACCCTTTGCGACATTCATTTTCCTCCTCTTTCGACCTTGATATTGATGCTTCTTGTCTACGTGCTCCCCGACCCGGGATGTGGATTTTTCGTCCGACTCCCTCTACCCATCACACATGCTCTTTGTCTTTTCCGTCTCGTCCCCCCCTCTCCTTCCTGACCTGCGGTGTATACCTTCCCTTCCTGTGCTTTCACTATTGTTGTCACAGTCTGTTACATCCTTTTCCAGTTCTTCGTGTCTGGTAGCCGTGTTTACTTCCGTCCTCCATCTGAATTTCGTTCTGATTTTGTCTTCCCTGCGTTCTCACTGATTTCTCCCTTTTTTTTATCTATTTTCTCTTTATCCTTGTTTTCTTGTTGGTACTTTTTTTTCGAGATTTTCCGCTGACCGCGGTTGTCGGTGTCGGACATTTTGCAGCCCTTGATATTCTTCCCCCGCTACCATGCTAGTTTGTTGCCAACCACGTCCTCTTCTGTTATCACTGTTGCACAGTCGGTGATTATCCTTTCCTCGCCCTCCTCCCGACTCTTTCGATCCTGCTCGTTTGCCTTTCACGACGCACGAGCTTGGTTGTATTTTCCGATGATTTAAGTCCCCCTCGCCCCATGTTGTGATTATGACTTTCCCAAGCTCCCACCCCCCCTTACTTTTTGAGCTGACTGTTTCTCCATATGTTTCGGTCGAGTAACGCCTTTGAGAGAGATATTAATTTGTGTTCGTTTGGACTCGCAGATAGCACTTATGTCCTACCCCCGGGACTGCTGGGGTCCGTGCCTTTTCCAGGTGATTACCCGTCTTGTCTTTTTTCCCTGTCCTGACGGCGCCGGGGCGTCCGATGGTAAGGTTCCTGTCCCCAGCTTTTCTCTTTTTTACCTGTTTGCCACCCTATAAACCTTGTTCCTGTATTTTTGTCGTTTTCCCATTTCCCCTGCTCGCCTTAACCTATTACTCTGATTTCGCCGCACGCCCGTCCGTTTATTTTAAGATTAACGAGTGCTCGTTG
>Ga0179593_1732943_pt1 | contig 13598 bp, 24 predicted proteins | sample CZODoug2_1_08_16_FD_185931 | JGI IMG/M metagenome (GOLD analysis project Ga0179593, IMG submission 185931) | Vadose zone soil fungal communities from Angelo Coast Range Reserve, California, USA - CZODoug2_1_08_16fungal (PacBio error correction) | ecosystem: Environmental > Terrestrial > Soil >... | reverse complement strand
AATGGCGTTGTGCACCCGGAAAATCAGGAAGAACCCCCCCCCCCCCCTTTTTTCTTTTTCCCCCCCCCCCAGGGAGAATTCAATCATCGTGACACAGAAAATTCCCCCTTTCCCTCCCCCCCCCCTTTTCCTTCCCCCCCCTTTCGGTGGACCCTGCACGGTGCGCAAAGGGAAAGGAATAAAAGATTGATTTTTTCCTCTTTTTCTTCTTTTCTCACCTTTTCCTTTTTTTTTTTTTTTTTTTCCCCCCCTCCCCCCCCCCTTCTTTTTACATGCCAGCGGATTGGGGAAAGAGAGAAAAGATAAGTGGGGTGCCCCCTTTTTTCCTCCCTTCCTTCTTTGGGAAGTTAATGCGGGAATTCCCTTCCTTTTTTTCCCCTTTTCCTCCCCCCTTCCTTGTGTGGAACGGTTCGAAGGCCGGCTGGTCAACCATGGTGTTTCGGAAAATGAACTTCCCCCTTTTTCCCCCTCCCCCCCCTTTTTTTTTTTCCCCCCCCCTTTCCCCCCCCCCCCTTCGTGAACCTTATCGACAAAGAGCGGGGATTCTTTGTTTTTTTTTTTTTTTCTTCCCTTCCCCCTTTTTTGTCCCCCCCCTTTTTTTCCTCGGAAATTGATCGAAAACGGGCAGGGGGATAAACTCGTCCCTTCCTTTTCATCCCCTTTTCTTTTCCCCTTTCTTTTTGAGAAGGGAGAATTGTAATGGGGGAAAGGAAAAATCCTTCCCCCTTTTTCCTTTTTCTTTTTCCCCCCCCCTTCCCCCACCGGTTTCGTTGTGGCGAGCTACGAGCGCGTTTTTCTTCTTTTTTTTTTTCCCCTTTCCCCCTTTTTTTGTGGTTCCAACACACCGCACCGCGAAGCAAGGCGCTTTCTCTTTTCCCCTTTCCGATTCCTAACCTGGGATTGGGATGATAGGAAGGGATTCTTTCCCTTCCTTTTTTTTTCTCCCCCCCCCCCTTCTCCCCATAAAAGGTGGGTCTTCTCCCCCCTTTCCCCTCTTTTTTCTTTTTTTTTTTCCCCTTGCCCTCTTGCAACACGCGGGACGATTCGAATGCGTTAGAGCTTTTTTCCCCCCCCCCCCCCCTTTTCCCCTTTTCTTTCCTTTCCCCCGAAGAAGAAGAGAACTCTTGAAGAAGAAAAAAGAAGATTTCCCTTTTTTTGCACTTTCTCCCCCCCCTCTCTCCCCCCCCCCATGGCGGGTTCGCGGTTTTTCGACATGGCTGTCCTTTCTTTTCCCCCCTTTTTTTTCCCCCTTTTTTTTTCCCTTTCTTTTTCCCTCTTTTTCTTTCCATCGACCCGAGGCGGAAAAGAGCCTTCCCTCCCATTTTTTTCTTTTTTTTTTCTCCCTTTTTTCTTCTTTTTCCTTCCTGTCCATGCAAAACGGGGGTTGAAGAAAGGGGAATTCCCCACTCCCTCTCTTTTTTTTTTTTCCCTTCCTCCTTCCTTTCCCCTCGATCATGGTGGAATTTCCGCGAGTGCGGTAAAGGATCAGAGTGGTTAAGGGGAGCGAATTTTTTTTACCCTTTTCCTCCCTGTCCCCCCCCCCCCCCCCCTTTTTTTTTTCCCCCTTTTCTATCCTTCACAAATGACGGGAAAAAAAAATGAGACCTTTTTTCCCCCCCCCCCCTCCCTTCCACTTTTTCTTTTTTTTTTTCCCCCTTTTTTTTTCCCCTTTTCTTTTGTCCCTGATTTTGATATTTCTGTGCTTCATCGGGCACCGGATGGTTATCGAAATAGACGAATAGACCCTTTTCCTTTTTCTTCCCTCTTTCTTTTTTCCCCCCCTCCTTTCCCCTCATCTAATCGCTGTTAAAGAGGAGATGAGGTAGAGAATGGGTTCTTTTTTCACTTTCCTTTTTTTTTGTCCCCCTTTTCCCTTCCCGTATTCCCTTCATCGTTTCTGGCAGTGATCATTTTGGTTATGAATTCTCTCCCTTCTTCTTCCCCGGAACAAGGATATGTGAACGCCCCCATCCCTTTTTTTCCTCCCTTTGGTCAGTTTTCACCGGCAGTGGAATCAAGAAGTTCCTGTCCTTCCCTTTCTTCCCCCCCCCCCTTCCCTTCTTCTTTTTTTTTTTCCCCTTTTCCCTTTCTTTCCCCCCCTTTTTGTCGTGGTCAAAGCCATTTGCGGATTTACCTGCAAACCGGTGAAAGTTTTGGGGACCCTTTCTCCTTCCCCCTTTTTTTTTTCCCCCCTTTTTTTTTCCCTTGGCCGCCGGAACTATGACTAAAATGATTCTCCTCCCCCCCGTCCTTTTTTTTTTTTTTTCCCCTTTTTTTTTCTCTCCCTGTGAACGACCTCGGACAGAATTTAATGAGGACCCAACCCTGTTTTCCCTGTTGTCCTTTGTTCCTTTTTTTTTTTTTCCCTTTTTTTTTTTCCTTTTTTTCTTTTTTCACCCTTTTTCCTTCTTCCCCCCCCCACGATGTTCTCAATGCCCGGGACAGCAGAAAAAAATATGAGGGGGAAGTGAAGGAAAGGGCACCTTGCCCCCTCTGTCCCTTTTTTTTCTTTTTTTTTTTTTTTTTTTTCCTCTTTCCCCTCCTTCGGTCAAATTGTGTGTTTTTTTCCCTTTTTCCCCCCCTCTTCTCTTTGGTGGCCGTCGACGCTTTTTGGCGCGGCAGACCAACTTCGTGCGCCCTCCCTTTCTTTTTTTTCCCCCCTCTTCCCCCCTTTCTCCTTCGTTCAACGGGAATACGCGGTTCTCCCCCCTTTTTCCCCCTTCTTTTTTCCCCCCTTTTTTTCTGGCCGTGATCAGGTCATCTTCGTTTCGAGGGCTCTGATGAAGGGACGTTCATCCGGTCTCCTCCCCCCCCCCTTTTTTTTTTTACTTGATTCTGGTGTCATCGGAGAACTCTGTCCTCTCCCCCCCCCCCCCCTTTTTCTTTCCCCTTTTCTTTTCCCCCCTCGGTCCTCTCCTCCAGCTTCCTGGGCGAAACCATAACATCATTTCTTTCTTCTTCCCCTTTTTTTTTCTTCCCCCCTTTCCCCTTTCCCCCTCCCCCCCCTTTTTTTTTTTTTTGAGAAAAGACGATATTTCTTATAATTTCTCCTTTTTTCTCCCCTCTTTTCTTTTTTTTTCCCCAGGAAGTGGGTTGAGGGATTTTTCATGAAAGACTTTTTTTTCTTATTTTATTAAGGTTGGTGCTGCAGAACAGCTTCCGAGGCCCCCTCCCTCCCCCCCCCCCCCCCTTTTTCCTTTTCCCTTTTCTCGTATGAACGGCCGTTCCACAGAGCATCGGCACGAATCTCCTTCTTTCCCCCCTTCCCCCCCTCCGGTTAAAAAATATCAGGTCCGGGGTTTCTTTTTTTTCCCCCCCCCTTTTTTCCTTCTTTTTCCCCCTCTTTTCTGTCAGTGTTACCGGGCCTTGGAGGGAACCGGACACCAGGGGCGACCCCTCTCCCTCCCCCCTTCCCCTTTTTTTTTCCTTTTTTTTTTTTCCCCCCCTCTCTCCCGTCACATTCGCTAAAGTACACGAAGATTAGTAGATCGTGGTCCTCCCCCCCCCCCCCCTTCCCTTTCTTTTTTTTTTTTTCCTTCCCTTTTTTCCCTTTTTCCGTTAATTCGAAGGGGGAAAAAACAGTTGCCGATTCCTTTTTTCCCCCTCCGCCTTTTTTTCTTTCTTCCCCCTTTTTTTTTTTTCTCCCCCTTCCTCACTGCCTTTATTTAAAAATCAACAATGACATGAAGGTGTTTGACTACGTTACCCCCCCCCTCCCTTTCCTTTCCCCCTTCCCCCCTTCCCCCCCCTTCTTTTCCCCCCCCCCTTTTTTCCCCCCTAGGGTTCGTTCAAAAGGATGATCCGATTTTTTTTTTTCCCCCCTTTTTTTTTTTTTTTTTTTTTTTTTCCCTCCTCCTTTTTTTCCCCTCTCCCTTTTAGGCAGAGTGAAAGGAGTTTTTTCACTTTTGGCCCTCCTTTTTTTTCTTCTTTCCCCCCCTTGGTCATTCTCTGTGTCCAAACTGGCACCCGGGTTGAAGGTAAAATCCTTTTCCCCCTTTTCTTTTTTCCCCTCCCCCTTCTTTTCCCCTTTTTTTTTTCCCCCTCCCTTTTTCCCTTATTTATGGGGACTCGGGAAGGGCCGGCCTTCAATTCTTGATTGTTAGGGATAATTTTTCACTTTCCCCCCCCCCCCCCCCTCCCCTCTTTTTTTCCTTTCCTTTTTTTTTTTGTGCGCAAGATCATGAGAGGGATCACAGAACAAATTTTCTCCTTCCCCCCCCCCCCCCCCCTTTTTCCTTTTTTTCTTTCTCCCCCCCTTTTCCCCCCCCTCCCCTCTTTCCTTACCAGTGGGCCCCCATGGTACGGAAATCATTCGAGGGGTTTTTTTTTTTTTTTCCTTTTTTTCCTTTCTCTCGCGGCCGAGATTAAGTGGTCGATGTATAGAGGAGTCTCCCCCTCCTTGGTCTCCTTTCTCCCCCCCTTTTTTTCTTCCTTTTTTTTTTCCCCCCTCCCCCTCCCCTTCCTTCTTCTCCCTTCTCTTGCTCCCCGCTTTAACAACAAGACGCCTTTCTCCCTTCCCTTTTTCTTTTTTTCTTTTGTGAAGTCTCACCTTCGCAGGTCTCTTCTTCCCCCTTCCCTTTTTTTCCCTTCCCCCTCTTCAACTTTCCCCATTTTTATTCTCTGCAGTTTCGCTCGGTCGATCGTTTCGCCAGCTCAAGCAGTTCGATTGCTTTTTTTTTCCTTTCTTCCCCCCCCCCTTTTCTTTTTCTTTTTTTTTTTTTTCCTTTCCTTTTCTTTTGACTTGATCCGGCAAAAGTCATGGCCGGAGGGAAGGATATTAAGATTAGGTCTTCTCCCCCCCCTTTTTTTTTTCTTTCCCCCCTCTTTTTGCTGGGGAAATGCGGGGACAGAAAGGTAGGCCCCCCCCTTCCCCCCTTCCCTTCCCTTTCCCCCTTTTCTCCCTGGCATCTTCTTTGTGCTTCCTTTTTTTGGCATCATCCGCCGCCGATATGGGAAGAACAGTGATTACAGATGTTCCCCCCCTTCTTCCCCTTCCCTTTTTTTTTCTTCTTTTCCTTTTTTTTTTTCCCTCTCCTTTTTTTTCTTGTAGCTTGTTGAATTCGCAAAGATTTGATAGAAATGTAAGGCCGCTGACACCTTTTTTCCCTCCTCTCCCTTCCCTCTTCCCTTTCCCTCCTATTTTCCCCACGGGTCATCGCGGGATTTGAGAATTGCTTCTCCTCCTTTTTTTTTCTTTCCCCCCTTCCTTTCCCCCCTCCAGTTGCAAAGAAAATTCTGACGAGATCGTAATGAGAACCACCCTACCACTTTTTTTTTCTCTCCCCCCTTTCTTCTTTTTCTCCAACGACCAGTTACAGGTTCTGTGAGGTTTTTCCTCCCCCCCCACCCCCTTCTTACAAAAATGGGGAATTTCCCCTTTTTTCCCCCTTCTCCTTCCCTTCCCCCCCCCCCCCCTTTTTTTTGCTCTTCAATTCACGAGGAACTGTTAGGGCCACACTTTCTCCTCCCCCTTTTTTTTCTGTCCCCCCACGGGCACACTTTGCGTTCCCGGGCGGGAGCGGGGTTGGTGTTTGCTTCCCCCCCTTTCCCCTTTTCCCCCTTTCTTTTCCCCTTTTTTCCCTTCTTGTTTCGGACAGGGGCTCAGGAGATCGGTGAATTAGGAAACATCCCCCCCCCCCCCTTTCCTCCCCTTTCTTTTTTTTTTTTTTTTTTTCCCCTTTCCCCCCTCCCTTGGATTTTTTTTCCGCGAAAAGATTGCTCTCCCCTCCCCTTCCCCCCCCCTTCCTTTCCTTGGTATGCCGTGCCCTGTGGCGGCAAAAGGCAGTTTTCTTTTTTTTTTTCCCCCTCCGAATTCCTTCCCCTTGGTCGGTCCCACGGATGATGGGAAATTCCCTTTGCTTTTTTCTTCCTTTCCCTTTTTTTTTTTCCTGATTGGCGTGAACAAAGGGAATTATATCTCTTCCCCCTCCCCCCCTTTTCCTTTTTTTTTCCCTTTTTTTTTCTTTTTCCCCCCTTCAATTTCCAGGGAAAGAAACGAAAACCCCCCCCCTTTCCTTCCTTTTTTTTTTTTTTTCCCCCCCCCCCCTTTTTTCCCCTTTTCCGGGCCCCAGGGGAAAAAGGGATGAAAATTTTCTCCCTCCCCCCTTCCCCCTTTTCTTGACCCCTGCCTGTTCTGCGAAAGGAAAGGCATCCAGCTGCTTTCCCCCCCCTTCTCTTTTTGTCTGAAGTTCATATGCGCAAGCTTTCTTTTCTTTTTTCCAGCGATTGGGGAAAAAGAGAGAAAGAGTAAGTAGCTCTTTCCCTTTTTCCTCCCCCCCCCCTTCCCCTTGAAGAAAGAAAAGAAGAGAGGTTATGGGAATTTTCCTTCCCCTCTTTTTTTTTTTTCCCCCCCCCCCCCCCCCTCCCTTTCAAGGTCGACAGGGGACCGGCTGGTCCCCCCCCCTTTTTTTTTCCTCTTTTTTCCTTTTTTCCTAAACAACAACCCGCTCGCCGGGGAAAGCATTGCTTTCTTTTTTTCCTTTTTTTCCCCTTTTTTTTTTCTCTTTCGCTTACCGAGTTGGGTCGAAAACAAAGTTGACGTTTTCCTTTCTCCCTCCTTTTTCCCTTCCCCCCCCCCTTCCCTTCCCTGTTCGTGGCAGAAAAAAGAGCACAAGGAAAAAAGTTACCCATCCTCTTTTCTCCCCCCTTTTTTTTTCCCTCCCCCCCCCCTTCTTTTTTTTTTCCTTACCATCCCGGGAGTCAGAAACGATCTTTTTTCTTCCTTTTTCTTTGCTTTCAGTTGCAAACTGTGCTGGCGATTGTATTCCCCCCCTTTTTTCTGGGAACATGGCTTGTTTCTTTTTTTTTTTCTTTCTCTCCTTCTCTCTTTTTTTCTTCTTCGGAGCGGGCCGTATGTTCGAAGCAAAAGCTTTCCTCCCCTCCCCTTCTCCTTTCCTTTCTCCTCAGCCGCAGAGGGGGGTGTTCTTGCCGCTGGCAAAAACGAAGGGCTCCTCCTTCTCTTTGTGCTTGGCAAACATTCGGCAAAGACACGGTCGTAAATATTAGCGCGTTTCTTCTTTTCTTTCTTTTTTCCTTTTTTTTCCCTCCTTTTCCCCTTTCCCAAGAGCTTCAAAAGGACGGTTAGAGGTTTTGTCCCTTTCCTTTCCTTTTTTTCTCCTTCTTTTTCACTTTTTCACACCTGCGCAGGAAGCGCAAACTTCGAGGACTTTTTACTCCCCCTTCCTCTCTTCCCTCCGGCCATGGGGGGAAAATGAATGGAGGGACCCCTTCCCCCCCCCCCTTCCTTTTTCCCCCTTCTTTCTTTTTTTTCCCTCCCTTCCCATGGACACGGAGTTGAAGCCGAATAACAATAAAGAACCCCCCCCTTTCCCTTTTTCTTTTCCTTTTTTTTTCTTTTCCCTCCTCTTTTTCCTTTGAATTTCCGCGAGGTGGACGGTTAGGAGTGGGAAAAGGGAGAGAGTGTTTTCCGTTTCTCCCTTCCCCCCCCTTTCCCCCCCCCCTCCCCCCCCCCTTTTTTTTTCCTTCTTCAATGGGGAGACTGCACAAAATGACCAGGTTCCCCCCCCTCCTCCCCCCCCCTTCTTCCCCCTTCCCACAAATGTTAGCATGCGATGAGCGGTTTTTTCCCCCCTTTTTTTCCTTCCCCCTTCAGTCTCCTATGATTAATGACTTATGTGTATAAAGGTATTTTCCTCTTTTTTTTATTTTCCCCCTTTCCCTCCTTTTCCCCTTTCCGCGTAGGAGCAGTAATCGACAGGGAAAATAGAATTGCCGCTTCTCCCTCCTTTTCCCCCCCCTTTTTCTTTTTTTTCTTTTCCTCTTTCCTTTTTTCGCGTGCCACTGGACCGGCCGTATAAAGGAATAGGTCTGGCCCTCTTCCCCTTTGGTTTTTTTTCTTTTTCCCCTTCCCCTCCCCCCTTTCCCCCTTTGATCGCCGTCGGGGCCTGGCAGTTCAACCGGCATGAATAACGTCCCCCCTTTTCCTTCCTTCTTTCCCCCCCCTTTCTTTTTTCCCCCCCCTCCCCCCCCTTTGAATCTCACTACGGGTGAGTGGTTAAAGAAATTGTGAGGATTTTCCCCCCCCTTTTCCTTTTTTTTTTTTTTCTTCTTTCCCACTCAACCAACCGCACTTTCGGCAAATTGAAGAAGGGCCTTTTTTTCCCTTTCCCCCCCTTCCCCCCCTTTTTTTCCCCTCTTTTTTCTCCTTCCCTTTTAAACGACCTCGGACAAGAATTTAATGGGAGGCCCCCCCCCCTTTTGTTTTTCTTTCTCCCTTTTCCCCTTTTTTTTTTCTTTTTTTAACTCCGGGCTTGATGCAGTCGAAAGGACTGTCGACAAAAAGATGTTTTCCCCCCCTTTCCCCCCCTTTCCGTCCTTCCCCCCCCCCTCTTTCCTTTTCCTTCCTTCTTGTAAAGCCAAGCAACAAGGATACGTCCCCCCCTCTTTTCCTCCCTTCCTTCCCTTTCTCTTTCCCTTTTTGGCTGTGCGACGCTTTTGCGAAGGGCAGGGGACCAAACAATTCCTCCCTGTTCTTTTCCCTTTTCCTCCTCGGCCCTTCCTTCCGCGCGTTGCGCAGGACTTGCCCCCGAGGGACCTGAAGCTTTCCTTTTCCCCTTTTTTTTTTTTTCCCCTCCTTTTTTTTTTCCTTTTCCATCGCGAGGAAGGATCGCTTTCTTTTTTTTCTTCCCCCCCTTTTTTTCTTTTTTTCTCTTTTCTTTTTTTTTTTTTTTTCAATTCGAATACAATATTGGAAATAGGTCATTTTTTTCCTCCCCCCTTTTCCCTCCCCCCCCCCCCCCCCCCCCCCCCCCCTTTTTTTTTTTCCTTTTTTTTTCTCTTCATTCTATTCTCTACTCTTTTCATAATAATAAGGGTGTTGTTGAGACGATCCCTTTTTCCCCTCCCTTCCCTTTTCTTTTTCCTTTTTTCCCCCCCCCCTTCTTTCTCATCACTTGACCCGGAGGTAAAGATGGATTCTCCCTTCCTTTCCCCCTTCTTTTTTCCCTTCCCAGCAGAATCATTAAACCGGTTTGAGAAAAGCGGATTTTCCCTTGTTCCTTTCCTCTTCTTTTGGTTAAAAAATCTTAAGGTCAGGGGGGGAAGAGGCTTTCCTGCAAAGCCTCCTTTTCCTTTTTTTTTGTTTGAATTTTCCCTTTTTTTTTTTTCTTTTCCTCCTTTCCCCTGCCCTTGAGGGACCCGAAAAAAAGGAGAAGCTCTTTCCCCCCCCCTCCTTTTTTTTTTTTTCCTTCTTTTTTCCTTCTCTCGCTTCGTTGGGAATTGCCAAAACACAACTTGACCGGTTTTTTTCCCTCTTTTTTTTTTTTTTTTTTTTTCCTTCGTAGGAAGTAGAAAGGGTTTCCCCCCTTTTCCCCTTTTCCCCTTCCTTTTTTTCCCCCCCCTTCTCCCCTTTTTTTCCCCCCCTCCCTTTCCCTTTTCGACTGCCATCAAGCCGGATTAAAGAAAAAAAGGGACCTTTTTTTTTTTTCCCTCCCCTTTCCCCCTTCTTTTTTTTTTCCTCCCTTTTTTTTTCCCCTTTTCCCCGGAAAGGAATTCTGTCCGAGGTCGTTAAAATGATGCTCCGATCTCCTCCCCTTCCCCTTCCTTCTCCTCTTTTTTTTTTTTTCTTTAATATCATGGGAGTCCCCCCCCTTTTTAATTTCGGTTTTGCGATTTTCCCCCTTCTTCCCCCCCCCCCTTTTTCCCCTTTTTCCCCAAACTGTTCCACCGGGGGTTTGCAGGTAAAATAGCCCCCCCCTTCCCCCCTTCCCCCCCCCCCTCCCCCCCTTGGTGGGTCAATATACGTTTCATATGGACACTCGTGTCGCCCCTCTTTTCTTTCCGATCACCCGGGATGGTGATGTTAGGGAAGGCTTTCTCCCCTTTTTTTCCCCTTTTTTCTTTTCTTTTTCCTTCCCCGTCCCCCCCTCTTCAACGGTTATTACGGCGGTCTCCCCCATTTTTTCCCCTTTTTTTTTTCTTCCCCTCCCCTCCGCGCAAAACCTCAGTGCGGGCGGGACACAGCGCTTTCCGCCTTCCCCCTTTTTTTTCCCTTCTTTTTTTTTTTCTCTTTTTTTCCCTCGTCCGCTCCCCAAAACATCCGGGCCGATAGTTGAAAGCACAGAAAGAGCAAAAAGCCGCGGGGCCCGTTGCGCCCCCCGTCCCCCTCTTTCTCTTTCTTTTCCGGGGCTACTTGATTCTTTTTTTTTCTTTCCTTTTTTTCCGGTCATTTTTGTGGAAGTAGTAAACGTGGTCGAAGGCCCCTTTTTTTTCCCCCCTTTTTTTCTTTTTTGCCCCGGTGTCGCAATTTCCTTACGGAAAAGGAAACTTCTCCGCCTTTCCCGCCCTTTTCCCTTTTTTCCCTCTTTTTTCCTTCCCCCATCTCCCACGGCAGGTTTCGATTGAGGGTAGTATTCCTTTTTTTTTCACCCCTGGTTTCCCTTTTCCCTCCCCTCCCCCTTTTTTCCCTTTTCTCTTTTTCTTCGTGGATTGGGACTTTGATAAGAAACGTCCTTACCTGGTGTCGGGTCATTCCTTTTTTTTTTCTTTTTCCCCTCTCGACGGTGCGAGGAAGGAGCATTTCCTTTACCCCTCTTTCCCCCCCCCTTTTTTTCTTGCCCCCCAGTTGAAAAACCGAGACCCTCCTTTTTTTTTTTCTCCTTCCCCTTGCCATCTGAAAAGATTCCTTCACTTCCCCTCTCCCCCCCTCCTTTTTCATCCTACGGAGAAGAGACTTTTTTTTACTGACCCGTTGTGCATTTCTTCTTCAAAAATTTTCTTGAATAGAAGAGTTGGGGGGGTTTTGCAGTGCCATTCCCTCCCCTTCTTTTTTTTTTTTTTTTTCTTTCTTTTCGATAGGTTTTCTTTTTTTTTTTGTTAGGCGTTTTTTTTCCCCTCCCCCCTCTTTTTTTCCCTCCCCTTCTTTTTCCCTTTTCTTTCCTTCTTTTTCTTTGCCGTGTTCCACCGCAGTTCGGAGGTAAAGGGTCCCCCCCCCTCTTCCTCCCTTTCCCCCCTGCGGATTATTTTCTACCCAAACAAAGTTTAAGAAAGATAAAGAGGACCACTCCCTTTCACACTCACCTTTTTTTTTTTCCTCCCCCTTTATTTTTCTTCAACGACAATTAATTTATTGTCTTTTTTGAGGGTCATTCCCATTCTCCTTTTCCCCCCCCCTTTCCCCCCTTTCTTCCTTGTCTATTGTAGACACCGTCTTGAGATTAAATGTACGCGCCCTTTTTTTCCCCCCCCCTTTTCCTCCTTTTAGTTCCACACAAGAAATTGAGGTAAAGGATTTCGGTTTTTTTCCCCCCCTTCCCCACAACTTGGACTTCATGTTTTCCGAAAAAAATGGTTGGAAAGGGAAGGGAATTCGCCTTTTCCCTTTCTTTTCTTCCCCCCCCCTTTCCCTTTTTTTTTCCTTTTTTTTTCTTTCCTTCCCCTTTGGCTGACTGTTTGTTCGGTAATTTAGAGAATTATCTCCTCTTTTTTTTTTCCCCCCCCCTCCCTTCCTTTTTTTTCTTTATGTACACTCAGACCCGAGACAGGGAAAGTTTGTGCCTTCCTTTTTCTCTTTTCCCTTCTTTCTTTTTTCTTTTTTTTCCCCCCTCCTTTCTGTTCCGTCAGCCAGTAACTTTCCGAGAATCGAATTTATTGTAAAATGGTCGTATTCTCTTTCTCTTTTTTCCCCCTTTTCCTTCCCCCCCTTTTTTCCCCCCCTTTTTTTCCCCCTCCCCCCTTATTTGCCTTTACACAAACGGCATTATCTCTATATGGGTAAAGGAAGAATAACGTTGGTGTGTTACTAGTGTTCCGTGGTGTCACCTGTCCCCTCTTTTTTTCCCTTTCCCCTCCCCCCCTCCCCCCCCCTCTTCCTCTTGCGGACCCCGGCAAAGGAAGGGGACAATCCTTTTCCCCGCCCCCCCTTTTTTTTCTTTTTTTTTTTTTCCTTTTTTTTCCCCCCCCCCCCTTGTGCCTTTGCGCACGGGCACGGCATCCAGTGGATGAAAAGGTATTTTCCTCCCCTTTCCTTCTTTTTTCCCCCCCCTGGTTCTGTGGCGGGAACACCCAAGGTTAGTGGGAAGTTCCGTCTCTTTTGTTTCCCTTTTCCCCCCCCCCCCCCCCCCCCTTTTTTCTCCCCCCCCCCGGCCGGGAAAAAGAAGCGAGTTTTCTCTTTTTTTCTTTCCTCTTTCCCCCCCCCCCCTCTTCGCGAGAACCGCTGTCCGAAAACAGAATTGTTCTTCTCCTTTTTTTTTTTTTTTTTTTTTTTTTTTCTCCACACACAAACCCGATCGCCGGGAAACGCAATGTTGTTTTTTTTGTTTTCCCCTTCCCTTGAGAGGGGATCTTTGCCGCTCTCCTTTTTTTTTTTTTTTTTTTTTCCACCGGGCGAGGAATTGATTTCTCCCCCCTTTTTTCCCCCCCCCCCCCCCCCCCCCCCCCCTCCTCTTTGGAAACCAGAAAAAAAAAAAAGGAACATTGTCAGGCTTTCCTCCCTTCGTCCCCTTTTTTCCTTTTTTCCCTTTTTCTTCCCTTTTCCCCCTGGCCCTGCCCGCGAATACGGCAAAACGTTCCCCTTTTCGTCCTGTCCCGCTTCTTCTTTTTCTTTTTTTTTTTTTTTTTCCCCCCTTTTTTTGTTTTCTCATTCAAAACGCCCACCGCACAGAAGCAAAATTCGCCCCTTCCCCCCCTTCCTTTCTTCCCCCTTTTTTTTCCTACGTATTTCCGGACTGCGATTTGGCTGGGATAGGAAAGTCCCTTCTTTCCTCTCCCCTTTTTTTCTTTTTTTTTCCCCCTTTCCCCTCGCCATTTGCTGATGTGAGACGAAGAGGGGGTTTCTTGGACGAGGGAAAAAAATCCCCTTTCGCTTTCTGTCCCTTCTTTTCCCCCTCCTTTTCCCCCTCCCCCCTTGTGTCTTCCATATCGCGCGGGCGGATGATGGAGGAGAAAGAAGATGCGGTTTCTTTTCCCCCCTTTTTTCTCCTTCTCCCCCAAGGCGGTTAGAGGTTGGGGGGAGGGGATCCTTTTTCCCTCCCTTTCCCCCTCCCTTTTCTTTCTTTTTTTTTTTTTTTTTTCCCCCCTCCTTCCTGGCTGGGCTCCCATCGACCAGAAGGCGGAAAGAGAGGTGACCCCTGGCCATGACGTTTTCTTTTCTTTCTTTTCCCCACCCTTTTCCCCCCTCCCTTCCCCTTTCTTTACGCCACAGCCAGGAAAGTCAAGGAATCTCTTCTTTTGTCCCCCTTCCCCTTTTTTTTTTTTCTTCCTCCTTCCCCCCCCTTTCGTGTTTGGTCGAACGATCGACACGGAAGAGAAGGCCAGGATCCCTTTTGTCCCTCCTTTTTTTTTTTTTTCCCCTTCTTCCCCCTTTTCGCGCCCCCACCTAAAAGAATACGGTGGGGGATAAGAGGTTGCCCCCCCCTTCTACCCTTTTTTTCTTCCCCCCCCCCTCTTTTCTTTCTTTTCTCTTTGGTTCCAGCGGGGAGAAAGAGAGGAGGGATAATATGATTCCTCTTTTTCTGTTTCTCACGTTTTTCCTTCTTTTTCTTTTTTTTTTTTCTTCATGTTAATTCGAATAGAGACAAATAGAAAATGGAATATAGTCCTTCTGGGGGTCGTCATTTTCCCCTTCCTCCCCTTTTTCCCCC